>Ga0302324_100022426_pt1 | contig 12265 bp, 9 predicted proteins | sample Palsa_T0_1_FD_201949 | JGI IMG/M metagenome (GOLD analysis project Ga0302324, IMG submission 201949) | Peat permafrost microbial communities from Stordalen Mire near Abisko, Sweden - Palsa_T0_1 | ecosystem: Environmental > Terrestrial > Soil > Palsa > Peat permafrost | place: Sweden: Abisko...
GTCAGCGCGGCGATCGCCGGGGCCGCGCCCTTGTAGGGCACATGCACCATGTCGAGCTGCGCCATCGCGCACAGCAGCTCCATCGGCAGATGCGTGGAGCTGCCTTGCCCATAGGAGCCGTAATTGAGCTTGTCGGCGCGGCCACGCGCCCAGGCGATCAGCTCGTCGGTGCGATGCACCGGCAGCCCGGGGCGCGCGACCAGCAGGAACGGAAAGCGCGTGACCAGCACGATCGGCGCGAAATCCTTGATCGCGTCGTAGGGCAAATTCTTGTAGACCGCCGAGTTGGTGCCGTGGGTACTCGATGAGCCGACCAGCAGGCTGTAGCCGTCGGGCGCCGCCTTGGCGACCAGCTCGGCGCCGATCGCGCCGCCCGCGCCGGGGCGGTTGTCGATCACGACCGGCTGGCCGAGCCCGGCCGCGAGCCGCTCGCCGACCAGCCGCGCGGTGACGTCGACCGAGCCGCCCGGCGTGAACGGCACCACCAGCCGAATGGGGCGCTCCGGAAAGGCGGCGCGCGCGGGCATGACCCCGGGCATGTCCACCAGCGCGCACAGGCCGAACAGGAGAAGCGCCAGCCGCATGAACCGCCTCATGACCCGTGTTGTGCAATCACCATACCATCCAAGAGGATGTCGCGCCGCGCACCATCAACCGCTTGACGCGACCGCGGCGGGCAGCTTTTGGTTTGTATTGACCGCGTATCAGGTGGCGTGCGTTGCGCTACGCCAGTGGGCATCGCCCAGTACCGGCATCGACGACGCCGAGCAGGCATTGTTCGTCATGGGGTGACAACTCGCGCCAGCCACCTTGTTTTTTTGAACGCGAGACCGAAGCTCACGAACGCCGCCAGCTGAAATTTCTGCGCTCTTTGTAGACCCGAGCTTCTTTGGTTGGTATCACCATGTCGCTCTGATCGTTATCACGTCGCCGCTTTGCCCTAAACCAGTTACATTCAAATATGTTGGGGGTGACGCGGGTGATGCAGCTGGCGCCGCTACAGCGGGCGCGACTGGCGTTGCCGTGATCGTTACCACTCCGGCCGGTGACACATTCAAGCCCAGGGTCAAAGGTGCGGCCGGAGCAGCAAGAGGAGCCGGAGGGGCAGGTGGGAATGGTAGGGCTGGTGGTGGGACTGGAGCAGGGCCGCTGGTGACGTTTTCGCCCGGCATAGCCTTTCCCGGCGCAACGCTAATCGTGGGCGGCGCCACCGTCAGTGATGTCATCTTTGGAGCGGGGGCGATGCATATGTATGCAGCAGTACATGGAGAAACCGTGATACCTGCAAGCTTGAGTCCTTTACTCTTCAAAATTTCCTGCACAATTCCCGCCGCAATCGAACTTGCAGATTCGTTGTCCGTCGGTTTGTAAACAATCGATATGCTATTATAATATTGAGAATTCGCCTTTGTATTATCGACCGAAGCCATCCGAAATCCACCGGCGAGCAAGGTCGTGGGGCAGGAGGCACCGGTTGCGTTCCAAAGACCGGCATAAAAGGGGTTAGTCCCATCAGCCGGGTCATCGGGTGGTATCAGGTATTGGTTAAGCTGTGCATACGACTGTGCGGCGCTCATCATTGACGTTGACGTAGGTTCTGAGGGTGGTGAACCACTGAAGATTTTCCCGATATTCGTCGAAAGCGTCGTCAAGAGAGTTGCCCCGCCCGCGAGAGCCGTCGGCGCGGAACCAACCGCGAGCCCTGCTATACCGACTGCCGCTCCAGACAACGTAACCAAGCTTTGGCTGGCACTGTCGACGCGCTCGACCGTATTATCCCAGAAATCTGTCTTGGCAACTTGATTGGTGCAATAGTCGATTGCACTTTTGATGATTACCTGTTCACAGGAAGTGGCTGTCCAACCGGAACCACTGGAGCTACTGGGGCTGGCGGCAGCATTAAAAAGCCGGGTGGGTGCTACGTCGGGGCAAACACCCTGGCGTTTCGCATTGGCATAATTGTCGTCATACGGATGAACGGCGCACCCTGAAACAACAGTAGCAACCGCCAAGCAGACGAATATCAGAGATCCGTATTTGGTTAAGACCTGCATGTTTCCCCCGATCCGAATCGTCGTGAATAAGTCGGCTCCACATCCACGCCCCCAGATGCCCGCCCCCCGAAGACGACCCTCCAGCGCGCTTGGGCGGCAGCAGCAGCAGTACGTCTTCGACGACAGGCTTCGCGCGCAAGCCGAGATTTCGACGTGAACGGATGTTCGTCTATAATTTAATACGAATGTAAAATAGATCCTCAGACGCACGTGCAGGAGGACAGGCGGCCCCGTTTTGGCCGCAGCAATAGCCGTGTCCGGCTACGAGGAAATCAACCGAACGCGGACATGGTCGCTCCCAGGCATCACCATGGAACTGATGTCGCGTTGAGCCGCACTGAATGCGCCGGACTCCTCCCCGCTAAGAGCGCCTTCGGCGAACGGCTGCTTAGCGGTTTTATCCGCTGCCATCACCAGCCGAGAGTTCAATGATGCCATGGGTCGACTGCCAAAATCTCCTCGCAACGCGTGATTTCAACAATGTTCTGGTGGATGCTCCTAACAGACGCCGGCAGGATAGAAGGCATTCCACCGCATGACCTCGACCGACACGCGCGCCGCAGTACCGCCGCGTCTGCCCGCCCTCGCGCAGGCGCTCGCGCGTTTGTACGACATCGCAACCGACGCGCGCGGTTTCTGGCTCCTGCTGGCCGTCTATCTGGCGGTGCACGCCGCGTTGCGCCTGTGGGCGTCGCCCAATATCGGCACCGACGAGGTCGAGCAGGCACTGTTCGCGCAAAGCTGGTCGTGGGGCTACAACCCGCGCCAGCCGCCCTTGTTCACCTGGCTGCTGTTGGCCGCCTACCAGTCGTTCGGGCCCGGCGTGCTGGCGCACGTGGTGCTGAAATACGCCGCGCTCGGCGTGATGTATGGCTGCGCCTATCGCTGTGCGCGCCGGCTGATCGCCGCGCCCGCGACCGCTGCGGTCGCCACCCTGGCGCTGCTGCTGATCTACGGTTTCGGCTGGGGCGTCCATACCGGCGTCACCCACAGCTTGGTGATGTCGGCGCTGATCTTCGCCGGCCTGCTGGCGTTGCTGCGCCTGGTCGAGCACCGCCGCGTCGGCGACTATGTGTTGTTCGGCGTCGCGGCCGGCCTCGGCCTGCTGACCAAATACAGCTACTCGTTTTTCATCGGCCCGCTGCTGTGCGGCTGCCTGACGGTGCCGTCGATCCGCGGCGCGGTGCTGACGCGCCGCATGCTGATCGCGCTCGGTGCCGCGGCGCTGATCGTTCTGCCGCACGCGCTGTGGATGCTGGTCGTCGGCCGCGATTACGGCACGACCCTGGCCGAGCTCGGCGCGGTCGGCGCGCGCCACAGCTACCTCGCCAACGTCGCGACCGGACTGGCCAGCCTCGCCGAGGCGTCGGCGCTGTTCCTCGCGCCGTTCTGGGTCGTCGCGCTCCTGCTGTTCGGGCCGATGGTTCGGCGCCCGGGCACGCCGGCGCGGCCGTGGCTGCGCGCGCTCGCCGCGGCGCTCGGCATCGGCGTGCTCCTGCTCGTCCTCACCGTGCTGATCGCCGAGGTGACCTATTTCAAGGATCGGCGCATGCACGCGCTGCTCCTGACCGCGCCGCTGCTCCTGTTCCTGTGGCTCGACCATCGCGACATCGAGCCCTGGCGCCTGCGCTGGCTCGCCGCGGCGGCCGGCGGCGTGGCGGCGCTCGCGTTCGTGGTGCTGCTCGGCCAGGCCCTGTTCGAGCCCTATCTGTGTCGGCGCTGCTGGCTCCACATGCCGCTGCCGGCGTTCGAGACGGCGATCCGCCAGGCCGGGTTCGAGCGCGGCACGATCGTCGCCGACGAGGAGCATGTCGGCGGCAATTTGCGGCTCGCCTTCCCGGCCGCGCGCGTGCTGTCGCCGGCCTACCCGACCTTGGACGTGCCGGCACCAGGCGCCGGCGCCTGCCTGCTAGCCTGGCATGCGCAGTTTGCCGGCGATGCGATTCCGGCGCGGCTGCTCGACTACCTCGACCAGCGCTTCCAATTGACGCCGAGCGGCGCGCCGACCGTGCTCGACCTGCCCATGATGCGCCGCGCCGGCCGGCTCGATCGCTTCGCCTTCCTGATCGTGCCCAATGCCGACGGCGATTGTCGACCCCGGTGAGCGCGCGTCACGCGGTGCTGGCACCAGGCCAGATCGGCCGGCTCGTCCTGCGCAATCGTCTGGTTCGGGCGGCGACCTCGGAGACCATGGCGACCGATCACGGCGAGGCGACCGACCAGCATGTGCGGCTGTATGGCGATCTCGCCGCGGGCGGCGCCGGGCTGATCATCACCGGCCACATCTATGTCGAGCCGCGCGGCCAGTACGAGCCGCGCCAGCTCGGGCTCGACCGCGACACCCTCATCCCGGCGCTGGCGCGGGTGACCAACGCGGTCCATGCGCGCGGCGGCATCATCTTCGCCGAGCTCGCCCACGCCGGCAGCCAGTCGATCATCCCGCTCGTGATACCGATCGCCCCCTCGGCGGTGTCGAACGCGATCTCGGCGCGCGCGCCGATCGAGATGACGGAAGCCGACATCGACCAGGTGATCGCCGCCTTCGGCGCTGCCGCGCGCCGCGCGATCGCCGCCGGCTTCGACGGCATCCACATCCATGCCGGCAACGGCTATCTGCTGTCGGAATTCAACTCGCCGCACGCCAACCGGCGACAGGACGGTTGGGGCGGCGATGCGGCGCGGCGCGGCCGCTTCCTGGTCGCCGTCTATCGCGCGGTTCGACAGGCCGTCGGCGCCGAGCTGCCGGTGACGCTGCGGCTCGGCGTCGCCGATACGGTCGAGCCCGGCCTTGCGCTCGAAGAGAGCCTCGAACGCGCGGCCGAGCTCGCCAGGCTGGGGCTCGACGCGATCGAGCCGACCTACGGCGTCATGCGCTCCTACCGCGAGAACATCCGGCCCTATGCCGGCATGTCGCGCTGGCGCGGACTCGCCGACGGCGTGCTGCATCGCGCGTTCGCCAAGCGCGTCCCCGAGGCCTATTACCGGCCGTTCGCGCGGGCGCTGAAGGCGCGGCTCGAGATCCCGATCATCCTCGTCGGCGGCCTGCGCGACACCGAGACCATGGAAGACGTGCTGCGCACCGGCGACGCCGACTTCCTCGCCATGGCGCGCCCGTTCGTGCGCGAGCCGGATCTGCCCAATCGGATCGAAGCCGGCCGCCGCGGCCCGGTCGCCTGCGTCTCGTGCAACATCTGCTTCCGGCACGAGGGCATCGATCCGCTGCGCTGCTGGCGCACGCCCAAACGCGCGCTGCTGCAGCACGCCTACAAGCATTATCTCGGCGGCTGAGTTTGCGCCGTCAGTCGGCGCCCTGCCCCGCGCAATCGACCACCGCCTGGTAGTTCAGCAGCCCGACCGTGAAATCGCCGGTCGCCGGGGCGTCGGTGTGCAGGCTGCGGATCATGAAGCCGTTCGGGCAACGCGCCGCGGCCTCGTGCCGCACCATCGCGAGGGCATCCTCATTGCCCGGCGGATGGCTGATCATTACCTGGCCGTGCAGCCCAAAATGGCTGGCCGCGCCGTTCGATCCGCTGGACTCGGCGGCAGGCGACGGGCCGGCCACCGTCGGCGCCGGCGGTTGCGCACAGGCCGCGACCAGGAGGGCTGCGCCCAGCCCGAGCCGGATGAATCGCATGGCTGACCTCCATCGAATTCATCCCATCAACGCGCGACCCTTGGTTTCGGATCCGGGGTCGACCGCAACCGGTCTCAGCGCGCCCGCAGCATATGGACCGAGAACAGCCGATCGGCGTCGGTCCAGGCCGTGACGGGCTCGAAGCCGGCGCGCTGCGCCAGGCGCTGGAAGTCCTCGATGCCGTATTTGTAGGAGTCCTCGGTGTGGATGGTCTCGCCCTCGGCGAAGCCGAACCGCGTGTCGCCGATCCACACCGTCTGGGCGCGCCGGCTGACCAGATGCATCTCGATGCGGCGCTCGGCCTCGTTGTAGAACGCATGGTGGCGGAAGCCGTCGAGATCGAACCGCCCGTCCAGCTCGCGGTTGATCCGTCCCAGCAGATTGAGGTTGAACGCGGCGGTCACGCCGGCCGCGTCGTTGTAGGCGGCGTTGAGGATCGCGCTGGCCTTGTGGAGGTCGACGCCGACGATCATCCAGCCGTCGCGACCGAGCAGCTGGCGGGCCTGGGCGAGGAAATGCCACGCCTGCTCGGGGCTGAAATTGCCGATCGTCGAGCCGGGAAAGAAGCCCGAGGTGATGACCCTGACCTTTCGGGTCGGAATCGGCAGGGTGAAACGCTGGGTATAATCGGCGCAGACCGGCGCGATGTGGAGCTTCGGAAAATCTCGCGCCAGCGACGTCGCCGCCATCAGGAGATGGTTGCGCGAGATGTCGACCGGGACGTAAGCGGCGGGCTGATCCAACGCGCGCAGCAGCAAGCGAATCTTCACGCCCGCGCCCGAACCGAACTCGACCAGGCGCGCATGCGGCCCGAGCAGCGCAGCAATCTCACCTGCACGCTCCTCGAGGATCTTGCACTCGGTGCGCGTCGGATAATATTCCGGCAGCTCGCAGATCGCATCGAACAGGCGCGAGCCTTCGGCATCATAGAAAAATTTGCAGGGCAGCCGCTTGCGCGGCTCCGCGAGCCCATCGAGCACCGCGGCGCGGAACTGCGCGGTGGTCGGCTCGAGATCCTGGAGACGATCGAGACTGTGAGACGACGCCATCACGCATCCTCCGCCAAGCGGACACCGCTGAACTGCCAGCGCGCGGCCGGCGGAAAGAAATTGCGATAGGCCGGCCGGTCATGCCCGGTCGGCGTGACGCAGGAGCGGCCGCGCAGCACCATCTGGCTGACCATGAACTTGCCGTTGTACTCGCCGATCGCGCCGGCCGGCGCGCGAAAGCCGGGATAGGGGCTGTAGGCGCTCGCGGTCCATTCCCAAACGTCGTCATCGAACGCGCGCGCCTCGCCGAGCGGCGCCGGGTGGCAGCGCACGGCGCGGTCTGGTTGCGGCGCACTTCCGTGCAGCCGGCGCGCGATTTCGTATTCGGCTTCGCTCGGCAGGCGCTTGCCGGCCCAAGACGCGTAGGCCGCCGCCTCGAAATAGCTGAGATGGCTGACCGGCTCGGCGGCCACTGGCGGGCGTGTGCCGGCGAGCGTGAAGACCCGCCAGCCGCCGTCTTGCGCGGCCTCCCAATAGAACGGCGCACGCCAGTCTTCTTGCCGTACCACGGCCCAGCCGTCGGACAGCCAGAATTCCGGCCGCTCATAGCCGCCGTCTTCCATGAAAGCCAGATACTCGCCGACCGACACCGGCCGGTCGGCGATCCGATAGGCCCGCAACAGGCTGCGATGCACCGGCAGCTCGTTGTCGAAACCGAACCCGGCCTCGCGATGACCGATCTCGTGGATGCCGCCCGGGATGTCGAGCCAGCCCAGCGACGGCGCGGCCGCCATGTCCGGCGCCGGCGCCTCGCGATAGACCGGGCGGATCGGATTGCTCCAGAACGCGTGCTTGATGTCGGTGAGCAGCAGCTCCTGATGCTGCTGCTCGTGCTGCAGGCCGAGCTCGATCAACGGCGCGATCTCGTGCAGCGCGCCGTCGGACGCGCCGTCGATCAGCGCCGTCATCGCCCGATCGACATACGCACGATAGCGTTCGATATCGTCGACGCTCGGGCGCGACAACAAGCCGCGTGCCGGGCGCGCGTGCCGCGGCCCAACCGCCTCGTAGTAGGAATTGAACAGATAGCCGAAGCGCGCATCGAACACGCGATACGCCGCTTCGTGCGGCGCCAGCAGGAAGGTCTCGAAGAACCACGTCGTATGGGCGCGATGCCACTTGGCCGGGCTCGCATCGGGCATCGATTGGATCACCTGATCCTCGGCCGACAAGGGCGCGGCCAGCGCTTCGGTGGCGGCCCGCACCGCGATGTAGCGATCCATCATGGCGGCGCGCTGATCGGCGCGCGGCTCCGCCGGGGCTGAAAGCGCAAGGGCGGGCGGTGGAGCTTTCCGGCGCATTCTTCCTCCCCAGTCACCGCCGAACGGCCGTGGAGGCACGACCGTTCCCTCCGGGCAGGCTGCAGGCCTCACCGGTAGCCGATCTAACCTTGAACGACTGGGGGCGGATTTCAAGTACCGATCGTCCGAGCCCGCACATCGGTCGTCGTCAACCACCTATCGGCGGCGCGGTCGCGGCGAATGAGGCGCGCGCGGCGATGCCGTCGAACCAACTGCGCAGCTTGGGGCACCCCGGCCGCCACTCAAATGCGGGATTGCGCGCCTCGAGCCCGAGCGCGCAGGCCAGCGTGATCTGCGACAGGTTGAGCGCACCGCGCATCAAGGGGCAGTCGATCTCGGCTTCCCAGAGGTCGGTCAACCGCCGGGCGCGCGCCGCCTCGTGCTGCAGCAGCGCGGGCGATCGCTCGTGCTCAGGCCGCCGGATTTCACGCAGCCACACCGAAAGCCCATCCAACAGGCTGCTCGCCAAGGCGCCGAGCCGGCGCGCTTGCCATCCCGCTTCGCCGGCCGGCGGGTCGAAGGAAGGTCGGCCGTCGAGGTGATCGAGATAGCGGCAGATGACGGCTGAATCCTCCAGCCCGACGCCATCGTCGCGCACGAGGTAGGGGACCCGACCCGACGGGTTGATCCGGTAGTACGGGCTGTCCGCAACACGGGTCTGGGCTGCGACGATCTCGACGCGACTCTCCAGCCGCTTTTCCAGAACCATGATTCGCGCGATGCGCGCATAGGGCGAGCCTGCGGTGATGTAGAGCTTCATGGTCGAATGTCTCTAGAGATCATGTCCCGAATAGCTGCAGTTGAACGATTTGTTGCACAGCGGGAAATCGGCCACGATGTTGCCTTCGATCGCGGCCTCCAGCAGCGGCCACTGGAACCAGGACGGATCGCGCAGGTGGCAGCGCGCCACCGTGCCGTCCGCGGACAGCCGGACCCAGACCAGCACGTCGCCGCGAAATCCCTCGACGATCGCGATGCCCTCGGCGAGCTCGCCCGGGCCGCGCAGCGCGACGCGCGTCTCGCCCGCCGGCAGTCCGTCGATCAGCTGGTCGATCAGCCGCAGACTCTGCTCGACCTCGCGAATGCGGATCCACACCCGAGCGTTGACGTCGCCCTCCTCCATCGTCGGCACCTCGAACGCCAGGCGATCGTACGGCGGATAGGCCAAGGCGCGGCGCGTGTCGAACGTCCGGCCCGAGGCGCGGCCGACATAGCCGCCGCAGCCGTAACGCTCGACCAGCGCACGCGACACGATGCCGGTGCCGACCGTGCGATCCTGCAGCGACGCGGTGTTGTCGTACAGCGCGACCAGCCTCGGAAAGCTCGCGCGCACCTGCGCGCGCAAGCCACGCAACGCGTCGAGGCCGCCGGGCTGGAGGTCGGCGGCGACCCCGCCCGGCACCACCCGATCCATCATCAGGCGATGCGCGAAGCACCCGGATGAGGCGCGCAGCACGCTCTCGCGCAATGTCGCGCAGGGGGCCATCATGAGCGCGAACGAGGCGTCGTTGCAGATCGCGCCGATATCGCCGAGATGGTTGGCGAGCCGCTCGAGCTCGGCCATCAGGGCGCGCAGCCAGACCGCCCGCTCGGGCACCGCGACCTGCCAGGCGGCCTCGACGGCGCGGCTGAAGGCGAGCGCACAGGCCACCGTGCTGTCGCCCGACAGCCGGCCGGCGAAGCGGGCGGCGCGCGCCGGATCGGCGCCTTGCATCAGGGCCTGCACCCCCTTGTGGACATAGCCCAGCCGGGCCTCCAGCCGGACCACCGTCTCGCCGTCGGCGGCGAAGCGGAAATGGCCGGGCTCGATGATGCCGGCATGCACCGGGCCGACCGGGATCTGGTGCAGGCTGTCGCCCTCCGCCGCCAGGAAGCCGTAAGGCGGCGGACCGCCCGACGCTGCGGCAGTTGCCGCGCCGAGCGGCTGAACGACCCTCCAGCGCCCATGGTCGAGCCAGGGCCGATCGTCGCGCGCGCCATCCGGCAGCAGCCCGACCAGATCGCGGATCGTGCGCTCCAGACGATCGGCCGGCGCATGGTCGCGCGCGACCGACGGGAAGCTGCCGTCGGGACACTCCAGGCTGATCGCGCCGACCGGCCCGCCGGCCTTATCGCACCGCGCCATATGCACGACGCCGGGTTCGCCCCATAGGCTGAGCAGGGTCGACGTGCCGTCGGCCAGCGCCGCGATCGCCCGCCGCCAGCCTTCGCGCGTGACCGGCTTGCCGAGTCGGGCCATCGCTGCGCGCCCTAACCGAGCAGGCCGGCGACGTGCTGGAACCACAGCACCAGCGGCACCGGCAAATAGACGCCGGCGCAGAGCACCAGCGCGAGATGGGCGAACATCGGCACGTAGGACGCCTGCACCGGCGCCGTGCTGCCGAGCGGCTCGCCGAACGCGATGCCGTGCAGCCGCAGCATCAGGGCGCCGAACCCGACCATCAGGCCGAACACCAGCGGGATGGCGAGAAAATAATTCCGCGCGAAGGAAGAGCTGACGACCAGGAACTCGCTGGTGAAGATGCCGAGCGGCGGCAGGCCCGCGATCGCGAGCACGCCCAGGACGAGGCCCCAGCCGAGCACCGGATGGGTCTCGGTGAGGCCGCGAATCTCGGCGATCTTCTGGGTGCCCTTGACCTGCGCGACATGGCCGACCGCGAAAAAGATCGCCGATTTGGTCAGGCTGTGCATCGTCATGTGCAGCAGCCCGGCGAAATTCGCCAGCGGGCCGCCCATGCCGAACGCAAAGGTGATGATGCCCATATGTTCGATCGACGAGTAGGCGAACATGCGTTTGATGTCGCGGCGCCGGTACAGCATGAAGGCGGCGAAGGTCACCGACGACAGGCCCATCGTGAGCATCAGCGGGCCGGGCGCGAAAGCATGGACGTTGGCGGCGAGCATGATCTTGAAGCGCAGCACCGCGTAGAGCGCGACATTGAGGAGCAGGCCGGACAGCACCGCCGAGATCGGCGTCGGGCCTTCGGCATGGGCGTCGGGCAGCCAGGCATGCAGCGGCGCCAGCCCGACCTTGGTGCCGTAGCCGAGCAGCAGGAACACGAAGGCAAGATTGAGCAGCGCCGGATCGAAGGCGGCGCCGTGCGCGACCAGCACGGTCCACGCCATGGCGTCGAGCCCCTCGCCAATCACCGGCCGCGCCGCCTGATAGACGATGATGGTGCCGAACAGCGCCATCGCGATGCCGACACTGCCCAGGATGAAATATTTCCACGCCGCCTCGAGCGCCTCGTGGGTGCGGTAGATGCCGACCATCAGCACCGTGGTCAGGGTAGCGAACTCGATGGCGACCCACATCAGCCCGATATTGTTGGCCACCAGCGCCAGGTTCATGGCGAACATCAGGACCTGATACATCGCGTGGTAGAAGCGCAGATAGGTCGGCGTCAGCCGCCCGATCTCGAGCTCATGTGCGATGTAGCTGGCGCTGAACGCGCTGGTCGTGAAGCCGACGAAGGTGGTCAGCACGATGAAGACGACGTTGAGGTCGTCGACCGAGATGTAGGCGCTCGGTTCCGGCCGCGCGAAGAACAGCGAGACCGCGGCGAGCCAGGTCAAGAAAGTGGCGAGCACGTTGATGCGGGCGCTCGTCCGGTAGTCCGGCAGCAGCGCCAGCAGCGCCGCCGCGGCCGCCGGCACCACCAGGATGATGGCGACTGCGTCGAGATCGGGCAGGGTCACCGCATCTCCCCCCGGAAGCGGTCGAGCGCGCCCAGATCGACCGTGTCGAAGCGCTCGCGGATGCGGAACAGGAAGATGCCGATCACGATGAAGGCGATCAGGATCGAAAAGGCGACGCTGATCTCGACCACCAGCGGCATGCCCTTGGCGCCGGTCGCCGCCAGCACGAGGCCGTTCTCCAGCGACATGAAGCCGATCACCTGGCCGACCGCGTTGCGCCGCGTGACCATCATGAGCAGGCCGAGCAGGAATACCGACAAAGCGAGCGCCAGATCCTCGCGCGCCAGCGCATCGGACTCCACGGTCACCGGCAGCATGACCATCATGGACAGCGCGCACAGCCCCATGCCGGCCAGCATGGTCGTGCCGACGCCGACCACCGAGTCGAGCGTGCGGTGGATGTTGAGCCGCCGCACGATGTGGCGCAGCGCACCCGGAATGACGATCACCTTGAAGATCAGCGCGATCGCCGCCGTGACGTAGAGATGCGGCGCGTCCTGGATGAAGGCTTGCCAGGCGACCGACAAG
>Ga0302324_100022428_pt1 | contig 12264 bp, 8 predicted proteins | sample Palsa_T0_1_FD_201949 | JGI IMG/M metagenome (GOLD analysis project Ga0302324, IMG submission 201949) | Peat permafrost microbial communities from Stordalen Mire near Abisko, Sweden - Palsa_T0_1 | ecosystem: Environmental > Terrestrial > Soil > Palsa > Peat permafrost | place: Sweden: Abisko...
TTGTGGAATGAGATCAGGTGCGCATTCTTTGAGCCGGCCAGCTCCATCAACTGGGCGATCTCTGCGGAAGAAACAGCGGTTGGCTTGTCGACAACGACGCTCTTTCCGGCTTCGAGAATTTGTTTTGCAACCTGGAAGTGGGTTCTGTTGGGCGTTGCGACGACGAACAGGCCGAGTGACGCGTCGGCGAGCATCTCTTCGAGCGTGCGGTAGGTGATGATGGCGGGATAGCGCTGCGCCGCGTTGTCGGAGCTCCGTTCAAGGACCGCAGCCAGTTCCAGGCCTGCAACGGAGGAGATCAGCGGCCCGTGGAAGACGCGCCCCGCCAAGCCAAAACCAATGAGACCGACTCGAATCATTGTTTTCCCCCTAAAACTCCGGCATGTACGATTTTGCCTTGAACGGGCGCGGCTTCAGAACATGTCCGAGCACCGGAATTTGCCCACTTCCAACCCGGCACAACACTCCGTTCCCCATCCATTCGCGTCTTTCTGCGAATGGGTGGGAGACCCACCGGCTGCGCCACCTCAACCGGCCCCCTTTAACTCTGTTTTGGACAGGCTCTCAGACGCGCCGACTGATTAGCCTTCGAGTTTATACCGGGTTTCCGCCAGGCGGTAGAGGCGGCGCCAGACCAGCCGATTCATGGTGACAACCATGAGCGAAATCAGGACCGTGGCGAGAAGGATGATGGGAAAGCGTCCTGTGTCGGTGGCTGCGCTGATCTGGGAACCGAGGCCGATGGTTTGCAGGGTGCTGTCTTTCAGGTGCGAGTACTCGGCATAAACGGAGGCGTTCCATGCGCCACCGCTCGCCGTAACCATGCCGGTGATGAGGTAGGGAAAGATCCCGGGCAGAATGAGCTTGGTCCAACGCTGCCAGCGGGTGAAATGGAAGAGCGAACTCACCTCGCGCAGGTCGGAGGGGATGGACATGGCCCCGGCGATGACGTTGAAGAGGATGTACCACTGCGTGCCGAGGAGCATCAGCGCAATGGAGCCGATGCCCAGGCCGCCGCCGATCTTGACCAGGCCGATGAGAATGATGGGGAAGAATGCAGTGGCGGGGATGGAAGCAAGCACCTGGGCGGTGGGCTGGACGATGCGGGAAAGACGAGGATTGAGACCGATCGCGACGCCCACCGGTATGGTCCATGCGGCGGAGATGAGCAGCGCGGCGTTTACGCGGAGAAAGGTGGCCGCTGCGCCTTCGAGCAGCAGTTTCACATCGGGCCCAGTGACTGTTTTGAGCATGATTACGGCCTGTACTGCTCCCCAGCCGACCACCCCGATGGCTGCCACAGCCAGGAACCAGAGCGTGAGACTGGGACGTCTTGATTTTTCCTCGTCGATCGGGTGCACCACCCGGCACTCCAGGGTGCGCGAAAGCCGCCGATAGATGGGCTCTTCGACGCTTGCCCAGCACCGGCTGGGGAGGGAACTGAGCAGGTTGGAACGCCGCAAGAGCGTGAGGATGGGCGAGGTTACCCGGTCTGCCGACTCGACCTGCTCGAATTTGAACTTGTCGCTCCAGGCAATCAAAGGGCGCCAGACCAACTGGTCGGTGGCCACTACGATCAGGATGACAGTGGCGATGCCGCTCATCAAGGCTTTGTAATCGCCCGAGTTGGTGGCCACCTGGAGGTAGCTGCCCAGGCCGGGGAGCTGGTAGGTGTAATTGGCAAAGGGGGAGATTTCGCACGCAATCAGGGCAAACCATCCGCCGGCGACGGAAACAATGGAATTCCACACAAGACCAATGGCAGCGTACGGCATTTCAAGCTGCCAGAAGCGTTGCCATGCGGAGTAACGATAGATGCGCGAAGCCTCAACCATCTCGCGCGGGATGCTTTTGAGAGACGAATAGAAACTAAAGGCCAGGTTCCATACTTGTCCTGTGAATATGAGCAGGATGACAGCCATTTCAATCCCCAGTTGATGGCCAGGGATGAGGGCGACCATAAAAAGAACCACCGGGGGCAAGAAGCTGAGGACCGGAATGGACTGCAAGATGTCGAGGACGGCAACCATCCAGGGTTCGATTCGTGGATTGTAGGCGGCAATGTAGCCATAGGCGATGGCAAAGATGAGGCTGAGCATGTAAGCGAGCCCGATGCGGACGATGGAATAGAAGGCGTAAAGGGGCAGGGCGCTGATGGAGTGCGAGATTTCAACCACGGGGGCGGGCTTGCTGAGCCAGTATTTGCCGGTGCTGACAATGGCGAAGAAAATGGCCAGGCCGCAAGCCGCCACTCCCAGATCGATGAGGAAAGGCCAGGTGCGGGAAGTGACCAGGGTTCGAGCGAACGGTTGAGGGAGGTTCACTCTTCCACCTCGTTGGCGGCGGCCTCTTCTTCCTGGGCATCGGGGAGCATGAAGCGGCGGCGGCCGGCGTCGAAGTCGAACAACTCGGCGTAGCGGCCCCAGGCCACGGCGGTCTCCATCTGCCGCAGGCATTCCTCCTCGCTGAACTGCTCGTCGAGCATGTCGAGGAAGAAGTCCTCCGGAACGGTGTGGTCGCTCTTGGATTCGAGCGCGCGGCGAATCTGCCGCAGCAGCAGCACGTTAGCCACCGCGGCGTCGCGGAAAAGCTCCTTCTGGCGCAAAATCTCGGAGTTGGCGAACTCGGTCCCGGTCTCGGTGATGGCGGCGTCGCCTTCTTCCACTTTGAGGAAGCCGAGCAGTTGCGCGGCATCCACAATCGGCAGCAGGTCGTCGATCTCGAAGGCCAGGTCGTCGGCCAGGCGGTAAATGTCGTCGCGCCCGCCCTTGTCGAGCAGCAGCTCCAGCAAACCGGCCACGCCACCGGGCCGGGCGTGGGGCAGCATCTGGTAATGCATGAGCCGCTGGTCGCGCGGAACCTTGCCCGTGGTCTGGTCGGGCGCGGCCTCGGGCGCCACCTCGGGGCGGGTGAGCACCTTATAGATGTAGTCGACCAATTTTGTAAACGGTTCGGACTTGCGGTCGCGTGGTTGGGCCAGCTCCACGCGGAAGTCGGTGCGGATGTGCCCCGGATTACGCCCCAGCACGATGATGCGGTCCGCCAGCAGCACGGCTTCCTCAATGTTGTGCGTCACCAGGAAGATGGCCTTGGTGGGCATGGCCTTGTTGGCCCACAGCTCCAGCAGTTCCGAGCGCAGGTTCTCCGCGGTAAGCACGTCGAGGGCGGAGAAAGGCTCGTCCATGAACAGAACCTCCGGCTCCACAACCAGGGCGCGGGCAAAGCCGACCCGCTGCCGCATTCCGCCTGACAATTCTTTGGGGTAGGCAGCTTCAAAGCCGTCCAGGCCCACCGTGTCCAGCATCTTCATGCTGCGCTCGTGGCGCTCGTCGGGGCTCACGCCGCGCGCCTGCAGCGGCGCTTCCACATTTTCAAGCACGGTGAGCCAGGGAAACAGGGCAAAGCTCTGAAAAACGATGGAAACATTGATCTCCGCCCCCGAGATCGGCTTCTCGTGCCAATAGACCTGTCCCGCGGAGGGCGTCGATAGCCCCGTCAACATGCGCAGCATGGTCGATTTTCCCGACCCCGATGGCCCCAGCAGGGCAAGAATCTCTCCCGGAACCACGGACAGGTCGGTTGCGGAGATGACCTGGATGCGATTCTGGCTGGGCTGCGCGTAGTATTTCTCGATTCTTTCGGCGCGGATGATCGGTTCCACGGCCGATGTTCCAGGGTTCGTCGAGGGCTGGGTCGGGGTTCCGGTCTCCTCCATGCAGGGTTCTCCAGGTCGATGGTCCGCCTCGCTGCGATAGCGGCCGGTTGTTGTTGCAAGTATATGTATTGCTGGTTGCGCCCAGATGAATCGCCTTCCACCCGAACAGTCTTCGGATTCACTTGGGGCCCGGTCTGATCCAACTGGCAGAGGTGAGTGACGGCAAGCAGAGCCGCTCCCTCGGGGGTGACAAACAGAGCGTATCATTCAGAAAGACGGGTTGCCAGCCGCCCGTATATGATTAGGCGATCCGGCCGGGCTCAAGCACAACGATTGGCCAGTACGCGGAATCGATTCTTTCCCAAGGATGCGTCCAGGAGACTATGCAGGAAAATTCTGCCAAACCCAAGGTTCTGGTTGCCGACGACGAACGAGTCATCGCCGACACGCTGTCCATGATTCTCAATCAAAGTGGTTTTGAAGCCCGCGCCGTGTATTCCGGCGAGCGGGCGCTTGAGATGGCCGCATCGTTTGTGCCCGACATGATGATCTCCGACGTGATCATGGCCGATCTGAACGGAATCGACACCGCCATCCAGATGCGCGCCTTGCTTCCCAAGATCAAGATCCTGCTCTTTTCCGGCCAGGCGGCCACCGCCGATCTGCTGGAAAAAGCGCGCGCCCAGGGCTACGAATTCGAGATTCTAGCCAAGCCCGTGCATCCCCAGGATCTGCTCACCAAGCTGCGCGGCTAGCGCGGAGCGCAACGGGCCGCGGCGAGAGCAGGGCGCAACAGGCTGCGGAAAAACTCATTCGTGCGGTATGCCGGGGATTTATCCCCGGCAAAAAGGCCAACCGAATGAATGTGGGCTTCAGCCCTTGCGGTCTGTTCCTCGCGCATTTGGCCCCGCCCAGGCCGCTTTTTTCGTAGCCCGGGAAGCCCTGTTTGAGACGTTCCTTCCAAGTGGCCTGGGATGGAGCCGGAACACTCCCGCGCCCGCCGGTATCTTGCCACAAGCCGCCTTCCCAGGACAATTTAGGCATTGAAACCGATCAATAGGCGGGCCAATTCCCTGAGCCCAGGGCGGTTCGTACGAGTTCCAATACGCGTACGTCGCCACTTTTAGAATTCGCTCAGGCTTCGCTTTTCTGTTGAATGCCAGTAGTCCAAAAATTGGAATTGAGACAGAACACCACCGAAAAAACTGCCCTGGCGCCGTGCGCATAGCTTTGGATCGGCAGCGCGTTTCTGTCATACTCTTGCCCAGTCCCCCGCGTTCCGTCTGGCGAGAGGAATCGAAATGAGCAAATGGATCTTTTGGGCAACGGTGGTCTTTGCCGCACAGTTCGCCGCAGCCCAGCAAGCGGCTGATCGCGGACAGCCTCCTGGGCCGAAAAGCGACATCGCCACCGCCGCCGATGCCCTGAAACTCGCCGAGCAATCGCATCCCGGCAACACCGCGGAAGTGGGCGCCGCGCTTCATGCCATGATTCAGGCCGAATTGGAAGAGGAAGAGGTGGACGACGCAACGCTCGCTCGAGCGCAGCGTGAGATGACCGTCGCCGCGGCGGCTCTGGGTCAAGACAGCGCGCCATCGCTTGAGGCCATCGACGATACGGCCCAGGTTTTGAATGGTTTGGATCGAGCCGGCGAAGCGCGTCCACTGGCCGAACAAGCGCTGGAGACAGCGGAAAAGCTGTTTCCTGATTCCGGCGTCGCCATGTCCGCAAACACCAGGTTGGCCGAGGTTTGTCGGACTCTGGGAGATTACCAGACGGGGTTAAGCGTCAGCGGCAAAGCCATCGAGATAGGCCGCAAAGCGAAGGCTGGCAACGAAGAGATTCTGATCGAAGCATTGACCGCTCATTCGGTTCTGAAGTTTTTGACGCACGACGGCGCAGGCGCTGTTGCCGACATGGAGGAGGCTCTCGAGGTCGCACCCGGCGCCAGGTTGAGCGATATCGAGCGGGGCACATTGGAGAACGATGCTGCCGTTCAGTACCTGCAAATCGCCGATTTTCCAAAGGCGATCGAGCACTACAACCGTGCGGTGGAGCTGATCGCGCGGGAAAGTGGACCGCAGAGCTCGTTGCTGGCCGGTATTCAAGGCAATCTGGCCGAGCTGTACACGCGCACCGGGCAGTTCGATCTGGCCTGGAAGGGCTTTCAAATTGCACTGGCAGATCCCTATCTCGCCTCCGATTCTCTTGCCTGGGACCACTTCGGCTTCGCGCGATCGCTGGCCTCCGGGGGCGATCTCAAGCGTGCTGCGGAGGAAGCCCTGCTCTCCGCCCGCCTGGGACGCGAGAAGGCTGTTCTGCAGGCCCGCACCCTGCCCGAAATCCAGGCGCTGGAATACTTCAAACGGCGGCCGCTCGGAATTCATGTGGCGCTCTCCCTGCTGGCCAAGCATCCAGAGCTTCCAACCGAACCCACCTACGAGGAAGTGGTGCGGTCACGGGCCCTGGTGGCCGATGAAATCGCCCGCCGTCAGCGCAATCTGAACTCCACCAACGATCCGCATCTGGCGCAACAACTCAACGACTTGCAGCAGGCGCGCAATCGAGTCCTCGAAGCCGATGCCATCAAGCCCGGCACAGCGGGGAAGAGCCAGGCCGTTGCCGAGGCAGAGGCGCGCATGGAAAAGATTGAGCGCGCCCTGGCAGAGTTGAGCGCCACGGTACGCGCCGATGAGCGCCAGGACGCCATCACGGTGAAGGATCTGCGCGCCGGCCTGCCTCCGGGTGCGGTTCTGGTCTCCTATATGGCGTATGGCAAACTTGCGGTGGATAAGGTCGATCCGGAGCGCGTTTTTACCGGTTCCTATATCGCCTTCGTGCTGCGCAGCGATACGGAACGCCCTCAGGCCTTCGATCTGGGCCCTTCTAAAACCATCGACGATCTGGCGATCGAAATGCGCAAGGCCGTCGACCGTGAAACCAGAAGCGGCGGATTAGGCTCGGCAATCAATGAGCGCGCTTACCGCGATGCGGCTCTGGCATTGCGCAAGATCGTTTGGGATCCGTTGGCCGAGGCGCGCAAGGGCGCGAACCTGGTGCTCGTCGTTCCCGACCGTATGCTGAATCTGATTCCCTTTGCCAGCCTGCCCGAAGGTGACGGTTACCTTGTAGATCACGGCCCGGTGATTCATATCCTCTCCAGCGAGCGCGATCTTCTGTCTGCTGCGCCGTTTCACAGGAGATCCGGTTTGCTCGCGCTGGGCGGCCCGGCCTTCGACGGGACGCAGACAGCCGCCGGCGGCGCAAACTTGCGCGGCGCACAAGGGATTTGTGAAGACCTGAACAAGGTGCGATTTCCACCTTTGCCCCAAGCCGCCCAAGAGGCCGTGGATGTCTCCGCACTTTGGAAGCGCTGGGAAAGCGGGGAACGGGCAACGGTGCTCACCGGCCCGGCGGCAACAAGCGATGCGTTTCTACGCGCAGCCGGGCAATCGCGTGTGCTGCACGTTGCCACACACACCTTCCTGATGAATAAAAGCTGCGGGGGCGGAAATCCGTTGCTCGACTCGGGCCTGGTTTTTGCCGGGGTCAATGCCGACCGCGGAAATTCCATCGTGACTGCGCAGCAGATTGCCTCGCTCGATCTCGATGGCGTCGATTGGGCAGTTCTTTCCGCATGCAACACCGGCAATGGCCAACTGAGCGATGGCGAGGGAGTCCTGGGCCTGCAGCGCGCCTTCCGCATTGCCGGGGCGCGCAGCATCGTCATGACGCTTTGGCCCGTCGATGACGAAATGACCCGTCGTTACGTGCAGGCGCTCTACCGCCAGCGCCTCGAATTCCATCGCTCCACTGCGGACTCGGCGTGGCTGGCCGCGCGCGCCATGCTGGCCCAGCGCCGGGCCGCCGGCCAGAGCACGCATCCCTGGTATTGGGCTGGCATGGTCGCCGCGGGAGCCTGGCAATAGTCCTCGGCCGGAGCGCTTATCTTTGCGGTTAAAGTTCCCTTCGCCCTTCCATGGCGCGGGCCATGGTGACTTCGTCGGCGTATTCGATGTCGCTGCCGGCGGGGACGCCTGTGGCTATTCTCGTGATCTTGAGCGATGGCCTGCGCAACGCAGTTGCCAGCCAGTTCGCGGTGGCTTCGCCTTCGAGCGTCGGGCTCGTGGCGAGAATCACTTCGTCCACTTCTCCGCGCTCCACGCGGGCGATAAGCGTGCCCGTGCGCAACTGGTCAGGGCCTACGCCGTGCAGCGGCGAGAGCGTTCCGTGCAGCACGTGGTAAACGCCCTGGAAGCCGCCTTGCTGGCCCTTGGCGCGCTCCACGGCGGCAATGCTGGTGGGCTCTTCGACCACACAGACCAGGCGCTGGTTGCGGGTGGGGCTGGCGCAATAGGCGCACGGGTCAACGTCGGTAACGTTGTTGCAGATGGAGCACAGGCGCAGGGCGGCTTTGAGGCCACGCACAGCTTCTGCGAGGGCGGCAGCATCGTCGTCTGTGGAGCGCAGAATGTGGAAGGCGAAGCGCTGCGCGCTCTTGGTGCCCACGCCCGGCAGCTTCTTCAACTCTTCAATCAGCCGGGCCATGGGCTCGGCATAGCGTGACACGGTTTGATCTCCTGAACTATCGCGAAGAAACTTCCTTCGAGCGTGATATTGATTTCTTTGAAAGGGCACGGCTTAAGCCGTGCCGATGACAAGCCAAAAAGAGTTTGGGCTTTAGCCCCTGAGGGAATTTTCTTTCGGTACCAGGGATTCCCTCGGCTAAAGCCGGAATCCCGTTCGATTCGTTTGCGGCATGGCTGAAGCCATGCCCTTTCAAAACAGCACAAATTCGAAGCTAACTCAGCCCGGGAATCTTCAACCCGCCGAGCATTCCCTGCACATTGGACTTGATGGCGTCTTCCGCTTTGCGGCCGGCGTCGTTCACTGCGGCAACCACCAGGTCTTCCAGCATTTCCACGTCGGGGTTGGCTCCGCTAAGGCCCACCACTGCCGCCGGGTCAATGCGGATTTTGAGAAGCTGCTTTTTGCCGTTCATCGTCGCGGTAACGGCGCCGCCGCCGCTGCTTCCTTCCACCACCGTTTCGCTCAGCTTGCGCTGGATCTCTTCCTGCATCTGGTTGGCCTGGGAGAGCATTTCGGGAATTTTGAGCGGATTGATCACGGCCTCTACACCTCAATGAAAACGGCTACCTACTTTTGACGCAGATCGACGACGCTGCGGACTTCAGCATTGAAGATCTCCTTGGCGCGCTGGACCAGCGGATTCGAAAGCGCGGCCTCTTGGATGCTGCCGGCCAGCGGCGCGGCGGCGATCACGGGGGCAGCTGAAGCAGCGCCTTCGCCGGGAACAATCAGAAAGCGTGTGGGCGCTGCCAGCCGCTGCAATTCCTGCCGGATCAACTTCTCGGCGGCCGCGTTGATGGTGAGGGCCAGCATCTTCTTGCCCATGCCGGGAACCTCGATGCGCAGGCTGGTTGCTTCGAGCGTCCAAGCGCCTGTGCCCAGCAACTGCGCGGCTGAATCATGCCCGGCCTCGGCGAGAGCCGTGCCGATAGCGAGACGAACATCGTCCACGGTAGGCGCGCCAATCGGTTGTGGGAGCGCTTCCGTGCTTTCCGCCGGAGGCTCCTCCGTCAACGTGGCGACAGAACCGTAACTCGCGGCGAGTTCGCCCTCGGCCGCGGACGCGACGACGCGCCCAATGGAGACGGATTGCACATCAGGAGCGGTGTTTGCCTTGGGGATGGCCGGCGGCGGCGATGCGGCTGGCGCGGTCGCAGTCCAACTGGCGCTCGCGGGCGCAAACGGCGAGATCGACGGTGGCGCCTTCGGTGGGGCAGACGCCGCTTGCGCGGCACGAGGGGGAGGCGCGGCTGCTCGCGGGGCTGAACCCGGTGACGAAGAGCGATTGCCAGATCCCATAGCCGCGCCGCTGAGCAATTCCTCCAGCGGCAGCAGGCGCTGCGCGTGAATCAACTTGAGGAGGCCGAGTTCCAGGTGAAAGCGTTGCTCTTGCCGGTAGTTCAAATCGTCGAAGGTGCGCAGGACGATTTGCAGGTTGCGCGTCAGCTCTTCTTCTGAAAACAGAAGCGCGGTGCGGGTTGCGCGGGCGCGTTCGTCGCCGGAGATTTGCAGCAGCTCTGTGTGTTCGCCGCCCAGCTTTGCCATGAGCGCATTGCGCAGGTAGCGAACCATCTGCCGTGCCAGCGAGGAAGGGCTGTGCCCCGCGTTGACCAGCAGATTCAACTGCTCCATCAGCTCGGCGCTTTGCCCTTCGGCCACGGCTTCCAGCAGGCGCTCGAAGACGGCGTTCGGCACTGCGCCCATCAACTCGCGAATCTGTACGGAGGAGAGCACGGCGCGGCCATCTTCCAGCGGCGCCGACGCAATGGCCTGGTCCATGATGGAGAGCGCGTCGCGCATGGAGCCGTCGCCGGCCTCGGCGAGAAGTGCGAGAGCCGCATCTTCGGATTCCACATTCTCCTGCGCGGCAATCATGCGCAGTTGCGCCAGGATGTCGTCGAACTTGACGGCGTGAAAGCTGAAGTGCTGACAGCGCGAGCGGATGGTCTGCGGAATGTTTTCGGGCTCCGTCGTGGCCATCATGAAGATGACGTGCGCCGGCGGCTCTTCGAGCGTTTTGAGCAACGCGTTGAAGGCGGCTTCGGTGATTTGGTGCGCTTCGTCGAGAATGTAAATCTTGTACCGGTCGCGCGAGGGGGCGTAGCGGGCTGCCTCGCGCAGTTCGCGAATCTCGTCGATGCCTCGGTTGGTAGCCGCGTCAATCTCGATCACGTCGACGGCGTTGCCTTGGCGAATCTCGATGCACGAGTCGCAGACGCCGCATGGCTCCGGGGTGGGGCGTGCTTCCGTCCCGATTTCTGTCCGGCAATTCAGCGCCTGGGCCACGATGCGCGCAATGGTCGTCTTGCCGATGCCGCGATGACCGGAGAAAATGTACCCATGGGCGATGCGGTTCTGCGCAAGCGCGTTCATCAGCGTGCGCGTCACGTGCTCCTGGCCGGCCACGTCGGCAAAGCGCTGCGGACGGTATTTGCGTGCCAGAACCTGGTAACCCATGGGTGTATGCGCTCCTCCGATAGCCCGCTCAAACTTCAACCCGGTCCAGAAACCTCTCATAAAGTGAGAGATTCCGAGTCTTGAAAGGGCACGACTTCAGTCGTGCCGCACATGTCGCATAATCGACTTGGGCTTTAGCCCCTGGGGGAATCGCCTTGTGGACAATCCCGACTGCTGCTTGAATCAGAGGCTCCCTAGGGTCGATTGTATCGTTCCGGGGTGGTTCGGGGCCGGGAGCCGCACCTGTGGAGAAATGCCGGGGCCAACGCTGGCGATGGTCACTCCGGCAAGGCCGCACGGCGGCGCTCCAGGAATCGCCGCACTGCCGAGTCTCGTTCCAGTCCGATCGCGATCTCATTGGCGCGGCGGGCCTCTGCGAATGCTCCTGTCCGCGCCAGCAATTCGCAGCGCGCCGCCCAGTAAGGCTGGTACTCCGTGAGCCGCGCATCGGCGGTTTGATCCGGCATGGCGTCGAGACCGGCCGCAGCGCCATCGACCTCCGCAATGGCCAGGGCGCGATTGATGAGAACCACCGGCGAGCCGGTCAACGCGAACAGCGCGCTATAGAGCTCCGCCACATGCGGCCAGTTCGCCGCTCCAGTGCGGCACCGGTCCACGTGCGCCGACTGCACGGCCGCCTCCAGTTGAAACCGCCCGATGTGTCCCAAGGAACCGGCGCGATGGAGAAGCGATTCGGCTTCGGCGATCTGCGCATGATCCCATAGCCGCTGGTCCTGTTCTGCCAACGGGACGAACTCGCCCTCCGCGCTGCGCCGGGCGCGGCGTCTTGCCTCCGTGTGCAGCATAAGAGCAAGCAAGCCGGGCGCTTCAGGCTCTTCCGGCAACAGCGTAACCACCAGTCGTGCCAGAAAGAGGGCTTCAACAGTAAGCCCGCGGCGCGCCGCATCCGCGCCGGCGGGGTCGGTCCAGCCTTCTGAAAATGCCGCGTAAATCGCATTGAGAACGGTGTCAAGGCGCGCCGGAAGCTCTTCGTTCCCCGGCACGCGGATGGGAATGCCGGCCTGGCGAATCTTCTCCTTGGCGCGCACCAACCGCTTGCCCATGGCCGCCGGAGAAGCAAGAAAGGCCGACGCGATCCTCTTCGCGTCGAGTCCGAGAACCGCCTGCAGGATCAAAGGCGCACGCGTAGCGGCGTCGATCGAGGGGTGAGCGCAGGCAAACATCATGGCCAGCCGTTCATCGGGAATCTCGCCCTCTGCGGGCGCCGCGAGGGTTGCTTCAATGAGCTCCAACTCTTCTGACGATGATTGATGCCGCTGTGCGGCGCGAAACATGTCGATCGTCTTGCGCCGCGCCACGGTGAGCAGCCAGGCCTCGGGATTGCGCGGGCATCCGTTGCGCGGCCAATCGGTAAGCGCCGATGCGAAGGCTTCTGACAGCGCGTCCTCGGCAGCCGCCACGTCGCGGGTGTGCGCGGCGAGAAAGGCGACCAGCTTGCCGTAGCTTCGCCGCGCTACCTCTTCCGTCGCCGCCCGCGCCTGCTCATTGCCCTCCGGCGACACCATGCTGTTATGCTCCGGCAGGCGCGGGCTCGCCCATCG
>Ga0302324_100022429_pt1 | contig 12264 bp, 10 predicted proteins | sample Palsa_T0_1_FD_201949 | JGI IMG/M metagenome (GOLD analysis project Ga0302324, IMG submission 201949) | Peat permafrost microbial communities from Stordalen Mire near Abisko, Sweden - Palsa_T0_1 | ecosystem: Environmental > Terrestrial > Soil > Palsa > Peat permafrost | place: Sweden: Abisko...
GCAGAGTCGTGATCACCGGACTTGGGCTGGTCTGCGGTGTGGGCAACACCGCTCCCGAGGTGTGGCAGCAACTCCTGGCCGGTGCCAGCGGCATGGCTCCTATTCAGGGGTTTGACACCACTGGCTTCCCAGTCACTTTCGGGGCCGAGGTAAAGAACTTCGATCCGCTGAACTTTGTGGACAAAAAAGAGGCCCGCAAGATGGGCCGCTTTACCCACTATGCTTTTGCGGCCACACACGAAGCGATTTCCCAGGCAGACCTCAAGATCACTCCGGAGAACTGTGACCGCGTCGGTATATTTATCGGTTCGGGCATCGGCGGCTTTGAGGTGATTGAACGGGAACATTCGATCCTGCTCGATAGCGGGCCGCGCCGCATCTCGCCGTTCTTCATTCCTGCGGCCATTGTCAACATGGCTGCGGGCCACATCAGCATCCGTTACGGGGCCAGGGGGCCAATCTCCGCGACAGCGACAGCCTGCGCCACGAGCGCCAACTCGATTGGCGACGCGGCCAGGATGATCGAGCACGGGGATGCGGACGTGATGATCGCGGGCGGAGCCGAAGCAGCTGTGACGCCGCTTTCTGTGGGCGGATTTGCAGCCATGCGGGCACTCTCGGCGCGAAACGACGAACCTACCAAGGCGAGCCGGCCGTTCGACAAGGATCGCGATGGGTTTGTCATCGGCGAGGGCGCGGGCATCCTGGTTCTTGAAGAGCTGGAGTTTGCAAAGGCGCGCGGCGCAAAGATTCTGGCGGAGATTATCGGCTACGGCATGAGCGCCGACGCTTACCACATGACCGGCATCGCACCGGAGGGCGCAGGCGCGCAGCGCAGCATGCGAGCCGCTCTGAAGGATGCCGGCATTGCGCCGGAAGAAGTAGGCTACATCAACGCCCATGCCACTTCGACGCCGGCGGGCGATGGGAATGAGTCGCGCGCAATCGAGCTGGTGTTTGGCGAACACGCACTGAGCCACAGGCTGAAGATCTCCGGCACCAAGTCGATGACGGGTCACCTTCTCGGCGGGGCCGGCGGACTCGAGGCCGGCATCAGCGTACTGGCTTTGCAGAACCAGATGCTGCCGCCGACCATCAATCTGGACAACGTGGACCCCGAGTGCCGGCTGGACTACGTGCCGAACAAGGCGGTACCGCTCACCTTCGATGTGGCGCTGTCGAACTCGTTCGGATTCGGCGGCATCAATGCCACGCTGATCATGCGGCGCTGGACGGAGTAAGAGCAGCCCGTTAGCTGCTAGCTTCCAGCCCGGATTTCTCATAGGGAGCCCAAAACTGTAGCGCCGGCGTCCTCGCCGGCTGTCCTGAGGGCCTCCCGGCCCTCAGGGACCTCGCCAGACCTCGAATTCCTCGTCGTGGAGTCGCGTGTGAGAAATGCAGAATAGCCTCCAGCTTTCTGTTGGCGGGTTGAAGATCGCGTCTTCGGATCAGGGCCGCAAACATGGGACCAATCAAAACTGCGCGAACCCTGTCCAGACGCTCGCAACACATCCCCCAATTCAACGCCGCGGACTCGCGAACGATGCTCGACGATCAATCTCAACACGTCGTGAATCCCGGTCACGGTCGAGTGCGCATGGTTTCTGCTCTGGCTAGTCTAGGCTCTCGATTTCGGCTGAGCTGTAAGCCCGCGAAGTTGGACGTCCAGCGTCACGGACAAAACAGCGCGAATCCGACCGGATTCGCGCTGTTTTGCGTTTGAGGCGTTGTGCGGTTCAGCCCTGAATGGCAGCGAAGCCTACGCCGGTGAGAACAATGATTGCCCACCAGCCGAAGACGGCGATGTAGCCGGAACTGCGCTTTACGCCGGCCACAGTTGCCAGGCCGATGCTCATAAGTATCATGCACCAGATGCTCACAATATCCAGTGAAGTGGCCAGCGCATAAACGGCGTGGTTAGTTTCCATGACAGGCAGGAATGCGCCCACGTTGGTTGGTGCAAAGTTCTTGATGTTGAATGTCTCCGGCGTATCGCTGATGAAAATGACAATGATCCCCAGAAGCGATTTGATGTTAGCCGGCAAGTTGGCGAAGAACCACATGGCAAAGATCGCGCCGAAGCTGGCTTTGCCGCCAAAAACAAAGTTGATAGTCCCCCATAACACAAGCGATACGACCGCTGCCACAAGCAGCACAAAAACAGGGCTGGCGATAAAAACGCCCTCGGTGACGTAAAGAGAGATCTTGTTTGTTAATTCGCGCGCTTCCGGAGTCGCCTTGGCCATCTGCTCCTGCTGCTTTTCGCTCGCCAATTTCATCTGGTTGTCGACGACGGTCTGCATGGTGATCTTGGTGGCGACAACACCGAAGAACAGGTAGCCGACGATGACCATGATCAACCACGGCATCCACCAGCTCCTGTTGCCGCGCTTGATGTCTTCAAAGGTCTTGGAGGGAGCCGAAAAAGTGTAGGTGACGCGCTGCATTTGAGAAAGACCGGGCGCCTGGGCACTGGGCTCGGCAACGGGTTGAACGTCCATATCGCTCATGATTCCGCCTCTCGAATTCGAGTTCCAATTGGATAAGATTCCGGTGGTTGGTGAGTGGAGTTACGAGGTCGAACGGTTGCATTTTCTTGATGGACGGGGCCGGGAACAGCACGATTCCCGCTCGCCAAAAGACGCAAGCGATCTTGCCCGAGATTGTACCCCCTGACGGGAGCAAAACGCGCAATCAATTTCGGGTTGCAAGGGCACGCAGCAGGGAGCCGCTTGCGCCGGCGAGGCTCAGGCTGGAAGGGGTTTGGCAGGCGGGACAGGGGCATGCACGGATGGGCGGTTAGCGGCGCGGGATCGACGGCTTGCCGGAATCGAAGATCGGCGATGCGGTACCACAGGCTTAACGGGAGAGTCGACCGCCACTAAGGCCGGTGCGGGAGCTAATGTCGGTGCGGGAGCAGTCGGCGCGATGGCGTAGCTCCTGTAGACGTCGATGTGGAAGCAGCTTTGCTTGAACTCCTCTTCAACGTCGAGTTTGCCGGCCTGTTGGAGGGCGAGCAGCGAGTTACGCATCCAGGCGATCTCGTCGCGGGTCATGTTGGACTTGGGAATATCGATGGCAGCGCCAGTCAGATGGGGGCTCGCGACGTCGCCCTCGGCTGCAGCGGCGTTGCCGTTAACCCGCTCAAGCTGTTTCTGGTAGTCAACGGTCCGAACGGCGGAGCTGACCTCAAGCGGGCGATGAAAGAGAGCGGCATGCTGGCGGGCGAGATCGGCGAGGAATTGCGCGGTCCAGGGGCGGCAGTAGCGGTGCGATTCTGCCAGGTTCTGGTTGACTGAAAGGTCAGGCGACGCGGGGACGGGCACCAGGAAGTTGTGACCGATGCGGTCCTGTAGATCTTCCTCGTCCTGGATGCGCTCGAGTCCGTCTTCGCCCTCCGATCTTTCATTCTGGCGCTCGAGCGAGGCATGGGAGCCGAACAGCGGCGGCGGCAGGCCGAGGTCGCGGCGATGCAGAGAGATGGATTCTGGCTCCGGAGCTGGAGACGCGGCCAACTCGCGTTCCCGAATGCTGGCGCGGAGTCGGCTGCGACTGGTGAGTACGGCACTGCGGGCCTGGGCTGTGCGGCGACCCGATCCCCCGGTGATTGCTCGGCTGCCGGCGTAGCGGCCAGTTCCTGCCCGGCTGCTTGCGTAGCGACCATTCGTTGCCCGGCTTGGAAACGCCGAGGTCGCAAGGCCGTGTGCAGGTTGGTGAGCGTCGGATAGGCGGGTATCGGCCTCTTTAGCAGCTGCGCGCGAAGAGCCTGCACGAGTGATTGCGTTTTTTTGGGAACCGGCCGTGCGTGAAGCCGCGCGTGAAACTGCTGGGTGCGCTTTGGATGCGGAGGAGGCAGGCGCGGAATGAATCGACTTGCCCGATTTGGGTATTGATTTGCCCGCTTTTGTATAGGATTTCTCGGACTTGTGCGTGGATTTTTCAGGCTTGCCGGTGGGCTTGCCTGGTTCGGCCTGGAACGCCAAAGCGAAAGCGCTCCCGAATAACAGGAAGCCGACGGCTAGAACCATTGGGGCGGTTCGGCGCATGAGGGGAGTGCGGAGAATCCAGAGCATCCTTAGTATAAGACGCAAAAAACAGGAATTCGAGTGCCTGCAAAGGTGCGGATGGGTCCGATAACAAATTGTTTAGGAATTGACAGCAAATCTCTGGTACCATCCCGGCACCGAGGTAACTTCCCTGTTATGAGAGCAAAGACGTGGGTCATCACCGCGGTGATTGCGCTGATAGCCGTGCAGCTTGTCCAGATCGTAGTGGTCATCCACCGGGAGTCGTTGACCTGGGATGAAGGAGACCACATGTACGCCGGCTACCGGATGTGGAAGTACGGCGACTATGGATTGAATCCCGAGCATCCGCCGCTGGTCAAGCTGCTGGCCACGTTGCCGGTGCTGGGTGAGAATCTCTGGGTTCCTCCGCTCAAGGGAATCTACTTCAAAGGCGAAGCCTACCTGGGCGGCCGCGACTGGCTGGAACACAACGACGGCGGAAGCCAGCGCCTGGTCTTTCGCATGCGGCTGGCTACGACGCTGCTGGCCGTTGCACTCTCGCTGGTCGTTTTTTTCTCGGCGCGCGAGTGGTTCGGCACAACGGCCGCGTTGGTTGCCTTGACGCTGGTTGTGTTCGATCCCAACATCCTGGCGCACTCCGGCCTGGTAACTACGGATCTTGCAGCCACGCTCTTTTTCCTGGCGGCGCTCTATGCCTTCTATCGCTATGTCAAGCAGCCCAGCGCGATCCGGCTCGCCATCGCCGGCGTTGTGCTGGGGCTCCTGCTCGCTACCAAGCACTCGGGGGTCATGCTGGGGCCGATGCTGGCGGTGCTTCTGTGCTGGGAGGTCGCCGTTGCGGCGAAAGGAACGCGCATTCGCACCGCAGTGCGGTTTGGCGGTGCTCTTGCCGCCATGGTCGTGCTGGCTGTGGGAGTGTTGTGGACCTTTTATGGCTTCCGCTACGCAGCCCGGCCTGCGGGTCTGCAGTTGATTCCATCCCTGGAGACGTACTCGCATGAGCTGAAACCGTTCGATTTCGGCGTGATCTGGTGGATGGCCCACCTGCATCTGTTGCCCGAGTCTTATCTCTTTGGGATGGTGGATATTCGCGTGTTTGGTGCGAACTTCTCCACATTCGTTCTGGGGAAATGGTACCCACATGGCGTCTGGTGGTACTTCCCAGCCGCAATCGCAATCAAAACCACTTTGGGGATGCTGGCCCTGGTCGCGCTGGCGGGGTTCGCCATCGTCACAGGCAAGCTTGGCAAGGGGAGAGATCACTCCCGCGCACTGGTCTATGTGCTCTTTGTCTGGGTAGCCTACCTTATTACGGCCGGAGCAAACGGACTCAACATCGGCGTGAGGCACATTCTGCCGCTTTACGCACTGGCGGCGATCATTGCCGGCGCGGGTGTGGCTGCGCTGGCGTCGCGCTCCCCCACGTGGGCTTGGGTATGTGGAGCGCTCGTTGCTGCGCACATCGCCTCCGCGCTGAGTGTTTTCCCCAATTCCCTGGCCTACGCGAATGAGGCCTGGGGAGGAGCCGGAAACACCCACAATCTACTGACCGACTCCAATGTGGACTGGGGCAGTCAACTCTATCAGGTCAAGGAATGGGAAGACAGGCATCCGAGCGAAGACTGCTGGTTTGCCTACACGGCTCGTCCGTTCATTCGCCCCGAGACCTATGGGGTTCATTGTCACGTTCTGCCCAACGGCCTGGGCGGTGCCGGCAAGGAGATGGTGCCGGCCATTATCCATGGAAGCGTCGTATTGAGCGCTGGAGAAGTGGCCGGCAACCTCTGGCCGAGCCAGGAGATGAATCCTTACCGCAATTTCCAAAAGGTGAAGCCTGACGAGGAGATCGACTACGGCGTATTGGTCTATCGGGGCGATGTGCACATGGAGGAGACCGGTGGAATAAGCCGCGCATTCCTCGCCTGGGATAAGCTCGACGCAAAGCAGCCCCAGGAGGCGTTGACGTTGGCGGAAGAGGCGGTCAAGCTGGCTCCTGACCAGCTCTATCCGCAATGGGCGCTTGGCGACGCGGCCGCCGCAGCCGGCAAGAAGGACGAAGCGCGCGCCGCATACAACGCAGCAATGGCTGCAACAGGCAGTCTGGATGCACAGCGCCGGGCCGAGTATGTGAAGAGTATCGAGGCAAGCCTCAAGAAGCTGTGAGGCGTGATGGCCGCTGGCTGAAATGCCCATCGCGGCACATGTTGCGGCAGCGTTGGCTCGGCTTCCTATAGGGAAGCTCCGCAACAGCCAGCCTTGTATCAGGGCACGGCTTCAGCCGTGCCGATAAGGCCAACAAAATGACCGGGCTTAAGCCCCTGCGAACCTTCGCTCAGTAAAACACCACTTTGGGGGCAGATTCCTTGGCTCGTCGGGCAGGAAGATCGCGGCGGCGGCGTTGTCCTCCGGCTCAAGGTTGGTTCAAGATGATATATACTATTGATAGATACCGAAGGAGAGGCCGATGCCGACCAAGGTGGGAACGAAAGCAAAGCCGACCGATGCGAAGCTGTTCTGGAACGGCCGTAGCCAGGCTGTGCGCCTTCCCAAGGAGTTCCGATTTGAGGGCGACCGAGTGAGGGTGACGCGGATGGGCGCCGGGATTCTGCTGGAGCCGGTGCCGAAAAAAAAGAAGGAGACGGTTGAGGAGTGGTTTGCCCGGATGGACGCGATGGGAGCGGACCCTCTTTTTCCTGAGGGCCGGAAACAGAATCTGGCGCCAATTCGTGAGTACTTCAAGTGAGCTACCTGCTGGACACGAACGTCTGCATTGCGCTCATAAATGGGAAATCTGACCAAGTCCGCCGGCATTACGCTCAGGCAACGCGCCGCAACGCAGAGCTCTTCACCTCTCCCATTGTTGCCCATGAGCTTTGGTACGGAGTTGCAAAGAGTGACCGCATTCCACAAAATGCCAACCGCCTTGTAACTTTTCTTGGGCGGGACGTTGTGCTTCTTGGTTACACCAATCAAGACGCTCAGGCTGCGGGTAATATTCGCGCGGAGTTGGAACGGCAGGGCATGCGAATCGGCGAATACGACACGCTGATTGCAGGTCAGGCGTTCGCCAGGAATCTGATACTCGTAACCGCAAACACAAGCGAGTTTGCAAGGGTCAAGGGGCTGGCGGTCGAGGATTGGACGGTATGAATTTCCGCGCACGAGACGAGCGAACCTATAAAATGAGGTAAGGAGTTGGATCGGACCGATGGAGAAAACCATCCGCAAATTCGCGAGTCACGCGGAGCAGAAGGCTGAAGTCTATCGCTACTGGCGGAGCCGTCCGCCGGCCGAGCGCTTCCTTGCGGTCTGGGAAGCTACTGCCGCTGCCTACGCCTTCAAGGGAGTGCATTATGATCCTACCCGAAGATCTGAAGCAACTCTTACTCGCGTTCAACGCACACGGGGTTGAATATCTGGTCATCGGGGGATGGGCGGTGGGGTTTTACTCGGAGCCGCGATCCACGAAGGATATCGATCTTTTCATCCGCTCGGGGGTCAAGAACAGCGAGGCGGTTTTTCGCGCCCTTGCCGATTTTGGAGCACCGCTCGCTGGGCTCACACCGGCTGACTTTCGCGACAATCCATCATCCGTGTTTCAAGTTGGCTACACGCCCGCACGCGCAGACATTCTCCAGGGCATCGATGGAGTTGATTTCGATGAAGCGTGGCCGCGACGCGTCGAACTCTCGCTGGAGGGCGTACCGGTGCATGTGGTCTCCGCCGAAGACCTCATCAAGAATAAGCTGACGTCGGGAAGATTAAGCGACCTGGCGGATGTGGAAGCGATTCGAGAAGCAAACCCAGAGAGGGATGGTGATTGACAAGTCGAAGTTCGGCTACACCTATGTGCCGGAGCACCTGAAAGAGAAGGTCAAGAACCATCAAGATCTCTCCTTCTGCGAGCGATTCCACTTGATCGCAGAGCTCAGCTAAGCAGCCTCGGCGAAGACCGGCGTTGTCCGCGACCTGAACAAGCCGACGGATAAGGCGATCCGGAAGATTGAGCGCTCGGGGAATTGATGGTGGCGGTTATAGAAACCTCAAAGCCCGGCAGCACCGTCTTGAGAATCCAATCAAGGGCAGTAACGCCCCAAGCCGCCAGCGACTTGGGGCGTCTCGTTGAATGCTAGCGATCCCCTACAGCAACGTCGGCTCGTCGTCCTTCAGTTCTTCCGGCGGAATGATGACGGCGGCGGCAACCTTGTCTTCCGGTTCGAGGTTGAGCAGGCGCACGCCTTGCGTGGCGCGGCCGGCAGCGCGAACCGTCTTGGTGTCGATGCGGATGATCTTGCCCCACTGGCTGATCACCATCAGCTCAGAGTTGTCGTCGACGAGCTGAATGGAGGTGACGCGGCCAATGCGCGGCGTGACGGCCATGTTCTTCACGCCCTTGCCGCCGCGCGTCTGCAGGCGGTACTGCTCGACATCGGTGCGCTTGCCAAATCCGTTCTCGGTGACGGAGAGAATGCGGTAAGCGCCCTCGGGGTGTTCCTTGGGCGTGACAGTGAATCCGACAACAAAGTCGTTCTTTCCGAGTTCAATGCCGCGGACGCCATAGGCCGGACGTCCCATGGAGCGAACGTCGCCTTCGTCGAAGCGAATGCCCATTCCAAGATGCGTGGCCATGAAGACGCGCTGCGAGCCGTCGGTGATGCGGGCGGCAACGAGCTCATCGTCCTTGTCGATGCCGATGGCGATAATGCCGCGAGCCATGACATTGGAGAAGTCCTTGAGCGGAGTCTTCTTGACGGTTCCCTTCTGCGTGGCAAAGAAGATGAATTTGCCTTCTTCTTCCAGGTCGCGAATGGGCAGGATGGCGCGAACGTTTTCGCCGGGCTGCAGATCGAGCAGGCTCTGCATGCTCTTGCCTTTGCCGGCGGCGCCTACGTCGGGAATCTCGTAAACCTTCAGCCAGTAGACCCGGCCTGTGTTGGTGAAGCAAAGCAGGTAGGCATGCGTCGAGTTGACGATGAGCTGCGAGACGAAGTCCTCTTCGCGCGTCTTCATTCCAGTGCGGCCAGTGCCGCCACGGCGCTGCTGTCGATAGATCGAAATCGGCGTGCGCTTGAGGTAGCCCTGGTGCGAGACAGTGACAGCAACCTGCTCGTCGGCAATCAGGTCCTCGAGCTGCAGCTCGGCGCTCTCGTCTATGATCTGCGTGCGGCGTTCGTCGCCATATTTGTTGCGGACCTCTTCAAGCTCCTTGATGATGACTGCGCGGAGCTTCTTGTCGCTGCCCAGGATAGCCTCGTACTCATCGATGCGCGCACGGACTTCTCCGAGTTCCTTGAGCAGCTCATCGATAGAGAGCTGGGTCAGGCGGTAGAGCTGCAACTCGAGGATGGCGTCGATCTGGCGAAGCGAGAGTCCCTTTTCTTCGTGGATGAGCTTTTCCCGGCCCAGGTTGACGACGATCTCACTGCCCTTGGCCCAGGCGTAGAGGTTTTCGCGAGCGTCGACGCGGGAGTTTGATGCGCGAATGATCTTGATGACGCGGTCAAGATTGTCGAGCGCGATCTTGAGGCCTTCGAGCACATGCTCACGCGCGCGGTCTTTCTTGAGCAGGAACACCGTGCGGCGCTGCACAACGTCGACGCGGTGGTCGATGAAGGCGCGGATGGCCTGATCGAGCGGAAGCTCGCGCGGCTGCCCGTTGAGCACGGCAAGAAAGATCATGGAGAAGCTTTCCTGCATCTGCGTGTGCTTGTAGAGCTGATTGAGCACGATCTCCGGCTGCGAGCCGCGCTTGAGCTCGATCACAATGCGCATGCCGTCGCGGTCGCTGTGATCGGGCACATCCGAGATGTCGTCGATGACCTTGGTATTCACCAGTTCTGCGATGCGTTCGATGAGCTTCGCCTTGTTCACCTGGTAGGGAATCTCGGTTACGATGATGGCCTGTTTTTCTTTGTTGAGATTCTCAATGGCCACCTTGGCGCGCATCATGAAGCGGCCCCGGCCTGTGCGATAGGCCTCGGCGATGCCTCGCTTGCCATAGATGAATCCGCCCGTGGGAAAATCGGGCCCCTGAACGTGCTTGAGCACTTCTTCGAGGCCGGCGCGCGGATCCTTCACCAGCGCAATCGTCGCGTTGACGACCTCTGTGAGGTTGTGCGGCGGGATGTTGGTGGCCATGCCGACCGCGATGCCCGAAGAGCCGTTGACGATGAGATTGGGAAAGCGCGCGGGCAGCACCACCGGCTCGAAGGTCGACTCGTCGTAGTTCGGCGTGAAGTCGACGGTTTCCATCTCGATGTCGGCCATCAGTTCGCCGGTGATGCGCGCCATGCGGCACTCGGTATAGCGCATGGCCGCAGGCGGATCGCCGTCGACGGAGCCAAAGTTGCCCTGGCCGTCAACCAGCGTGTAGCGAAGCGAGAAGGGCTGGGCCATGCGGACCAGCGTGTCGTAGATGGCGGAGTCGCCGTGGGGATGGTAAACACCCATCGCCTGCCCCACCACCTTGGCGCACTTGGTGTACTTCTTGTTGTGCTCCAGGCCCATCTCGGCCATGGTGTAGAGGACCCGGCGATGGACCGGCTTGAGACCGTCGAGAGCGCTGGGCAGAGCGCGGCCGATGATGACCGACATGGAGTAATCGAGGTACGAGCGGCGCATCTCCTCCTCGATGTTGATCGGAATGAGATTTGTGCCGCTGTTCGGAGGCATGCCGCCATCGAGCGGAAGCTGGGGATTCTTATCGTCGGCCATAGGGTCTTTTCATGCCTGCGGAAGTGCGGCGGAAGAGGGTCCGGAAAAAGCGGGGCCGGAATCCGTGGGCGATAGGTCTATTTTACGCGCCAGAGGGTGTATTCCGCAAGCCTGCGATCTCGAAATAAGTCCTTATTTTGCTTGATTTTAAGAGACTTGCCCATGGGAAAATCGGGGGACGGGTTTTCCTCATGCAGCGCGGCGCGATTTGGCCCTGGAAATGGCGCTCGATTGGGCTCTCTTTTTCCGCGCCCTTGCCTCGCGTTGATCGCGGGCATTCTCACCTAAACCCGCCAGAACTACCGGCGTCCGGTCGGGAAACTCAACTACCAGGGAGAGCTTGCCACCAACGCCTTCAACAAACTCTCGAAGCGTGGAAAGATACAGGTCTGTCCGCTTCTCAATTCGTGAAACGCCCTCTTGCCCGATTTTGAGCTTCTTCGACAGACGCGCCTGCGTCAGTTTCCGCAGACGCCGGAGCTCGCGGAGATTGAGTTCTTCGGAGATCAACTCTGCAGTACGCTGCTTTACCGCCAGTCGAAACTCTTCTGACTCCTGGGCAAGGACTTCTTCGTATGGGATTGCCATCATTCCTCCTGTCTTTGTCCAGTTCTTTGTTGCTGCCGGTCAAATCGACGGTCAGCCACTTCTATCAAATACCTGTAAAACTTGCGTTGCGAAATACCCGCTTTATCGCCACCCACAAGGAGAATTGCACGCCTTTTCGCATCAAATGCAAATGCCACCCGCCAAGCTCCGTTTTCGGCGCGGAAGCGCAGCTCTTTCATGTTCGGATAATCCGATCCCTTCAATGTGTCGACGTGCGGCCTACCCAACATCGGACCAAACACCGTCAACATTTCGATCAAAGAGTAAATCTGCAACCGAACAGAGTCCGGAAACTTCCGGAACTCCGGAAGAAACTCGTCATGGAACCGCACTTCAAACTGCTTATCCAAGATTATGCTCCACAATGCCTAATGTCTTCAAGCGCATATTCCTTCCGCCACCTATAGCGGTGCTCGCACGAACACGGTCAAGGACTCGCAATCATAGAGCATTGAACTGCTGACTTCCTGTGATTCCCGTCCTACAGCAGCCCCGCCAGGCTCAGCACACAGAAGACCACCTGTAGCGCAACCACCGCACCTCCGGCAGCCAGCGCCAATCGCCCGCGCGGGCTCTCGTAGGCGTCGGAGAAAACGCCGGCGATAAAGGTGAGCAGGAAAGGGATAGCCCACAGCCAGGGGCTGCCCGGTGCGCCTGTCATTACGAGCAGGACAACGACCAGAAAGCAAAGCAGCGGAGCTGTGTTGCCGAAGTAGCGCGAGCGGCGAAAAGCAAGATAGAGCAGCAGAGCCGCAGCAGCCGCGATGGAGATGCCGGCGTTGGGTAATGAGGCGAAGAATCGTCGCGCTGGGTCAATGGAGACGGACAGAAAGCCGGCTGCGGAGCGGAAGACGTAACTGAAGGCGTCCGGCGAGAAGCCGTAGCAGGCGAAAAGCAGAACCAGCGCCCCGGC
>Ga0302324_100022431_pt1 | contig 12263 bp, 6 predicted proteins | sample Palsa_T0_1_FD_201949 | JGI IMG/M metagenome (GOLD analysis project Ga0302324, IMG submission 201949) | Peat permafrost microbial communities from Stordalen Mire near Abisko, Sweden - Palsa_T0_1 | ecosystem: Environmental > Terrestrial > Soil > Palsa > Peat permafrost | place: Sweden: Abisko...
CCGCTTTTTCTCGCACCAGCCCGACCTCAACTACGAGAACCCCGAAGTGGCCGACACCATAATCGACGTGCTGCGTTATTGGCTCGACGTCGGTTTGGACGGGTTCCGGTTGGATGCGGTGCCCTATCTTTTCGAGGCCGAAGGCACGGATTGTGAAAACCTCCCGGAGACCCACCAGTACCTGAAAAGACTGCGCAAAGAGATGGATTCTCTTTACCCTGGCAAGGTCCTGCTGGCAGAGGCCAACCAGTGGCCCGAGGACGTCGTGGAGTATTTCGGCAACAGCGACGAATGCCATATGTGCTTCCATTTCCCCTTGATGCCGCGGATGTTCATGGCAGTCCGCAGGGAACAGCGTTTTCCCATTACCGAGATCCTCGCCAGGACGCCCGAGGTACCGGAGGGTGCCAGCTGGGGGATATTCCTTCGTAACCACGACGAGCTGACACTCGAAATGGTCACGGACGAAGAACGTGACTACATGTTCTCCGAATATGCCAAGGACCCGCGGATGAAGCGCAACATCGGCATCGGGCGCAGGCTGGCTCCCCTGGTCGACAACGACCGCCGGGTTGCCGAGCTGCTCCACTCGATGCTCTTCAGCCTGCCGGGGTCACCCGTCCTTTACTACGGCGATGAGATCGGCATGGGGGACAACATCTACCTAGGCGACCGCGACGGTGTGCGGACACCCATGCAATGGGCGCCCGACCGCAATGCTGGTTTCTCCCGGGCTGATTTCGCCCAGCTGTACCTGCCGCCTCTCATGGACCCTGTCTACGGCTACCAGACCGTCAACGTCGAGGCACAGATGCGCAACCCGAGCTCGATGTTGCACTGGATGCGCAGGATGCTCGAGGTGCGTCGCCAGCACATGGTCTTCGGCACCGGCAGCATGGAGGTCGTCTCGACAGACAACCCTTCGGTGCTTGCGTACGTCAGGACGCCCGTTGAAGGGTGGGCCCCCATCGACCAGGACGATGCCAGCGGCGCGGTCGCGGAACCGCCCGGCACGAGCCGGGACGTGGTGCTTTGCGTGACCAACCTTTCGCGCTTCGCGCAGCCTGCCGAGTTGCCCCTCCAGCGCTGGCAGGGTATGACACCGGTGGAACTGCTCGGCCGTGTCCCGTTCCCGCCGATCACGGAACTTCCCTATTTCATAACGCTCCCTCCGTACGGTTTTTACTGGTTCGGGTTGGCCGACCGGCCACTCAGCACGAGTGGAGGTTGACAATGGGACAAGAAACGCTTGTACCAGAAGAGCTTCCTCCGCTTTTGGTCGACCTGCTTGGCCCCTACCTGGCTCGGCAGCGCTGGTACGGCGGTGGGGACGGGCTGCCTGGCCCTGTCCGCGCCATCGAGTCAGGCTGCCTGGCTGAGCTGGGGAGCACCTCGCGGAGGCTGCTTTGGGCGGTCGTCGAGGCACAGGGGGCCGATTACCAGGTAGTTATCGCCGAACGGCCCGTCGGGGAGGTCGCCGAGCACCTGAAGGGCCACGAAGACGCTCTTATCGGCAACGTGGGGGACAGCGGTTACTACGACGCCACGATCGACACCGAAATGGCTTTGGCACTACTGCGGGCAGCCAGCGGCGGGCTCCAGACGGCGGAGAGGTCGCGGCCGCTGTCCGCCGAACAGTCAAATACTTCACTTGTCTACGACGACCGACTGATCCTGAAGTTCTTCCGCCGTTTGACCGTGGGCCCCAACCCCGACGTCGAGGTCACCTCAGCGCTGGCCAGTACGGGGTTCTCCCACATCGCGCTCCCGCTTGTGCGCTGGCAGCGCAACGGGCGCGATCTAGCGTTCGGCCAGCAGTACCTCGCCGGGGGTTCCGACGGGTGGGCTCTCGCCCTCACTTCACTGCGAGATTTCTACGGGTCTTCCGGCCCGGGGACGGAACCCAACCCAGCGTTGTCGGGGGGCGACTTCTCAGCGGAAGCGAACCGTCTTGGCCAGATGAGCGCCGACATGCACCTCGCCATGGCACAGGCTTTTGGTGCCGCCCCCGGCGGCCTGGCGCCTGGCTGGCCGGCCTTCGTCTCCTCGCTGGAAAGCCGGGTCAGCAGGCTCGGGCCCGAGCTTGCCGGGCCAGCAGGGCCCATGCTCGCGCGCCTGCGAGCCGTGCGCGACCCAGGCCCAGCTGTGCGCGTTCACGGCGATTACCACCTGGGCCAGGTGATGCGCACAGACAGCGGCTGGTTCGTCCTGGACTTCGAGGGTGAGCCGAGCCGGCCCCTCGACGAGCGCCAGCAACCGACCTCGGTGCTGAAAGACGTGGCCGGGATGCTGCGCTCCCTGCAGTACGCGACCCGCTTCACCCTGGGTGAAACAACGGTCAGTTACCCGGCCCCTCTCGGCCCGCTCGCCCGGGCCTGGGAGGACCGCAACCGCTCGGCGTTCGTACGGGGGTATTACGAACGCGAAGGGATCGAGGACCTCCTGCCCCAGGCTCCCGACGACAGCGACGCCGTCCGCTTGGCTTTCGAGGTCGACAAAGCTTTGTATGAGCTCGCATACGAGGCGGCTTACCGCCCCGACTGGGTGCCGATACCGCTCAGCGCGCTGCAGCGCTTGCTGTCAGAGCCGGTCGAAGAACTGCTAGCGGGCCAACGTGGGACCTAAGGGTGCGGGAGCGGAGCCGAAGAAGAGTGCGGGACCGAAGAAGGGTATAGGCGACGATATGACTACGACTGAGGCAAAAGGCGCGAGCCCCAAGAAACGTAAGGGGCAACAGCCGGAGGTGGTCGTGCAAACTGCGCCAGCCAACCAGATGAGCAGCGGTCTCGAGGCTCATCAGGCCGACGTTTTGGTTCAGGGCCATCACCACGACCCGCACTCTGTGCTCGGCCGCCACGGGAGCATAGTCAGGGCGCTGAGGCCCGGCGCAAGCGAAATGTACGTTGTTGTCACCGGGCCTGAGCCCGACCGACCCACGTTGGAGCGTACCCCCATGCTCCAGGTCCACCCAGGTGGCCTCTGGGAGGGGCCTCTCGACCCTGCGGCCGAGAGCTACAAGCTGGAGGCACGCTACGGAGCTCCAGGTTCGCCAGCCTTCGTTTTCGACGACCCCTACCGGTACTGGCCGACACTCGGGGACCTGGACCTGCACTTGTTCAACGAAGGCCGCCACCGCCGCCTGTGGGAGGTGCTGGGGGCTCACCCGCGCGCGCACCAGGGCACGAGCGGCACTGCCTTCGCAGTTTGGGCGCCTAACGCAAAGGCTGTCCGGGTCGTGGGGGATTGGAACTCTTGGGACGGTCGCGTGAACCCGATGCGGTCGCTCGGCAACTCGGGGGTCTGGGAGCTTTTCGTGCCAGGGACCGGGGCGGGGGCTCATTACAAGTTCGAGATCGTTGCGGCCGACGATCGCCTCGTTCTCAAGGCGGACCCGTTCGCATTTGCGACTGAGATCCCGCCCGGGACGGCTTCTGTGATTGCCAACCCGCCCGAACATTCCTGGGGGGACGGGCCGTGGATGGCGGGACGGACCGAAGGCGACCCGCTCTCCAAGGCGATGTCGATCTACGAAGTCCACCTTGGTTCGTGGCGCTGGACCGACGAGGGTGGGAGTTGGAGGCCCCTTACCTACCGGGAGCTCGCAGTTCAACTGCCCGACTACCTCGCCGAAATGGGCTTTACGCACGTCGAGTTCATGCCCGTCGCAGAGCACCCTTTCGGCGGTTCATGGGGGTACCAGGTGAGCGCCTATTACGCCCCAACCGCCCGTTTTGGCAGCCCCGACGATTTCAGGGCGCTCGTGGACGCATTGCACGCCCGCGGCATCGGGGTGATCGTGGACTGGGTGCCGGCGCATTTCCCTCGTGACGATTTCGCACTTGCGCGCTTTGATGGCACGAACCTGTACGAGCATGCAGGCACGATGGGTGCCCAACCCGACTGGGGCACTTTGGTGTTCAACCTCGGCCGGCACGAGGTACGCAATTTTTTGCTTGCGAACGCCCTTTTTTGGGCAGACCAGTACCATATCGACGCGCTCAGGGTCGATGCCGTGGCATCTATGCTCTACCTCGATTATTCGAGGAAGGCTGGCGAATGGGTGCCAAATGTGTTCGGCGGGAACGAAAACCTCCAAGCGGTGGCTTTCTTGAAGGAGCTCAATGAGCTCATGTTCTCTTTGTACCCGGGGACGACCACGATCGCGGAGGAGTCCACCGCGTGGCCTGGGGTCTCCCGCCCGACGTACTTGGGCGGGCTCGGATTTGGTTACAAGTGGAACATGGGCTGGATGCACGACACCCTGCGGTACTTCGAGACCGACCCGCTTTATCGCCGGTACCACCAGAACGATTTGACCTTCGGGCTTCTTTACGCCTGGCACGAGAACTTCATACTCCCCCTTTCCCACGACGAGGTGGTGCACGGGAAGCGATCGATGCTCTCGAAGATGCCCGGCGACCGATGGCAACAGCTCGCAAACCTGCGAGCCCTTTATGCCTGGATGTGGGCCCATCCTGGCAAAAAGATGCTTTTCATGGGGTCCGAGCTGGCCGAAGAGCGCGAGTGGGACAACGAGAGGCCCCTCGACTGGTGGGTACTCGACCAATGGGAGGACCACGCCAAGCTGCGCCGCATGCTCGCCGAGGCCAACCGGCTCTACCGGGCAGAGCCCGCCTTGTGGGAACTCGATTTCGCGCCGGACGGTTTCCACTGGATAGACGCCAGCGACTCGGACAAAAACATCTTGTCGTTCTACCGCGTCCGCGGCTCGGCCGGCCCCTTGACTGGGGACCCAACATGGCCAACCGTGCCTCTGAGCGACGTGGTGGTATGCGTTGCGAACTTCTCGCCAGTCCCCCAGTACGGCTACCGCATCGGCCTGCCGAGGGGCGGTCGCTGGTTGGAGGTGCTCAACACCGATGCCAAGGAGTGGGGCGGCAGCGGGCTCGGCAACCTGGGCGAAGTGTGGGCACAGGACTTCGGGTGGCACGGCCAGGCCCATTCGGCCGAGATGGTCCTGCCTCCCCTCGCAGTTCTTTGGCTCGTCCCAGCACCGTGAGCGGGGACGGGTAGCCCTTCCTAACGGAATCCTCCGGCGCGAGGCCAAGATGTCACCGGATGGCTCTAGCCTCTAGCTGTGAGCAGTAAGTCCCGGCGGGGACGTCAAGCGCGCCAGGGCGGGTTCGGGCGCAGCAGCACGCTGATCTTCGTGGGCGGGGCGCTCGTCGTGGCGGCGCTCCTTGTGGTCGCGATCGTCGGCGGCCTTTCGGCCAACCACCCCGGCGGCCGGGCTGCCTCGGCCGGCGGTTCCAAGAGCGACAACGCGGCCAAGAGCGCCAAGACGGCCAAGACGGCCGAGAGCGTCACTACCACGACGAGCCACGCCCAGGCCATCGACCAGCTCCTGTCCCAGGTCACCTTGTCGCCGGCGAACGGTTCAACCAAGCAACCCTTGAGCACGGTGGTCACCCTTCGTGCCAACGGTGCCCGGCTCGAGAGCGTGCGGGTGTCCGTCTTGCCGGTAGGCAAGTTGAGGGGAGTTTTGGACGCAGCCGGCGACGAGTGGCACTCGACCAGCAGGCTTTTACCGGGCGACACCTACACGGTCCATTACACGGTGGTGAGCGCGGGCCCCGGGACGAATGCCGGTACGGGAGCGGTCGCTGAGGCCTCCTTCAGCGCCAAGGGTTCGGGGACCTTCACGACCGTGCCGCCCGCCAGCATCGTGACCGCAAGCGTGTTCCCATCCCCGGGGATCGCGGTAGGGGTCGGCCAACCGATCGTCTTCATGTTCTCCCAACCAGTCGACACCCTGGCCGCTCAGAAGGCCGTCGAGTCTCACCTGTCAATCGCCATGAGCAAGCGCGTGCCCGGCGGCTGGCACTGGTTCAGCTCCGTCGAGCTTCACTTCCGGCCCACCTCGTACTGGCCCGTGGGCGACCAGGTGGAGGTCAACGGCAACCTCAACGGCTGGGACGTCGGTGGCGGGGCCTGGGGGGAAGGGGTCGTCTCGACGGCGTTCGTCATCGGTAACAGCCACATATCCGTCGTCAACCTGGCTACCCACGAGATGACTGTCACAGACAACGGGCAACTGCTCTATACCTGGCCGATCAGCGCCGGCCAGCCCCGGTGGCCGACTCAGGACGGGACGCACATCGTCCTCGACAGGGAGTCGGTGGTGCACATGATCTCTTCGACGGTCGGCATCCCCCTCAAGTCCCCGGCGGGCTACAACGAGTTCGTCTACTGGGACGTCCACATCTCCGACAGCGGCGAGTACGTGCACGCCGCGCCCTGGAGCGTCTCCGAACAGGGCTTCGAGAACGTCTCCCACGGCTGCGTCAACTTGGGCCCGGCCAACGCCGAGGCTTTCTTCCACTTCAGCCGGGTCGGCGACATCGTCCAGATCGTCGACGGTGTCCGCCCGCCCCTCCAGGGCGACCACGGCGTTATGGACTGGTCATTCGGTGGCAGCGTGACCTGGACGCCAGCCAAGGTGGCCCACCTCACGACGACGGTCACCACGATCCCGGTTACGACCCTGCCACCGCCACCGGGTGCTCCTGGCGGCCCGGTCCAGACCGTGCCACCCCCCAGCACGACCACGACGGCGAAGCCCACCACCACGACGGCGACGCCCACCACGACAACCGCTCCCGCTCCGACCACGACTACAACCGCGACCACGTTGCCCGTCCCGAGCACGACCCTGATCGCTCCTACCACGAGCCAGCCAGCCGCTACGAGGGCCAAGGCCGCGCTGACCGGCGCCCCGAAACATGCGCTCGTTACGACGAGGCCAGTTACCACTACGACCAGGGACGCTCCGACGACGGCACGGCCGGCTCCCACCACGACCAGACCGCCCTCGACCACGACCACAAAACCTGCTCCCACTACGACCGGGCCACCCTTGACCACCACGACAAGGCCGGCGACGACTACGACACGGCCTGCACCCACGACCACACGACCTCCTCCCACGACCACCTCGACGGCGCCGACCACGACGAGCTCGACCGTCCCCCCTACGACGAGCTCCACCGTCCCCCCCACGACCACGAGCACGTCAAGCACGACCTCGACTACCGCGGCCGGCGGGACCACAACGACCGTGGCCGGCGGGACCACAACGACCGCTTGAGGCCGGCGGCGGGGTACTTCAGCCTCGCGCCGGTAGCCTGTCAACGTGCTTGCTTACTTCGACCACGCCTCCACAACGCCGTTGTGCCCTGAAGCGCGCGCAGCCATGGAGCCATGGCTGTCGGGGAGCTTCGGCAACCCCTCCGGTTCCCACGGCGTCGCCAGGGCTGCCCGTAAGGCGATCGACGAGGCGCGGGACAAGGTTGCCGCCTTCCTTGGGACGGCGCCCGGCGACGTGGTGTTCACGAGCGGTGGTACGGAGGCCGCCAACTTGGCCGTGCTGGGCCGAGCCGGTGCGGCAGCCGGGCCGGTGGTGGTAAGCGCGATCGAGCACCACGCCGTGTTGCATGCGGCGCAAGCGGCGGAGCGCCTCTTCGGTTCGCCGGTACGAGTGGTCGAGGTGGGCAATGACGGCATTGTCGACTTGACGGCCCTTGCCGCGGCGCTCGATAGGACAGTGAGCATTGTGTCGGTCCAGCTCGTCAACAACGAGGTGGGCACGGTCCAACCCCTTTCCGAGGTGGCGCGGCTGGTGCGCCGGCGTGCCCCGGGGGCCGTGCTGCACACCGATGCCGTACAGGGCCCGCCCTGGCTGGACGTGTCCCGGTTGGCTGCGGGCGCAGACATGGTCAGCATTAGTGCCCACAAGTTCGGCGGCCCGCAGGGTGTCGGTGCCCTGGCCTTTCGCCGGCCTGTCGCGCTCGAACCGCTCATCTACGGCGGGCCCCAAGAACGGGAGCGCCGTGCCGGCACTCACAACGTCGCCGGCATCGTTGGCATGGCTGCCGCTCTGGAGGCAGCAGGCCAGCAGCGGGTGGAGGCTTGCGAGCGAGCCCGGCGGCTGCGGGACAAGCTGAGGACGGGCCTTTTGGCCAGCATCCCGGCCGCGCACGAAACCGCACCAGGGCAGGAAAAATTGCCGGGCCACTGCCACCTCGTGATCGATGGCGTCGAGAGCGAGGCGCTGCTCGTCCTGCTCGACGAGTACGGGGTCGCCGCATCCGCGGGCTCGGCGTGCGCCAGTGGCGCAATGGAGCCGAGCCATGTCCTGGTCGCCATGGGTTACCCGGCTGAGGAGGCACTCGGAGCGCTCCGGTTGACCCTCGGGCACACCACCTCAGAAGCCGACGTCGCGATTGCTCTTCGAGCCGTACCCGCCGCCGTCTCTCGCCTCGGTGGCTCGGTCATGCCAGCCATGGCAGCGGCAGGCTGACGGTGCGTGTCCTGGTAGCGATGTCGGGTGGGGTGGACTCCTCGGTTGCCGCCGCCCTTATGCTGCGTGCGGGTCACGAAGTCGTTGGGGCGACGATGAAGCTCTGGGGTGGCCCCTCAGACTCCGGGTGCTGCTCGGTGGCCGATGTCGAGGACGCTCGCCGGGTTTGCCAGCAGCTCGGCATCGCGCACCACGTTTTCAATTTCACTTCCGACTTCGAGCGCGACGTCGTCACGCCATATGTCGAGGCTCATGCACGGGCGAGGACGCCGAACCCGTGCATCGCCTGCAATGCCCACCTCAAGTTCGGCCGTTTCCTGCAGCGGGCGCCATTGCTCGGCTTTGACGCCATCGCCACTGGCCACCACGCCCGCGTGACGAAGTCGGGGACGACCTGGCAGTTGCGCCGCGGTCGCGACGTCGCCAAGGACCAGTCGTACGTGCTCTACATGCTCGGCCAGGCCGAGCTTGCTCGGGTGCTGCTGCCTATCGGGGAACTGACCAAGGAGCATGTGCGGCGGGCCGCCTCCGACCTTGACCTGCGGACCGCGGGCAAGCCTGACAGCCAAGATGTCTGCTTCATCTCGAAGACCGGAGGAAGGGCAAGCTTTGTCGCCGACCGCATCCCGCTCCGGGAGGGCCGGCTCGTCAGTACCAGCGGTGACGACCTCGGCGCTGTCGATGCGCTCGAACTGGTGACCGTTGGCCAGCGGAGGGGCCTCGGCCTCCACGCGGTGTCGCTCCCGGAGCGTCGCTATGTCGTTGACGTCGACCTCCCGAGGCGGACTGCTACGGTGGGCACACTCGAGGACCTCCTCGTCGAGAGGCTGCAAATCGAGGACCTGTCCTGGTCCCACCTACCTCTCGTCCCCGATACCGCGGTTCAGGTCCAGTTGAGCGCCCACGGACGACCGCTCAGAGGGCAGTGGCTGGGTGGGCCCGAGCCTGACAGCGGCAGGATCGTCCTGGAAGAGCCCACGCGCCGGGTCGCTCCGGGCCAAGCAGTGGTCCTCTACGCCCCTGGCTCCGGCGACGGCGCCGCGGCCGACTCTGGCAGAGTCGGCCATGTTCCAGACACGGGAGGCGGTCTGGGCGGCGAGGTCGTGCTGGGCGGCGGGACCGCCGCCTAGTACCGGCCGCCTAGACAAGCCGGCGCCTAGTTCCCGGTCACTGGGCCTGGGTAGCCTTGTTGACGATGGCCGACCACCCCGCCAAGAGGGCACAAGAGCTGCGCGAGCTGATCGCCCACCACAACCGTCGCTATTTCGAGCTCGACGACCCCGAGATCACCGACGCGGAGTACGACGAACTGGTCCGGGAACTTGCCAACATCGAGGAGGCGCACCCTGAGCTTGTGACAGAGGCGTCCCCGACCCAGCAGGTTGGTGGGGTCCCGGTTGGGCTCTTTGCCGAGGTGAGGCACCGGGCCCCGATGATGTCGCTCGACAAGACGACCAGCTACGAGGAACTGCTCGCTTGGGGCAAGCGGATGGAGCGTTACATTTCTGGCGAGGTCGTTTTCAACTGCGAGCTGAAGATCGATGGCTTGGCTATGTCGCTGCTGTACGAGGCCGGCAAGCTAACGAGAGCAGCGACGAGAGGCGATGGCGAGGTCGGCGAGGACGTGACCGCAAACGTGGCGACCATAGCCGCGGTCCCCAAGTCGTTAGGCACGGGTGCGCCACAGGTCCTGGAGGTGCGCGGCGAGATTTACATGACGGTCGGGGCTTTTGAGGCACTGAACCAGCGGCAGGCCGACGCTGGCGGCCGCACCTTCATCAACCCCCGCAACGCTGCTGCGGGTTCTCTGCGCCAGAAGGACCCCGAGGTGACGGCAACACGGGAGCTGTCGTTTTCCGCCTACCAGCTGGGCGAGGTTACCGGAGGGCCGGTGTTCCGCTACCACCACGAGACCCTCGCCTGGCTGCGGGAGCAGGGTTTACCCGTCAGTCCTCGCATCGAGACGGTGGGGAGCCTTGAAGAGGTTGACAGCTACTGCAAGAAGTGGCTCGACGGCCGGCACAGCATCGACTACGAGATCGACGGTGTGGTCGTTAAGGTGGACAGCCTGGCACAGCGGCGCGAGCTGGGGGCTACGTCAAAGGCGCCACGTTGGGCGATCGCCTACAAGTTCCCGCCTGAGGAAAAGACGACCGTCCTCAAAGGGATAATGGTCTCGATCGGCCGCACCGGGAAAGCGACTCCGTTCGCGGTCCTGGAGCCGGTCGTGGTCGGTGGCGCCCGGGTCAGCCTTGCCACGCTTCACAACGAGGACCAGGTCCGGGCTAAGGACGTCCGGCCAGGCGACACCGTGGTCGTGCGTCGCGCTGGCGACGTTATCCCTGAGGTACGCGGGCCCGTCCTGCCGCTGCGGCCGAAGGACCTGGCCGCGTGGTCCTTCCCTTCCACTTGCCCGATATGCGGCTCCCCACTGCAACGCCTTGAAGGGGAGGCCGATACCTATTGCATAAATGTGGAATGCCCCGGCCAGCAGGTGCAGCGGATATCGCATTTTGCCTCGAGGGGGGCGATGGACATAGAAGGCCTCGGTGAGCGGACCGTGGCCCTGTTTTGCAAGGAGGGCTTGCTCGCCGACGTGGCCGACATTTACTCGCTCGACTTCGAGCGCGTCCAGAGCTTCGAGGGCTTCGGTACGCTCTCGGTGGCGAACCTCGGCGCAGCCATTGACGAGTCCAAGTCCCGGCCTCTGGCCAACCTGCTGGTCGGGCTATCGGTCAGGCACCTTGGCACCAACACGAGCCAACTGTTGGCTCGGGCTATGGGCCACCTCGACAGGATAATGACGGCGCCCGAGGAAGAGGTGGCTGGGATCGAGGGCATTGGCCCTGTTATCGCGGCGAGCATCACGCGCTTTTTCTCGTTGCCACGCAACCGCGAGGTCATAGAGCGCCTAAGGGAAGCCGGCCTCAATTTTGAAGGACCGAGTGCGCCGGTGCTTGCTCAGACCCTCATAGGCAAGTCAATTGTCGTGACGGGCACCTTGCAGGGTTGGTCGAGGGAAGAAGCCGAGGCGGCCATAAAGGCACGAGGGGGCAAGGCGCCAGGCAGCGTTTCCCAAAAGACGACCGCCGTGGTCCTTGGTGCCGACCCCGGAGGGGCGAAGCTTGTCAAAGCAACAGAGCTCGGCATCCCTCTCCTCGACGAGGATGGTTTTGGCCGGATCCTCGAGACCGGTGAGTTGCCCTGAGCACTGCGCCGGGGCACCCGGGTGACGGTCCACCGTTGTTCTCTCCCTGCTAGTTAGCCTGATCAGGTGCCCCTGAGGAGTTCTGAGCTCGTAGGCACGGTCGTGGGAGGCCGCTACAGGCTGCTCCGCCCGATTGGGAGCGGCGCCTCTGCCCACGTCTACGTGGCAGAGGACGTCCGGCTTAGGCGCGCAGTGGCGGTCAAGGTCCTTCACCCGGCACTGACCGGAGACAAGTCATTCCTGCGGCGCTTCCAGGCCGAAGCTCAGACCGTTGCGGTCCTGCGGCACCCAGGCATCGTCCGGGTGTACGACTGGGGCGAGGACGGCGAGCAGGCCTACCTGGCGATGGAACTGCTGGAAGGCGGGAGCCTGAGGTCCCTGCTCGACAGTGGCTACAGGCTGAGCATTTCCCAGGTGGCGGCCGTTGGGCTGGACGTGGCGTCAGCACTCGCATACGCGCATTCCCGCGGCTTGGTCCACCGCGATATCAAGCCCGCCAACTTGCTCTTCGACGAGGAGGGCCACGCTAGCGTCGCCGATTTTGGCATCGCCCGTGCCCTTGCGGAGGCGAGTTGGACCGAGCCAGTAGGGGCGATGGTCGGCACTGCCCGGTATGCGGCACCCGAACAGCTGAGGGGTCTCCCCCTCGATGGCCGCGCCGACGTGTACGCCCTCACGCTGGCGCTTGTCGAAGCGGCTACGGGCTCCGTACCCTTTGCCCTCGACACCACCCTC
>Ga0302324_100022436_pt1 | contig 12261 bp, 10 predicted proteins | sample Palsa_T0_1_FD_201949 | JGI IMG/M metagenome (GOLD analysis project Ga0302324, IMG submission 201949) | Peat permafrost microbial communities from Stordalen Mire near Abisko, Sweden - Palsa_T0_1 | ecosystem: Environmental > Terrestrial > Soil > Palsa > Peat permafrost | place: Sweden: Abisko...
AGTTGGCTGTTTTTCCGCGTTGCTCGCTCGACCCGTATGACTCAGATATGGGCGCTTCGCTCGCGCCTTGAAAAACAGCCAACTGACCGCCGGCAATATACCTCGTATTTCGGGGACAGGACACTAGACCGCAAAAATCACCCGAATCCCGGAGCGAGGAGCTCGTTGCGGGCTAGAAAGCTCTTAAACAGACGCTGCGCGTCATTTTAAGAGCCGTTTTTGAAAGACGGAAATCCAGACAACCTGTTTGAACTCTTATCTCGAAAATCGCTCGAACTTGGTTTCTGAAATGATACTAAGACCGCCGTTCCAATCCCACTCTGCCGGCTGACAAGTGACAACGGACAACGGCAACTTCTCACTTGCTACTGCCAACTTCCTTGAGGGCCAGCACGCGAGCCAGCACAGGTGGGTGTGTAAAATGTAAGCTGACTAGCAATGGGTGCGGTGTCAGGTTGGATAAACTATCTTTGCTAAGCCGTTTGAGCGCCTGAATCAAGGGGTTCGGATCGCCTAGCGTTTCTGCAGCGAAGCGGTCTGCTTCGAACTCATCTCTTCGGCTCCAGTAGTTCACCAAGACGCCGAACAAGACCGCGAAAGGCCGGATCAACACCAGGTAGAGCGCGAATCCGACATAATAGGAGCGCGTTGAGATGCCAAAGGTCTCGAAAAGTTCCGGGCGCGAAATGCAAAACGATGCTCCAAGGAAAAGCAGTAAGAGGTTGAACTGGCCGATGATTAGGTGACGAACGATGTGATGCTTCTTGAAGTGGCCTATTTCGTGGGCTAGCACCGCCAATAACTCTGGTACCGTATGGTTGTTGATCAAGGTGTCATACAACGCGATTCGTTTGTTCGAACCAAACCCGGTAAAGAAAGCGTTTGCTTTCGAAGAACGGCGCGAGCCGTCGATCACGAGGAGTTCTCGAACTGGGAATCGCTGACGAACCGAGAATTCTATCACCTTGTCTCGCAGCGGTCCGTCTGGAACGGGGCTCAGTTTAAAAAAGAGCGGCAGGATTACAGTCGGCGCGATGTAGATCAACATGACCGATAGCCCGGCGGAGCAAATCCAGGCGATCATCCATGCTCGAAGGCCGAAAGCCTCGAACAAACTCAAAATAATAAAGGTAAGGAGAGCCAGCAGCAAACCGCCGATGAGCCATTCTTTCAATCGATCGACGACAAATGTGGCAACAGTCGTCCGATTGAATCCGTATCGCTGTTCGATCACAAACGTGTGAAAGATCTCAAAAGGAAGCATCAGAGCTTCTCGGCCGACACAAAGGGCCGCCAGGTAAAGCAAGCCGTTCACTACGGGCGGCAAATGGAATGCGCGGATCAGCTGATCCAGAGCTTCAAATCCGCCCAAAAACCAGAAACTCAGCAACGCCGCAAGATCGATCGTCGAGACGACCAGGTCGAACCAGGTGTTCCATTTCGTGTACTCTTGGGATCGGCGATACCGATAGGCGTCGTAGACATCCAAAAACTCATTTGGAACCCGCGTTTGCAGGCTCCGCAGATTGAGGAGTTTGGCGAGCGAATCGAGCAAATAATACCCGACGAATGTGATGAGAACAAACCTGCCGATCATACGCAATGCCAGTGCGAGCGAATCATCGCTTATCCAGCGGAAGTTTTCAGCGGAATTCGCAAGCTGAATTCCTGTCTGAATACGAGGACTCCGTTGTCGCCAAAATCCGGGTTGCAGTGGACCGATCGGTTCAATATGTTTTATTTGGCATTGCGGTTTTGCGATTCCAAGCTGCGCCTTTTGCAAGCTGCTCATCGACTCATCTGGCGGCAGAGCTATGGGTCGGTGGGCGTCGATCAGATTCGCGAGAAATCTCGAGAAAAACCAATACTACGCTCAATTGTTTATGGATCTATTACTGAAGGGGAAACTCGCGCTCGTCACAGGATCAACTGCCGGGATCGGTTTCGCGATCGCCGAAGGATTAGCGCGCGAGGGTGCAACAGTCATTGTAAACGGCCGGTCCGAAGCTCGCGCGGCAAAGGCAGTGCAGAATATCCAGGATAAAATTGCGGATGCCAAGGTCGAGTCTTTTGCCGGCGATCTCTCCACCGTGGAGACGTGCGAAGCGCTGACATCCCGTTATCCTGAGATCGATATTCTCGTCAACAATCTGGGAATCTTTAATCCCCAGCCTTTCGAACAAATCAGTGACGATGAATGGCGAAGATTTTTCGAGGTCAATGTCCTGAGCGGCGTTCGCCTTTCGCGGTATTATCTGCCGCGGATGAAAGAGAGAGACTGGGGCCGCGTCGTGTTTATTTCCAGTGAATCCGCAATTCAGATCCCGGTCGAAATGATCCATTACGGTTTTACCAAGACCGCGCAACTGGCAATTTCGCGCGGCCTCGCAGAGATCACGGTCGGGACAGGGGTAACCGTGAATGCGGTTCTTCCCGGGCCGACTGCTTCGGAAGGTGTCACTGACTTTGTCGGCAAGCTCGCAGCCCAGACGGACCAAACGGCAGCCGAATTCGAGAAATTCTTCTTTGAAAAAGTGCGTCCGAGCAGCTTGCTAAAACGTTTTGAAACTCCCGACGAGGTCGCGAATTTGGTTGTCTATATCTGCAGTCCACTGGCATCCGCGACGAACGGTGCTGCGCTCCGGGTGGATGGCGGCGTGGTTCGCTCCATCGTTTAACCTGAAATTCCGAATTCTAAACCACAGAGTCCGCAGATTCGCTGGAATCAAACAATGAGGTTGTTCGACCTGATCAAGGCTGAAGGAATTTCGATTTATCGAGATTTTGCGCCCGGAGACCTCGGTCAACTCATTTACATTCACGGGATGCAGAATTCTGCCGACTACGGCTTCAACCACGTCCACGAGGCATACTGCGCGCAGATCGCCATTGAATTCATTCTTTGTTCCGACAAAGGGCGTTCTCGGGCTTGGCTGGCCAAGAAGGAAGGAAAGGTTGTCGCCTCGATTTTTATCATCGAACGGCCGAATAATCAGGCCCAACTCCGCTTGCTGTTTGTCGACCGTTCGCTACGTGGGCTTGGTCTTGGCCGATGGCTCGTGGAGGAATCGATCCGCTACTGCCGGGACGAAGGATTCAACGTCGTTTACCTCTGGACTGTGAAAGGCTTGGATCGCGCAATCTGGCTCTACGAGTCGGTCGGATTTACGCCGGTCGCAGAGAAGACGGTCGAGGAATGGGGAAAATCCAGTCTCGAAATCCGTTTTGACCTGAATTTGGCTTCTGCGCCATAGTGTCCTCTCCCCGAAATTTCGAGTAGTTTGCCCACAGATTTCACAGATTCGAGGCGGTGTCTTCTTCGGTTTTTGGTTTAAATTGAGTGTTCTAACTCGTCAACGATCCGCTCCACCGCGTTCTTAGGGTCCGCCGCCGCAGTGATCGGGCGGCCGATAACGAGATAATCTGCTCCGGCGTCGACTGCCTGTCGCGGAGTCAATATTCGTTTTTGGTCGCCCGGCTCCGACCAGGCGGGGCGGATCCCCGGAATGACTGTCGTGAATTGAGAGCCAAACCGTTTCCGCAAAGTGCGGAGCTCCTGCGGGCTGGCAACCAAACCGGTGATCCCGACGTTTTTGGCAAGCTCAGCAAGCAGCAGCACTTCATCCGCCACAGATCCGCGAAAACCAATCTCAGACAATGCAACGTCGTTCAGACTCGTCAGTACGGTGACGCCGAGAAGCAACACGTTCGAGATCCCGCGGCCAAGGACGGCAGCTTCGCACATTGCGCGACCGCCGGACAAATGGATCGTCAGCATGTCCGCTTCCAATGCTGCCGCGGACTCGACTGCGTGACGGACTGTATTCGGTATATCGTGGTATTTCAGGTCGAGAAAGACCTTTGAGCCTGAGGCACGCACTTCTCGAACGATGTCCGGGCCCGCAGATGTGAAAAGTTGATTGCCAACCTTGAAAAAGCCTACGGTTCCCCCGATTGCTTTAATGAGTTCGCGGGCGGCTTGCGCCGTCGAAACGTCCAATGGAACGATTATTTTATCCTTTGCTGCGGTCGGACTTTGCACAGCATGATGCTGCATGAAGACCTTAGGTGCAGCCAAGATCAATCTAACGCTGGAGATTCTCGGTAATCGGCCCGACGGTTTTCACGAGTTAGCCACATGGATGCTGCCGGTCGGTTTGTACGACTCGATCGAAATCGAACGTGCTTCCCGGCCATCCTTTATCTCGAACGTGCCGACGCTCAAGGGGGATCCGTCGAACCTGGTTATTCGAGCTGCCCAGATCTTTAATCGGGCAGCCTCAATCGATACGGAGTACGCGATTCGTCTGGAAAAAAAGATTCCGATTGGCGCTGGGCTTGGAGGAGGTAGCTCAAATGCAGCGGCGACCTTGCGACTGCTCAATGAACTTCACAACTCCCGGTTTCGTACGGAGGAGCTGGAGGAACTCTCCGCAAAGCTTGGCTCGGATGTCGCGTTTTTCATCCACGGCGGGTCGGCTTGGTGTACTGGCCGAGGCGAACAGGTCGAACCCCGCGTGTTTCCCGGCGATCTCTGGGTATGTCTGTTCAAACCCGGGTTTGCGATTTCCACCGCCAGCGCATACCGCGCGTACTCCCAATTGGCGGCCAATTGCAAGCGCGGCAAGGAAACCGACACGCCATGGGGGAAACTTCGGAATGATCTCGAGCCGGCCGTGTTCCGGAAGTATCTGTTCCTGGGCTTGCTGAAGGATTGGCTGAAGAAACAGTCTGAGACCTTGTTCGCACTGATGTCCGGTTCGGGATCGACCGTATTCGCGATCGTGCGAAGTCAGGGAGAAGGAGAAACGCTTCGGGATCGATTCCGGGCGGAATTCGGCGAGCGGACGTGGTCGACAGTGTGTCCGCTGAATCCGAGTGACGCTCTATAAGCACCGAGTCCTCGTCATCCTCGCCCACGACTTCCTTCCGCCAGCAAACCCAGCCAGGGGCGTTCCTCCGCTCGTTGTTTTTTTGTGGTTCTCTGCGGCCCGAAGGGCCAGGATAACTCAGCCCAGGGTTTACCCCATAGGCGTTAAGATAACGTGCAGGTCGACGCAAGATGCCCCGGCGCAGGTAGGGCGAAGCTCCGGCGCGCCGTGAAAGGGCGCCTATATCCAGTGGGAGGAAGATATCCCGATGTAGGCCTTTCCGCTCTTTGCGCTGTAGCAGCTCCCGTCGACCACGATTTGCGCGCTCATTGGCATCGTCAGAAAGAAAATGCGGGACGCGCAAATTCAACACCTTGTTCGGAGCCGTTAAATGATCAATTGCCGTGCGAGAAGTTATGGGCTGACGTTGTTTGGCGAGGCCGCCCGGCAAGCCCCGGCTCAGGCGGAGCTTCGCCCTACCGCGCCGGGCCTTCCCGCGTCGACCTGCCACTTATTTTAACGCCTATGGGGTTTACCCTGGGCTCTGCTTTCCTGGCCCTTCGGGCCGCAGAGAATCACCTCAGACACATACTTCCAAAATCAAATTAACACCCTCTAAAAAGTCTCTGCCGACGGGGCAAGAGAGCTTAGCCCAGGTTTTGACCGTGAGCTTTATCGACAATTCGGAGAAGAGGCGGATACCTCGGTGAGCGCGCCGGTAGAGGATTCAGCCCCGAGACAGGTTGGAAGACGAGAACGATTATTGTGGAGTGATTACTCGCGAAATGGTGAGATTTTGGTCGATGGTGCGACAGAATCCTCCAAGTCGAATGTCATGATACCGGCGACGATGCATTATATCGGCTACGGGGAGGGCGGGGGACCGGAGGTGTTGCGTGTCGCGGAGTGTCCCGTCCCTGCAATCGGTGCGCGCGAGGTGCTGATTCGGGTCGAGTTTGCCGGAGTTAATCGCCCGGACCTTTTGCAACGTGCAGGGAACTATCCGCCGCCTCCTGGAGCCTCGCCGATTCTTGGTTTGGAAGTGGCGGGTCGTGTGGCAGCGATCGGCGCAGAAGTGACCGCTTGGAAGGTTGGCGACCTGGTATGCGCGTTGACCCCTGGCGGAGGCTACGCGGAGTTCTGCCGGACCGACGCGAGCCACTGCTTGAGTTTGCCCCGGGGCTTCGATCTTGCAACCAGCGCAGCCATTCCAGAAACCTTCTTCACCGTTTGGACTAACGTGGTGAGTCGCGGACGCCTCCAGTCCGGCGAAAGCATCCTCATCCATGGTGGCTCGAGTGGAATTGGCTATACCGCCATTCAGATTGCGAAGCAGTTGGGGGCCGTCGTTTTCACGACCGTCGGGAACGAGCAAAAGGCAAAATTTTGCCTGGGATTGGGTGCCGACCACGTCATTAACTATCGAACGCACGATTTCGTCAGTGAGATTAAAAGAATGACTCGGGCGCGAGGCGTCGACATTGTTCTCGACATGGTGGGTGGACCGTACATCGAGAAGAATATCAGCCTGCTGAAGTCCGAAGGGAGGCTGGTCCAGATCGCTTTTCTTCAGGGAAGCACGGTTTCAGATTTCGACTTTATGCCGATCATGCTGCGCCGATTAACGGTCACCGGTTCGACGTTGCGCCCACGGACGGTGGAAGAGAAGGCGACGATCGCGCACGCGTTGCGCGAACGCGTCTGGCCGCTGCTGGAATCCGGCCAAATCAAAATTGTCGTTTATAGGTTTTTTCAATTTGCAGAGGTCGCCGACGCACACCGGACGATCGAGCGTGGTGAACATGCCGGGAAGATAGTGTTGAGTGTCGGCTGAAAACCTCGTCGCACACCAACTTGGAAAGGAGCCCACACCCTGTTTCTCTGCGCTTTCAATCTAATCTCCATCCAGGACCGAGTCGAAGCGATTCCATAGCGCGACTATCTCACGAGCGCTTTCGATCGTGAGATTTTCGCGTTAGATATCTTTCTCATGGGAAATCAGTCCCCGCTTGGAATCATTGCTGGCAACGGTGCTTATCCGTTTCTTGTCGCGAGAGCCGCGCGGAAGAGCGGCGTTCCCGCGATTCATGTTGCCGCGTTCGAAAACGAAACACGGCCGGAATTGGCTGATCAGGCTGATTCGATTGAGTGGATGCAGGTTGGCCAGCTCGGCCGGCTCCTCAAGTATTTTGCAAAGGCGGGTGTTCGAAGGGCGATCATGGCCGGCCAGATTGCTCCGAAAAATTTGTTTGATCTGCGTCCGGATTTCAGGGTGTTAATGGTGCTGAGCAAATTAAAAAGGCGGAATGCCGAAACCTTGTTTAGTGCGCTGGGCGACGAATTGGCGAAAGTCGACATCCAATTGTTGCCTGCCACAACCTTTCTGGAAGATTCGTTGGCTGTTGAAGGTTTGATTGGGGGTCCAAAGCCAAAGAAGCGTTCTCTCGAAGATGTAGCGTACGGGTTCGAGATCGCCAAGGAGGTCAGCAAACTGGATATCGGTCAGACAGTGATCGTTCGAAATGGAACTGTGCTTGCAGTGGAGGCGTTCGAAGGGACGAATGAAGCCATCCGCCGTGGCGCGGCCCTGGGAAAGAAGGGAGCGATCGTCGTGAAGGTTTCCAAGCCGAACCAGGATATCCGGTTCGATGTTCCGGTGATCGGGTGCGAAACCTTGGAGGTTGCCGCTGCCGCCGGTGTGGCGATCATTGCAGTCGAAGCAGGGAAGACGCTATTGTTGGACAAAGACGCGGTAATAACCTTAGCCGACGAAAAGCAGGTTACAGTATACGGTTACAAACTATGAGCAGTCCCATTCGAGCAGGGGTCGTCGGGGTCGGCAGCATCGGCAAAAACCATGCGCGGATCTATTCCGGCCTTCCGGGAGTCGAGTTCTCGGCGATTCTGGACACAAATTCTGAGACTGCGACCGTCGTCTCCCAACAGTATGGCGTAAAGGCGGTCACGGACCTCTCGGAATTCGCTGGCCTGGTTGATGTGGCAACGGTCGCTACCCCGACACCTTCTCACTATGAAATGGGAAAATTCCTGCTAAGTCGGGGCAAGCATCTCCTGATCGAAAAACCGATCACGGAAACGCCGGAACAGGCCCGTGAACTTGTCAGCCTTGCCAGGGAGCATTCTCTGATTTTGCAGGTTGGTCATGTGGAACGCTTTAACCCGGTATTAAGCGCGCTCGAACAGCGCTTGACCAAGCCGCGGTTTATTGAGTCGCATCGATTGTCGCCCTACCCGTTTCGAAGCATGGACATTGGAGTTGTCCTTGACCTGATGATTCATGATTTGGAAATCATTCTTCACCTCGTTCGATCGCCAGTGAAGAGCATCGATGCGGTGGGCGTTCCAGTGTTGAGCAAGGGTGAGGATATAGCGAATGCGCGGATTCGTTTCGAAAACGGTTGTGTTGCCAATGTCACAGCGAGCAGGATTAGCCCTGAAAAGATGCGGAAAATCAGGGTGTTCCAAGAGGACGCGTATCTCTCGCTCGACTACCAGAATCAAACCGCAGAAATGTTTCGGTTAGTGAACGGAATGATCACTCGGGAAGCAGTCGAAGTTGATAAGGATGAGCCGTTGAAACGCGAGCTTCAATCTTTCGTCGAATGCAGCCGCAGAGGCGTTCAACCGGTGGTATCGGGTTCTGAAGCCGCAGCCGCTCTCGAATTAGCGATCGAAATCACCGAGATCACGAAGTCAGCGACCGGCGAATTGATTAAGGAGCTGGGTCGAACATAACGATGCGGCGTCGCGACGATCATGAGCGCTCTTGCATGTACGCGAAGCGTCTCGCTTCGCGCGGTGCTCAAGAGATGAGGCAAAGCGAGACGCTTTGCTTACTTTCCGGCTAAGACCTTTAACCATGCCCGCTCAGCGCATCTACATCATTTCCGGCGAATCCAGCGGCGATGCTCACGGTGCGGTTCTGATGCGTGAAATTGCCAGGTTGGTCCCGGATACGCAATTTTTCGGAGCGGGCGGCCCGCAGATGCAGACGATCGCCGGGGGAGAGTTCACGGATTGGACGCAGGAAGCCGTCGTGGGGCTCTGGGACGTGATCGTGAAGTACCCCTATTTTCGCGAAAAATTCTACCAGATGTATCGAGACATCCGCAGACTGGGTCCAGATGCAGTGATCTTCGTCGACTACCCAGGCTTCAATTTACGACTGGCCCATTATCTCCGTCGCAAGCATTTCAGCGGTAAACTAATTTACTATATCAGTCCTCAGGTCTGGGCATGGAACCGAAGCAGAATCCCGCGCATGGCGGCGTTCCTGGATTTAATGCTATGCATCTTTCCGTTCGAAAAATCATTATATGAAGCCAGTGGTCTAAAAACGGAATTCGTCGGCCATCCGATGATAGAAGAGTTGGACAGGCAGCGAATCAATGAACCGCGTGTCGCGAATCTGATCGCTCTGTTGCCGGGAAGCCGTAATCGAGAAATCAAACGCATTTTTCCAGTGATGCTGGAAGCGGCGAAACTGCTGCTCAGAAAAGATGAAGCGATTCGCTTCGAGGCCTCTGCCGCTTCGGAACGCGCCCGCGAATTCATGCAGAATCTGGTTGCTGAATCGTGCATTGCCGATATTTCCATCGGGGTAAAGAATTCCTCTGAACTGATGCAGCGAGCGTGTGTCGGGATGATTGCTTCCGGAACGGCGACGTTGGAATCCAGTTTTTTTCTGCTGCCATTTGTTTTAATCTACAAGGTCTCCTGGCTTACCTATCTTCCCGGGCGTTTACTAATCCGGGTGGACTATTTGGGGATGCCGAACATCCTCGCCGGCAGGGAGATCATTCCGGAGTTCATCCAACACGAAGCGTTGCCCGGTCGGATCTCAGATTCAGTCTGGGAGCTGTACAGCAATCCAGTCCGGAGAGCGACTATGGTCAGCGAGATGAGCCGGGTAATCAAGCTTTTGGGCGGGAAGGGCGCAGGGCAGCGGGCGGCTGAGGCCGTTTTGCGGGAACTGGGTTGAGATACTGGAATTCTCAAAAGATCCTTCGACCTGCCGGCGGAGAACGAGTTAAACATAGCTTGTGAACGAGTTAGGAGGTTGGCTTGAGAGTTTGTGGGCGCCGTGGCGGATCGAATATCTCGAGGAGAAGCGTAAGCCCGATTTTCTGCGTGAAGCGGCAGAGGCCGCGAATGATGCGGAACACCTGGTGGTCTACCGTCGCAAGAATGGCTTTTTGATGATGAACCTCTATCCGTATGCGCCGGGGCATCTGATGGTTGTGCCCTATCGCAAGATCTCCAGGCTATCGGAGTTGACCGACGGTGAGAAGATAGAACTCATCGACCTCGGAAGCTATGCCGAGCGCCTTCTTGAAGACGTCGTCAAAGCGGAAGGATTCAATGTGGGATGGAATGTGGGCGCCGCTGCTGGTGCCGGTGTGACGGATTACCTCCATCTGCATATCGTCCCCCGATGGGCCGGTGATCATAACTTCATGACCGTTCTTGGCGGCACGCGAATAATCCCCATGGGCCTGAGACCGCTCTACGAGAAATTGCGTGCTGCGACCGAGCGCATTGCATTTTCCGCGTGATGTCGGGAGGCTTGGACGCAATCCGGAGTTCAGCCTACGGTTCAATTCGAGAAGCCCTGACTCCCACAAATCGTTCCCTCCTGCCCCTTGACTTCCCCGTGGGATCAAGATAGAAGGTAGCCTTCTGCGAAGTCGGCGGCAGCAAGGAAAGCTGGGGCTGGAAAGCGTTTTGCGGCCAAGCATCTGAGATTCCGGCGGCTTCGGGCTGGCTTTCACTGTTTCCCCCCGTTTACGGCGCATGGTCCAAGAAAACCCGACAGCATCTGCCTCGACGACTCCTCCGGGAGAGCCCGCCCTGGCCTTGCGGAGTGTCAGTAAAACTTTTCCGGGTGTTCGCGCTCTGGACGATGTTTCGTTCGATGTCTGGCCCGGTGAAGTACACGCACTCCTCGGCGAGAACGGAGCTGGGAAATCGACGCTTATCAAGATTGTGTCGGGTGTCTATCCACCGGGTTCCGGCGAGATGCAGGTGAACGGTAAGTCGGTGCATTTTGCTCATCCTCGCGAAGCCCAGGCCCATGGGATCGCTACGATCTACCAGGAATTTAGTCTTTATCCGGAATTGACCGTCGCGGAGAATATTTTCTCCGGCAACATGCCGCGAACTCTGGGTGGCCTCGCGCTCGATTGGGGTCGGGCTGCGCGGGAATCGGCCGCGCTCCTCGAATCCCTCGATGCCGGTGATCTGAACGTCCGGTCTCGTGTCGGGACGCTCTCGGTAGGAAACCGCCAAAGGGTGGAGATTGCAAAAGCGCTCTCGCGAAAGGCCCGGATCCTCATTTTGGATGAACCCACGGCGGTGCTGACTCAGCACGATACCGAGCGGCTCTACGGGATCATCCACCGTCTGCGTGCCCAGCAGGTTGCCATTGTCTACATCAGCCATCGGCTCAACGAGATTTTTGCCCTCGCCAATCGCGTGACGGTCCTGCGCGACGGAAAGTTCATCGGCGTTAAATCAGCTGCCGAAACGAACGAAGGTGAGCTGATCCGAATGATGGTGGGCCGGGCGTTAGAACTCGAACCGTCGCCTCACCTTGGTGAGGCGATTCCGGCTGGACCGGTGGTCTTGCGTGTGCGGAATCTGGCACGGCGACCTCTGTTGCGGGACGCCTCTCTAGAGGTCCGTGCCGGTGAGATTGTTGGACTCGCCGGATTGGTCGGCTCCGGGCGCTCGGAATTAGCGCATGCCGTTTTTGGCGTGGCCCCACCGGAGTCGGGAACGATCGAGATTGATGGTCGCGCAGTCAGTATTTCGCGGCCGGAAGACGCAATTGAACTTGGAATTGCGTATGCGCCGGAAGACCGCCAGCGCCAAGGCCTGATCGTCGCCATGACCGTGGGCGAGAACATTGGGCTTACGAGAATCTGGCAGCTGATGCGCGGTCCGTTTCTGGATTTTCAGGCCGAAGACAAATTGGCGGATGAGTACATCCAAATGTTGCGTATCAAAACTCCCACCAGCCATCAGATCACTCGCAACCTATCTGGCGGCAATCAGCAGAAAATCGTCCTCGGCAAATGGCTTGCCACCAAGCCGCGTTTGCTGATCGTGGATGAGCCGACTCGCGGAATTGATGTTGGCGCCCGCGCCGAAATTCATCGCCTCCTGGACAAACTTGCGCGCGAGGAGAACATGGCAATCCTCGTTATTTCCAGCGACCTGCCGGAAGTCCTGCGTTTGAGCGATCGAATTTGCGTCATGCGCGAAGGGAACCTCGTTGCCGAATTTGCCCGCAACAACGCGACCCAGGAAAACATCCTTGCGGCTGCAGTCGGGCAGCAACGGAATGGCGACCCCACTTCCGCGACCA
>Ga0302324_100022438_pt1 | contig 12261 bp, 11 predicted proteins | sample Palsa_T0_1_FD_201949 | JGI IMG/M metagenome (GOLD analysis project Ga0302324, IMG submission 201949) | Peat permafrost microbial communities from Stordalen Mire near Abisko, Sweden - Palsa_T0_1 | ecosystem: Environmental > Terrestrial > Soil > Palsa > Peat permafrost | place: Sweden: Abisko...
CAGCACGGCGTAGCAATCCCGCAGGGAGTCGACAAGGATGCGGATGCCCACGAGGTCGTAAATGTCATCGAAGCTGACATTACGGGCGATCATCTTCTGATAGACCGAGTAGTAGTGCTTCGGCCGGCCGGTGACCTGCGCCTTGATCTTGGCGTCCTTCAGGTCCTCCTGGACGTCCTCGACCACTTCCTGCAGGAACATCTCGCGCCGCGGCGCCCGCTCGGATACCAGCCGGGCGATCTCGTCGTACCGCTTGGGGAACAGCGTCGCGAAGGCGAGGTCCTCAAGCTCCCACTTGACCGTGTTCATGCCCAGCCGGTGAGCCAGCGGGGCGAAGATCTCCAGCGTCTCGCGCGACTTCTGCTCCTGCTTGGCCCTCGGCAGGTAGCGCAGCGTCCGCATGTTGTGCAGCCGGTCGGCCAGCTTGATGACCAGGACCCGGATGTCGCGCGACATCGCGACGACCATCTTGCGGACGGTCTCTGCCTCCGCCGCGTCGCCGTACTTGACCTTGTCCAGCTTGGTCACGCCGTCGACCAGGGCCCCGATGGTCTCGCCGAACTCCTCGCGCAGCTGGCCGATCGTGTACTGGGTGTCCTCGACCGTGTCGTGCAGCAGCGCGGCGCAGATTGTGTCGTGCGGCATGCCCAGCTCGGCCAGGATCGTTGCCACGGCCAGCGGATGGGTGATGTACGGATCGCCGCTGCGCCGCGACTGGCCGGCGTGCAGCCGCGCCGCAGTCTCGTACGCGCGCTCGATCAGCCGGATGTCGGCCTTGGGGTGGGTCGTGCGGACGGTCCTGATCAGCGGCTCGAGTACGGGGTTGATCCCGCCGCCGCGCGTGGCCCCGAGCCGGGCCAGCCTGCGCCGGACGGCGGCCGCACCGGAGGCAGAATCGGCGGCGGGCGGAGGAGGACCGGCAGGCTCGGCCGACGGCGTACGGCGGGCTACCCGGTTCGCCGCCGCTCTCGCCGCGGCCTTCTTGCCAGACCCTCCGCCCGAGTTTCGGCCGCCTGACTTCCGGCCGGACGGGGCGCGGCCGTCTGCATCGTCCGGCTCTGCCTCCTCGGCGCTGGCTGGCGTGCCGCCGGGCTCGCCGTCGTCAGCTGTTGCGTACGGGCCGTCGGGCGCCTCAAAGGCAGCCGCCCCGGCGCCATTGCCTGCTGCCTCAGCGTGGTCCGCCTGTGGTGCCGGGCCGACTGGCCCGCTCGCGTTCGCACGGCGCTTCCTCGAGCCGCGGCCAGGGGATCCCCGCTCGCTGCCGGGCGCGGTCTCGGCGGGCATGCCGTCAGCAGGTGTCACCCGGTCATCCGCCGCGGGCAGCTCCTGGGTGACATCGGGTCCGGCCGTCCCGGCCGTCGCCACGTCACCGGCCACATGCTCTCCTCACGTCCGTTGTAGCAACAAGTCTATCGGCGGACGATTCGGGAAGTGCCGGGCTCCGGACGTTGCGTCACACGGGCAGCAGGGACCGGACGGGTATACCGGGTAGTTTCTCCCGGCCTGCGAGGAATTCCAGTTCCAGCAGCACCACGAGACCGACGATGGTCGCGCCGGTCTGCCGCACCAGCTCGACGGTGGCCGCGGCAGTGCCCCCGGTGGCCAGTACGTCGTCGACGATCAGGACGCGGTCAGAGGCGTCGAATGCGTCCGTGTGCACCTCGAGCGTGGCCGTGCCGTACTCAAGCTCGTAGGACTGGGCGTAGGCCGGTGCTGGCAGCTTGCCCTGCTTGCGTACGGGGACGAAGCCGGCTCCGAGTTCCAGGGCGACCGGGGCAGCCAGGATGAATCCGCGGGCCTCGATCCCGGCGACCTTCGTCACGCCGTCGCTGCCCGCGGCCAGCGCCGAGATGACCGCCGAGAACGCCGGGCCGTCGCCGAGCAGCGGCGTGATGTCCTTGAACACGATGCCGGGCTTCGGGTAGTCGAGGACGTCGCGGATCCTCGCGGTCAGGATGTCGGTGACGTCGCCGCCAGTTCCGGTCCCGGCGGCCGTTCCCGCCACTACCGGCGCTTCTTCTTGCCGCTCGGGCGCCGCTTCGCGGCGGGCCGGCGGACGGGCTGCTGGCGCGCCCCTGGCGGCCGCGCGCTGGCGCCGCGGGCCGGAGCGGCTCCGGCCGGCCGCGAGGCCGGCACGACCTCATCAGTCTCCAGCTCCTCATCGGTACCGAGATCGGCGTCGTCCGCGCTGGCCAGGTCCTGATCAGCGAGATCTGCGCTGGCAGCTGTTCCGGCGCGGCCGGCGCCGGTATTCCCGCCGTTCGCCGAGCTGCCGCCGTTCGCCGTGGCGCCGACTGCCGCACCCGACTTCGCCTTGCGCAGCGCCGCCCGGCCGCCGGAGGCCCGCAGCGCTACCTGCTTGGCCAGCTGCTTGTACTGCGGCTCGCGCTCCTTCAGGTCGGCCAGCACCGGCGTGGCGATGCAGATCGAGGAGTACGTGCCGGACAGCATGCCGACGAACAGCACCAGGGACAGGTCCTTGAGCTCGCCGTTGCCGAGCAGCAGCGTGCCGACGACCAGGATCGCCGCGACGGGCAGCAGGGCAGTCAGCGAGGTGTTGATGGAGCGGACCAGGGTCTGGTTGAGCGCCAGGTTGGCTGCCTCGCTGTAGGTGCTCTTCCGCGTCCCGAGAATGGGCGCGGTGTTCTCTCTGACCTTGTCGAAGACGACGACGGTGTCATAGAGCGAGTAGCCGAGAATCGTCAGCAGGCCGATGACGGTCGCCGGGCTGACCTGGAATCCGGTCAGCGCGTACACGCCGATGGTGATCACGATGTCATGCGCCAGGGCCACGAAGGCCGCGGCGGCCATCCGCCACTCGAAGGCGATCGACAGGTAGATGACGATCACGATGAGGAAGGCGATCAGCGCCTCGACTGCCTTGTCTGTGACCTGAGATCCCCAGCTGGCGCCGACGGTCGTGACCGGCACGCTGGCGTTCGGCAGCTTGAAGTCCGCCGCGATCTGGTCACCGATCGCCAGAGCCTTAGTAGTCGGCAGCTGCCCGGCCTGGACCTGCCAGAACGCCTTGGAGCCGTCGAAAGGCCTCACCTCAGTGGCGCTCGCGCTGACCCCGCCGCCGTTAGTGACGATCTGCTCCAGCTTCGTCTGCGTGACCTGAGCGGTCGCCGGAACGGTCCACTGCGAGCCGCCCTTGAAGTCGACGCTGTAGTTCAGGCCGCGCAGGAGGAGCGCCAGGATGCTGACGAGCAGGATGCAGCCGGAGATGATGTACCAGAGCTTCTTGCGGCTGACGAAATCGATGGAGACCTCGCCGCGGTACAGGCGCCCCGGAATGCTCCGGATGTTGCTGAGCCGCGACATCACGCCTCCCTGGTGCTGGTCGTGGCCCGTGTTGCTGCGGCACCGCTGGCAGGCGGGCCGCTCGGCGGTGGCCGCCGGCCGCCGCGCCACGGCGACCGGGCGCCGAGCCTCACCGGATCAAGGCCGGACAGCTTGTGACCCTGGCCGTAGAACTTCGTGCGGGCCAGCAGCGTGATCATCGGCTTGGTGAACAGGAACACCACCAGGACGTCCACCAGTGTCGTCAGCCCCAGCGTGAAGGCGAAGCCGCGGACATCACCCTCGGACAGGATGTACAGCAGCAGCGCCGCCAGGAACGACACCGTGTCCGACACCAGGATCGTGCGCCGGGCCCTGGTCCAGCCTCGCTCGACCGCGGCTCGCAGTGACCGGCCCTCGCGTACCTCGTCACGCAATCGCTCGAAGTAGACGATGAACGAGTCGGCGGTGATGCCGATCGCGACGATCAGTCCGGCGATGCCGGCCAGGCTCAGCGTGAAGCTCTCGTACTTCGACAGCAGCACGACCGCCAGGTAGGTGATCGTGGCGGCGATCGCCAGGCTCAGCACCGAGACCAGGCCGAGGCCGCGGTAGTACATGAACGAGTAGATCACCACGAGCAGCAGGCCCACCAGGGCCGCGAACAGGCCCGCGGACAGCTGGTCGGAGCCGAGCGACGCTGACACCGACGAGGTGTAGAGGTTGTGGAACGACAGTGGCAGGCTGCCGTACTTCAGCACGTCCGCCAGCGTCGTGGCCTCGCTCTGGCTGAATCCGGCGCCGGTGCCGCCGTTGATCTGGCCGGAGGTCGAGATCGCGCTGGTGACCTGCGGCGGCGACCCCTGCAGCTCGCCGTCGAGGACGACCGCGAGCAGGTCGAGCACCTGGTCGTTGGCGCTGCTGCTGACCGACGGATAGTAGTCGTCCGCCATCTTCGTGGTGAGTGTGCCGAGCGCCGTGGATGCCGGGCTCTTGACGTCGAAGGTGACCGCCCAGCCGGTGGTCTGGTCGACGGCCTGCACATTGCTCAGGTCCTTGCCCTGCACGACCGCCTTGTCCATCGCGTACTTGTCCCAGATGGACGATCCCGAGGGCCTGAAGCAGGTCACGGTCTGCACATTCGGGTTGTCCCAGGCGTTCGGGACGCCGCCGTAGATCTGCTGCTTCCAGTTCTTGTCGTTGCAGTTCAGCTTGTTGAACAGCCTCGCCGTGGCCGGCGTGAGCAGGCCGGCATCGCCCGAGCCATCGGCCGTCGTCGACAGCGTGGTCTTCGTCGAGCCGGACGCGGGCGGGCTGGCCGAGGTGGACGGCGAAGCCGACGCCTTCGGGCTGCCCGATGCTGACGCGGACGGCGACGGGCTCGCGGAGGCGCCGATCTTACTGGCGCTGGCGGCCTGGCCGGAGCCGGACGAGGACGTTGCGCTGGCCGATGCCGACGGTGACGGACTCGACTTGGCGCCGGCCTTCGCCGAGGACGACGGGGTGGGCGTCGTCGCGGCGGCCGTCGTCGTGTTCGGTGCCACCAGCAGCACCTGCCGCAGGCGGAGCAGCGCAGTCTCCCCGACCAGAGTCGCGACCTTCTGCGCTCCCGCACCGGGGACGGAGACCACGATCTCGTCTGAGCCCTGCTGAACGACCGAGGCGCCGGTGAGCCCGGTGGACTCGACCCGGTTCGTCATGATCTGGATCGCCTTGGTCATCGAGCCCTGGCTGACGGCCTTGCCGTTGGGCGACGTCGCCTTCAGCGTGATCGAGGTACCGCTGGACAGGTCAAGCCCGCGGCCGACGACAAAACTCTTATGCCAGTCGGCCGGGCTGAACAGGTTCCCGCCAAGGACGCTGACCAGCATCACGATGAGCACCACACCGAGGGCGGCCAGATACCGCCCCGGGTGCGAACTGGGGGTACTTCGGGGAGCCACGTTGCCCTGTCTTTCGATCGGCCAGTGCGGCCCGGCTAGATGGTCGCGTCGCTGCGGTTCTCAGGCTGGGCCGGCGACTGGTCGCCGTCCAGGTCCGGACCCGTGTGCTCGAAGTCCGGCATCGAGGGAGCCACGCCATCTGGCTCGTCGTCGGGCAGGACGACGGCGATGGCCTGGCGCAGCATCTTGACGGTGACACCCGGTGCAATCTCGACCATGACATTGCGGTCGTCGCCGTCCACCACCTTGCCGAACATGCCGGTGACGGTCCTGACCTTCGACCCGTTCGCTACCTGGCGCTGGGTCTCCTGGGTAGCACGCTGGCGCCTGCGCTGCGACCGGAACATGAAGATCATCAGGACCGCGAACACGACGACGATCAGGAGCAGCGACGTTGAACTGCTTGACTTGGTTGTCGCCTCAGCGGCGGCGAGAAAATGTGTCCCCATGGGAGGGGCATCCTTCCGGTTAGTTCTGCCCCGGCAGCCTGTGGGCCGGCCGGCACCCCGGGGGTGCGGACCCGGTGGCAGCGCCGAACTGGCGTGTCTTGGACCAACTGCCGCAGTGTAGCGGCGCGCACGCTGCGCACCAACAGGCTACGGCGTCTGAGGAGTGATCGTGACCAGGCTGCGACCCGCTGTGACATTTCGGTCCAGGTCACGGCGCTGCTGTCAGCCGAAAAGCGTCGCCGCGCCATCGTCGTCAGTGTCACCGTCCGTAGTGTCCTGACCAGCCCATTCAGGCCCGGCGCCCGGGTAGCGCGACCAGGCGGCCTGACGGGGCACCGGCAGGCCCAGGTGCTGCCAGGCGGCCGGGGTCGCAACCCGCCCGCGCGGCGTCCTGGCGATGAGTCCCTCCCGGACCAGGAACGGCTCGGCGACGACCTCGACGGTCTCCGCCTCCTCCCCCACCGCCACTGCCAGGGTGGACAGCCCGACCGGGCCGCCGCCGAACCGGCGGACCAGGGCGCCGAGCACCGCCCGGTCGAGCCGGTCGAGGCCGCTCTCGTCGACCTCGTACAGCTCCAGCGCCGCCCTGGCGCAGTCCCTGCTGACCACGCCGTCGCCGCGCACCTCGGCGAAGTCCCTGACGCGCCGCAGCAGCCGGTTGGCGATCCGCGGCGTGCCGCGGGACCGGCCGGCGATCTCGTCGGCGCCGTCGTCGCGCAGGGCAACCCCGAGCAGGCCGGCTGACCGGCGCACGATCACCCCGAGTTCGTGCGGCTCGTAGAAGTCAAGATGCGCGGTGAAGCCGAACCTGTCCCGCAGCGCGGCCGGCAGCAGACCCGCCCTGGTGGTGGCCCCGACGAGGGTGAACGGGGCGATATCCAGCGGGATCGCGGTCGCGCCCGGTCCCTTGCCGATGACCACGTCGACCCGGAAGTCCTCCATCGCCAGGTACAGCATCTCCTCGGCCGGCCTGGCGACCCGGTGGATCTCGTCGATGAAGACGACCTCGCCCTCGCTGAGGGTGGACAGGATCGCCGCCAGGTCGCCGGCCCGCTCGATCGCCGGCCCGCTGGTGATCCGCATCGGCGCCCCCAGCTCGGCCGCGATGATCATGGCCAGCGTCGTCTTGCCCAGGCCGGGCGGCCCGGACAGCAGCACGTGATCAGGCGTCCGGCCGCGGCCCAGCGCTCCTTCCAGGACCAGCGACAGCTGCTCCCGGACGCGGTTCTGGCCGACGAGCTCGCCCAGGCGCTTGGGCCGCAGCGCGCCCTCGACCACGCGGTCATCGGCATCGGCCAGGGCCGAGATGACCCGGTCGGACTCGGCCGCCCCGGCGGTCACGGGCGGTTCGGCGGCGCCGCTCATGACCGGCCAAGGACGCGCAGCGCCGCCCGCAGCGCGATCGCCACGTCGACATCGGACTGATCGGCGCGATCGGGAGCGGCGGTCAGCTCGGGCTCGACCGCGGCGATGGCCTGGTCAGCCTCCCTGGCCTGCCACCCGAGGCTGACCAGCCCCGCTCTGACCTGATCCCGCCAGGCGGCGGCGACGGCGCTCGCGCCGCCCGCGGCAGGAGCGGAGCCGGGCAGCTCGCCGGGAGCGCCGAGACGCCCGGCGAGCTCCAGCACGATCCGCTGCGCGCCCTTGCGCCCGATGCCCGGCACTGAGGTCAGCGTGGCCAGGTCCTCGGCGGCCACAGCGCGGCGCAGCGCATCCGGCGTCAGCACCGCCAGCATGGCCTGAGCGAGCCGGGGGCCGACGCCACTGGCGGTCTGCAGCAGCTCGAACGTGTTCCGCTCGTCCTCGCTGGCGAAGCCGTACAGCGTCAGCGAGTCCTCCCGGACGACCAGTGAGGTGGCGACCCGTGCCTGCTCGCCGAGCCGCAGCCGGGCCAGCGTGCCGGGAGTGCACTGGACAAGCAGCCCGATCCCGCCGACGTCGATGACGGCACCCTCGGGCGCGACGGCGGCGACCGGTCCGGCCACGTGCGCGATCATGTGCTGCCTCCGGTGGCTCGCTGGGGGGTGCTCAGAAGCTGGGCGGTGACCTGACGCTGCGCGGTGACCTGACGCTGCGCGGTGACCTGACGCTGCGCGGTAACAAGCCGCGCCGCGGCCGCCAGCCGCTGCTGGGCGGCACCGCGCCACAGATGGCAGATGGCCAGCGCCAGGGCATCCGCGCAGTCGGCGGGCCGGGGCCGGTCCGGCAGCCGCAGCAGCCTGGTGACCATCTCGGTGACCTGCTGCTTGTCCGCGCGGCCGCTGCCGGTCACCGCGGCCTTCACCTCGCTCGGGGTATGCAGCGCCACGGGCACGCCGTGCCGGGCCGCGCACACGATGGCCACAGCCCCGGCCTGCGCGGTCCCCATCACGGTGCGGACGTTGTGCTGGCTGAACACGCGCTCCACCGCTACGGCGTCCGGCCGGTGCCGCGCGAGCCAGTCGTCGAACGCGACCTCCAGCGCCAGCAGCCGGGCGCCGATGTCATCGCCTGCGGGCGTCCTGATCACATCGGTGGCGACGAGCCGCAGCTGCCGTCCCGGCTCGCCCTCGATGACCCCGATCCCGCAGCGGGTCAGGCCGGGATCCACGCCGAGCACGCGCATCCGTCACCGTCCCGCCTGACTGCGAACACCTGTTCGGCTTGCACGTTACCGGGTCCGTGCCCGGTGACGCGGCCGGCACGCGGGGGCGGCGGCCTCAGAATCCGTGCAGCATGAAGGCCGGCCGGCCGCCGAATGCCATGTCCAGGGCATCGTCGTCAGCCGGCGAGCCTCCGGCCGCCAGGCCCGCGCGCCGCAGCGTGGACACCGGGACGCCGCCGTACAGCGCGGCGAGGCCACGGGGGCCAAGTCGCAGGGCCGCGGCCTGGCGGGTGGCGGCGGGGGTGAGCTGCCCGTTCCCGGAAGAAATTTCCAGCTCGAACTGACCGGAGTTGCCGTCGACCAGCGGGTCGGTGAGGTCGACCCTGACGGACACCTGCGCGGCCTGCGGGAAACCGCGCGCTGCCACCGCTGCGGGCGCGTCCAGGCAGCGCAGCATCCAGCCCTCGACGAGCCGCGTCGCGGCCACCGGCTCGCGCATCAGCCAGCTGACAGGGTCGTCGGGCGGCAGGCAGGCCCGGACGGTGCGGGCCATGCTGCCGTGCGAGGACAGGATCCGCCAGAACGCGCGGGCGGTCGGCGCCGAGGCGGCGGCCAGGATCTCGACCCGGACGCTGTCAGTGCCGTCGGCCCAGCGGTAGCTCAGGAACCCGTCGGCGGCCAGGTAGGCGAAATGATCGTGGTCGTCGAGCCAGCCGGCGACCAGGTCCGGCTCGTGCGTGGCCGGCCCGCAGTCGCCGAGGACCGCGTAGACCTGGTCCAGCGTCGTCACCACGGCCGCGCTGTCCGCGGGCCCCGCCCGGCGCAGGGCGGCGACCGGGCCGCCGCTCACGCTTGCGTCGTCGGCCGTCGCATCGGCGGCTGCCGCCGCATCGGGTCCGATCATGGTCGCCAGCGCGGTGACCGGCAGCGTGGTCTCGTACTTGCCGCCCGCGAACTCCCAGCCCAGCGACCGGTACAGCGGCGCGGTAGCCGGATACAGCGCCGAGAGCGGATAGCCGTTCCCGGCCATGTCGGCGATCAGCCGGACCATCAGCAGGCGGCCGACGCCGCGGCCGCGCTCCTCCGGGGCGACCTTCACGCCCGCGACGCCTGCCATCGGCAGCGACCGGCCACGCCACCACTGCCGCATCGGCAGGTAACGGGCGGTGCCGATCAGCCATGTCCCGTCGAAGGCCCCGAGGATCTCGCCCGCCGCGGCGCTGCGCTGCAGGCTCGCTGTGCGGGCGGCCACGGCAGCCGGACGGATCGGGCCGAACGCGCGGCGGGTCAGGTCCAGCTCAGCCTCGACGTCCTCGTCCGGGGCGAGCGGGCGGACCTCGATGTCGCTCAGGGCTCAGCCGATCTTTTCCATGATGTCGTCGGCGACGTTGTAGTTGGCGTAGACGTCCTGCACGTCGTCGGAATCCTCGAGCGCCTCGACCAGGCGGAACACTTTCCTGGCGTTGTCCTCGTCGAGCTCGACCTCGACCGACGGCAGGAACGGCCGCTCGGCTGACTCATAGTCCAGGCCGGCGTCCTGCAGCGCGGTCCGGACGGCCACCAGGTCGCCGGGGTCGCTGATCACCTCGAACGACTCGCCGAGGTCGTTGACCTCCTCCGCGCCGGCGTCCAGCACGGCCGCAAGCACGTCGTCCTCCTCCACGCCGCCGGCCTTCGGGACGATGACCACGCCGCGGCGGCTGAACAGGTACGACACCGAGCCGGGATCGGCCATCGAGCCGCCGTTGCGGGTGAACGCGACCCGGACGTCGGAGGCGGCCCGGTTCCGGTTGTCGGTCAGGCACTCGACCAGGACGGCGACCCCGCCGGCGGCGTATCCCTCGTAGGTGATCGACTCGTAGGCGGCTCCGCCGGCCTCCAGGCCGCCGCCGCGCCTGATCGCGCGGTCGATGTTGTCGTTCGGGACGGAGCTCTTCTTCGCCTTCTGGACGGCGTCGTAGAGGGTGGGGTTGCCAGCCGGGTCGGGGCCACCGCTGCGCGCGGCGACCTCCACGTTCTTGATCAGCTTGGCGAACAGCTTGCCGCGACGGGCGTCAACCACCGCCTTCTTGTGCTTGGTGGTTGCCCACTTGGAGTGGCCGCTCATGCCTCGTCCCTCACCATGTCGACGAACATCTTGTGGATGCGCCAGTCCGGGGTGAGCTCGGGATGAAACGAGGTGGCAAGCGCCCGACCCTGGCGAACCGCGACGATCCTACTCGCGCCCGGGTCGGTGGCGAGAACCTCGACCCCGGGCCCGACCTCCTCAACCCAGGGGGCGCGGATGAACACGGCCCGGTACGGCCGCCCGTCCAGGCCGGTGATGTCCAGGTCGCGCTCGAAGGAGTCCACCTGGCGGCCGAAGGCATTCCGCCGCACTGTCATGTCGATGCCGCCCAGCGTCTGCTGGCCCGAGGCGGGATCGGGCAGCCTGTCGGCCAGCATGATCATGCCCGCGCACGACCCGAAGACGGGCATGCCGTCCGCGATCCGCTTCCGCAGCTGCTCGGCCAGGCCGAAGATGTCGATCAGCTTCCAGATCGTGGTCGACTCGCCGCCGGGGATGATCAGCCCGGCAACCCGGTCCAGCTCCTCCGGCCTGCGCACCGCGGCAGGCTCCGCGCCCGACGCGCGCAGCGCCCGGACGTGCTCGGCGACATCTCCCTGCAGCGCGAGCACGCCGACCAGCGGGGCGGCAGGCGACGCGGCGGCAGGCGACGCGGCGCCCTGCGGCGTGGCGGCCGCCATCACCACCCGCGGCCGGCGTACCGCTGCTCCGGCTCGAGAGTGTCGATGTTGATGCCGACCATCGGCTCGCCCAGCCCGCGGGACACCTTCGCGATCACGTCCGGGTCGTCGTAGAAAGTGGTCGCCTTGACGATCGCCGCTGCCCGCGCTGCCGGGTCGCCTGACTTGAAGATGCCCGAGCCGACGAACACGCCCTCGGCGCCCAGCTGCATCATCATCGCGGCGTCGGCCGGGGTGGCCAGACCGCCGGCGGTGAACAGCACGACCGGCAGCTTCCCGGCCGCGGCGACCTCGGCGACCAGCTCATAAGGCGCCTGCAGGTCCTTGGCCGCGGTGTAGAGCTCCTCCGGCGACAGAGTCGAGAGCCGGCGGATCTCGGTCCGGATCGAGCGCATGTGCCTGGTGGCCTCGACGACGTTGCCGGTGCCGGCCTCGCCCTTGGACCTGATCATCGCCGCGCCCTCGGTGATCCGCCGCAGCGCCTCGCCCAGGTTGGTGGCACCGCACACGAACGGAACGGTGAACTCCCACTTGTCCACGTGGTATGCCTCGTCGGCCGGGGTCAGCACCTCGGACTCGTCGATGTAGTCGACGCCGATGGCCTGCAGGACCTGCGCCTCGACGAAGTGCCCGATCCGGCACTTGGCCATGACCGGGATCGACACGGCGGCGATGATCCCGTCGATCATGTCCGGGTCGCTCATCCGGGCGACGCCGCCGTCCTTGCGAATGTCAGCCGGGACCCGCTCCAGCGCCATGACCGCGACGGCGCCGGCGTCCTCGGCGATCTTCGCCTGCTCCGCCGTGACGACGTCCATGATGACGCCGCCCTTGAGCATGTCGGCCATGCCGCGCTTCACGCGGCTGGTGCCCTTGTGCGCGTCATTAGCGGTGGGGCCGCTACCGGGCCGGGCAGAACTCTCAGGTGCATTCTGGACAGACACGACAACCTCGCTCACTCGCTGCAGACGACAATTCCATGGTAGGCGGTGCTCTCCGCGCGACTGACTGGCAGTTCAGGCCTGCTCCGAGCCCGCGATTCCGCTGATAGCACTTCCGGGAGACTTCGGGAAGCGCTTCTAACCTGACCCACGTACCAGGATAGCAATTGTGCGGCCGTCAGCCCAAGGGCGCGAGGGCGGTGGGCGTCCAGCTGGCCGGGCGGGATCAGATCCCCTGGCCGCTGGCACCGGCGCAAGTGAAAGATCGTGGTGGCTTTGCGTGCGTATAGGACGCAAAGCCACCACAATCACCG
>Ga0302324_100022439_pt1 | contig 12261 bp, 7 predicted proteins | sample Palsa_T0_1_FD_201949 | JGI IMG/M metagenome (GOLD analysis project Ga0302324, IMG submission 201949) | Peat permafrost microbial communities from Stordalen Mire near Abisko, Sweden - Palsa_T0_1 | ecosystem: Environmental > Terrestrial > Soil > Palsa > Peat permafrost | place: Sweden: Abisko...
CCCGGTGCCGGCCCGGGCGATGGTCACGCAGGCCGTGGTCGCGTCGGAGCCGTTCTTCTGGAACAGCGCCCAGTCGGCGAACGGAATGGTCTCGACCAGCAGCTCGGCGAGGTCGACCAGCACCGGCGCCGGACCGTTCATGGCGTCGCCCAGCGCGCGCTGGCGATCGACCGCCGCCTCCACCGCCGGATGCTTGTGGCCCAGCACCAGCGGACCCCAGCTGCACATGAAGTCGATGTAGCTTTTCCCGTCGACGTCCCAGAGCGTGCAACCCTCGGCGCGCTCGAAGAACTGCGGATAGTCGGGCGAGAAGCCGCCGACGTTCATGTGGCCCCAGAGGCCGCCCGGAATCACCCTGGCCGCCCGCTCGCGCAGCGCCTTGTCTCGTTCGCCCATCACGCACCTCTCGGAATGATCGGCGCATAGTCGGTTGGCCGCCTCCCGGGTACAAGGCCGAAATGAGCGGACAGGCGCCATCGGCGGACGCGTCGGCGCTGCGGCGCGCGGCGCGGTCGCGGCAGGACGCGGGGCGGCTGGACGAGGCGCGCGCGCTTTTCCGGCGCGCCGTGGAGGCCGCGCCGCTGGCGCCCGACGGCTGGGTCGAGCTGGCCGGTTGCCTGCTCGTAAGCCGGCGGCCCGAGGCGGCGCTGCAGGTCTGCGACGCCGGTCTGACGCGCCTGCCGGGCAGCGCCGCGCTGTTCTGCGCCAAGGCGCGGGTGCTGCAGAGCCTGAGCCGCGTCGCCGAGGCGGCCGCGGCGTTCCGCGCGGCGCTGGCGGCCGATCCGGCGAGCGGCGAAGCGCGCTACGGCCTCGCGCTGCAGGCGGCGGAGGCCGGCGACTGGGACGCGGCGGCGGATCTCGCCGCGCCGTTGCCGCCAAGCCCGGCGGTGGACTGGCTGGCGGCCCGCATCGCGCTCGGCCGCGGCGATCCGGAGGCGGCGCGAGCCAAGGCGTCGCGGGCGCTGGGCGCGCCGGGTCTGACGCCGGATCAGCGGGCCGAGACCGCGCTGCTGCTGGGCGAGGCGCTCGACGCGCTAGGACGGCCGCGCGAAGCGTTCTCGGCGTTCAACCTCGGCAAGCAGGCGTTGCACGCGCTCTACGCCGAGCGGGCTCGGGGCCGCGAGTCGGAGACCGGCAAGCTGACGCGCCTGGCCGCCTGGTTCGCCGCCGCCGACCCGGCGCCGTGGCGCGTCGCGGCGGGCGGGAGCGCCAGGTCGGACGTGCGCGGCCACGCCTTCCTGGTCGGCTTTCCCCGCTCCGGCACCACCCTGCTGGAACAGGCGCTGGCCGGCCACCCGGACCTGGTCAGCCTCGAGGAGGCGCCGACGCTAGCCGCGCCCTACGAGGCGCTGATGACCTCGGCGGACGGGCTCGGACGGCTCGCCCGGCTCTCCGACGCCGAGGCCGAGGCTTGGCGCGGCGACTATTGGCGCGCGGTCGCCGCGCAGGGCGTCGATCCGCGCGGCCGGGTGTTCCTCGACAAGGCGCCGGCGGGGACGCTCTACCTGCCGCTGATCGCCAAGCTGTTCCCGGACGCCAAGGTGCTGTTCGCCGTGCGCGACCCGCGCGACGTGGTGCTGAGCTGCTTCCGCAGCAGCTTCCAGATGAACGCGCTGACCTACGCCTTCACCGACCTGGCCGAAGCCGCCCGCTGCTACGCCGCGACGATGCGGCTCGCCGACGTCTATCGGCGCGTGCTGCCGACGGCGCCGTTCGAGGTGCGCTACGAGCGCCTCGTCGACGATTTCGAAGGCGAGCTGGCGCGCATCGCGGCGCACCTCGGTCTGGAGGCCTCGCCCGAAATGCTCGACATCGCCGCCACGGCGCGCCGGCGCGTGGTGCGCACCCCAAGCGCGCCGCAGGTGCGCGCCGGACTCAACCGCCAGGGCCTCGGCCGCTGGCGCGCCTATGCGGCCGAGCTCACCGGCGTCCAGCCGATTCTGGCCCCGTGGGTGAGGCGGTTCGGCTACGAGCCCGAGGCGGGCGGCGCCGGATAGGCGTCCAGCACCGGCCCGAGCGCGGCCTTCAGCGGCCCCAGCCACGGCTCGAACCGCCGCCAATGATCCACCGCCTCGCCGAAGATCGGCCGGCGCACCTGCTCGGAGCTGGGCGTCGCCACCGCCCGCCGGTTCTCGAAGAAGCGCAGCGTCGCCGGATCGAACGGCAGGCCGAGGCCGTCCAGCAGCCGGCGCACCTCGGTCTCGGTGTCCGCGACCAGGTCCTCGTAGATCACCCGCACGACGCGCCCCGGCAGGACGGCGTCGAGGTGGGCCATCAGGTCCACGTAGCCCACGTAGTAGCGGCCGATGTCGGCGAGGTCGTAGGCGAAGTCGAACCCGCCGGCGAAATGCTGCTTGAACGCCGAGAGGCCGCAGCCGAGCGGATGGCGGCGCACGTCGACGATGCGCGCGTTCGGCAGCATCAGCTGGATCAGGCCGACGTGCAGCCAGTTCCACGGCGCCTTGTCGATGAACCGGGCGCGGCCCAGGCGGCGATGCGCGCGGGTGCGGTCCAGATAGTCGCGGCCGAGCTGACGGATCGCCGCCCGCGGCAGCACAGCGAGCGGGCCCGGATAGGGCGCGGTCCCTTGCGCGGCCACCCAATCGGCCATCTGCTGCACGTCCGCCAGCTCGCGCGTGCCTTCCACCCGCGGGTGGCTGGCCAGGATCTGCTCCACCAGGGTCGAGCCCGAGCGCGGCAGGCCGACGATGAAGATCGGACCCTCCGCCGGCTCGCCCCAGCCGGCGCGCGCGGCGAAGAATTCGGCGGTGAACAGCGCCTTGGCGCGCTGGACGAAGGCGTGGGTCGCGTCGGCGTCGTAGGGACGCAGGGCCCGCTGCAGCGCATTGGCCTCGGCGTAGAGGGCGAAGGCGGCCGCGTCGTCGCCCGCGTCCTCCCGCGCCTTGGCGAGGGCGAAGCCGAGCAGGCTGCGGTCACTCGGCGCCAGGTCGGCGCGCGCCAGCCGCGCCTGCATGGCGGCGAGCGCGCCCGTTGAGAAGCGGTAGGCCTTCAGGTTGGCCAGCGACCACCAGGCCTCGGCGCAGTCCGGATCGAGGTCCAGGCAGCGCTGGAACGCCGCCTCGGCCGCCTCGGCGCGGCCCAGGGTGCGCAGCGTATTGCCGAGGATCAGCCAGCCGCGCGGCTGGTCCGGGAAGGCGGCGGTGACCTCGGCGGTGACGTCGGCGGCGGCGGCGAAGTCGCCGGTCTCGGCCAGCGACGCGGCCTTGGCCATGCGGGCGCGCAGGTTGCGCGGGTCGCGGGCGAGCAGCAGGCCCAGCTGGACCACGGCCTGGGCGTGCTTGCCGGCGCGCTGCAGCGCCAGCGCCAGGGCCTGGCGGGCGAGGTTCAGTCCTGGCGCGAGGCTGACCACCTGCGCCAGCACCGCCTCGGCCGCCGCCGTGCGTCCCTGCCGCGCAAGCACCTCGCCGATGACGTGGCCCGCCGCCACGTTCGACGGCTCGCGCGCCAGGATTTGCCGAAGCTGCCGCTCGGCGTCGGCGAGGCGGCCCTCGGCCAGCGCCAGGGTCGGCTCGCGCAGCCGCGGATCGGGGACCACGGCGCGCAGCATCCGGTCGTAGGCGGCCTGAGCCGCCGCGACATCGCCGCCGATCAGTTCGATGTCGCCCAGCAGCCGCCAGGCGCCGGCGAGCGACGGATTGAGCGCCACCGCCTCGGCGAGCGGCGCCCTGGCCTCGCGGCTGTGGCCGGCGGCGAGCAGCCGCTCGGCCTCCGCCCGCTTGGCGAGGGCCGGGTCCTGCGGTGCGGGGCGGTCAGAGGCTTGCGGGCCCACGGCGGCGTCCTTCCAGCGACGCACGGGACTATGCGCGGCCCTTCCCACAAAAGAAAACCGCGGAGCGGCGGGGCCGCTCCGCGGAGTTGAGGGGAGGGAGAAACTGTACGCTTAACGGGAGACTAGAACTTCACGTGGACGCCCGCGTAGAGCTGGGTGCCGTTTTCGTAGACCGCGCGCACCTGGGTCGGGTTGGCGGCGTAGTACTTCAGCAGCGAGTCGGTGATGTTCAGCGCTTGGATCGTGAAGGTCACGTTCTTGGTGATGTTGAGGTCCGCCGACGCGTCGAGCTGGCCGTTGCCGGCTTCGTTCTCGATCGAGGCCCGGTCCAGGCCGACGAAGTAGTGCGACCGGTAGGTGTAGGCGAGGCGGATGTCGAACAGCGAGACTTCGTAATAACCAACGACGTTGTAGGTGACCTTGGACGTGCCGACCAGCGGATCGCCGTTCTGGTCTTCGCCATCCACGTAGGTGAAGTTGCTGAGGAAGCCGAAGTTGTAGGGCAGCGGTTGCTGCACCTGCAGTTCGACGCCCTTCAGCTCGCCCGACACGTTGACCGGCGATGAGACCGTGAAGTTCTCATAGTCGTAAACGTTGGTTTTGCCAGGCACGCCGATGGTCGACGTCTGGAGGTCCAGGTACCGGCCGACCGCGTTGCCGTAGCCGACGTAGGACGAAAGGTCGTCGTAGAACAGGCTGACCGTCGCCACCGAAGTTGGCGCGTAGTACCACTCCAGCGCGGCGTCATAGACGCCGGCCGTGATCGGCCGCAGGTTAGGATTGCCGCCGTTGCCGGTGAAGGTCAGGTCGGTGAGCGAGACCGCCGCGCCCAGGGCGCTGTAATCGGGCCGGGCCATGGTCTCGGCGGCCGAGAAGCGCAACAGCAGGTTCTTCTGCAGATCGAAGGTGAAGTTGGCGCTCGGCAGGACATCGAAGTAGTTATGCTTGATGTCGTTGATGATGTAGTCGCCGTAGGCCGAGCTGGTGATCACCCCCGGCACGCCGGCCGCAGCCGCCGTGTTGACGAACGACTGTTCGTCGGTCTCGACCAGGCGGACGCCGAAGTTGCCGCGCCAGCCGTCGCCGGCGACATGGGTCATCAGGTAACCCGAGTAGTCGTTCTCCTGCACCTTGAAGGAGAGGTTCCAGTAGTAGTTCTGCGGCGTCACGATCGCCGAGAGCGGGCCGCGAACGCCGCCGGGGATGTTGTTGAGGATATTGTCGATCGTGCTCGGGTTGCCGGCGATCGGAATCAACAGACCCGGAATGCCCAGCGCGCCGGCGTTGAAGCCGCTCGGATAGGGCGACGGGTCGGTCGCCGAGAACGGCATCGTCGGGCTCGTGAAACACGCCCCGTTGGCGCCCAGGGTGCAGCCGCGGTCCCAGCCGTCGACCTGACGGACGTGCTGCTGGGCGTGGAAGCCGGCTTCGACGTCTTTGAACGGGCCGTTGTCCAGGTCGTACTTGGCGTCGGCCTGGCCGTAGATCTCGGTGTCCTTGGAGATGAAGTCTTCGTTCCAGGCCCAGTCGTTGTTGAGTCCCGCGGGGCTCTGCGGATTGAGGCCGGTCGGCGTGACCTGCCAACCGTTGCCGGAGGGCTGGTAGGCGACGCCCACGGGCGCGTCGACCTCGAAGGACGGGGCGCCGTCGGTCTGGCCTTCGCCTTCCGTGTAGCCGATCTGGCCGCTGACGGTCAGGCGGTCGGTCGCGTGATACTTGCCGTCGAGGTTGACGTAGGACGTGTAGGCGGCCGAGCCGGGACGCTCGATGTTGTCGACGATCATGCCGTCGACCGCCGCGCCGGCGGCGTTCTTCGTCGGCCAGACCGCCGAGACCAGGGTGTCGTTCACCACCTTGAAGCTGGTCGGAAGGTTGTTGTTGAGCTCGTTGGAGCCCCAGTACATGTAGTTGTCGTTGCTGTTGCTCGCACTCATGTGCGAGTAAAAGCCGTCGAGGTTCAGCTCGAGCTTGTCGTTCGGGCGCCATTCGACGTCGATGTGGCCGCCTCCGCGGGTGCGCTCCTGCTGGAACAGCGTCGAGCCGATCAGGGTCGGCGCCTGCACGCCGGCTGCGACGAGAGCGGGATTCGCCGCGCCGATCGGCATGGCGCTGGTGATCGTCGTGTAGCCGAGGGTTTCCTGGCCGTAGCGGGCGACGCTGCGGTCTTCGTAGAAGCCCTGCACCGCGACGCCGAAGGTGTCGTCGGCGTTCTTCCAGCCGATCTCGCCGTTGATCTGGGGCTTCCAGCTGTCGCGCAGGCTGTTGTAGGCGCCTTCCGCCGTGGCTTCGAACACCCACTGCTTACCCGATCCGCCGAGGTCGAGAGCGTTGGGCGTCGACAGATTGACCACGCCGGAGACGCCGCCTTCCATCAGCGAGGCGTCCTGGGTCTTGTAGACCGTGGTCGAGGAGAGCATTTCCGCGGGCAGCAGGTCGAGGCTAACGCTCCGACCCACGGCCGAGTACTGGTCGAGGATGAACCAGTCGCCCGTCGCGATGGTGTGGCCGTCGACCGTCACCTGGGTGAGGCTAGGAGAGGTCCCGCGAATGCTGACGCGGTCGTTCTCGTCGAAACCGCCTTCGCCGCTCGCGGCCGATTCGGTGTTGATGCCCGGGATGCGCTGCAGCGCGTCGGCGACGTTCTTATCGGGCAGCTTGCCGATGTCCTCGGCCGAGACGGCGTCGACCTGGTCGGTGCTATCGCGCTTGATCGCGATGGCGCGCTGAAGCGATTCCTTGATGCCGGTGACCACGACCTCATTGACCGAACTGGCCGAGGATGCGTCGGTGTCCGTGGCCGCGATGGCGGGCGCGGCGAAGCCGAGAATCGCCGCGACTCCCGTCGAGCTCACCAGCAGACGCTTGCGGAATGTCATGGGTCTTCTCCCCGATTGGGCCGTCGAATGCGACGGCCAGCCCCTAAGTCCATTTCCATACCAATCCGGGCAATCAGACTGTTGGAACAAGACCAATCCCCCAGGATTTCGCGGAACTGTCATCACTCCGCTAACAATTGCAAGCCCAAAAACGCACCAATTGCGTACCAATCATTTATTGGTATGCAAATGGTCTGGTTCTGTGGCAAACAGGGCTCAGCGCGGCGGCGGGGGGCTTCGCGCGGCCCGGCAGACGAGAAGGGAATCCCGGCCTTGGCGTCGTTCTCCGACGTAATCGGCAGCCTCGAGGACCAGGGCCGCGCGCCGCTGTACCAGCAGCTGCAGCGCGCGCTTCGCGACGCCATCACGGAGAACCGGCTGGCCGCCGACGAGGCGCTGCCGCCCGAGCGCGACCTCGCCGGGGAGTTCGGCGTCTCGCGGATCACCGTGCGCAAGGCGCTCGACGCCCTCGTGCACGAGGGGTTGCTGACCCGCCGCCAGGGCGCCGGCACCTTCGTCGCGGCGCGGGTGGAGAAGAGCTTCTCCAAGCTCTCGTCGTTCACCGAGGACATGATCTCGCGCGGCCGTCGGCCCGAGAGCGTCTGGCTCAGCCGCTCGGCGGGCGCGGTGACGCCGGAGGAATCGCTGACGCTGGGCCTCAGCCCCGGCGCGCAGGTCTACCGCTTCAACCGCATCCGCTACGCCGACAGCTCTCCGATGGCGCTGGAATATTCGACCGTGCCCGGCTTCTGCCTGCCGTCGGAGACGGCGGTGGAAGAGTCGCTCTACGACGCGCTCGACAAGCACGGCGCGCGGCCGGCGCGGGCGCTGCAGCGGCTGCGCGCGGTGCTGTTCACGGCCGAGCGGGCGCGGCTCTTGGGCGTGCCGGACGGCTCGCCGGGCCTCTTGATCGAGCGGCGCGGCTTCCTGCGCGACGGACGCGCCGTCGAGTTCACCCAGAGCTACTATCGCGGCGACGCCTACGACTTCGTCGCCGAACTGAACACATCCGCGTCTTGAGTGCTCCGGAGAGTTGGTTTGAACCACGGCGAAGACTTTGCGAACGCCGCGACGGCGACACGGCTGGCCCGCGAGGCGGCTGAATCCCCCGCGGTGGTGCGGGCCCAGCTCGGCGCCAATGACGCGGTCATCCGCGATCTCGCCCAGCGCCTGCGGCGCGCGCCGCCCAAGGCGGTAATGACGCTCGGCCGCGGCAGCTCCGACCACGCCGCCACCTTCGCCCGCTACCTGATCGAGACCCGGCTGGGCGTGATGACCGCCTCGACGCCGCCGTCGGTGAGTTCGATCTATGAGGTCGCCTCCGACATGCAGGGCACGCTTTGCCTGGTGATCTCCCAGTCCGGCCGCAGCCCCGACATCCTGGCCGCGGCCGAGGCGGCGCGGGCCGCCGGCGCGCTCGTGGTCGCGCTGGTCAACGACGCCGACTCCCCGCTCGCCCACATCGCCGAGGTCACCGCCCCGCTGCTGGCCGGGCCGGAGCTCAGCGTCGCCGCCACCAAGTCCTACATCGCCGCGCTCAGCACCATCGTGCAACTCGCGGCGCACTGGAGCGGCGACGCCGAGCTGCTGCGCGCGCTGGGTGGCCTGCCGGCCCTGCTCGAAGACGCCTGGGCGCTCGACTGGAGCGCCGCGATCGCGCCGCTGAAGGACGCCCGCAGCCTCTATGTGCTGGGCCGCGGCCTCGGCTACGGTATCGCCGAGGAAGCCGCGCTGAAGCTGAAGGAGACCTGCGGCCTGCACGCCGAGGCGTTCAGCGCCGCCGAGGTGCGGCACGGGCCGATGGCGCTGGTCGGCCCCGATTTCCCGGTGCTGGCCTTCGCCCAGGGCGACGAGACGCGGGCCGGCGTCGAGGCGGCGACGGCCGCCGCCGCCGCTCAGGGCGCGCCGGTGCTGAAGGCCGGCGGCGCGGCGCAGGCCGGAGTCATCGCCCTGCCGACGCGCGACGCCTGCCCGATCCTGGAGCCGATCGCCTATGTGCTGAGCTTTTATCGGCTGGCGGCGGCGCTGGCCGCGGCGCGCGGCCTCGATCCCGACCGTCCCCCCCACCTCAGCAAGATCACCGAGACGCTGTGATGGAAGTCGCGCTGGTAGGTGGCCGCGTGATGACCGATCGCGGCCTCGTCGATGGGCTGGCGGTGCGGCTGCAGGGCGAGCGCATCGCCGCGCTCGGACCGGCCGCGGAGGTCGCCGCCGGCGCCGACGTCCGCGACCTGGGCGGCGCGCTGCTGCTGCCGGGCTTCATCGATATCCAGGTCAACGGCGGCGACGGCCTCTTGTTCAACGACGAGCCGACACTGGCCACCATCGCCCGGATCGGCGCCGCGCACCGGCCGTTCGGGACCACCGGCTTCTTGCCGACCCTGATCAGCGACGACCTGGCGGCGGTGCGGGCCGCGGTCGAGGCGGCGCGCCAGGCGATCGAGGGCGAGGTCCCGGGCGTGCTCGGCATCCACATCGAGGGGCCCTACCTCAACGTCGCCCGGCGCGGCATCCACCAGGCCAGCAAGCTGCGCCACACCGACGCCAGCTCGTTCGCCCTGCTGACCTCGCTGAAGGTCGGCCGCACCCTGGTGACGCTGGCGCCCGAGGCGACCAGCCTGGAGACGATCGAGCGGCTGGTCCACGCCGGCGTGGTGGTCTCGGCCGGCCATACCGACGCCCCCTACGCCGTCGTCCGCGCGGCGCTGGATCATGGCCTCAGCGGCTTCACCCACCTGTTCAACGCCATGTCGCCGCTGACCAGCCGCGAGCCGGGCGCGGTCGGCGCGGCGCTGGAGGACGAGCGGGCCTGGTGCGGCATCATCGTCGACGGCGTGCACGTCGACCCGGTGGTGCTGAAGCTGGCGCTGCGGATGCACCCGCACGACCGCTTCAACCTGATCACCGACGCCATGCCCTGCGTCGGCTCGAACCAGACCTCGTTCCAGCTCCAAGGCAAGACCATCCAGGTGCGCGACGGCGCCTGTTTCGACGCGGCGGGCACTCTGGCCGGCTCGGCGCTCGACATGGCCAGCGCGGTCCGCAACGCGGTGAGGCTGCTTGGCCTCGACCTCGCCGACGCCTCGCGCATGGCGAGCCGCAATCCGGCCGAATTCCTCGGGCTCGAGCACGAATACGGTCGCATCGCCCGCGGCTGCTTCGCCGACCTGGCGCTGCTGGACGACGACCTGCGGGTGATCGACACCTGGATCCACGGCCGCGCGGCCTCCGACGAGCGCCAAGGCGCCTCGGCCGCGCATGGCTAGGGTCGCCGCCGCGCTGGCCCTGGCGTTCGCCTGCCTCGCCACGGCCGCGCGGGCCGAGATGATCGACGTGACACCCCGACCGCTATCGGCTGACGCCCTCGGCGGCGCGGCTGTCGCGGTGACGAGCGGCGCGAAGCTCGCCACGCCGGCCGGCGACTCCGGAGCCATGAGCGCCGCGCGCTATCTCAAGCGCATGGCGCTTATGAGCCGCGGGCTCGACCTCACGCTGGCGTCCCGCGCGCCGCGGCGGCCGGCGATCGTCTTCACCCGCGACGGCGCGGCCGACCTCGGCCCCGAGGGCTACGTCCTGACCGCGACGAACGGTCAGATCCGCGTCGTCGCCCGCACCGACGCCGGCCTGTTCTACGGCGCCGTGACGCTCTGGCGGCTGCTGACGGCCGACGGCGGCAGGGGCGCGGCAGCCTTGCAACCGGTCGAGATCACCGACCGGCCGCGCTTCGCCTGGCGCGGGCTGCTGCTCGATTCGGCGCGCCACTACCAGTCGCCGGCCTTCATCGAGCAGCTGATCGACCGGATGGCGCGCGACAAGCTGAACGTGCTGCAGTGGCACCTGACCGACGACCAGGCTTGGCGCATCGAGATCCGCCGCTATCCGCGCCTGACCAGCGTCGGCGCCTGGCGCGCGGCGATCGACCCCGCAACTGGCCGGCCGACGCGCTACGGCGGCTTCTACAGCCGCGCCGAAATCCGCCGGATCGTCGCCTATGCCGCGGCGCGCCACGTCACCATCGTGCCGGAGATCGAGATGCCCGGCCATTCGCTCTCGGCGATCCTGGCCTACCCGCGGCTGGGCGCCGCGCCGGCCGACCCCGCGACCCAGGGCGACTGGGGCATATTCCCGTCGATCCTCGACCCTAGCCAGCGCACCATCGGCTTCATGGACAATGTGCTGACCGAGGTGATGGCGCTCTTTCCCGGCCCCTGGATCAACGTCGGCGGCGACGAGGCGGTGAAGGACCAGTGGCGCGCCTCGCCCTCCGTGCAGGCGCAGATCAAGCGGCTCGGCCTCGCCGACGAGGACGCGCTGCAGGGCTGGTTCACCGCCCAGATCGGCCAGTTCCTCGCCGCCCACGGCCGCCGGCTGATCGGCTGGGACGACATCCTGAAAGGCGGCGGCGCGCTGCCGGCGAACGCGGCCGTGGTCTCCTGGCACGCCGCCGGCGCGGCGCAGGCGCTGCAGACCGGCCACGACGCCGTCATCGCCACCGACCCCACCCTCTATTTCGACCATCGCCAGTCGGACGCGGTGGGCGAGCCGCCCGGCCGCGCGGCGGTGGTCTCGCTGGGGGACGTCTACGGCTTCGAGCCCGCGCCGCAGGATTTGCCGGCCGAGCAGCGCGCGCACATCATCGGCGTCCAGGCCAACCTCTGGAGCGAGCACATGCCCACCGAGGCCGACGTGGCGCGGATGGCCTTCCCCCGCGCCGACGCCCTCGCCGAGGTCGCCTGGAGCGCGCCGGAGCGCAAGGACTGGCCCGATTTCGCCGCCCGGATGCCCGCCGAGCGGGCGCGCGACGCCGCGCTCGGGCTGGAGGCCGACGCGGCGCCGGCGGACGGCAAGGGGCTGACGCGGCCGGCCGACGGCGTTTCCCGCCTGGTCAGCCAGCAGTTGGACCTCTGCACTCAGAAGGTGGCGCTGAACCTCGCCGCGCCTCGCGCCTCGCAGCACGGGCCCTATCTCGTGGACATCATGAATCCGTGCTGGATCTATCCGGCCGCTGACCTCGGCGCGGCGCGCCAGATCCGCGTTGGCGTCACCCGGCTGCCGTTCAACTTCCAACTCGGCGCCGACGCGGCCAAGATCGCACTTGGCCCGCCGACGACGCCGGACGGGGAACTCGACGTGCGCGCCGATGGCTGCACGGGGACGCCGATCTTCCAGGCGCCGCTGGCGGTGGTCCTGCATAGCGACGTCGCCGTGCTCGTGGGCGAACTGCCCGCCATGCCCGGCCGCCACGATCTTTGTCTTACCTTCACCAGGCGCCGCCTCGATCCGATGTGGGTCGTGGGCTCGGTCGAGTTGGGGCCGGCGTCATGACCGAGCGGCTCGTCCTCCGCGCCCCCATGGCCGGCTGGTCCATGCCGCTCGCCGAGACGCCGGACCCGGTGTTCGCCCAGAAGATGCTGGGCGACGGCCTCGCCTTCGATCCGATCCTGGGCGAGCTGCGGGCGCCGTGCGACGGTGTCGTGATCGGCCTGCACGACCATCTGCACGCGGTGACGCTCAGGGCCCGCAACGGCGCCGAGGTGCTGCTGCACGTCGGCCTGGAGACGGTGCAGTGCGGCGGCGAGGGCTTCGTCGCCAAGG
>Ga0302324_100022440_pt1 | contig 12261 bp, 12 predicted proteins | sample Palsa_T0_1_FD_201949 | JGI IMG/M metagenome (GOLD analysis project Ga0302324, IMG submission 201949) | Peat permafrost microbial communities from Stordalen Mire near Abisko, Sweden - Palsa_T0_1 | ecosystem: Environmental > Terrestrial > Soil > Palsa > Peat permafrost | place: Sweden: Abisko...
CGACGAGCGTGTCGCGTACGATGCGTGCCTTCAGAACGTCCATTTCAACTCTCCGTCAAGGTTGCAATGTCTCGCTGGGTCAGGCGGAGGTGGCGGCGCATCGCTTCGCGCGCAGCATCGGCATCGCGTGCAAAAACCGCGGTGGCAATGGCCTCGTGATCGGCGAGCGCTCGTGCGAGAATTCCGGGAATCGCGTTCGTTAGCGATTGGCCGAAGTGGATGAGTTCATGAACGGGTTCCATCATGCGCATAAGCACGCGATTCCCGCTCGCCGCAACGAGCGTATCGTGAAACCCCGCGTCGGCTTCAACGAAGAGAGCGGAGCCATCGAGCGCATCGCGCATCGCCACGAGCAGCGTCTCGATCCGGCGCCGATGGTGTGGCGCGTGCCGGACTGCAGCTAAGGCGGCGATTTCGCACTCGATGATGCCGCGCGCTTCGATGAGGTCTTGCAAAACGGCGCCGAGCTGCCCGCGTTCGCGGCGCACGGTAAGAATAGATGCATCGAGCGGATCCCAGCGGTCGGGTGGTGTTACCCGCGTTCCGCTGCCGTGGCGCACGTCGATGAGGCCCTTGGCACCGAGCACGCGCAGGGCTTCCCGGACGACCGTGCGGGAGACGCCGAAATTCACGCTCATATCGGGTTCGGACGGCAAGAGCGAACCGGGGGGCAACTCACCCGAAACAATGCGGCCGACGATGTCGTCGACGACCTGGGCGTGGAGTCGCGTGGTCCGCAACACGGTGGCCTCCATACGGGCGAAGGAGTTGTATGATGACTTGACAATCCCTAGCGTCGCCAATGCCGATGTCCGACGACGGTGCCGCTCTGCGCCTCAAAGACGACGATAATGTCGCCGTCTGCTTGCGCGCGGTTCCCGTCGCGTCGACGGTGCGTTTCGGTGCCGCAGAAGTGCGGGCGCTGGCGGATATTCCTGCGGGTCACAAGATCGCGTTGCAGGCGATCGCGCTCGGCGCACTCGTGCGCAAGTACGGCCAGCCGATCGGGAAGGCGAGCGCGCCGATCGCTGCGGGCGAGCACGTTCACGTGCACAATGTCGAAGGCATGCGCGGCCGCGGCGACCTCGCCGAGGTGAGCGCATGACGTTTGCGGGTTATCGCCGACCCAACGGCACCGTCGGCGTGCGCAATCACGTGCTGGTGATTCCGTCGGTCATGTGCGCCAATCACGTGGTGAACCTAATCGGGCGCACGTGTTCCGAGGCGGTCACGATCAATCATCCGACGGGCTGCGCGCAAGTCGGCACAGATTTCGAGCAGACAAAGCGCACGATGGCGGGGTTCGCTGCCAACCCGAACGTCGCAGCGGTGCTGGTCGTCGGTTTAGGTTGCGAAACCAATGAATCGAAAGCGCTCGCGCAAGAGATTGCCGCGCGCGGCCAACGCGTCGAAGTGATCGGCATTCAAGAATGCGACGGTACGACGAACACGATTGCACGCGGCATCGAAATCGTCGGCGAACTGCTGCGGGAAGCAAAAAACCACGTGCGCACGCGCGCGGACGTGGCCGAACTGATCTTGGGAACCGAATGCGGCGGCAGCGACGGCTTCAGCGGCATCACGGCAAACCCGGCGCTCGGTTACGCCAGCGACCGGCTCGTCGCGGCGGGCGGTACCGTCATTCTCGCCGAGCTGCCCGAACTTGTCGGCGCCGAGCATCTGCTGGCCGAACGTGCGAGCCCGGCCGTTGCAAAGCAGTTATACGAGCTGATCGAACGCGTCGAAGCGCGTGCGCGTTCGATGCACGTCGATATTCGCTACGGCAATCCGACGCAAGGCAACATCGCCGGCGGACTGACGACGATCGAGGAAAAATCACTGGGCGCCGCTTACAAGGGCGGCTCGAGCGAATTGCGCGAGGTGGTCGAATACGCCGAGCGCCCGCGCAGCCGGGGTCTCGTCGTGATGGATACACCGGGCCAAGATATCGAGCAAATGACCGGTATGGTAGCCGGCGGCGCGCAGGTGGTTGTGTTTACGACCGGTCGCGGTACGCCGACCGGCTCTCCAATCGCCCCGGTCATCAAAGTTGCGACAAACACGCCGATGTTCACGCGTATGCGCGAGAACATGGATCTCAATGCCGGCACGATCCTCGACGGCAACGCGTCGATCGCCGATGTCGGCAACGACATTTTCGACTGGATCATCGAATCGGCCAACGGCCGGAAAACTGCCGCAGAAGAACTCGAGTTCCGCGACTTCGCGATCAACCGAATCGGACCGTCGTTCTAACCACGCACTCAATTCAAACGGAGGGATGTGTATGCACCAGAACCGGAAGAAATTTCTTGTCACTTCGGCTGTTGTGGCAACGAGCGCCGCGATTACGGGGTTTCCGAATATCGTGCTGGGCGCCCCCGAGCCGATTCGCATCGGTTTGATTCCGCCGATCACCGGCTCCAACGCACTTTTGGGTCAGCAGGAGCAAGACGGCGTCAAACTTGCGGTCGATCAGATCAACGCACGTAAGGGCAAAGTGTACGACGACCGGCCGTTCGAGGTTGTTACCGAGGACGCGACCAACGACAACCAGTCGGCTGTCGCGGCGCTCAACAAGATTCTCGGTGAGAACATCGTTGCGCTGCTCGCGCCCGTGCTCTCAACTCAAATACAAGCGATGGCGCCGGTGATGAAGACGCACGAAATACCCTGGATGACGGGCGGAACCGCCGTCAAGAACACGCAGCTCGGCGTGCCCGGATTATTTCGCTTACGCGCATCCGACGGCATCACTGCCGCCGCCATGACCGCGTTCGCCGTGACCGATAAGAAAGCGAAAAAGCCCGCGATTCTGCACGCGTCGGACGCGTTCGGAACGGGTGGTGCCGAGCAAATCGTCATGAACTTGAAAAAGTTCAATATGGACCCGGTCGCCAACGAACAGTACCCCAAGGATACCAAAGACTTCACCGCCGAGCTTCTGAAAATAAAGACAGCCGGTGCTGATGCGCTCTTGATGTACATCCAGAATCCGAGCGATACCGCGCTGATTTTGCAACAGATTCGTTCCAACGGGCTAAAAATGCCGATCATCGGATCGCCGTCGCTGGGCAACCAAAGCGCGCTCGACATTGCAAAGCAGAGTGCGAACGGCGCGTACGTCGGCTTGGATTTCATCGTCGGCTTCAATAGCAGCGTGGCGACGAAATTCCTAACGTCGTATTACAATACATTCCACCATCAGCCGGATGTCGGCTCGGGCTCCGGCTGGATCTACGACGGCGTATTCTTGCTCGCCGATGCGTATCGCAAGCAGAAATCGACCGACCCGAAAGCGACAATCGCCGCGCTCAAGAAGACCAAGGGTTGGGAGGGCGTTATGGGCACGTTCAACTGTGACGGCGAGGGCAATATGGTGCATGCGATCTCGATCGGCGAGATCAACGACGACTCGATCAAGCTCGTCAAAAAAGTCACCGGGTAAGCCGTGCCGTTCGATCCGGTCGCGAACGTTCAGCTGTTGATCAATGGCCTAGCGATCGGGTCGATTTACGCACTCGTTGCGCTTGGTTTCGTGCTCATTTACAACGCGGTCGGCGTCGTCAACTTCGCACAGGGTGACTTTGTGATGCTGCCGTCTTACGTCGCTATCTCGTTTCTCGTGCCGCAGGTCGCCGTGTTCGGCACGATGATGCACTGGCAGTTGCCGGTCATTGTTGCATACGCAGTCGTCCTGGTCTTGATGGTCGGCTTCGGACTGCTTTTCAACCTGATCGCGTATCACCCGCTGCGCGATCGGGGCTGGATGCCGGTCGTCATCTCGACGATCGGCGTGTCGATCTTTCTGCGCAACTTCGCGCAGCTCACCTGGGGCAGCCAGCCGCTGGGTTTCCCCAGCCTCTTCAGCGCCGAAACGATCGACTTCTCCGGGCTCCACGTTCGTCCGCAAGACATTCTCATCATCGCCGTCACGGCGGTACTGATTGCGTTTCAGTATTTCTTATTCGAGCGAACGTCGCTGGGCAAGCAGATGCGAGCGACGGCGCAAGACCGGACGACGGCGCGCCTGCTCGGCATTCGCGTGAGCCGAATCGTCGCCATTACGTTCGTCTATAGCGTGCTGCTTGGAACGATTTCGGGGTTCTTGGTTTCGCCGATCTTCAGCGTCACAAAGGAGATGGGTGGCCTCATTGCCCTCAAGGCGTTTGCGGCCAGCATCGTCGGCGGGTTCGGCAGTATACCCGGCGCGATCATCGGCGGCTTGGCAATCGGTGTCGTCGAGACGTTCGGCGGCTTTTACGTTTCGGCGGCGTACACGGACGCGATCGCATTTGTTATCCTAATCGCCGTGCTGCTTTTTCGGCCGCAAGGTCTGTTCGGCGAACGCGTCGCGGAGAAGGCGTGAAGTCGCGCTCGTTCCTTCTGGCGCTGCTCATTATCGCCCTTGCGTCCTTGGTGCCCGTCGTTTTCCGTGGCAACGACTACGTGCTCAATCTATTCGTGGTGGCCGGCGTCTACGCGATTGTCGTGATGGGTCTGGGCATCTTGCTGGGCTTCGCGGGGCAGCTTTCACTCGCGCAGGCGGCGTTTTTCGGCATCGGCGCGTATACGTCGGCATTCCTGACCACCCGCGTGAGTTGGAACTTTTGGGAAGCGCTGCCGGTGGCCGTCCTTGCGTCCGCCCTCGTCGCGCTTGCCGTCGGCTATCCGAGCTTACGCCAGTTGTCGGGACACTATCTGGCGCTCGCGACGATCGGCTTCGGCATCATCGCCCAGCTCGTGCTCATCAACTGGAAAGCGTTCTCGAACGGCTCCGACGGCATCACCGGCATACCCGCACCAGCGATCGGTTCGTATACGTTTGATTCGTACGGTGCATATTTCTATATCGTGTTGGCATTCGTCGTGCTGACCGCGTACATCACCGCGCGCCTCAAAGCGACGCGCGTCGGCCGGGCGATGCACGCGATTCGCGAAAACGAGATGGCGGCAAACGCCATGGGCATCGACGCGACGAAATACAAAATCCTGGCATTTGTGCTAGCCGGTGCGTATGCGGGGCTAGCCGGCAGTCTGCTCGCGCACAGTATCAAATTCATTAGCCCCGACTCCTACTCGTTCGATCAATCCGTCGTCTTCTTAGTGATGTTGATTCTCGGCGGCTCGTCGTCGATCGGCGGGGCGATTCTGGGCGCCGTCATCCTGACGTTTCTGCCCGAAGTCCTGCGGCCGCTCAAAAACTCGTACATCATGGTTTACGGAGCTGCCGTGATCGCGATGATCATCTTCATGCCGCAGGGCCTTGCCGGCCTCTTCGGCGTGCTAAAACGGCGGTTTGCCCGTGCCTGAACGCGGTTTGCTCGAGCTACGCGGCCTCGAGAAACGGTTCGGCGGCGTAACGGCCGTCACGAACCTGAACATGTCCGTGCGCGAGGGCGATATTCACGCGCTCATCGGTCCGAACGGTTCGGGGAAGACGACAACGCTCAACGTTATTTCCGGCATCTATCGCGCCGACGGCGGCTCGATCGCGTTTCAGGGCACCGAACTGAGCGGCATGCGGCCGCACGCGATTACCGCCAGCGGCGTCGCGCGGACGTTTCAAAATATTCGGCTTTTCGCCCAGCTGTCCGCGCTCGAAAATGTCATGATCGGCCGGCACCCCCGAACGAAAACCGGTTTCTTCGGCGCGCTCGTGCCGGGCGGCGCAACGGCGCGTGAAGAGCGTGACACGCGCGAACGTGCGCACGAATTGCTGGCGTTTGTCGGCCTGCCGGATATCGCGCACGCGCAAGCACGCAGCTTGCCGTACGGCGATCAGCGGCGCGTCGAAATCGCGCGAGCACTCGCTACGGAACCGCGCTTGCTGCTGCTCGACGAACCCGCCGCCGGCATGAACGCACGTGAGACAACCGACCTCATCGGCTTATTGCGGCGCATTCGCGATCGCGGTATCACGCTGCTCTTGATCGAACACGATATGAACTTGGTCATGACGGTGAGCGATCGCATCACCGTTTTAAACTTCGGCACGCATATCGCCGAAGGCGTACCGGCCGATGTTTCGCGCAATCCTGACGTGATCGCAGCCTACCTCGGTGGAGCCGCCGATGTTGCTTGAGCTGTGCGATGTTGAATCGTACTACGGTGAAATCCGTGCCTTGCACGGCATTACGCTCACGGTCGGAGAAGGCGAAATCGTTGCGTTGCTCGGCGCGAACGGTGCCGGCAAGAGTACGACACTCAAGACCATCTCACGATTGATCGCGCCGCGCGCCGGCTCCGTCACGTTCGCGGGCCGCGACCTTCGCGGACTCGACCCCGAAGACGTCGTGGCGCTCGGCGTTTCGCACGTACCGGAAGGCCGGAAGATCTTTCCGGGTCTGACCGTGACGGATAACATTCGGCTCGGCGCAACGCCCCGTCGCGCCTCACGCGCCGAGATCGATCGCGATGCAGAAGAAATCACCGGCATTTTCCCTATATTGATCAAGCTGCGCGACCGGCTGGGTTGGACGCTGTCAGGCGGCGAACAGCAGATGCTTGCCATTGCGCGCGGTCTCATGGCGAAGCCGAAATTACTGTTGCTCGATGAACCGTCGCTGGGTTTAGCGCCGCTCATCGTTGCCGACGTCATGCAAACGATCGCTCGCATCGCGCGCGCCGGAACGACGGTGCTGCTCGTCGAGCAGAACGCGCACCTCGCGTTGCAAATCGCAGACCGCGCGTACGTTTTAGAAACGGGCCGTGTCGTCCTCACCGGCTCCGGTACCGATTTACTCGCAAGCGAAGAAATGCGCCGGGCCTATCTCGGCAGCACGATCGAGGGCACTGCCGTCAACTAAGCTCTTGCCGCCCTCGAGCCGCTGCTCCGTTGTGACAAGCGGGCGAGCGTTGCGTGTGTGTGGTGATAGCGGTGGGCATGAGCTCTGTATTACGCCACCCGAATCACCAACGGAGCCGTTACGAGATGAAGAAAGTTACGCCGGTCGTTCTGTGCCTGAGCATGATGTCGGCCCTGGCCCTGGGCGCAAGCGCGCAAACGACGACCACCACGCAGCAAACAACCGATCCGAACACCGGGAAAACCATAACCACCGTCACGAGTACATACGTTGACAACAAGTGCGGCATGTGGACCGGTGACACGTGGGTTTCGAACAACACGTGTACCGATGATCCGACGCTCCATCGCCATGAGCGCTTGTCGGGTACGATCACGGCCGTCCATGGGAACCTCGTGACGATCCAGCAAGCTGACCGGACCGTCGTCATCAACGATCAACCGGCGCTCAACCGAAAGACGTCGGGTCAGGTCGCTGTCGGCCGCACGCTCGTTGCGCACGGCTACTGGGAAGGCGGCACGTTCTACGCCACGCTGCTAAATTAGGCAAGCGGGCTCGTGACGCAACGGGAGAGGTTCTGCGCATGCGCAGGGCCTCTCTCACCTCTTATACGGCGGCGCGGCGGGTAATAAGTTCTCGCACCGCCGTATGTATGCGATCCACGGCGCTGCGGCGATAGTTCCAACGCGGATCGGATTTCGGGACCGGCACGACCATCGTCGCATTCGCTTCGAACACGACGATATTGCCGTCACGGTCGAGTGCGAAGTCGATACCGCCGTAGTCGAGCGCGAGTGTCTTGCGAATTGCTTCGAGCGCCGTAGCGGCGCGCGCTCCCAGTGCGCCCGGCAAATCGGCGATGAACGCCTCGTCTTCGGCGCGGTTCGCCTCGCTCTCAGTCATGTCGGCCGAGAAATAGTGGATTTTCCAGTCGCGCGAAATCGCAAGGTGCAGCGGCTCGATAGCGTCGCCGACGAATATCGCGCGGTATTTTCGGATCAGCGCGTCCTCGCCGCGTACGTCGATGAACTCGATTGCGAGGATCCGGTCGCCCGGCATGCGATTCGCCGCTGCGGCGACATCGGCTTGATTCTCAATGCGCTCGAAGTGCTCGCCGGTGTGAAAACCCGGCGCGCGCAGTAAGAGTGGAAAATCAAAGCCGTGATTGGCAAGCGCGGCCGGTCCGTCCGGGCCCGCGAGCGTCGCGCGATCGAGCTCAACGGTTTGCGGCGTTCGCACATCGGGCAAGATACCAAGCCGATCGGCATTCTCGACGCGTGTGGTTGCGGCCACGGCGTCCGGTTGATTGATGACGGGCTTCGTCGTGCGCGCGACCAGCGTGCGCACGACATCGAGCGCCGGTCCGCAGATATCCGCATCGCCGACCGCGTTGAAGACGATGTCGTGCGGCGGAAGCGGTTGCGCGAGGTCGAAGTATTCAGCGACGAGCTTGTGCATGCCGAAGTGATCGGGTGTCACGTAATGCTGTAAATGAACGTTGCCCGGCGAATAGCTCACGATTGCGAGCACTTCGGGCGCACGGCCGATTCCACGGTAAGGCACCGAGGTGATGGGTGAATCGCGAAAGCCGCGCTCCGCGTGCGCCTGCGACCCTTCGGTATCACCGAGCATTTCGAGAATGAGCCCGAGGCCTTTGTGCGCTTCGACGTGGTCGGGATCGAGTTCGAGTGCGCGAGAGTACTGCTCGCGCGCTGCCGGAAGTTCGCCGTTCTTGAGCAAAACGAAGCCGAGGTTCGCGTGTGCGACGGGGTTCTGCGCGTGCCGCGAAACCAGTGTTTGATAGGAGATTCGCGCACTGCGCGCTTGGCCGGTCTTGAACTGGAGCGTCGCGAGATTGTTGAGCGCCTCGAAGTGCGCCGGATCGCGCGAGAGCACATCTTCGTATCCGGCCAGAGCTTCGGCGCTGCGGCCAAGGGCATCGAGCAGGCGGGCGCGCTCGAAGCGGAGTTCTAATGCCTCCGGTTCCTTTGCAAGGCGCGCATCGATGCCGCTCAGTGCGGCTTCCCGCATCGCGCGAAAGTCGATCATGTGTTGCCCGTCGCGTTACACGACGACTTCGATGAGCGCCGGGCCGGGCTCGCGGAGATCGCGTTGTAACGCGGCGGCAAACGCGTCGAGTGTCGTTACCCGTTCTCCCGGAACGCCCATGCCGTTTGCGAGCGCTACCCAGTCAAGATTCGGCCGCCCAATTTCAAGCATGTCGAGCGCCCGCGGACCGAGCGCCTCGACGCCCCCGGCGCCGACGTTTTTTGATTCCCCGATCAGCACTTGGTACTTACGATTCGCCATGATGACGGTGGTAACGTTGAGATTTTCGCGCGCGATCGTCCACAGCGCTTGCAGCGTATACATTCCGCTGCCGTCCGCTTCGAGGCACAGCACCGGCCGATCCGGACATGCAACTGCGGCACCGACCGCGACCGGCAGTGCGTAACCGATCGAGCCGCCGGTATTGCAGATGTAGTCGTGCGGAGCGGAGCCGATCGATGTGGTCATGATCGCGCGGCCGGATGTTTGCGACTCATCGACAACGATCGCGTGCTGGGGAATCGCCGCTGCAACGACCGCGGCAATGCCGGGTAGCGTGATCGGGCCCTGCGGTGAGGCGGGTGCGAGCGCCGGAGCGAAGCCCGGCGCCGACGTGCGTGCGCCAAGCCGTTCGGCGAGCGCTTCAAGCGCTGCAACACCGTCTTCGTCGGGACGGCTAAGGACGTGTACCGTGCAATCGTCGGGTGTCAGTACGCTCGGCCGGCCGGGATAGGCAAAGAACGCAACCGGCGCTGTGGCGCCGACGAGAATGATGGAACGCATCTGCGCGAACATCGCAAGTGCGCCGTCGAGTGAAAACGGGACGCGCTCGAACGGCACGCGGCCCGCGCCACGTTCGGCGCGCGCCATGCCGTACGGCGCATAGATCTTTGCACCCGTCAGTGTCGCAATACGGCCGGCCGTCGCGAGCGGGCCTTCGCGCAGCGCGGGGCCCGCGACGATAATCGCCGCCGGTCCGCTACGCAGCAGCAGCGCCGCCCGTTCGACCGCGGCATCGGCAACGATTGCGCGCCGTTCGTCGGGTTCGACCTCGGCGATGTCCCCGGCCGCGCTCCACGCAGTGTTCGCCGGCAAAATGAGTGTTGCAATGTGTCCCGGCGCGCGTCGCGCGGCCGCAATGGCCGTTGCAGCATCGCCGGACACGTCGGTTGCACTCTTGGAGGTCCGCAGCCAGTTGGAATACGGCCGCGCGATACCCTCAACATCGGACGTGAGCGGCGAATCGTAGGCGCGATGATAGGTCGCGTGGTCGCCGACGACGTTGACGAGCGGCGTGTTCGCTTTGCTCGCGTTGTGCAAATTGGCCATGCCGTTCGCAAAGCCGGGCCCAAGGTGGAGCAGGGTGGCCGCCGGGCGATCCGCCATGCGCGCATAACCGTCGGCCGCGCCCGTACACACGCCCTCGAAGAGGGCCAGGATGCAGTGCATTGCGGGCACGCGATCGAGCGCTGCCACAAAGTGCATCTCAGAGGTACCCGGATTGGCAAAGCACACGTCGACGCCGCCGCCGACCAGCGTCCGGATCAAGCTCTCGGCTCCGTTCATGGGTCCGGCGCTCGGGGGGCGGTCTAGTGCTGCGGGCGCTTTCATTTGAAGCCTTCTTCGCGCGCGGCGTGCGGACTTCCATGCAGGCCTTACCCGTCATCCTGGGCCAAGGTGAGGCCATCGTGAATTCTCGCATGAAAGCCAACAGCGCCACGATCACGAACGGCCGTGACCGCGCGGGCGCCCGCTCAATGTACAAGGCCATCGGCTATACCGACGAAGATCTCGCGAAGCCCATCGTCGGCATCGCCCATACGTGGATCGAAACGATGCCGTGCGGCTATAATCTGCGCGAACTCGTCGAACACGTGAAGCGCGGCGTGCGTGAAGCCGGCGGCACGCCGATGGAATGCAATACAATCGCGATTAGCGACGGTATTACGATGGGCACCGAGGGCATGAAAGCGTCACTCGTGAGCCGCGAGGTCATCGCCGACTCGATCGAACTCGTCGGGCGTGGCTACATGTTCGATGCGGTCGTCGGTTTGTTCGCTTGCGACAAAACCGGCCCGGGTACGGCGATGGCGCTCATGCGCCTCAACGTTCCGTCCGTCATGCTCTACGGCGGTACGATCGCACCCGGTAAATTCGAGGGCATCGATCTGACCGTTGGCGACGTGTACGAAGCGATCGGCGCGCATTCGGCCGGGAAGATCGACGATGCACGCCTGCGCGCAATCGAAGATCACGCCTGTCCCGGCGCCGGCGCATGCGGCGGACAATTCACCGCGAACACGATGGCGACGGTGTTCGAGTTTCTCGGCCTCTCGCCGGTCGGCAGTGCGAGTCCCGCAGCGACCGATCCGCGCAAGGCCGCCGAAGCGTACCGCGCGGGGACGATCGTGATGGATTTGCTCAAGCGTGACGTTCGGCCGCGCGATTTGGCAACGCGTGCCGCGTTTGAAAACGGCATCGCGGCCGCCGCCGGGACGGGCGGCTCAACGAACGTCGTGCTGCACCTGCTTGCCATTGCGCGTGAAGCGGGCGTTCCACTTGTCATCGATGATTTCGACGTGATCTCGCAGCGGACGCCGATCATGGCCGACTTGCGGCCCGGCGGGAAGTACGTGGCAACCGACGTCGATGCAGCCGGCGGTATTCAACTCATCGCGAAACGCATGATCGAAGCGAAGCTCGTCGACGGCAGCATCGCAACACCGACCGGCAAGACGCTCGCCCAAGAATCATCCGTCGCGGTCGAAACGCCGGGACAACAAGTCATTGCCGCCGTCGGCAAACCGTTTAAGGCAACCGGCGGACTCGTCATTATGCGCGGCGATATTGCCCCCGACGGCGCGGTCGTTAAAGTTGCGGGCCACGAGCGTTCGCAGCATCGCGGTCCCGCCCGCGTCTTCGATCGGGAAGAAGATGCAATGGCGGCAATCGAGGCGCGGCGGATCGTGCCGGGTGATGTCGTCGTCATTCGCTACGAAGGCCCACGCGGCGGACCGGGAATGCGTGAGATGCTCGGCATTACGGGCGCAATCGTCGGGCAGGGTCTCGGTGAAACCGTTGCTCTTATCACGGACGGCCGGTTCAGCGGCGCGACGCGCGGTTTGATGATCGGGCACATTGCACCCGAAGCGGCAGTCGGCGGCCCGATCGCGGCCTTGCGTGACGGCGATATCGTTGCGATCGATATCGATAAACGGCGTATCGATGTGGAATTGACGCCGGCTGAGATAGCGGAGCGTATGCGTGGGTGGGCCGCGCCCGCCCCGCACTACACGACCGGCGTGTTTGCAAAATACGCAGCGCTCGTGTCGTCGGCGGCGGAAGGCGCGATCACGCGCCCGGTCGGGCTTTGATTCTTCGTTGCAGCGAGTGCGCAGTCGTT
>Ga0302324_100022445_pt1 | contig 12258 bp, 12 predicted proteins | sample Palsa_T0_1_FD_201949 | JGI IMG/M metagenome (GOLD analysis project Ga0302324, IMG submission 201949) | Peat permafrost microbial communities from Stordalen Mire near Abisko, Sweden - Palsa_T0_1 | ecosystem: Environmental > Terrestrial > Soil > Palsa > Peat permafrost | place: Sweden: Abisko...
TTGTGGGTTCCGTTGGCTACCTGGCTCTGGCTGGCCGCGCTGGCCGCTTCGGCGTTCGGCAACCGCATCGAGTGGCGCGGGAACCGCTATGTATTGAAAAGAAACGCACCCGATCCGGCGGCTCATCCGCAATCCTGACCGCTCGAAGCAATCTCCACCGTGGCGCTGGGTTCGCTGGTGGCGGCGGCTGCTGAAGGAGCGGGGGATCGCGACGCCGTAGAATCGTGCGACAATACCGCTTCAGCATATTAATTAAGGAGGCGTGAATGCCCGTGACATCGAGAAGAGAGTTTTTTAAGAATGCGGCGACGGATGCCGGTGTGGCCGGGTTACTGTACGCCGGCGCACGGGAGCTTCGCGCAAATCCGCTGGGAATGCCCCTCGGATGCCAGACTTATCCGGTCAGGAAGATGATCGCCCAGGACTTTCCCGGGACGATCAAGCAGCTTGCCGACGCGGGATTTCAGAGGATCGAGCTGTGCTCGCCGGTGGGATACGCCGATGGCGGGTTCGGCGGGCTGGCCAAATACAAAGGCGCCGAGCTGCAGAAAATCATCAGCGATCTGGGTGTGAAATGCGAGAGCTCTCACTTCAGCATTCAGGAGCTGAGGAAGGATCAAGCGGACAGAATCGCCTGGGCAAAAGACGTCGGACTGACGCAGATGCTGGTGCCCAGCCTGGACGGGCCGCGCAACCCGACTATGGACGACGTGAAGCGGGCGGCCGACGAATACAACAAAATGGGTGAAAAGGCGGCCCAGGCCGGGATCCGGCAAGGTCTGCACAATGAGAATTTCGAACTCACCACGGTGGACGGCAAGCGGACCTATGACATCCTGATCGAGCTTCTCGATCCGAAACTGGTCAACTTCCAGTTCCAGGTTTCGACCATCAGCCGCGGCTACGACGCTGCCGAATACTTTATGAAGTATCCGGGGCGCTTCTTTTCCATGCACGTGCAGGATTGGTCGGCGGCAACCAAGAAGACCATGGCCGTGGGGCAGGGGACGCTCGACTGGAAGAAGATCTTTACCGCGGCGAAGACGGGCGGCCTGAAGAATTACTTCGTGGAAATGAACCTGGATCTGATGCAGGCCAGCGTCCCTTATCTTCGCAATCTGCAGGTCTGAGGCGGCTCCCTGACGGTCACGGCTCGGTATGCGGCCCGTTGACCCTGCCGGTACGGATCAGCCAATTGCGAAACATCGCCGCGAAGTCCCGGGCGGCCGGTTCCGCGCGCAATTGCTCGACGGTGTATTTCATTTTCCGGCTCCAGTTGGGATACTGCCAGGTCGTGCCGGGCAAGTTCTGCTGGGAGGTCTCCTTGGTCAGATCCTCCTGATTCACGGCCAGCAGCTGCGAGGGCGTGAGCGCCAGAAAGCCGATTACCGCGTTGTGCAGCTCGCCCGAAAGCTCCGGCACTTGCGCGACTGAGCGGGGAGAATACGCGGGCAGCAGATCGAGGGAGAAGAGCAGATCCAGCATCTTCTGCTTTTCCCGCGCGCGGGCTTCCACCTGGCGGGCGTACATGCCATCGTCGGGGAACATTCCGGCCCGCCGCCGGGCCTCGATATCCTCGCCTACCCAGAAGCCCGCAAGGGTGGGAAGATCGTGCGTCGTCGAAGATACCAGGGCGCGCGCCGGGTATTCGCCGTAGGTCTTAAACTCGCCATTGGCGCGCTTCTCGAAGTAGAAGAGGCGGTAGCTCAGGATGCCGAAGCGCGCCAGAGTTTCGCGCACGAACGGCTGGACGGTTCCCAGGTCCTCACCGATAATGGCGACCTGCTGCCGCACGCTTTCGAGAGCCAGTATGCGGATCAGGTCGTCGTAGTTCTCCGTCACGTAGGCGCCCGCGGTAGCCTCGGCGCCCTCCGGAATCCAGAAGAGCCTGAAGAAGCGCATGACATGATCGATGCGCAGCGCGCCGCCGTGCCTGCAGTTCTTCCGTATGGATTCGGTAAACAGCCGGTAACCGTTGTCGCGATGGGATTCCGCGCAGGGCGGCGGAAAGCCCCAATCCTGGCCCTTCGGAGCGAAATCGTCCGCGGGCGACCCCACCCGGCAGCCGTTCGCGTAGAACGGCCGGTGGGCCCAGAGGTCCGCGCCGAAACGGTCGGTGGCCAGAGCCAGATCGTGATAAAGGCCGATGGACAATCCTTTGTGACGCGCGTATTGCTGGGCCGCCCCAAGCTGTGTATCGAGCTGCCACTGCACGTAGGAATAAAACAATACCAGCCGCCAATGTTTTTTACAAAAAGCTTGCGTCTCGGGTGAATCCGGGTCCTGGTAGGGCGCGGGCCAATCCGGCCAGGTCCACAGATCGGGATGGCGGGAATGCAGGTGCTCGTCGAGCGCGCAATAGGCCGCAAAGCGCTCGAGCAGCTTTCCCTCGGCGTCCAGGTAGCGGCGAAACTCGCCGGCGCGCTCCGAGCCCGCGCGCCATTCCGGCAGAAATTCGGCAAACGCCAGCTTCAGGAAGCGCAGTTTCCAGGCGCTCACCTGCTCGTACTCGACGAACGCGGAAGCCCGCAACTCCGCAAGCGCCTGCTGCGTGTCGGGGCGCTCCCAGAGGCACTGCGCGCGGCGCGACTTCTGAAAATCGGCGATGGCCTCCACGTCCAGATACAGAAAATTCCGATAGAAGATGCACTGCGGCAGATACGGGCTGGTGTTGTACGGCCGGCGGTTATAGATGGCGTGCAGCGGATTTAAAGCGACGAAGCTGGCATGGATGTCCTCCGCGATCCAGTCGATCACGGCGCGCAGATCGCGCAGGTCGCCGCACCCCCAATTATGCGCGGAACGTATTCCGTAAAGGGCGAGGGACACGCCCGCGGCTTTGCTCCCGTCCGCCAGCGCCGGATGCGCGTAGGCCCGCTCCGGGGTCACGATGAGCCGCGTGGACTGCTGCAAATCCCCAAGCCGGACGGCCACTTCGTGGTAGCCCAACGGCAATCCGCCCGGCAGCGCGATCTGTTTGCGCAGGTAGCGGCGTCCGTCGAATTCGGCCGCGCCCGACTCGGCAAAATCGCGCAGGGGCAGTTCCAGCGAGCGCACCGCGCCACCCTCTTCGTGAATTTCCACACGTGCTGTTTCGAGCGCCAACTCCGCCGGCGCGTGCAGCGGCAGCGCTATAGGGCCTTCCTGCCGGACGATTACCTGGCAGGGCGGAACCAGCCGCATCCATTCTTTGCGGCGGCGCGCCTCGATCGATTCCCGCAAGCTTTGGCCGCTCTCTGCCCGAACCCCGATACCTTTCAGGATGGCCTGCTTGGTTTCATTCGAGGTGAAATATTGGCGGCCCCAGATATCCCAATAATCGGGCTCGATTCCCCACAGGCGCGCTGCGAAATCGAGTAATTGCCCGTAATTCTCGGATGACATGAAGGGGTATCTGTTAATTGTACAGGACACCCCACACTCAGGGCTTCCGCGCAAACTCTGCAGTCATGCGAGAATCAAAGTATGGACGCACCCATGGCCAGTGGCCCCCTCGACCTGTTCGATCGCCTGGACAACGAATCGGTGGCTAACGCTACTGCCGCGGCTTCCGAAGGACTAGTGCTGACCACGCTGGATAAAGCGCTGAACTGGGCGCGTAAGAACTCCATCTGGCCCATGTCTTTCGGCTTGGCATGCTGCGCCATCGAGATGATGTCGATGAGCGCTTCGCGATTCGATATCGCGCGCTTCGGCGCCGAAGTTTTCCGCGGATCGCCGCGGCAATCGGACCTCATCATCATCGCCGGGCGGGTGTCGAACAAGATGGCTCCGGTGATCCGGCGGCTCTATGAGCAGATGCCGGAGCCTAAATGGGCCATCTCCATGGGCGCCTGCGCCACCTCTACGGGCGTGTTCCATAACTACGCGCTGATCCCGGTGAACCAGGTGATTCCCATCGACGTGTATGTGCCAGGATGCCCGCCGCGTCCTGAACAACTGATCCACGCAATCATGATGCTGCAGAGCAAGATCGAGAATGAAAGCGGGACGGTCAGGCAAATTCTGAATCTGGCGTAACGGCTGCCGGTTTTCGACAAAGCGAAAATAGTGCCGGATACTGTAGAACGGCTATTCGGCCGGTGGGATTTCGTCGCTGGATTCGTTCTCGCGCTCAGCCCGGCCCAGAGCCTGCTCGTAGCGGAGCTGATTGTAATCCATTTCGATGAGGGAGAAGTTTTGCATGAACTTTTCCTGATCGGCAAGAGCGAGGCTGCTCATGGTTTTGAGCTCGTCGCGCAAGGTGAGGATGTACTCGGCGCGGGCCTGGTTGATGGCAGTCTCGAAGGCGGGTTGAGTATTGAGCCAATGGTAGACCGTGGTTCGATGCAGGCCGGCGGCTCGGGCGGCCGCGGTGACGGTGGCGCCCTGAGCCAGGGAAAGGACGACTTGCGCCTGGACCGGCGAGCGTCGAAGGCTCTGAATTTTGTGACGGAGCTGCTGACATATCCGAGAAAAGCGTAGCATGGCGGCCGGTGCGGGAAAGTTGGTTCGAGGTTGCGGATGGATTGTTTTCAATGGGATATGGGGGGAGGAAGTTGTGTGAACGGTCCCTTCTAAACCAATCTATGGTGTAGTAGAACCATGCACGACCTACGCTTCGCAGTCAGAATGCTGTTCAAGAACCCGGGGTTCACGCTGGTGGCGGTACTCTCGCTGGCCATCGGCATTGGGGTGAATTCAGCCATGTTCAGCCTGGCCGACGCGCTGCTGCTGCGCCCGCTCTCGGTATCGCGGCCAGGCGAAGTAGTCAGCGTGGAGGGCAAGACACCCGGTGATCCTGCTGGTCGCTCCCGCGCTGCTGGCGGTTACGCTGCTGGCCGCGTGGATACCCGCCCGGTGCGCCTCGCTCGTGGACCCTATGCGCGCGCTGCACTATGAGTAGCTTGAGTCGTATCTTCTTGTTGCTGCTGACCGGCTTTCCGGCAGCCGCCCAGCTATCGCAAAACACCCCGGAGCTGATCCGGGTCAATGCGCACGTTTATTGTGCCACAGGCTACGCGCTGGGAAATGTGATCTTCATCCTGACGGACCGCAGCGTGGTGGTGGTCGATACCACGGAAGGCCAGGCGCCCGCCAGAGCGGCCCTTGACGATTTCCGTAAGGTCTCCACGCTGCCTGTCAGCTACATTATTTACACGCACTTCCATGGCGATCATATTAACGGAGCGAAAGTCTTTGCCGGGCCATCCACGAAGGTGATCGCGCAAAAGAATCATGCGGAGGAATTGCGCAAGTATCGTCTGATGGCGGGCTACAACCGCAGGCTGAACGAGGTGCAATGGGCGGCGCACGTGCCACGGGAACAACGCGGCGGAACACTGGGCGTCGATCTGCTGCATCCGCCGGAGAGCGGTTATATCCCGCCGCAGATTGTGTTTGATGAAGAGTACAAGTTCGCGGAGGGCGGCGTGCGGTTCGAGCTGTATCATACGCAGGGAGAGACAGTCGACCATCTGATGGTCTGGCTTCCGGATTTCGAGACTTTGCTTCCCGGCGACCTTTTTTATTGGAGCTTTCCGATGCTGGCCAGTCCGGGCAAGCCGGATCGGCCGGTGCTCGAATGGGCCGCGTCGCTCGATCGCATGCGGCAGTTGCATGCGGCGTATCTGGTCGGTTCGCACAGCCGGCCGCTGCAGGGGCGCGCCGAAATCGACCAGGCGCTTCAGAACTATGCGCGGGCCATTCGTTACGTACATGACCAGACCGTCAGCCGCATCGACGAAGGACAGCCGCTCTACCGGATTCGTCAGGAGGTGCGGCTGCCACCGGAGTTGGCCTCGCTGCCGTATTTGCAGCCCGTGTATGGGACGGTCGAATGGGCCGTAAACGGCGTATTTCGCCAGTATACCGGTTGGTACGATTTCGATCCGGCACATCTGGCCGGCGGCGATCCGGCGGCCATTGAACGTGCGCTGGCGGAGGCGGCGGGCGGCGCGCCAGCCCTCCTGCAACGGGCACGCAAAGCGGCGGATGCGGGGCAATCCCAACTGGCGCTGGAATTAGTCGAGGCGGCGATTGCGGCCGGCGGCGATACCGATGCGCATGCCTTCCGCGCCGACCTGCTGGAGCGCCTGGCTGCGCAGACCAGCAATGGCGTGGAGCGCAATATCTATCGCGAAGCCGCTGTTCTCGAGCGCGAGAGGCAGCCCCAATGACGACCGCGCTGATTGCCGATCCCATCTACTTGAGGCACATGCTTGGCCCAGGCCATCCGGAGCGGCCGGCGCGGTACGAGGCCGTGATTTCGGCGCTGGATGGTGCGGAGCTGACGGCGCAAATGTTGCGGATACCGCCGCGCGCGGCGACTGTGGACGAGCTGGCGGCTTGCCACACTCGCGAATACATCCGGCTTGTCGAAGCGGAAGTGGCGCGCGGTTCCCGAGAGCTCAGCACGGGCGATACCGATATTTGCCCGCAGTCCCTGGATGTGGCGTTGGCGGCCGCGGGCGGTGTCTTTCAGGCGGTGGATGCGGTGATGGATGGCCGCGCGGAAAACGCTTTCTGCGCGATCCGGCCGCCCGGACACCACGCCAGCGCGGATCGCGGCATGGGGTTCTGCATCTTCAACAACGTGGCTCTGGCAGCCCGCTACGCCCAGCGACGGCATGGCCTCGAGCGCGTGTTGATCGCGGATTGGGACGTCCACCACGGCAACGGTACACAGGATATTTTCTATGCGGACGGCTCGGTCTTCTTCTTCAGTACCCACCAACACCCGTGGTATCCAGGCACTGGACGCGCGGAAGAAACGGGCGAGGGCGCAGGGCGGGGAAGCACGCTGAATTGCCCGTTTCCAGCCGGTTCCGGACAGGCGGAAATCATGGGCGCCTTTCGGCGGAAGCTGCTGCCGGCGGTGGCGGATTTCAAGCCGGACCTTGTGCTGATCTCGGCGGGCTTCGACTCGCGAGCCGGCGATCCGCTGGGCGGCTTTACGCTTTCCGATGGAGATTTCGCGGAGTTGACGGCGCTTTTGCTTGAAATTGGCGATCATTATGCCGGCGGGCGCGTGGTATCCGTGCTTGAAGGCGGATATAGCTTAGCCGGACTGGCTGCGGCCGCAGTGGCGCACGTCGAGGCGCTGGGCGGTTAACTAAACTGGTTACTCGAAAAACCTTCCATTTTGGGATTCCGCTGACTCGTTAATCGGGTATAAAATGAGCAGCATGAGCTTCGCTTGACAGAAGGCTCAAATCACCATCAAAGGAGCAAAACATTATGTCCCAAACGGGTGCTACACAACAACGTAGCGAACAGGCAGCTGACAAGAATGCCATTCGTCCGTTTCATGTGAATGTTCCGGAGGCGGAACTTGCCGAATTGCGCAGGCGCATCAACGCGACAAAGTGGCCGGAACGGGAAACGGTTACGGATGCGTCCCAGGGCGTACAGCTCGCGACCATGCAGGCGCTGGCGCGCTATTGGGCGACAGAGTATGACTGGCGCAAGATCGAGGCAAAACTGAACGCCCTGCCGCAGTTCCTGACCGAGATCGATGGACTGGACATTCATTTCATCCACGTCCGTTCCAAACACGAAAATGCTCTGCCGCTGATCGTCACGCACGGATGGCCCGGCTCGATCACCGAACAGTTGAAGATCATAGATCCCTTGACCGATCCCACGGCACACGGCGGAAATGCATCCGACGCGTTCCATGTCGTGATTCCGTCCATGCCCGGCTACGGTTTTTCCGGCAAGCCGACCACCACTGGCTGGGACCCCGCCCACATTGCACGTGCCTGGACCGTGCTGATGAAGCGCCTGGGATACACGAAATTTGTGGCGCAAGGCGGCGATTGGGGTGCGATCATCACCGAACAAATGGGTGTGCAGGCGCCTCCCGAACTGCTCGGCATTCACATCAACATGCCAGGCGCGGTTCCGGCCGAAATTGACAAGGCCGCATTTACCGGTGCGCCAATGCCAGACGGTCTCTCACCTGAGGAAAAACTCGCTTTCGAGCGGCTGCAATTCGTCTACAGCAAAGGCGTCGCCTACGGCTACCAGATGGGGTTGCGACCGCAGACGTTGTACGGAATTGCGGATTCCCCCGTCGGCCTGGCCGCCTATTTTCTGGACCACGATGCGTGGAGCTACGCGCTGATCTCACGTGTCTTTCAGGGAGAATCCGAAGGCCTCACGCGTGACGGCATTCTCGATAACGTCACGATCGCCTGGTTGACGAACACGGGGATTTCCGGAGCCCGCCTCTACTGGGAAAACAAACTCGGGTACTTCAGTGTCAAAGGCGTTTCCATCCCGGTTGCCGTAAGCTCCTTTCCGGACGAGATCGATCTGTGCCCGCGCAGTTGGGCGGAGCGGGCGTATCCCAAACTGATCCATTACAACAAGCTCCCCAAGGGCGGCCACTTTGCGGCCTGGGAACAGCCGAAGCTCTTTTCAGAAGAGGTTCGCGCGGGCTTCCGATCGCTGCGGTAGGGTTCGTCGCAAGCGCAAAGGGGTGCGGCGTGCACCACCGAACCAGTCAGCAATTGTTTCGCGCCACACTCCGTTTTGCGCGAATTTCTTGGAAGAGAGGAGAGAATACGCCATGCCTAACACTTCGCAGTTCAACATCGACCGTACCTATGCGGGCCTGTGGACGATCACCTTCAGCAACCCGCCGATCAATCTATTTGTTCCCACAACGATCGTCGAATTGGGAGCGCTAATGACCGACCTCGAGGCGGACCCGTCCGTGAAGGTCGTCGTGTTCCAGTCGGCGAATCCCGATTTTTTCATCGCCCATCTCGACGTAGCCAAGGCAGCTGAACGGCCAGAGGCGCTGGGCCTTTGGCGCGACTTTGTGCTGCGCCTCTCGTCCACGCCAGTCGTGAGCATCGCGAAGATTCGCGGCCGCACGCGCGGCATCGGGAACGAGTTTGTGCTGGCCTGCGACATGCGCTTCGCCAGCCGGCAAAACGCCCTGTTCGGCAACCCCGAGGTCGGCGTCGGACTGGTCCCTGGCGGCGGAGCTCTGGAGTGGCTCCCGCGTTTGGTCGGCCGCTCGCGGGCACTTGAGATCGTGCTTAGCGGCGACGACTTCGACGCTGATATCGCCGAGCGATATGGCTGGGTGAACCGCACGCTGGACGATGACGCGCTCGATTTGTTTGTCGATACTCTCGTCCGGCGTCTGGCCTCGTTCGACCGTGAAACGCTGGCCGCGGCGAAGGCCCAGGTCAATCGGTTCGGGACGCCGACAGCTACCGAGCTTCAGTCGAGCATCGATCTGTTCTTCCCATTGCTGGCCTTGCCAGGTGCGCAGGCGCGCCGTGCGAAGGTTCGTAATATCGGTTATGGTATTCCGAGCGACTTCGAATTGAACTTCGGGCGGTACCTCCCTTCCTTCGGGCGGGCGGACGACGATCACAGGGATACGCAGTCCGGCTGACCACACGGCCCCAAAAACCCAGAACTACTCGAAAGGGAGCACCCGATGAAAGAACCAGACGAGAGATCGCGCCGTTGCTTTCTCAAGGCGAGCTCGAGGTTGGGCCTGGCAGTCGCGTTCGGACCGGCAACGATCAGCGAGGCATTTGCAGATTCGAAATCTAATACTGCTCAAAAGGAGAACACCATGACCCAAACCAGTGCTACGCAGGCAGCCGGCAAGACGACTATTCGTCCGTTTCAGGTGAACGTTCCAGAAGCGGAACTTACCGAATTGCGCAGGCGCATCAACTCGACAAGGTGGCCTGATCGGGAAACGGTCACGGATGAATCGCAAGGCCTGCCACTTGCGACAATTCAGGAACTTGCCCGCTATTGGGCAACAGACTACGATTGGCGCAAGTGCGAGGCGAAACTGAACGCCCTGCCGCAGTCCACCAGCGAGATCGATGGGCTGGACATTCATTTCATTCACGTTCGTTCGAAACATGAAAATGCCTTGCCGCTGATCGTCACACACGGATGGCCCGGCTCAGTCATCGAGCAACTGAAGATTATCGATCCACTTACCAATCCTACGGCACATGGCGGGAGCGCGTCGGACGGACGCCTTCCATCTGGTGATTCCGTCGCTACCGGGGTTCGGGTTTTCAGCAAGGCCCACCGCTTCCGGCTGGGGTCTGGAGCGCACTGCAGGTGCTTGGATAGTGCTGATGAAGCGCCTTGGATACGCACAATTTGTGGCGCAAGGCGGCGATTTGGGCGCGGGCGTCTGCACTGCGATGGCCAGGCACGCACCTCCAGAATTGCTGGGAATTCACACCAACTTCCCTGGGACCATTCCATCCGACATTGCAAGGGCGCTCCAGTGTGGCGATCCTCCGCCGCCCGGCCTGTCCGCCGACGAAAGACGCGCGTACGAGGAGCTCACGGTCTTATTCGCGAAGCGACGTGCCTACGCACAAATGATGGCGACCCGCCCGCAAACGCTGTACGGATTGGCGGATTCGCCCGTCTGCCTGGCAGCTTGGCTGTTTGACCATGGTGACGGCTATGGCCAGCCGGCGGCGCCGATCACCTCGGCAGTGCTCGGGCGCACGATTAATGGACACTCCGCAGGTAACCTGACGCGAGACGATGTACTCGACGACTTCACACTTTACTGGTTGACGAACACGGCGATTTTCCGCGGCTCGTTTCTATTGGGAACTTCACCTCAATCTTTATAACGCGGCAAATGTCTCCATCCCAGCTGCTGTGAGCGTCTTTCCCGGCGAGAACTACCAAGCCCCGCGAAGTTGGACGGAACGGGCGTATGACAAACTCATTTATTACAACAAGGTCGATAAAGGCGGGCACTATGCGGCGTGGGAACAGCCGCAACTCTTTTCGGAAGAGGTTCGCGCGGGCTTCCGATCGCTGCGGTAGGGTTCTTCGCAAGACAGGAGAGAATACGCCATGCCTGACCGTTCGCAGTTCAACATCAACCGCACCCATCCGGGTTGCTGGACGATCACCTTCAGCAACCCGCCGATCAACATGTTTGTTCCGACAACGATCGTCGAAGAGTTTTGAGTCGCAGCGAGTCGCTCATCGTTGAGCAGAATTTCAAGTCCTGGTAAGTCGTGCCGGCTCGGGACAGGAGAGGTAGACATGAAACCCTGGAAAGCAGTTTTGCTGATTCTGTTTGCTCTTGCGGTCGCAGCTGCGGGATACGGGCTGATTGTCGTGCGACGAGGCTTCAGCGCACTTGCGACACCATCAGCGATTGAGGAGTTCGCGGCCACAACGGCACGCAAAATAGCCGTGCCATCCGCGTATCGCCAACTTCGCAACCCCATCAGGCCTTCAATGGAGAACATTCGGGCAGGCATGGAGCATTTCTCCGATCATTGCGCCACGTGCCATTCGAATGACGGAGGGGGCCAGACGCTATTCGGCAAGGGCCTCTATCCGAAACCGCCCGACTTGCGTGCAGCCGGGACGCAGAACAAGAGCGATGGCGAGCTCTACTACACAATTGATAATGGAGTTCGTTTGAGCGGCATGCCGGCCTTCAGCGAAGCGCACAGTGCCGCGCAAACCTGGCGCCTGATTTTGTTCATCCGGCACTTGCCTGAGATCACCCCCGAGGAACTCAATGAGATGAAGGGGCTGAATCCGAAGAGGGTGGCGAATCCAGCGAACTGGTGAAGGACAGGGAACCGCCCCAGAATCCTGCGGGAGAAACCACCACCACTAGAAGGAAGAAACACCATGAAAGAAAGGAGCACCCGATGAAAGAACCAGACGACAGATCGCGCCGTTGCTTTATCAAGGCGAGCTCGATGTTGGGCCTGGCGGTCGCGTTCAGACCAGCAAAGATCGCCGAGGCCTCTGCAGATTCGCAACCCAATACTGCTCAAAAGGAGAACGCCATGACCCAAACCAGTGCTACGCAGGCAGCCGACAAGACGACTATTCGTCCGTTTCAGGTGAATGTTCCAGAAGCGGAACTTACCGAATTGCGCAGGCGCATCAACTCGACAAGGTGGCCTGATCGGGAAACGGTCTCGGATGAATCGCAAGGTGTGCCGCTTACGACAATTCAGGAACTTGCCCCCTATTGGGCGACAGACTACGATTGGCGCAAGATCGAGGCGAAACTGAACGCCCTGCCCCAGTTCATCACCGAGATCGATGGGCTGGACATTTATTTCATTCACGTTCGTTCGAAACATGAAAATGCGTTACCGCTGATCGTCACGCACGGCTGGCCCGGCTCAGTCATCGAGCAGCTAAAGATTATCGATCCACTTACCAATCCTACGGCACATGGCGGGAGCGCATCGGACGCTTTCCATTTGGTGATTCCATCGCTGC
>Ga0302324_100022446_pt1 | contig 12258 bp, 12 predicted proteins | sample Palsa_T0_1_FD_201949 | JGI IMG/M metagenome (GOLD analysis project Ga0302324, IMG submission 201949) | Peat permafrost microbial communities from Stordalen Mire near Abisko, Sweden - Palsa_T0_1 | ecosystem: Environmental > Terrestrial > Soil > Palsa > Peat permafrost | place: Sweden: Abisko...
CGGGGTGCTTATGCTGATCAAGGTTATCCAGGTGAAGAGAAGGAACACCACCAAGGAGGAGCGGCGGGCTATCTGGAACGCGAGTGGCTCGCGCGACCGGGAGGCAAGGAAGTTATCTGCTCCCCACAGGCGTTCGCCTGGAATCCGTCTGTGCGAGGTGCGAAGATTGAAGATACAGTGCTGCTGCAGGATGGACAGATCGAAGTAATGACGGCTACACCGGAGTTACCAATCGTTGGCATTGAAGTGGTGGGAAATACTTACAAGCTACCTGGAGTCTTGGTCCGCTAACTCCAATGTCAGGTCAGCCAGGTTATTTCCTTCGGTCGTAGGAATAACCTGAAGATCCTTTAGATCGCGACATATCCAATTGGGATCCGCAGCTGTCAAATCCTTTTCAGAGCTCGTTGTCCTAAGCGCAAGAACGCGTGCTCCAGCAGCTTTTCCCGCCTGTATCCCGGCGGGAACGTCTTCCACGACAACGCAGCGGTCCGGTGAAAAGCCGAGCAAGGCGGCAGCCTTGAGATACGGTTCGGGATGCGGCTTTCCGTGAACTATATCCGACGAAGTGATCAGCAGATGCGGGCGGGGCAATCCGGCCGCAAGGATGCGCACTTCCGCCAACGGTCGCGTGCAGGAAGTGACAATCGCCCAGCGTTCGGGCGGAAGGGCGGATAGCAACTCGCATGCGCCAGGCAGTGGCTGCACCTCGGAGACATCCGCGATTTCCTGCTGCTCGATGATGCGGTTCTCTGCTTCATGATCGGCGTCGGGCAGATAGTCGCGCACAGTCGCAATACTAGGCCGACCATGGCACCGTTGCACCACTTCATCGGCGTCGAAGCCATGTTCCAGTGCCCAACGCCGCCAAACCCTCTCGACCGCGGGGATGGAGTTGATAAGCACCCCGTCCATGTCGAAGAGCAACGCACTCGCCGTGATAACCACCATGGCATAAGTTTAAATGTTTGAGAGTTCGCGTTGACGTACGACGCAGCTATACCATGAAAGTGATTGCGTTCTGATTGCTGACATGCGCCCGATATCCAGTCTGAATTTTGATGTCATAGTTATGGGAGCAGGCGCCGCCGGGCTCATGTGCGCCATCGAAGCTGGCAAACGCGGTCGCCGCGTGGCATTGCTTGACTCAGCGGAGCAAGCCGGCAAGAAGATTCTCATCTCTGGCGGTGGGCGCTGCAACTTCACTAACATTCATTGCAGGCCGCAAAATTTTCTCTCTTCCAATCCCCACTTTGCGAAATCCGCTCTTGCAAGATACACGCCGCAGGATTTTCTCGAGATGGTGGAGCGGCATGGCATCTCTTATCACGAGAAGAAGCTGGGGCAACTGTTCTGCGATCGATCAGCCCGGGAGATTCTGGATATGTTGTTGGATGAGGCAACCGCAGGGGGAGCCCGGCTTTATCCTGGTGCCAAGTTACATGAGCTCGATCACAAAACGGGCTTTACGCTGGATACAAATCTGGGACAATTTCATGCAGACGCGCTGGTTATTGCCACAGGAGGTCTGTCTATCCCTAAGATGGGTGCGACCGGGATTGGTTATGAGATCGCGCGGAAATTCGGGATCGGGTTGATAGAAACTCGACCAGCACTTGTTCCATTTGTTCTGAGCCGAGGAGACCAGGAGTATTATTGTGATCTTGCGGGAGTAGCTGCTGATGTCGTAATTTCTTCCGGCGAGCAGAGTTTCGAGGAAAGAATCCTTATCACGCATCGTGGACTTAGTGGACCTGCTGCTTTGCAAATATCTTCCTACTGGGAGCCGGGCCAGAAGGTCTACCTTGATCTCGCACCGGGACGCGAGGTTATGCGGTCCTTGCTCGAGAATAAGGGCGTTCGTAACCAGGCGGCCGCGCGAGCGGCTCTGCGTTCGGCATTACCGGCGAGGCTGGCAGATCGCATTTTGCAGCTTGCCAATCCTGAGTCCTGGGATAACGCGAGGCTTCATGAATTCGAGCGCATACTTCATGCGTGGCCCCTCATCCCCGAAACTACCGAGGGATATGCCAAGGCCGAAGTCACCGCGGGTGGAATAGATACTGATGAGCTATCTGCTAAGACGATGCAGAGCAGGGTCTCCGGGCTATTTTTTATAGGTGAAGTTGTGGACGTTACCGGTCAACTCGGAGGGTTCAACTTCCAATGGGCATGGGCATCTGGAGCAGCGGCCGGACGTGCTGTCTAAGCAGATAAAGAGATCAGAACGAGGTAGCTCATTTCCAAAGGCCAGAATGAATAAAGCTAAAGTTAGATACACTTACTGCGGCGAATTGACATTGGGATACAATTAGCTTCCATGAGTATGCAATCGATTTTGACAGCCATTGATCAGCAGATAGTTAACCTTCAGCGGGTTCGCGCCTTATTAGAGAGCAATTCCACCGGTGCTACGAAGCGCCGCGGAAGGCCACCCGCATCGGCCAAGGTGCACACAATTTCCGCCCATGCTCCCGCAACGAAGAGGCGCAAGAGAGGCAAAATGAGCGCTGAGGGACGGGCGCGAATTGTGGCTGCGCAAAAAGCACGCTGGGCGAAAGTGAAGAAGGCCGCGAAAGCATAACTTTCTACGGCCTTCCGTTGCGCTACTCTCGCGAGAGCTTTTCTCCGTTCGGGATTACTGCTTCGTATTGTCTTCGGGCTTAGTCTTATCTTCCGGCTTCGATTTGTCCTCGGCCTTAGTCTTATCCTGGATTGAGATCAGCTCAATCTCAAAAATCAACGTGGCGTTTGGTCCGATCACTGGGGGCTTGCCCCGCGGTCCGTAAGCCAGGTCTGCCGGGACAAATAACTGCCACTTCGAGCCAATTGGCATAAGTTGCAAAGCCTCAGTCCAGCCTTTGACCACCTGGCTTACCGGGAATGTCGCCGGTTGACCGCGCTTATAGGAGCTGTCAAATTCCGTTCCGTCTACCAAGGTGCCGCGATAATTACAAACGACCGAGTCCGTGGCGGTGGGTTTGGGGCCGGTACCTTGCTGCAGAACCTTATATTGAAGACCGCTGGGTAGAGTAACAACACCTTCCTTGGCTTTATTTGCTGCCAGGAATTCGTCGCCCTGCTTCTTATTCGCCTCGGCAGCAACTTGCATTTTCTCCATCTGCTGTTTGCGGACTTCGGTTTGCAACGCGGTCATCGTCGTCTTGATTTCGTCTTCAGACATGAGGGGTTTGCTGCCGCTCAGGGCATCCTGCATGCCACGAAGAAGAATCTTTGGATCGATATCTACAGCATCCCGTTGCATGCTCTTGCCGACGTTGAGTCCAATCGCATAACTGACTTTATCTTTCTGCGTCTTCAGGACCAATGGGGTTTGTCTGGTTGCTGTAGTGGCCCGGTGGGTGGTTGTCTTTGCACTTGACGATGGCGCGGTGGGAGGCGGCGTCTGCTGTGCGGAAGCTACTCCGACGACCAATGTGATGAGAGTTGAAACTGCTAATGATGTGAGGAACGATTTGCGCATCTGACTATTTTCGCACTGGCATCAGGCGGGCGCAATCCGGCCTTGGCCCCGAATTTCGTTTCCGTGCTAGACTGTTGCTCATGTCAGTGACCTTCGCCAAGCCGGCCCATCATCATCATTTGGTGATTCGTGCGCGGCGTGGCCTGTCCTGATTCAGATTTGTAACCGGACATCAACAAGCCCGCCGCGAAAATCGGCGGGCTTTTCGTTTTAGCGAGAAACGGAAGTAAGGAGTAGATATGAATCTCGATTTCACAAAACTGGGTGGCCTCATCCCGGCCGTCATTCAGGAAAATACGACCGGACGCGTACTGATGGTCGGTTTCATGAATAACGTCGCTTTCCGACGGACCGTTGAGACCGGGAACGTGACTTTTTATAGCCGTTCGCGAAATAAGCTTTGGATGAAGGGGGAGAGTTCGGGCCACCTTCTTAAAGTTAAGGAAATTTTTGTGGATTGTGATTTCGATTCACTACTGGTTAAAGTGGAATCCATTGGACCGGGCGTCTGTCACAACGGTTATCAAAGCTGCTTTTACCGGCGGCTCGCGAGCAACCAATGGGTGGAAAATGAATCGCCCACATATGATCCGGCCGCCACTTATGGAGGCGCGAAATGAAGCTCAAGCTCGGCATTCCGAAGGGCAGTCTGGAGAACGCTACGATTGATCTGTTCCGCCGCGCGGGCTTCAACATCACGACGAGTTCGCGCTCTTATTTTCCGGCGATCGATGATCCCGATCTGGAGTGCATGCTGATTCGCGCGCAGGAGATGGCGCGTTATGTCGAAGATGGTATTTTAGACGCGGGTCTCACTGGGCTGGACTGGATCGCTGAAGTGGGCGCCGACATAGAAGTTGTTGCGAACCTGATTTATGCCAAGCAGAGTTTTGGCAAAGTGCGCTGGGTGCTTGCGGTACCGGAATCAAGCCCCATACAGTCAGTGAAAGATTTGCAAGGTAAGACAATTGCGACCGAGCTGGTCGCGACGACGAAGCGTTATCTGGAACACAACGGCGTCTCCGCGAAAGTAGAGTTCAGCTGGGGAGCGACTGAAGTGAAGCCGCCGGAACTCGCGGACGCCATCGTGGAAGTTACGGAGACGGGGTCTTCTTTGCGTGCCAACAAACTCCGCATTGTGGAAACCGTGCTGGAATCGAATACGCAATTGATTGCCCACAAAGCTGCATGGGCAGATAGCTGGAAGCGCGGCAAGTTGGCTGACCTTAAATTGTTGTTGGATGGCGCAATCGCCGCTCTCGGAAAAGTCGGCTTGATGCTGAATGTGCATGAGTCCAACCTGGAGAGCGTTTTGAACGTGCTGCCCGCGCTCAAGCGTCCGACCGTTTCGCACCTGAGTGATGAAAAGTGGCTGGCCGTGAACACGATTCTGGACGAGTCCACCGTGCGCACAATTATTCCGCGGCTCAAGCAGGCCGGCGGCGAAGGCATCGTCGAATATCCGCTGAATAAGATCGTGATGTAACTCCATGATTCGCATATTGCCATCTCGAGACGCCGGCAGGCTGCTTCAACGGCGAGCCACGCGCATGTTGGACGCGGAGAAGACGGTGCGGCCAATTCTCGAGGCTGTGCGGAGGCGAGGAGACAAAGCGCTGCTGAGATATGCGCGCGAATTTGATGCACTGGATCGCAGGTCCGTGCGCGTCCCCGCTGCGGAATTGGAGGCGGCTGAGGCTCGATTGACGCCAAAATTTCGCGCGGCAGTCGAGGTGGCAGCGAGAAATGTCCGGCGATTCGCTGAGAAGCAGTTACCCCGCGAATGGTCGGCCGACTTCGGCGCTGGTTTGCGCCTCGGACAGATGGTTCGCCCGCTCGATACCGTGGCCGCGTATATTCCCGCGGGCCGGTATCCACTAGTTTCCACCGTCATCATGACGTGCGTTCCCGCGCTGGTGGCCGGCGTCAAGAACGTTTGCATCGCGTGTCCGAAACCGGTGGACGAGGTTCTGGGGACGGCGCACTTACTTGGCATTACAAATGTATTTCAGATGGGTGGGGCGCAGGCCATCGCGGCATTTGCCTATGGTACGAAAACCGTTCTCCGCGCAGACCGCATCGTTGGCCCGGGGAATATCTATGTGGCAGCTGCGAAAAAGTTGCTGGCGGGATGGGTCGGCATTGACTTCGTCGCAGGCCCGACTGAGATACTCATCATCGCGAACGAAGGAGAGCCGGAGTTTCTCGCTGCAGACATGCTTGCGCAGGCGGAACACGATGTCGACTCGACGGCCATTCTGCTGACCTCGTCGCGGCTGCTGGCGAAACGGGTCGCCCGGGAAATTGAGCGCCAGCTTGCTACGCTGCCGACGGTTTCTGTGGCGCGGAAAGCGATTGAGAGAAACAGCGCAATTGTTATCGTGCGCTCGCTTGCGGAAGCTGTCGAGATATCGAATGACTTTGCGCCCGAGCATTTGTCCCTTCATCACGAGGAGTTACTGCCGGAGATCCGGCACGCAGGCAGCGTCTTCCTGGGTGCTTTCAGTCCAGAAGCGGCCGGCGATTATGCGTCGGGGCCAAACCACGTGTTACCTACGAATGGAGGGGCGCGGCTGCGCGGCGGCCTTTCTGCGGCAGATTTTGTCAAAGTAATTTCGCTCCAGCAGTTGAATGAACGGGCTCTGGCCAAACTGTCACCGGCAATAACCACGCTGGCACGCGCTGAGGGGCTTGAGGCGCATGCGCGGTCGGTGGAGGTGCGCCTTGGCAATTGAACCACGCTCTGCTATCCGCAAAATGTCGCCGTATAATCCACCGACTGGAAATCGTTTGGAGAAAATGCGGCTCGATTTCAACGAAAATACCGTCGGCTGTTCGCCGCGGGTGATTGAAAGCTTACGAACTCTTACGAGTGAAGAGCTCACTATCTATCCCGATTACGACAGCGTTCAGCAGGGATTGGCGAGCTTTTTCGACGTCAAACCAAGTGAATTTCTGCTAACGAATGGCACGGATGAAGCGATCCAGCTGCTTATCCATACATATATAGATGCGGGTGCAGAAGTCCTGACATTGCGGCCGAGCTATGCGATGTATCGTTTTTACGCGGAAGTCGCTGATGCAACACTGATCGAAGTGAAGTATCAGCTTCCTGGTCTACATTTTCCGCTCGAGGCGCTGCTGGGGGCAGTTACAACACAAACCCGTGCCGTTCTGATTGCCAATCCCAATAATCCGACCGGCACTGCTATCTCTTTGAAGGAGATAGAGCGAATACTCATTGCCGCGCCAAATGCAGCGGTACTTATCGATGAAGCTTACTTCGAGTTCTTCGGAGTTACTGCACTGTTGTCTATAAGAGAGTTTCCAAACTTATTTGTCAGCCGGACGTTTTCCAAGGCTTATGGGCTTGCGAGCATGCGCATCGGCTGCCTTTTTTCTCAGCCACAGAATATCGAGTATCTTCATAAGGCGCAGTCTCCTTACAGTGTCAATGCGCCAGCCGCATTGGCTGTTGCGGCTGCAATCGGCGATCAGGACTATATCGCCGCCTATGTGAGCGAAGCGCTGGCCGCTCGAGACTTACTTGCGGACGGACTTACAAAACTTGGCATCGAATATGTGCCCAGCTGCGCTAACTTTATTCTGGGATATTTCGGCGATCGAGCCATCGAAATTCGCGATGTCTTGCGCGAGAATGCGATCCTGGTCCGCGACCGCAGTTATGAGCTTCCGGGAGGAGTGCGTATCACCGTCGGGACTCGGGAGCAAGTCCAGCGCGCTCTCAGTGAACTGGAGCGCATCTGGTGAAGGATCTCATTGTTTTCGACATGGATGGTGTGCTGGTGGATGTGACGGCATCCTATCGGGCCGCCATTCAGGCAACAGTTCACCATTTCATGGGAGATACACCGACGCCGCATGAGATTCAGGAGTGGAAAAATCGCGGCGGCTTCAACGACGACTGGCACCTCTCTCATCAGATGATTGAGGCGCGTGGCGGCACGACTTCGCACCCGCAGGTGGTCGAGTATTTCCAGAAGATTTTTCACGGGGATGGGACGAATGGGTTGATCTTGCGGGAGCGTTGGCTTGCGGGAAACGGCCTCCTCGAACGGCTTGCGAAGACACATATGCTTGGGATTTTTACAGGCCGGTTGCACTGGGAGGCGAAGTTGACCCTTGATCGTTTCACGCGAGTCGACTTTGCAGGCATCGTCGGTGCCGACGACGTGACTCGACCCAAGCCCCATCCTGAAGGTCTGCAACGGCTTATTTCTTCAATCGAGCATCGCCGCGGCTGGTATGTCGGGGACACGGTGGATGATGCTCGCGCGGCGTCGGCTGCGGGAATCTCGTTCATCGGTATCGCGGAACCGTCTAACCCGCGCTACTTCGAACTCGCGGGCCTGCTGCGTCAAGAGCACGCAGTGACAGTTCTTGATGATGTTCAATCGCTGGAGGTGGCCCTTGCCGAGAACCGCTAAGATAAGTCGCCAAACCAAAGAGACTAAGATAGAAGCATCTCTTCGTATCGAGGGAAAAGGTAAGTACAGAATAACTACAGGTATGCGTTTTCTTGATCACATGCTCGAGTTATTCGCCAAGCATGGAGGGTTTGACTTAGAGATAACTGCGACGGGGGACTTAGATGTCGATCAGCATCATACGGTGGAAGATGTCGGCATCGTCATGGGTCAGCTTTTTGGGAAAGCGCTGGGAGATCGCAAGGGCATCAATCGCGCAGGATATTTTGTCCTGCCGATGGATGAGACGCTGGCGGTGGTGGCGGTTGATCTCGGAGGGCGGCCTGCGTTGGTCTACCAGGACAGGGTTAAGGTGCGGCTGGTAGGCGATCTGCAATCGGAGCTCATGCCGGATTTCTTCGATGGCTTCATTCACCACGCCGGGGCAAACCTTCATGCCAAGATTCTGTACGGTCGATCGAATCATCACAAGCTCGAGGCTATTTTCAAATGTTGGGCCCGTGCGATGCGCTATGCGTGCTCGACGGATGCGAGACTGAAGGATCAACTTCCTTCCACAAAAGGCCTGCTATGACTGCAATTTGTGATTACGGAGCCGGCAACCTGCGCTCCGTGCAGAACACTCTAGACGCGCTTGGGGTGAGTTACGAGCTGGTTCGCGATGAGGAGGGGCTGGCACGCGCGTCGAAGATCATTTTGCCGGGGGTGGGACACTTCGGACAGATGCTGCGGTCGCTCGACGAACTCGGGATTCGCGAGATTCTTGTGAGGAAGATCCGGGCGGGGGTGCCGTTCCTGGGGATTTGTCTGGGCATGCAGGCGCTGTTTGAGGGAAGCGAAGAGGCCCCCGAGCAGCGAGGACTTGCGATCTTTCCGGGGAATGTGAAGCGGTTCGACGACAGCGTTCGCGTGCCTCATATGGGATGGGATCAGCTCACAGAAGTGAAGCCGTCCAAGTTGCTATCTGGAGTGTCGCCGGAGGCTTATGTTTATTTTGCTCACAGTTATTACGTGCCAACTGTAGAACAGGCTGTTGCGACCTGCACTTATTCGACTAGTTATACGGCTGCGGTGGAATTAGAAAATATCTTTGGCGTGCAGTTCCACCCGGAAAAATCGGGGCCGATTGGGCTAACCATCATGCACAACTTCATGGAGCTGTGATGTTGACCAAGCGAATCATAGCCTGCCTCGATGTGACTGCCGGCCGTGTGGTTAAAGGTGTCAACTTCGTGAACCTGCGCGATGCGGGAGATCCTGTCGAATTGTCCGAACGATACAACGAGCAGGGAGCTGACGAGTTGGTGTTCCTCGACATCACGGCGACGAGCGATGCGCGTGCCACGATCGCAGATGTGGTTGCGCGCACGGCGCGGAAGGTTTTCATTCCGCTTGCGGTGGGTGGCGGCATTCGGTCGGTTGCGGATGCGCGCCTCGTCCTGATGTCGGGAGCGGACAAGATATCTGTGAATACGGCAGCGGTGCGGCGGCCGGAATTGATTTCAGAGCTCAGCGAAGAATTCGGCTCGCAGGCTGTGGTGTTGGCGATTGATGCGCGCCGGCAAAGCGTCGGTAATTGGAATGTCTATACCCGCGGGGGAAGGGACGATGAAGGGATCGACGCCGTGGCATGGGCACAACGGGGCGAAGAACTTGGCGCTGGCGAAATATTGCTGACTTCGATGGACGCGGATGGCGTGCAGAGCGGCTTCGACTGTGCTCTGACACGCGCGGTTTCGCGAGCCACGCAGATTCCGGTGATCGCTTCGGGCGGTGCCGGCTCGCCAGAGCACTTTGTCGAAGTATTTACCGACGGGGAGGCCGACGCTGCATTGGCTGCCTCGATTTTTCATTACGGCACGTACACGGTGCAAGGGCTCAAGGAGCACCTCGATCGCGCTGGAATTCCGGTCAGGATGACGCCGTGATTTTCCCCTGCATTGATTTGATGGGTGGGAAGGTTGTGCAGCTGGTGCAGGGGCGCGTGAAAGCACTCGAAGGCGATAGTCCTGAAACGATGCTGGAAAAATTCGCGGCCTTTCCGCAGATCCAGGTGATCGATCTGGATGCCGCGATGGATCGCGGGTCGAACGATGGGCTGGTTCGCATGCTGGCGTCGAAGGCGACGATTCGCGCTGGTGGCGGCGTGCGAACTGTGGAGCGGGCGCAGGCGGTGCTAACTCAGGGAGCGCACAGAGTTATCGTCGGCACGGCGGCATTTAATTCTGACGGAGTAGATCACGAATTTCTCGAGTCGCTGGTGGCGGTAGTCGATCGACAGCGGATCATTTTGGCGCTGGATTCCCAGCATGGCCGCATTGTCATCAAAGGGTGGAGCGAGTCGACCGAGCTCGCTGCCGAAGATGTGATTGGTCAGCTTGCGTCGTACTGCTCCGGGTTTCTTTGTACTTACGTGGACAAAGAGGGGATGATGCAGGGCACGGACCTGGACTGGTTTCGCAGGCTGCGCGCTTGCACCGATCGCGAGGTTACGGCTGCTGGCGGAATTACTTCGCTGGCTGATATCGAAGCGCTGGACGCGATGCAGATTCATGCGGCGATTGGGATGGCGATTTATACCGGTCATCTTGATTTGCCTGGGCTGGCTGAGTTGGCTGGCCGAACTTTCTCGCAGAGCTAACGCGCCGCTTCGTGGGTGTCCGAAACCGAACAACCGAGCACGAGAGTGGACAACGAATTCGCTCGGCGTGCGTCTGTTGAGGATGAATTTCAGCCGTTTTCCCTGTATCGCGATTGGCGCGCCACATGCAGTGCAATGGGTGGGCAGATTGGCCCGGATGAGGTGACCGCGATGCACACGCTGCTGCAGGACATCCGATATGCGCTTCGGCAATTGATCAAAAATCCCGGCTTCACGGCGACGGCGGTGCTATCGCTGGGGCTCGGGATCGCGGCGACGACGGCGGTGTTCAGCGTGGTGTGGGCAGTGGTGATGAATCCATTTCCCTATGCGGCGCCGGATCGGATGGTGCATTTTGCGTTGGGAGGTGTGACGGCGGGTGGCTATGACAGCTTCGCCGTGACTGCAACGCAATGGCAGCAGGTGCGGCAGCTGCCCGCGATTGAAGATTCGGCCCTGATTAATCCCCATCGCATGACAATTGTAGGAGACGAATTTCCGGAAGAAGTTCGGGCAAGTTCGATGACGGGGAACGCGGCAGGATTTTTCGGAGTGCCACCTCTGCTCGGTCGCGCAATTCTGCCGTCGGATGCGGTGGAAGGAAAAGATCCCGAACCGGTAGCCGTGCTGGGCTATAAATTCTGGCAGCGGCGATACGGCGGCGATCCGGCGATTGTCGGCAAGACGATTCAGCTGGATCACGATCGCTACAGCGTAGTCGGTGTAGCTGCCAAAAGATTCACGTGGGACGACGCGGATGTTTATCTGCCGCTGAAGACGACCGCAGGTCCGGAGTCTTCTGAGCTTGAGGCTCGGCTGCGGCCGGGTGTGACTCACGCTCTGGCCGCACAGCAGATGCAAGCCCTGGTCAGTCAATTTGAGAGAGAGACCCCGCAAAATTTTCCGCGTAAACCGGGACCGCTTTCGGTGATCGGCTTGAACGAGCAATTTCTGAAAGCGATTGGACCGTCGCTGGCATTGTTGTTTGGCGCGGTTCTGTTGTTGCTGGCGATTGGTTGCGGCAATGTTTCGATTCTTTTGCTGGCGCGGGGCACCGCTCGGGAGCATGAGTTTGCGGTGCGGTCGGCGATTGGTGCATCCCGAGGACGAATTGTGCGCCAGCTGCTAACGGAAGCGCTGGTCCTCTCGCTAACCGGCGCAGCGTTGGGCATCGTGCTGGCGTATCGACTGCTGGCATTCATCCTGCGGTTGCTGCCGGAGAATTCTGTGCCGCACGAGGTTGCGATCCAGATCAATCTGCCGGTGCTGCTGTTCTCGGTTGTGGTGGCACTGCTGACAGGAATCTTCTTCGGGCTTTGGCCGGCGCTGCGGTTGTCGCGGCCTGATGTACGCGAGGCTATGCAATCGGGGACGCGGAAAATTGCTGGGTCCCTGAGTGGACGGGCGCTGCACAATGCGCTGATCGCGGGGCAAATTGCACTGACGCTCTTACTTTTGGCGGCGGCAGGGGCATCGGTAGAAGGATTTCTGAAGTTGGCTTACACGAAGTTAGGCTTTGAGCCGCGCAACGTGATGCTGGTGGTGGTTCCGGGAAAGGAGACGACTTACTCCACATATGAGCAGCGCAGGGCCTACGCCGAAGTGCTGCGGGAGAAGATGTCCGAGATCCCGGGCGTGCGCAGTGTAACGGTCGGCAACGGGGCGGTGCCGCCGAATAGTGGCAT
>Ga0302324_100022447_pt1 | contig 12258 bp, 7 predicted proteins | sample Palsa_T0_1_FD_201949 | JGI IMG/M metagenome (GOLD analysis project Ga0302324, IMG submission 201949) | Peat permafrost microbial communities from Stordalen Mire near Abisko, Sweden - Palsa_T0_1 | ecosystem: Environmental > Terrestrial > Soil > Palsa > Peat permafrost | place: Sweden: Abisko...
TGGTGATTTCGTAGACTTGCCAGCCTACGGCTACGGATTGCATCTCTTGAGCGATTACTACCAACATACGGGAGGATTGGTAGTAGACGAAATTCGGATAGGTGAAGACGATGCGCCCGGATTGGTCGGAGGATTTTGTTTCCGGCATGGACCTCTACTTTGACACAAAAACTTTGGGGGGACGAGGGCGGGGCGGACCAACCAGATTAACGGCCAGACCCGCAACCTGGGTGGTTGTGCCACGGGGCCACTAGGGGCGAGAGTTGCGGCCTAGGATTATGGGCTGGGTGTTTAGGGCATGGGGCGTTTCGGGGGCGGGTGCTGAGCCGTTGGTGATTGCTTTTAGGGTGACTGCTCCCGGGGCGGAGTCCAGGAAGCGGACGGTGTCGTCGGTGCGCTCGACGCCCAGATCCTTCCACATGGCGTCTAGATCGACGGGGTGGGGCTGATCTTTCATGGCGTCGTATAGTGGCTTTAGGACAGCGACGCCGGTCGATTTGTCGCCGACTTCGAGGGCTTTGTCCAGATCCCAATTGTAGCGGATATCGCCGCCGGCGTTGAGGATGCCGCGCAAGGCGTCGTCCAGGCCTTTTTTGTTTTGGGTGAGTTTATGGATTTGGATGTCGGCGAGGATGCAATAGAGAGCGCCGCCCCAGTAGGTGCGGCCCCAGGTGTGGGTGTGGTCAAGGCCTTCATCGCCGGGCGCGGGAAGGCCCTGGGGAAGGTCGCGAACGACTTCGAACCACATTTCCGCGGGTTCGAAATAATGGGCGCGCACGCGGGCGATGGGCTCGACGTAGGTGGCGAGTCCTTCCTCGATCCAGTGATGCTTGTCGGCTACCGAGGGGAAAGCAAGATGGACCATTTCGTGGGTGAGCATCCAATCTTTGGCAAGTCCGGCGGCGATGGTTTGTTTTCCGACGTGGATCTGAATTCTGCCGCCGTCTTCGAAGCCGAAGGTTTTGCCGCCGCCTACTCCGCGGCCATGGGATGACGAGATGAAGAGCCGAAGGTAAGGGACGGGGAAGCGTCCGTAGTAGGTGGTGACGGAATTGGCAGCGTGGTGAACCCAGTCGACGAGTTCGGCGCGGGAAACGGCGAACTCGCCATTTTCGATGTGGACGTCGATGCGCGAAGAACCAACTTGAATGGTGGAGGTCAATTCATCCCCCTGGGCCCGGAGCAGGTGGCCGGGTCCGGAAAAGAAGACGGCGCTGCACAGCAATACAACACTCGCGGCGGTAATGGGTCGCGTTCTGGACATAGGAATCAGATGCCGAACACGAAGCAAACGCAACGGAAGACACACAGCCAGGTTGGCTATGCCACGGCGGCTAATGGGAATCTCGCTGGCGCATGCGCCGTTCGAGCAAGGTATCGAGCGAAAGCTTTCCCGGTCCGAAGATCAGCACGAGCAAAGCGGCGAACAGGAAAGTGTACGGATCGGCGTTATAGAATTTTCCCGGGTCGCTGATTATGGAGGTCAAGGCAGCGCGGTCCGAGACAATGTAGGCGGTCATCATATCGATGGTGAGAACCAAACCAGTGAGCCGCGACAACAGGCCGATAGCTAACAGCACGCCGCCCACACACTCGACCGTGGATACGAAAATAGCGGTGAAGTGCGGCGCCGGCAATCCCAGGCTGGTGAAGAAATCGGTGACGTGCGAAAGATTATGAAGCTTGGCCCATCCATTGGTAACGAACTGCCATCCCCAGTAGAGCCTGACCAGCAGCAGGAAGAGAGGTTGGAGCGAGGAGACGGCAGCCACGGACGCAGCGTAGAGTTTGTGTCGAGTGGCCCAAGCGTTGTTCATAGGATGAGTGCTCGTACTTCAGGATTTGGCCGCGCGTTTTTCCGGGCGGCAGAACCAGCCGAGGGCGGCCCAGTTGTGAAACCATTGCGACAGGTCCGCGGCTCTTCGATCGCGGGGAATCTTACTTCCGCGAAAGCCCGCGTCCATGGCCTGGTTCAAGGATTTGCCCTGGCGCAAGCGCCGTAGAATAGCAAACTCTTCGGGATCGAGGCGCCGGAAATACACGGAATAGTCCACCCGGTGAACGGCCAGAAAGATGTTGGAGGGGCGAAGGCGAGCCGCCGCGGCGACCCGCTTGCGCTTGTGGCGCTCGTTGAAAGCATTGCTTGAGTCCTGGGAATCCTCGGGCGCGCCTGCCCTCACTGCCAGAAGCAGGTCGTCAACCGGGTAGCGGAGATCGAGGAGCTGGATGTAGGGCTGAAGGCGCAAGCGAAGGCGGCCCGGATCGACGCTTGCGAGGTCTTCGGGTTTGAGGGTCGGCTCGGCTTTACCGTCGAAGGCTTCGATATCGGCCCATTCGAGGCGGGCCATATCGACCACCAATTTTTGGCGCGCGCCCGCCCAACGCGGATGCGTGTGCAGCCAGGACTCAAGGCGCGAGCCGAGATTGCGAAGGGTGAAGGAGCGGGACGGACACTGCTTCAGATAAGCCTTGGAAAGTGCATCGAAGCGGCGGTCGCCAAGAATCGCGCGAACGCCGGGAAAATCCTCGGCGAAGCCGGAGAGAATGCGGAACCAATACTGGCGGTTATAGATTTCCAGGCGCTCGAAGGAAGTGAGTCGGTCGTTGGGCTTGATGAAACCGGCGGCGACGCGGCGCATCGGGCGTCCGTCGGGAGCGAGGGGGCGCATGCGCTCGTTCGGGGTGAGCGGAGTCATGACCGCGCGAGCCATACGGCGCTGCAGCGAGAGAAGACTCATACGGCGCGGGCCAGCGCGGCGCTGGCGAGAAATTTATTGGCCTTGAGCGCTTCGTCGTGGACTTGCTGGAAGGACGGGATGCTGTCGTCCCACTCAAGGAGCGTGGCGGTGTGACCAACGCGCTCGATGGCGCGGGAATAGAGGCGCCAAACGGGATCGATGACCGGGTGGTCGTGGGTGTCGAGAATGTATTTGCGGTACTTGGAGTGGCCGGCGATATGGATTTGCGCGACGCGTTCGGCAGGAACGCTATTGACGTAGGTGAGCGGATCGAAACTGTGATTTTGGGATGAGACGTAAATGTTGTTGACGTCGAGCAGGATGCCGCAATCGGCGCGCTCGACCACCTCGTTCAGAAATTCCCACTCGGACATTTCCGAGACGTGAAACTCGGCGTAGCTGCTGACGTTCTCCACGGCGATAGGAACTTCCAGAAAGTCGCGGACCTCGCGCACTTTTTGCGCGGTGAGCTTGGCGGCTTCGAAGGTGTAGGGCATGGGGAGCAAATCGTGGGTATAGCGGCCGTCGACGCTGCCCCAACAGAGATGATCGGAAACCCAAGGGGTTTTGGTGCGCTTGACCAGATCTTTCAGGCGGCGCAGGTGCTCGCGGTTGGCGCGCTCGGCGGAGCCGAAATACATCGAAACGCCGTGCTGGACCACGCGGTACTGCTCGAGGATGCGGTCGAGTATGTGCAGCGGGCGGCCCCCATCGACCATGAAATTCTCGGAAATGATTTCAAACCAATCGACCACCGGCTTGCGGGTGAGGATGTGGTGGTAATGCGTCGAGCGCAGGCCTATCCCGATGCCATAATCGGTGAAATTATTGAAACGGTTAGCGGGCATAGCGGCTCCAAAGAGGCATCGGAGGGAGGGTTTACAGCGATCGAACCCTCCCGCCGAGGGAATGCGGAATGGTTATGGGTACAACTATTCCGGCATCTTTGAGCCGTCCGTGGCGCAACCGCCTTTGCCCTTGCAAGAGTTCTGGCCCTTGCAGCCATTGTCGCTGCTCTTACATCCACCCTTGCCCTTGCAGGAATTCTGACCCTTGCAAGCGTGCTTTTCCTTCACCTTCTTGTCCGTGGAGTCCTGCGCGTGCGAGCCAGCCAGGCCGGCGGCCAGGTTGGAAGCTTGAAGAGAAGCACTGGAACCGGCAAGCAAGCCCGCGAGTGCGGCACTGGCCATGAATACTTTTGATTTCGTCATTTCTTGAATCCTCCCGTCAGAATGTTGTTGCTAGTGCACTTCAGGCCCGAAATGCGGCCGTGAAGACCGTACAGGTGATCTCGTGCGCTCGCCCATGCCCTTGGCACTCGAATGGGTGCGGAGCACCAGGGCTTGAGCGGAGTATAGCCCCGAACACGAGGCCTCTCAATGTGATTCGACCAGCCGCCCAAGGTTACATACCGGGGAGCATTCCCGGCTGGCCAAGTGAATTTGAGGGCGTATGGTCCCGTCATATGTACGCCGGGGAGGGGCTGGCGGATTGCCTTAAGGTGAGATCCATGGGTTATTGAGGTGAGCAAGATTAGGGCACTTCCCGTCCTATGGCTCATCTGACGGCTGGAGTTGAGAACGGTGAGCAAGCGGCGCTTTGCTACACAGGCGTTGTAGCTGGTTGGGGCGGTTCGAACCGGGCATCCGCGCTTAGTACCGGGACCAGACCAGACCTTAAGCCCGCACTGGCGGGTACGGGATGATAGGAATTGGCTTACAGTGTTGCGTGGATGCGTCGAAAGGCCAGGTAAGCTACGCTTGGATGGAGAGATGGGCTCTGGCCCGCTACACGGGGCCGATACCTATTGATTGATGGACTGCCGAAATCGAACTGCGTCCCACACAAGCTGATGCCAAACCAGTTCCATGGCGTAAATCCCAAACGGGAATTTGAGGTGCCGGGGACCAAAGTACCTGTTTCCCTGCTGGCCAGGCGCATTTGGCGGAGGCTGGTGGATGAGGACTGCGCGAATCTGGCCGCGCAGATGTCGTTCTATTTCCTACTATCGCTGTTCCCTTTCTTTCTGATCGTGGCATCGGTAGTGGGCTGGCTGCCATCGACCACGCTGTGGGATCGCTTGGTGACCTGGATGACTCAGTACCTGCCGGTAGAATCACGGACCCTGCTAATCGCCACCATGCTCGATTTGTCGCGGGGGCATCTAGGGTTTTTGTCGCTGGGTTTGCTGACCACGGTGTGGTCCGCGGCGTCCGGGTTCATGAGCTTTATGGAATCACTTTCGACGGTATACGGCATCCGGGACACCCGGGGATACTGGAGGCGCCGGGCGATCGCAAGCGCGGCCACGATCATAGCCGCGTTTTTCTTGTTGGGCAGTTTTGCGCTGCTGAGCCTGGGACGCTGGGCGGGGAAGGAAATCTGGGTGGGCGTGGGGGCGGGACCGGTGCTGCCCATCGTGCTGCTGCTGTTGCGGTGGCTGGGGACGTTATGCCTGATGTGCCTCGGCCTGGACCTATTGCATTACTTCCTTCCCGACGTAAAAAAAAGGAAGTGGCGATGGCTGACGGCGGGAAACGTATTCGTGGCGATGACATTTGTCGGGGGATCGCTCGGATTTAATTTTTACGTGAGATATTTTGGGAATTATTCGGCGGTGTACGGGACGCTGGCAGGGTTTTTTATTTTGATGCTGTGGGTGTACATGGCGAACATCATTTTGCTGGTTGGCGCGGAGGCCGATCATCAATTGTCGGGGATTCGAAACAACGAGTTAGCGGCGTGAGGGTGAGGCTCGGCGGGGCGCACCGGATGAGTTTGCGCGGAACTTGGCGCATTTTCCAGATATTGGCCGTGCTGGGCGCGTTGTTAACCGCGGCGGCGGGACTGCAAGCACAGGTGGCGCAGCTGTCGTACGCCGGGTTTGAAGGGCAAAACGTGTCCAAGGTGGATCTGAGCGCGCAACCGAAAATGACGCTGGACACGTTTCGCAGCCTGATTACCCAGAAGGAAGGAGCGCCGTTTTCCGCCGCGGCGATTCGCGACAGCGTCGCGGCGATGCAGAAAACCAGGCTGTTTTCCCAGGTGCAGGTGCAGATAACGCCGGAAGCGGAGGGGTTGCGGGTGCTTTTCATACTGCAGCCCGCGGCGTACATCGGGATGATCCGGTTTCCCGGGGCGGCCAAGATATTTATATATACCCGGCTGCTGCAGGCGGTGAATATTCCGGAGCAGTCGCCGTATGTGAAGGATGACATCCCGGTGGCACAGAAGGCGCTGCTGGATTTTTTGGCAAGCGAGGGATTTTTTCAGGCCAGCGTGGACCCGGAAATCCAAACGGACGAAGCGCACGGAATCGTGAATGTGATTTTCAAGGTGGACCTGAAGAAGCGAGCGAGGATCGGGGAGATTCGCTTCGACGGGATCTCGGCGGCGGAAAGCGCCGGACTGCGCACGTCGCTGAAATCGCTGCTAGCGAAATTCAAGGGCGCATCGATCGCGACGGGCAGGAAATTCACGGCGCAGAAGATGAATAAAGGGGCGGAGTACGTGCGGGCGCGGTTGATCAAAGGAGGGCATCAGGCGCCCACCGTCAAGCTGCGGGCGCCGACCTACGACCCCGAGACGAACACCGCGGCGGTGAATTTTCAGGTGGAGTTGGGACCGTTGGTGAGCGTGAAGGTCGAAGGCGCGCGGCTATGGAAGCGTACCGTAAGACACCTGCTGCCTGTTTATGAAGAGAACGCGATAGACCGGGACCTGGTGGATGAAGGGAAGAGGAACCTGATTTCGTATTTCCAGTCGAAGGGGTATTACGACGTGAGGGTGGACGTGCAGATGAACCAGCAACCGGAAAAGGTGGATGTGGTCTACCAGGTGCATCGCGGCGACCACCACAACATGGAAGGGATCTATTTCCAGGGTAATCGATTCTTCAACGACCGGGATTTGCGGGCGCACGTCGCGATCCGGAAAAAGCGGTTCCTGTTTTCACGCGGGAAGTACAGCGACGATCTCATGCGGAAAAGCGTGAATGCGCTGACCGCGTACTACAACGCATGGGGCTTTTCGAAGGCGGCGGTAACCGCGAAGGAAGCGGACTTCAATCCGCAAGTGGACGTGACGTTCACGATCGTGGAAGGGCCGCAAGACAAAGTGGCGACGCTGGATATTGTGGGGAACCGCCAAGTGAAAATGAAAGATTTGACGCTGAATCATCCGTTGGCATTGGAGCCCGGGCAGCCCTATTCGCAGCGATCGTTGGAAAACGATCGGAACCAGATTCTGGCGGGGTACTTGAATCGCGGGTTTCTGAATGCGGGGATGGAACCGAAGGTCGAACCGTCGGCTGACGATCCACACAAAATGAACGTGACCTACACCATTCAGGAAGGACCGCAGGTAGGCGTGGCCAGTTTGGTTTACCTGGGCAACGACAAGACGCGCACAGCCTTTCTGCAGAAAATAATGGCGAAAAACGTGACGCAAGGGAACGCGCTGAGCGAGGGACACCTATTGACGTCGGAGAGCGACCTATACAACCTGGGTATTTTCGATTGGACCAGCGTGCGGACGCGGCGGCCGGTGAGCAACCAGGACCAGGAGGACGTGTTGGTGAAAGTGCACGAGGCCCCGGTCAATACACTGGACTACGGCGGGGGATTGGAAGTGATGCCGCGGACCGGCAACGTCCCGGAAGGCGCGGTGGCCATTCCGGGACTCCCGCCGATCGGGCTGGGAACGAAATTTACGGCGAGCCAGAAGAATTTCGTGGGGCCGCGGCTGACGATGGACTACCAGCGGCACGACCTACGAGGCCGGGCGGAAACGGCGTCGGCGTCGATCGTTTTTTCGCGGCTGGATCAGCGGGCAGCGATCACCTACACCGATCCGTACTTCCGAGATTCGTCGTGGAGCACGCTGTTCAGCGTCTCCGCCGAGAGAACTACGGAAGATCCGGTTTTTGAAGCCAGGCTGGGGCAAGCCTCATTGCAGGCGGAAAAGGCGCTGGACGCAAAGCATTCCAAGAATTTGATCCTGCGCTACAGCTTCCAACGCACCAATTTGAGCAACATCCTGATACCCGGCCTGGTGCTGCCGCAAGATCAGCGCGTGCGGCTCTCGATGTTTTCGGCCAATTACTTGCACGATACGCGGGACAAGCCGCTGGACGCGCATCGCGGATTTTTTCAAAGTGTGAATGTGGACTACACCGCCAAGCCGCTGGGCTCGAAATATGATTTCGTGCGCTTGCTGGCGCAGGATGCTTACTACCGTCAAATTCACCGGACGTGGGTTTGGGCGAGCCGAGTGCAGTTGGGGCTGGCGAAGCCGTTTTCGGGCAGCGATGTGCCGGCGAGCGAGAGGTTTTTCGCGGGCGGAGCATATACCTTGCGGGGCTTTGCGATTAACGGGGCGGGGCCGCAGCGCCCGGTAACGGTGTGTGCGAATCCCGCGGTTCCATCGACGTGCACGGTGATCGCCGTTCCGGTGGGCGGGGATATGTTATTCGTGGTCAATTCGGAAATACGGTTTCCGATCAAGGCGGTGGACGGGCTGGGCGGGGTGCTGTTTTACGACGGCGGGAACGTGTATAGCGCGATCAACTTCAACCAGCTAACCAAAAATTACACGAACACGGTCGGACTGGGGCTGCGGTACAACACACCGGTGGGGCCGATACGCGTGGATGTGGGGCGGAATTTGAATCCAGTGCCGGGATTGAAGGCGACGCAGTATTTCATAACGCTGGGACAATCGTTTTGAGCTAGAGACGGTGGGGACATGAACTGGAAAAAGGCGCTGAAAAGAACGGCGATCGGGATTGCGGCGGTGCTGACGATTGTGGTGATCGGGGCGGCGATTTACGTTCGCACCGACGCGTTTCAGCGATTGGCAGCGAGAGAGATCGTCGAGCAGGTGCGGAAAAATACCGGGGCGCGGATCGAAATTCGCAGCTTCGCGCTGCACTGGAGCAATTTGGGCGCGGACTTCTACGGGATCACGCTTCATGGCACGGAATCGAATGCCCAACCGCCACTATTTACGGCGGAACATTTGGGAGTGGGACTGAAGATCATTTCGTTGTTGCGCAAGGATGTGGAACTGCGTGAGCTGGCGATCGACGGACCGGTGGTGCACGTGAGCGTCGACCGCGATGGGCGGAGCAATCTTCCCGCGGCGCCGGGGCCCCGGAAACCGTCGGATACGTCCGTGGCGAGGGTCTTTAACCTGGGAATACGGCACGTGGTGATTCGCACCGGGCAGGTTTTCTATGACGACTATCAGACTCCGTTTTCTGGCGAGTTGCACGATCTTCAAACGCGGATCGCTTCGGGGGCGCTTTCGAGCACATATCAGGGATCGCTTTCCTACGACCAAGGGCGGCTGGTCTTCCGCGATTTCAATCCGGTTACGCACGCGATGGAGCTGCATTTCTCCGCCGATTCTAACGGGGTGACGCTGGCGCCCGGGGTGATTCATGCGGGAGGCTTGCGGGTGACGCTGCAAGCCACCATGAGCAACTATGCCCATCCGCAGATCCAAGGCAAGTACGAGGCGGATGTTTTCACCGGCGAGCTCGGCAAGACCATGAAGGTTAGGTCGATGCCGGTGGGCGAGGTGCGCGGGAGTGGGACGCTGGGATTCCGAAATCTTCCCCGGCAGCCGGCGCTGAACGGAATTCGCGTGGATGGCCAGTTCGAGAGCTCCAAGGTTTTGCTGGCGGCGGGCCAGGCAGGCGCTGAGGTGACGTCGGTGCGCGGGAGCTACGTGCTGGCGAACGGAAACCTGCGGGTGAGCCAGGTGGGAGCTCAAGTGGCGGGCGGCTCGCTGGCCGGCAATTTTGAAATGGACAACCTGAGCGGGAACACTGTTTCGCGAATGGCTCTAACGGTTTCTAATGCGTCGCTGCTAGCGGTAAGTCAACTGGTAGGCACAGCGCCGTTCGTCGAGCATCCGGTAGTGGGGCAAACGGATATAAAGGCGCAAGCGGGTTGGGCAGGGAGTTTTTCGAATTTGAAGGGGCACGCCGATGCCACGGTGCGTGCGCCGTCAGAGCCTGCGGCGAGCGGGAGCATTCCGCTGAGCGGAGAGATTGCCGTCGACTACGACCGGCCGCGGGGAGCGGCCTCATTTGGGCACTCGCATCTGGAGACGCGGCAGACGCGAATCGCGATCGATGGCACGCTCGGCGATCATTCGAATCTGAACGTGGAGTTGAGTACCGGGGATTTGTACGAGCTGAGCACGCTGGTGACGGAACTGACGCCTGCGCCAGTACCAGCGCCGAAGACGGGAGACGGTTCGCGAGCGCGGGTATTCGATGTGCACGGACCAGCGCATTTGAATGGACTGATCGAGGGGCCGATGAATCGTCCGACCTTTGCGGGAGCGGTATCGGCGAATGATTTCAAGGTGCAAGGATCGGACTGGCGACTGCTGCGCGCGAATGTGCAGGCCCGGTCTTCGGGGGTGGAAATTAAAGACGGGGAGCTCGAGGGCAGTCCGCAGGGACAAATTGCGTTTGCCGGGAGCGTGGGACTGGATGGGTGGTCCCTCCGGCCGGACAGTCCGATTTCGGCGCAGGCCAAGGCGGCGAAGATGTCGGTTGCCGATCTCGAGCACTTTGCGAATGTGAGCTATCCGGTGAGCGGAACGCTGGCGGCGACAATTTCGCTTCAGGGATCGGAACAGAATCCGGCGGGGCAAGGCTCGATTCAGATTACCCAGGGCAGCGCGTGGAATCAGGCCATTCGAAATCTGAACGTGCAGTTCCAAGGCGATGGAAAACAGATTCGCTCGACCGTAGATGTGGAAACGGCCGCGGGAAACGCGTCGGCGAAGGTGACCTACGCGCCGGTCACGCAGGAATACGATGCCAGCGTGAGCAGCGAAGGGCTGGCGCTGGACCAGATCCAGGCGGTGGAAACGCGAGACTTCAACGTCCACGGGAAAATCACGATCGCCGCCTCGGGCCACGGAACGGTGAAGGATCCGCAATTCGACGCCAAGTTCGAGATAGCGGACCTCGAAGTACAAGACAAAAAGATTTCGGGAGTACGAGCGGAATTGAATGTGGCCAAGCAGCAGGCCCGGTTCACGCTGCATTCCGAGTACGCGAAAGGGGCGATCGAAGCAAAAGCCGCGGTGGCGTTGACCGCAGAGCGCCAGGCCACCGCTTCGCTGGACGTGACGTCAATGCCGATCGACGCGCTGCTGGCCGCCGCGGGAGATGCGGCGAATCGAGCGGCGGGGGTGACCGGCGAAACCGAGATTCACGCGACGATGCAGGGTCCGTTGGAGGATTTGGCGCGGGTGGAAGGCCACGTCGAGATTCCCAAACTCGCGCTGGCTTACCAGGATCAGAAAATAGCGGCGGTGGATCCGATCCGGTTTGACTACCGCAACGGAATCGTTACGGTGAGCCATGCGGAGTTGAAGGGCAACGGCAGCGATTTGAGTTTTGAGGGGACGTTGCCGCTCAAGAGCGAGACGGCCATGAACGTTTCCGCCAAAGGGGCGGTGGACCTGGCGTTGCTGAAGGCGTTCGGCGCCGAAGTGGACTCCTCAGGCCGGGTGGAGATGAACGTGTCGGCCCGTGGATCGCTGAAAGCTCCGGACGTGAATGGCGAGTTTGACGTGAAGAATGCGGTTTTTTCGTCGCCGTCGGCGCCCATCGCGTTCGAGGGAGTGAACGCCAAACTGGCGCTGGCGGGAAATCGCCTGGAGATCACCCGGTTTTCCGGCAACGCGGGAGGCGGAACGATCACCGCGCGGGGATCGATGACCTACGGGAAAGATGCCAACTTCGACGTGGGCATGCACGTACACTCGGTGCGGCTGCGCTACCCCCAAGGAGTACGCGCGGTACTGGAGGGGGATTTGCACCTAAGCGGCTCTCCCGATAGCTCGGACCTGACGGGACGAATTTTGATCGACCGGCTTTCGTTCACCCGAGGATTCGACCTGGCTAGCTTCATGAGCCAGTTTTCGGATGAGCCCACGGCTGGGACGCCGCCGGATTTCGAACAGAACATGAAGCTGAACATCGCGCTGCAATCCACCAGTTCCCAGAACCTAGCGAGCAGTACCCTGAGCATCGAAGGTTCGGCGAACCTGAACGTTCGAGGGACGGCCGCGACGCCGGTGCTACTGGGCCGGGCGACGCTGACCGGCGGCGAAATATTCTTCATGGGCAACCGGTATGCAGTGCAGAACGGGACGATTGACTTTTCTAATCCGGCGCGAACCGAACCGAATTTGAACATCTACGTGACGACCACGGTGCAGCAGTACAACGTAACGCTGAATTTTGTGGGCACGCCGGAAAAGCTGCGAACCAACTACAGCTCGACGCCACCACTGGCTCCCGCGGACATTATTAATTTGGTCGCGTTCGGCGAGACCAGTGAGGAATCGGCCAGCGCGGGAAGCACTCCGGCAACGCTGGGGGCGGAATCGGTATTGGCGGAGGGCGTGAGCAGCCAGGTGGGCAGCCGGTTAGGGAAATTGGCGGGGATTTCGCAGCTCAGCATCGATCCTTCGCTGGGCGGCAACC
>Ga0302324_100022448_pt1 | contig 12258 bp, 13 predicted proteins | sample Palsa_T0_1_FD_201949 | JGI IMG/M metagenome (GOLD analysis project Ga0302324, IMG submission 201949) | Peat permafrost microbial communities from Stordalen Mire near Abisko, Sweden - Palsa_T0_1 | ecosystem: Environmental > Terrestrial > Soil > Palsa > Peat permafrost | place: Sweden: Abisko...
ACGGCGCTTGGCTCAGTGACTGCGCTTCCAGAAACGCTTGGAGCACTCAAGACGTGGGCTGCGGGTGTGATAACCCCGAATGGCGCGATCGTTGTGCCAACCACGACTCAAGGCGCTGTTACCAACGCTATTCCGAACGGTGATTTCGAGGATGGCGACGACGGTAGCTGGGTGTTCTCGGGTAGCGGCGAAAGTTGGTCGATCTCTAATGCAGGCAACGCATTCCAGGGCAGTTATCAGGCTATCTGCCCGCCGGGTGCAACTGCCAAGATCGCAACCATGAGCACGATGTCGGCCGTGACGGCTGGCACCAGCGTTGAAGCAACTCTCATGCTGACGACTGGTAGCAGCAGCTTCGCGAAAGCAAATGTCTGCATCGGGCTCAACTGGTACGAAGCGGATGGCGAGACGTTGATCTCGCAGTCTAAGAGCCCATTCCAGGGTAGTGTCGGCGGCTGGTCAAAGATCGACGTGATCGGAGTTGCACCAGCCGGGGCCGCGTTCGTCAACGTGTTCTTTCAAGCATCGAGCGGCACGGTAGATCGCGACACGATCGGTGTCGATCTGGTGCAGTGGAACTTGGAGACGCCATCAACCACGACGCAGTTCATCTATGAGGCAATCCAGGCCGGGGCTGGCGTGACCGGCTCAACGCAGCCAGTGTGGCCGACCGTTGAGGGAAACACCGTCATAGATGGCACGGTGACGTGGCAGGCTGTCGGTTCCTCGATCATTACATGGACCGCGTTTCCGATTGAGCAATCCGGCGCGGGCGAGCCGACATGGCCTACTGTCCCTGGACAGGCAGTAGCAGATGGTAACATGGCCTGGACTGCCATCACGCGGCAGATAACGGACCCGAACTGCCCGCACACGATTGGCGTCACGCTCGGGGCGTCGCACGTCTTCGCCGTCGATAAGGATATTGTTGCGTACAGCGCTGCTGTCAATCCGACTGATTGGACGAGTCCGAACAATGCGGGTTACTTGCCGACTGGGTTGAATGTCTATGGCGCGAATCCGATGGCGGTGCTCGGGTTGTACCGCGGCAACCTGATAGCGATGAATTCGGGTGGCTATCAAATGTGGCAGATCGACCCGGACCCGTCCAACATGGCGTTGCTCGATGCGCAGCCGATCGGCTCGACGTATACCCGCAGTTTTCAGGCAATTGCAAGCGATTCGCTGTTTGCAGCAATCCTCGGTATTCGCAGCATCGGCACGACCGGCGCGACGGCTAACATGCAGACCGGGCAGACCGGCCAGCAGATCGATCCGTTGGTGCAGCCGCAGATCGCGGCATCTGAGTATGTCCCGATCTCGCTTTACTATCCGGCGCGCGGCCAGTATTGGCTCATTTTCGGGCCGCAGGCGTTCGTGCTCACGGTAAACGGCAACAATCAAAAAAGCTGGAGCCGCTATGTTTTCCCTGACGCTATTACCGACTGGACGCTTGCGGGTGAAGTTCTTTATCTGCGCAGCGCTGGCAATCTGGTGTGGGAGTTTGATCCGGCAACATTGATTGACGATGCGGGCGGCGCCAATGTCGAATGGACCGGAATTATCCGTTGGCCGTATCTTGATCTGGCAAACTTCGGCTTCAACAAAATGCTCGATGGTTTTGATCTGGTCGGCACGGGTGAAGTCACGATCAACTTCTACTACGATGAAACGAATGTGGCTACTTGCACACCTGACTATACGATCGCTGCGGCCGATACGCTGCCGGGTCAGCCGATCGCGATGCCACTCAACGCGCCGAGCTACAGCATGTCGCTGACATTCGCTGGCAATCAGGTTTGGAGTTGGCAGGCGACGAATATCTATGCTGCCCCACTCGGGAGTACCGGCTGATGCTTCATTGCTACAACAATCCGTATCTGTTGGATTTTTTGATCGTATGCGACAAGATGCCGCCCGATGAGCGCGCGCAGCTTGAGGCATTTGTCGGCGAGCCCTACGACGTGGACCGTGCTGCGATCGGCAACTTCATGACGCTTGGGCCGAAATGGGTGTGGAAAACTGACGAGGGGGTCCCGCTCGCGGTGGGCGGTTACGTGCTGCAACGGAAAGGTGTGTGGCGCGATTTCCTGCTTTCGACGCCGGAAATATGGCAGCGACCCCACTGGTTTCCATTCACTCGGTCAGTTGTCAAGATCATGAATTCAATGCTTTTAAGCGGCGAAGCGCATCGTTTGGAGTGCATTTCGCTCGCCTCGCGCACCAAAGCCTTTTCATGGTACGATACGATCGGCTATAACAAAGAAGGTGTCCTGCACGGGTACGCTGCCGATGGCAGCGATGCGGTCCTCTACGCACGGTGTAGGCACTAAGATGGGCTCTGGAAACGCAGCAACGAATGCCGCCACGGCCGCTAATGCGCAGACGCAACAGCAGATCGCAGGGTCTGTCAATGCGATCAACAATGCGTACAACTCGCCCGCGCGTGCGCAGCAGACAGCGCAGTACGGCACTTCGCTGCAGAATTACTACACGAATCAGGTCAACCAGCAGCAGACTGTCAATGCGCGCGATCTGATGTTTTCCAATGCCCGGAGCGGGCTGACTGGCGGCTCAGCCGCTACCGACTCTAATACGCAGCTCGGCAAAGACTACACAGCCGGCCTACTGACGGCATCGCAACAGGCCCAGGGCGGACAGGCGGCGCTGGAGAATTCTGACATCAACGCAAAGAACCAGTTGATAGGGCTCGCCGAGCAAGGCGACACGACTGGCAACATCGGCACCAGTATTGCCTCGGCGCAGGACGCATCGCTCAAGGCAGCGGGTAATTACGGAGCGGCGAATTCTCTTGGCACTGTGTTCGCTGGTACGGCTGGTATCTACGGCGCAGAGCAGACTGCAGCGGCTAACCGCGCTGCGCAGCGTGCGCCGATCGGTAGCCTGTATGGCGGCACTACCGGGAGTTCAATTTATGGGTAGTCACTTCTTCTCCCCAAGCCAAAGTCACGGCGGCGATGTCGGCTGGCAATTGACGCACGGCATGGGCAAGCTGCCCGGCGATCAAGTGACCATTCCGAATTCGCGGTACAGTGGCGTTGCGCCGTCGCTGTCGGCCGCGGCTGGTGGGTATTCCAACAGTGGGTACAATAGCGGCCCGGTGATGTCGTTTGCCGGGCAACCGTTGCCGGGACAAGCACAGCCTGCACCAGCAGCGCCGGCTGCTGCGCCGGCCGCTGTACCGGTCACGGCACCGCTCGGGGCTCAGTTCACACCGGGCGGCGGGTATGGTCTACCAGCATCCGCGGCGTCAGCGTATATGCGACCGACAGTAGCGACTCCGGGGCCGATGCTACCGATGGCAGGTAAATAGTCATGGGTACTGAATTCATGCAGAAATTAGCGCCAACCCTTCAGTCGTTGGTGCCACAGCAAGGGGCTCCCGTCGCTCCGTCTGTTGGCACGAGTAACAAATGGGTAGACGCACACGGCAATCTGGTGCCGGGGCCGCAGGCTCCGCCACCGACAGTTGCAGCTCAGTTGGGCGGGAGTTTCTAATGGGTACTAATTTCATGCAACCGGCTCTGCGCACTTCACTGATGCAAAATGAACGCTCGACGGCGGCGCCGGGCTACGTTGCGCGTCAGCAAGGGATGGACGCGTCGAAGTACATCGCGGCAGCGCAGGCGATGAACAACAAACCGATCAAGATAGCCAAGCGCGGGCCGGGTTATCCGAAGGTACAGGGCGGATTCTAAAATGGGCACAGAAGAATTCTGGATTCCGGCAGTAATGGCTGCGCTCTCAACGGGCGCCGGGGCCTATAATACTATTCAGTCGAACCAGAAAGGGCAGGCGTCTGAAGTCCAGGGTATCGAGCAGCAACAGGCGTTGCGGCAGCAGGCCGCAGGCATGGTCAACAAGACTGTGCAGAACATCACGCAGTCGAATCCGCAAGCGTTGCAGCGTCAGGCGACGGGCGACTTTGTGAGCCAGTTGCGCAACAACGAAGCGGCTACCAACCCGACCTTGAATGGCACAGCCGCGACCCCTGGCGCAGACCCGCGCGCCGCGACCGGAGCTGCCGCGAGCAATGCGACGGTGCAGGGCTACGGCAACACGATGGCAGGCAACATGGCAACCATGAGCGCCGCGGTGCGTCAGCGTCAGCAGGAAGGCTTGGCGATGGGGACGTTGCAGACTGGGCTCGGCAACACGGGACAGCAGTCGGGTGCGGATTCGTTCATCACGCAACTGCGCACAGCGCAAGCATCGCAGCCGAATCCGTGGATTAGTCTTGCATCGGGGCTCGGCAACACGGCTGCGAAGGGGTATGCTATGAACGCTGGCGGCGGTGGTGCATCTAGTTTAACGCCCGTGGCGCCGGCTAACGCTATCGACTACTACACGCCTACCAATGGGTTGTACGGCACGTCTTCACCAATGAGCCAGTAACATGTCCAAACTCGGCGACATTCTTTCCAACACCAACCGACCGCAGCTTAACGCGCAGGTTGCACAGTCGCAGGCATTGAACAGCTTGCGCAATGCGCAGACCGATGATGCGATGGGCAACGCGCGCAAGTTGTCGGACGAGCACACCGCGGCGAGCGGTAAACAAGGTGCGTTGGAGAATCTTGTGCGCACGCTCAAATCGAGCGGCGATCCGCACGATTCGATGCTTGGTGACATGATTATGGGCGGCGGCGGTAACGCGGATGAGCTGATGAAAGCTACGCTCGGCAATCAGCAGCTCGGTAATCGCGCTACGCTTGGTAATCCCAACGCTCCGGTTGGCGATCAATTCGCTGCTGAGCAAGGGATTCAAGGCACAATGAAGACGCCTTACGTTGCTGTGCCGGATAGCTACACTGATGTTCGCACACCGCAACCCCCTGGAGAACCAGCGTTGATCGGGCAGACTCCGCATGGCCTTGCGCAAACTGCCGAAGCTGCGTCCTTGGGTAACTTGCACACCGCAGAAATGAATGACCCGGCGAAGTTCCATCCCGGTATGCAGCAGATGGCACCAGAAGATATGACGACAGTTATTCGCTTGACTGCGCAAGGCTTAATGCCGTTACCAACTGCATATATGTTCACGCGCAACCCGGCCCAGGCCGGCGCAATCGTGCGCGGTGCGGAAGCGCTTAATCCGAATATATCGTCACAGATGCAGCCACAGATTGCGGCTACGATGAAAGACTTTTCTGGTGGCGGCAAGAATGGTCAGTCACTTCAGGGTTATCGCACTGTTGACGCGCACTTGGGTATGCTCGATCAGGCCAACACCGCGCTTGGTAATGGTGATGTGCAAGGACTCAATGTTATTGGCAACACGGTATCGAAGTGGTTTGGTAGTCCCGCGCCGACCAATGCGCAACTGATTCCACAATTCGTTGCGACAGAAACAATGCGCGCGTTGGCGCGTAACGCAATCGGCACAGGCGAAGACCGTACCAACATTCAGAAGTCGATCGATGGAATGGCGTTGTCTCCCGGTCAGGGTGTCGGTGTGCTTAATCAAATGCGCGGGTTGCTGCAAGGTGGTAAAGATAGTTTGCGTGCGAGCTATGATTCGGGAACACTTGGGCATGGTGGGCAACCCGGTGTGCCATCGTTCGACGACATTTACAGTGGTAAGGGCTCGGTCGCGCCGCAGCCGCCGCCTGTACCGGGCGCATTGCCGGCTGGCACGCAACCAACTCCGACCGCTCCGCCACCGCCAGTTGCGTTTAGTCCGACTGCGCCGCCGGTACCGCTTGGTACCGCAGGTGCTGTAAATCCGCATGATGTTGGTTCACCGCAGTTGCCGCCTACGCCGGTCAACACTGTTGCCGACAATACGCCGGCTGGCGGTGGCCCTGCAGTAGCGCCGCCCGGCCCGGCACCACAGCCAAGTGCCGCGCCCGGCCCGCCGCATGGGCCGGCTGGCTTGGCGCCGGTAGATGCGCAGGGCTGGCACTTGACGCACGATGGCACCAACACGGTGTACGCTGAAATGACGCCCGATGGTCAGCACTACACTGGTAACACGCGACCGTACAACCAACCGCCGCCGGCTCAACCGCCGCCAGTAGCGCAGGTTGCCGCGCCGCCGGCAGCGCTGCCGTGAGCGGCTTTGATTTCTCAAAGGCTCAGCCCGGCGCCGGGCCGGACGTAATGCCGTCGCATGCTGCCTTTGATTTCTCGAAGGCGCAGCCCGGCTCGGGGCCTGATGTTGCTGCTGAAGCTGCGAAAGCTGCTAAGGCTGCTACTCCGCCGCCCGTCGCTCCAACTACGAAATACGCTATGGGCACGAAGATGCCAGATGGTTCGACGTACAACGGGCACCCGGCACAAGATTCGATTCTTGACGCGATGGGCTCGGTGGTGAACAACCCGAGCATAATTGAGAAGTTTATCGCCAGTCATAACACGCCGGAGATTAAAGCTGCCGAGGCTGCGCGCGAAGGGCCACAGGAAGACATCGGAAAAGGTATCGGCGATGCGGTATTCAATAAAACGAACAGCCCGGCGCTTTCGACTGCGGCGTATATGCTGCCGCACATTCTGCAGACCGTGCTCGGCAGCGCTGGCGGTGGCGAGCTGACGCGGCCTGGAGTCGGCCCGGCGATGGCGCCGCCCGCGGCTGGTGAGCTAGCTGCGGCTCCTGCTACTCCTGAAGGCGCTACGATGAATGCCGGCTTTCGCACTGCTGACAGTCATCCTGTCGCACAAGGCATCGCTGGTGATTCTGGTAAGCAGGCGCTGACAATTCACAATCAGCAGATCGGCACTACGATCGCAAAGAATGAGGCTGGCGTGACTGGCGATTTAGGTCACGAGTCGCTTGCTGCTGGCCGCGAGGGACCAGCTTCGGTTTACAACCGGACTGCCAATGCGCTCGGGCCGACTAACACGTTGCCACAGCCAGTGCTCGATGCGATCAACTCCGCGAATCTGCCGGCTGGTGGTCGAATGACGCAAGGCTCGCCGGATGCTGCAGCAAAGATCGCCGCGCTCAAACAGCAATTCGCGCCCGGTGCGAACTACACTGGCAATGAGATTGTCAATGAAATGCGCGGTATGCGCCAGGAAGGCTCGACCAACGTCGGCTCTGATGATGTGAGTAATCAAGAGCTGGGTAAATACCAACTGAAAGTTGCGAACATACTTGAGGATCATATCGGCGCTACGTTGCCACCGAACGCTGATGTATCTCCTGCGCAATTCTCTCAGGCGCGCATCGCTTACGCAAAGAACTACGCCGTACAGGGCGCGACACGAGGATCTGATGTAGACATGGGCGCGATGGCGCGGTTGCAACAGGCTGACCCCGGAATGCTTACTGATGGTTTGAAAGCTATCGGCGATTTTGCTAGCCGCAACCCGGACATCAGCGGGCTCGCATCACGGATATACCAGCAGCCCAGCTACGGTGCTGATGTTGGCGGAGTGCTCGGTGGAAAAATGCGGGCTGATAGTCTCTTGTCGCCGAGCATGTACAGCGATCTGGCCGGCGGCAGTGCGAAGGCACGGAGCATTTTGACTGGGAGCACCGCGGATTCTCTTGCGTCAGCCAATGCGCGGTTCCCGCCGCGCGATCCAAATGCGTTCGCGCCACTCGATACGACACCGAAGCCGCCGCCGGGTATGACAGCTTCTACGCCGAGCGCGCCGCCGACAGGCTCTGGGCCGGTGCCGGGCAGTATCCCTATGGGCGACATGCTTGCTCATGGGGTCGAGCAGCCGGCACCGGCGCCGATGACAGCGAGCGCACCTACTGCACCCGCAGCACCACAAGGGCTCACGATGTCGCCGGCCGATCGTGGTGTTACGACTGAGCCACCTGTGCATGGCGGCGTACCTGATGTTGGGCGCGATCTCGGTGCTGTGTCTGATGTCGCTCGACCGCAGAGCGGGGCGCCGTTCGCTGGATCACGTTTGGCTCCGCCAACTGGTCCGACCGACAACTCCCAGCTCGGTGATGTCATGAGCGCACTGGTGCCAGATGCCACTGGCGGGCCACGAGTGCTGCCTTCACCATCGCCTACGCCCGGTGCTGGTAGCTTGGATCTACCGACGCTGCCAAGCAACATTGCCCCGGAGTTGTCGTTGATGCCGCACCAGCCGCGGGGGGTGTTGCCGAGCAATGCGCAGCTCGGCGATGTCATGTCGCAGGGTGTACCCGACGGTATCGTCCAGCGCACGCCGCCTGTGACTGGTCCACACAATCAGATGCAAGACGCTGGCACTGAAAGCCCGGTGCGCGAGCTGCCGCCCGGTGCGCCGAGCATGGCATCGGTAGGCAATCAGCCAGCGCTGCCTCATGGCAGCCAAGTTACTGAGCTGCCGCTTGGGCATCCGGGTGTTACGGTCGGCGGTGAGCCATATGCGGTGATGCCAAATTCGCGTCTGCTGACTTCTGGCGATCCGAAAAATCCGACTAGCATGGCCGCGATGACGAAGCAGGATGATGGTTCATACCAACTGTCGAGCGTGCATACAGATCCGGCCGCGCAGGGTCAAGGGCTCGGGCAGGGGCACATTGCAGATGCCGCTCACTTGGGCGCGAGCGAAGGTACGCGGGTTGATTCCGACACGACAAACAGTGCGCAGATGATCCAAACGCTGGAAGCTGCGAAGCGTAACGGACTCGTGACTTTCGACATCGATCATCCCGAAGCGTATGCCAAGGGGCTTTCAAGCACAGCGCCCAGCAGGCCGATTCGTACGCCGACGCCATTGGTGTCGAACATTACGCCCACTGACCCAAGTATAGGCGACGCGATGGCAGGCCCCGCGCCGGGAGGCTAACATGGTCTCGCGCGTGCGCCTCCCAGTAGTCGGCGGGCTCGTCAAGGTGCTGTCGCAGCCGGCTTCCGCGGTTGTGCCGGCGATCGTCGAGCTGCAGACTGTAGTCAGCGCGCTCAGCGCGGCCGTGGCGCCGCTTGTCTCGCCGTCACCGTCCCTCGGTAGCTTCAGTGCTAACCCCTCCGCGAAGATCGGGTTGATAGCTGTCAATGGCATTGCGCCTACCTTCATGACCTCAGACTCAGCGCCCGCGCTCAACGCCGGCCCGTGGAGCCCTGGACAGGTGCTCACGATCATCAGCGCGACGAAGATGGCGTGGCAGACGCAGAACCTTGTCCCTGGTCCGCGCGGTGAGGATGGCGATGACGGCGAACCGGGACGTACTGGAGCTACCGGCCCGGCCGGTAGTGCCGGTGCAACTGGCTCAGCCGGTCTTACCGGGGCTCAGGGCGTGCCAGGGGTGCCCGGAGAAGATGGCCAGGACGGCGATCAGGGGCTCCCAGGCGCCATCGGACCGGCCGGCGCGGCCGGAAGTGCCGGGGCAGCCGGCCCAGCCGGCCCAACGGGGTTGTCGGGCGAGGATGGCGCTGATGGTGAGATAGGCCCTACGGGCTCCGCAGGGGCCGCTGGGGCGGCGGGAGCTGCCGGTGCTGCCGGAAGTGCCGGTGCAACCGGCCCAGCGGGGCCTGCTGGGGCTCAGGGCGTCCCCGGCGTGGCTGGAGAGGATGGCCTAGACGGTGATCCGGGGCTCACGGGTGCTACCGGGGCGACCGGCGCCACTGGCGCGGGCGGAGCTGCCGGAGTTGCCGGAGCCACCGGCCCGGCGGGTCCTATCGGGCCACCGGGCATACCCGGCGACGATGGCCTTGACGGCGATCAGGGCATACCCGGCCCGGCTGGGGCGGCTGGAGCTGCCGGCGCGAGCGGAGTTGCCGGTGCGGTCGGACCGGCAGGCGTGAGCATTGGGGCGTCCTATGACTCGTCTCAGGGCGAAGACGTTGAGATCGTCATGCCGCGGATTTACCCCGGCATCGGTACCGGAAAAATCGGGCTCGTCGCTATTGTCGGGCGCTCCGATCTGTACATGCGCGCGGATGCGCTGCCGGCGCTTGACGTGACTATCTCCCCGACGTGGACCGGATTGCATACTTTCTCTCCCGGTCCCGGAGTTTCGACAACTTACAACGGAGGCGCGAACACCTACGCTGCTGTCATGCAGGGCAGTTTGACTGTTGGGCAGTCGTACGGTTTTGCTGTAGCGGCTGGCACAACGACTGCTGACACCGCTTTTGTTATTTCAAATGCTTCATCATCTGCTGTCTTTTTATCTATCCGTGGTGATGGATCAATCTTCACCTACAGTGGCAACACTGGTTCGATTGCGAATTCGACTGCGACGACAGTCAAGACACTTCCCAACGGTGGCAACGGCATGGCATGGCTGGTAAGCGCGTCGCTGGTTGCCGGTGCCGGCTCGCCTACAGTCTATAGTGCATGTGTCATTGTTAGCGTCTCAGGAGCTGCAGCTGCGGTGAGCACGTCATTGGCGCCCGGTACTGGTGTAACCATAACCATGAGCGGTTTGAATGTGCAAGTGACGCAAATCTCGGGCGCAACGCAGGCTGCTGGGGTGAATTGGAGTATCTTGCGGATTTACTGATTCGCGCGTATCCTGCCAAAGTTCTCTTTCGAGTCAAACCCTGGAGAAACCATCATGCAGAACAAACGATTGAACATTCAGCCGATTGCCATTCCGGCGGCGGTTGCCAACCTGCTCAACCCAACACTCACGTCGGCCGCTGGCGGAGTCGGGATTATCTGTACCCAGCCGTACGTGTTGATCCGACACATGCGCGTCGTGAACAAGACTGCACTTCCGGTCGCGGTGACGCTGTACAAGGGCGGCACAGGCGGCGCGGTTGCCGGCACTGAGTTTGCGTGGAACGGCGCTGTGGTTCCTGCCAACGGTTTCCTCGATTGGTCGGGTGAGCTGCGCCTTGATACAGGCGATTTCCTGACCGGACTGGCGGGTACCGTCACCGCGTTGGTGCTCAACGTCGATCAGGCGGAGATTGGTTTCTCGGGCTAGTGGGTGTACCATCTGCGTCGAGCTACCTTTTAACATCATTTGGAGTCTTATACCATGTCAGGACCAAACCCAGCCCTTGTCGCCGCGGCGCCCGCAGTGGACGCTTCGCTCGGTGCGCTCGAAGCGCTTATCACGAACCTCGGCCCGGACCCACTCAAGCTGCCGGTGACGTTGCCCGGCTCGCTCAAGATTTTTGTCGGTACGGTCGAGCTGCAGTTGCCAGTGCTCGTCAACGCTGAGTGGGGTGCGGTGCAGGCCGACGCCATCACGCAGGTACAGGGTCTGCGGGCTCGGCTCGCGGCTGCTGTTGCGGCCGGCTCGGTGTCGGCTTCGCAGGCTGCGGCTGCGGTTGGCGCGGGTGTGACGGCTGCCAAGCTGCCGTAAATGACCGACGTACTAGATCAGTACGTTGACATATCATTCGTCGCCGGCCTTGGCCGCGCCTCGGGCGCGATCCAATGGTTCGGCGATGACTTCTTCTCACATGTCGATGTCTACATTGCCGGCATGCTGTGGGGCGCTCGCTCCGACGTTATCAAGCCGTTGAGCGGCGGGCCGGCGATCCCGGCCGGGGTCCAGTGCCGACCCGACAACTATGAACACTGGTTGCACCGCACCGTGTTCCGGTTGCCATGCACGATGCTGCAACAGCAGTCGTACTACGCGTTCATTCACAGCCAAGAGGGTAAGCCGTATGATCCTCTCGCTATTGCCGGATTCGCCCTTGAGCGCAACTGGCGCAAGGCTGATAGCTGGATATGCAGCGAGCTGCAGGCGGCTTCTGGTGAGTCAGCCGACATGTGGGGAATCCTCGATGCGGTTGGCGAGCGCAAGCTGTTTGTGCCGAACAACTCGATCGCGCCCGGCGCGCTCGCCATGTTGATAAGCGGCCGTGATGGCACTACAATTCTCAGCAGCTACTGATGGGGGAACGACATGGCGATACACGAAGACTATGCGAAGGATGGCCTGCCGCTCGGTCAGCAGCATTTGAAGGATGCCGCTGTCGAAATGCGTGATACAGCGCCACAGCCGCCAAAACAACAGCCCAGCCTGTTCACTCGTCTCGATCAGCAGAACATCATAAACCAGTGCCTGCGCTCGCCGATGCAGAACATGGCTGAAGCCCGTGCGCTTGACGCCTCGCTACAACGCTTTGCGCAATTGGTCGAGGCCGCGGCTAAGATAGGGATGGTGACGCCATGAGCCCGCTAACTCCCGTTCAAGTCGATCGCGCATGGAATGCGCTTGGCAACGCTGGCAATTTCATTGGCGGTGCTATCGCGCTCTTTGCATGGTATCAGGCTCGGCGCGCTGCTCGTATAAGTGCGAGCAACGCCGCCACTATTGGCGGCATCAAAGATTCTGTTGACGGGTTGCTAGCTTCCAAGCTAGCAACGGCAAAAGACAAA
>Ga0302324_100022450_pt1 | contig 12257 bp, 10 predicted proteins | sample Palsa_T0_1_FD_201949 | JGI IMG/M metagenome (GOLD analysis project Ga0302324, IMG submission 201949) | Peat permafrost microbial communities from Stordalen Mire near Abisko, Sweden - Palsa_T0_1 | ecosystem: Environmental > Terrestrial > Soil > Palsa > Peat permafrost | place: Sweden: Abisko...
TTACCCGATAAATCCTCATCCCTTTTGCCGGCTTGGCGACTTGGCGGCTCCTCACCATCTCCGCTTCCGACCTGCAGCAGATGGAAGAAGTTCTAGCTTCCGAGCTTGTTCGGATCTCGCCAAGCCCTCTCGAAGGGCAAGCGCCAGGCGTGCGGCGCGACGAGCTGATGAATCACGTTCGGCCCCCACGAGCCGGGAGCGTACGCACGTACGGGCGGCGGCGCTTCCAAAAGCGGGGCCGACCTTTCCCATAAGCCCTCGATACCTTCGGCGGTCGTAAACAATGTGTGATCGCCGCGCATCGCGTCGAGGATCAAGCGCTCATAGGCCTCGAGCACGTCGCCGATGAGTCCCGTGTCGTGCATCGCGAACTGCAAGCTCAGCTTGTCGAGGCGCATCCCGGGACCGGGGCGCTTGCCGTAAAACGAAAGGGACACCTTCGAAGCGTCCGCCAAGTCGAACGTCAGGTGGTCGGGCCCTTGAGCGCCGACCCCCGACCCGGCCGGGAACATGCTCTTCGGCGGCTCCCGGAAAGCGATCGAAATGATGCGCTGCCCCTCGGCGAGCCGCTTGCCCGTGCGAAGGTAAAAAGGCACACCGGCCCAGCGCCAGTTGTCGATGAAGCACTTGAGCGCGATGAACGTCTCGGTGTCCGACTCCGGATTGATTCCCTCTTCCGTTCGATAGCCGGTGTATTGGCCGCGAACGACGTCGGCCGGCTGGATCGGCAGCATACAGCGGAAGACTTTGTTCTTTTCCTCGCTGATGGGCGTCGAGGCGAGGGAGGTCGGGGGCTCCATCGCCATGAAAGCGAGAATCTGAAAGAGGTGAGTCACGACCATGTCGCGAAAAGCGCCGACGGTTTCGTAGAACCCGGCGCGCTTGCCGAGCCCGAGGGTTTCCGGCACGTCGATCTGCACGTGATCGATGAAGTTGCGATTCCAGATGGGCTCGAAGAGACCGTTGGCGAAACGGAAGGCGAGAATGTTCTGCGCGGGCTCCTTGCCGAGGAAGTGATCGATTCGGAAGATTTGTTCCTCGTTGAACACCTCGTGCAGGCTTGCGTTCAAAGACACCGCGCTCGCAAGGTCGGTTCCGAACGGCTTCTCCATCACGACTCGGGATCGTTCGACGAGGTTCGCCTCCCCCAGCATCCGTACGGACGACAGGGCTGCACCCGGCGGCACGCTGAGATAGTGGAGCCGGCGACTCTCACCGGTGAATGTCTTCTCCGCCTTCTCGACAGCCGTTTTCAAGGCCGCGGCGCCCGCATTGAGGGGCACGTAATCCAGGCTCGCAGCGAAGGCGGCCCAATCTTCCTCCGTGACTTCGCGCGTCGCGAACTCCGCGAGAGCTCCGCGCGTCGCGATCCGAAAGGCGTCGGCGTCCATGTTGTCGAGCGAAACGCCGATGATCCTGCACTCCGGGATGAACCCGTGGCGCGAGAGGTGAAATAAGCCCGGGAGCAGCTTGCGTCGGGCCAGGTCGCCCGTGGCGCCGATGAGCACCACGACGTGCGGATACCTCGGACCCACCCCCCGAGGAACCTTTGCCGGCTTGCCCATCGTTGTGGCCGCCGAATGTACCCGACCTAGGGTGACGGAGAAAGGCTCGTTTCTGTGACGTCCATCTCGCGTAGCACCGTGTCGTGAATCAACGCTACTGGGGGCGAGCCGTGGGAAAGGAGCGCGTCGTGGAACCGCTGGAGTGAAAAGCGCGCGCCAAGCTTGGCTCGAGCTTCCTCGCGAAGCGCGAGGATCTGCAGCTTTCCGAGCGTGTACGCAAAATAGCCGGGGTCGAACGTGCCGCGCACGGCCTGCTCGTGCGCCGTCGCCTTGCTCTGATGGCAATCGGTCATGAAGCGCCGCTCCGCCTGCTCGATCGTCATGCCTTGGGTGTGCATGCCGACGGAGGCAGCAAACCGGCAATTGCGAAGGAGCGCGCCTTCGAGCATCGCGAGCCGGTTGGCAGGGTCCTCACTTCCGAGACCCTCGTCGATCATCATCTGCTCGCCGTAGTGGGCCCATCCCTCGACGAACGAATAGCTCTGAAAAGCCTTCTGGACGCGAGTCGGCGCGCGCTCCGCCCATCGCCCTTGAACGAAATGCCCCGAGTAGACTTCGTGGATGGTCGTTCCGAGCAGGCTCCCGACCGAACCGAGATAGGCCTGCCGCTCGGCCTCGGGCCAAGACTTGTCCGGGATCGTGAGCTGGTAGTACGCGCTGCGCGCGGTCTCGAACGGGCCGCTCATCTCGATAGAAGCCGCGTTCCAACGCTCGTAGGGCGGCATTTCACGGACGACGGGCTCGTCGGTGGTCGGAATCGTGACGATCCGGTGGTCGACGATGAAACGCCGCGCGCTGTGCATCATGGTCGCCGCCGTCGAGAACAGAGTCTTTTCGTCGACGGGTTTGGGGCGAGCGTGCTCGGCCAGGCCCTCGTAAGCGCGCCTATTTCGCGCGAGGTTTTCTTCGTTCATCCCGGCGAACGCCTCGAGCGGCATCGTGAGCCCCTCCTGCGATCGGAGGAGGGCCGCGTACCGCTCGCGCCCGAGCACATGACTTTGATCTCCCTGCGCGGCTTGTTTCTCGAGCCAAGCGGCGAGGTCGCTTGCCGCTTTGGCGAGGGATTCGTTCGTGGATGCGAAGCGCTTTTGCTCCTCGGCATCTCCTTGATCTCCCATAATCCGCGCGACGTCGCCCCGCAGGTAGGTGGCGAAGCCGGCGAAGTTGCGTGAGGCCACCTCGGCGAGTGGCTTCGGCAGCGGCGGCGTGAGGTTCTCGCGCGCATGGACCACCTCGCGGAGAGCGGCTCCTTCTTGTGCGAGAAGGGCGGCCGCACGCAGCCTGAGCGGCGCGTAGTCGCGATCGAGATAAACGCTGACCGAGAAAAGGTCCTCATAAGCTTGCGGGCGATGGTGAGGCGCGTCCATGTCGACCAGCCAGAACCTGCTTGTTTGGACCCAACTCTCGAGCTCCGCACGATCGATACGCTCATCGCTCGTGAGCGAGCTGTCGACGACCGCCGCAAGCTCGCTCGCCGCGCGATCGAGCCACACACGACGAGCCGCAATGGCCTCCGGCGAAAGAGACGCCACCTTGCCGTCGTATTGGTGGAGTCCGAGCTCGCGTGCCGTCGAAGGGTCGTCGGCCAAGAGCTCGTCCAAGATGCGATCTCGCAGCACGCCGAACGTGGGAAGAGCCGCGGCGCGAAGCGGGCTTACGGGCGGCGGCGTCAAAGACGCGGCGGGCGACACACATTGTCCGGGAGGCGCGCCGCCGCACGCCTCCAACATGCAGGCAACCGCGGCAAGGGCTAGATGACGCATGGGCCAGCGTTCGCTCCTTACGCGGGCGAGTGGCACACCGCTTCGATGTTGTTCCCGTCCGGATCGAGGACGAACGCGCCGTAGTAATGCGGGTGGTAGAGCGCGCGCGGCCCCGGCGGGCCATTGTCTTTTGCTCCCGCTGCGATGCCCGCGACATAGAACGCATCGACGGTCGCGCGGTCTTTGGCGTTGAAGGCAACATGGACGGGCGACGCTCCGACCCTGTGGGCTGCCGTCCAGAAGTCGGGGCTCTTTCCGCCAATCCAGAAGAACGCTCGACTCTGCAGGCCGAACCCTCCGTAGGCCCCGAACTCGGAAATCAGCTTGATTCCTAGGGGCCCGAGCACCCTTTCGTAGAAAACTTTGGACCGCGCGTAGTCGGTCACGGTGAGCGTGACGTGATCGAGCATGCGGGCAGCATACTCGTCATTCTTCTCTGAAGCGGAGGGGGAACCGTAGCGGGATAGATATCTTCTGCGTGCAACCCGCCGGAAAGTGCCATGCGCGGACGTGCCCCTCGACGCATTGGGCTACCGAGGGGTCGTCGCCCGCGGTCGTGACCGTCTGTGGAAGGCCGTCAGGGCCGATGGTCAGCGTCGCGGTGACATTGGCGGCAGCCTTGGCCGTTTCGGCGTGCTCGAAGCACGAGCGGTTGAGATGCATGAGGTGAAGCCTCACGATCTTCTGCACTTGCTCTTCCGAGATGCATGGGGCCGCCGCGGGGGCTGCCTGTTTTTGGGGGGCACCGGCTTCGACAGCGATGGGACCGTGGGCCGGCTCAGGCGAGTGAAATGCGCTCGGCGAGCCTTTTGCCACTGCGGGCGCGGGCTCATGGGTGTGCGGAGCCGTCGGCTCCATCGGTACCCCCTGAGCCAAGGACGTATCCGGCATCGGCGCCGCGGTGGCTACCGCGCTACTGGCGGCGCTCGGTTCGGCATTTGGAGGGGCCTTCCGAGTCACGCGGGCAGCCAAAAGGACCCCAACGATGCCCACGGCGATGGCGCCCACGATGGCCGCCACCGCGAGGCGCACTCTTCGTGCGCTCGGCACCTCTGGGGCTGTATTCGCGGACGGCGCCATCGACCCCGATGCGCCTCGGACGCTCTCCGCATAAGCGAGAGGCGCCGGCGCCATTGGCGCGACGGCGTAGCTTGGACCCGACAAGACAGCGCGTAGTGGCCCCATAGCTTCGTCGGCATTGGGGTAGCGGGCCGCCGGGTCGCGAATTACGCAGCGGGCAAACCACCCATCGAAGCCCACTGGGAGCGCGAGCTTTGCATCGAACCCCTCGGCGCGAGCCGATGCGGGCGGGATGGGCTCGAAGAGGATCTCCCGAAGCAGCTGCGTAACCGTCGTCTCCTCGGCGTTCGCGGCGCTCCAGAAGAAGCGGCCCGTTAGCAGGTGGAAAGCGATGAGCCCGAGCGCCCATACGTCCGCCGGGAAACCGACCTTCGAGCCGTCGGTTTGCTCGGGCGCCATCCACATGGGCGAGCCCACGGCAGCGGTCCGCGTGGTCTTCGCTTCTGCCACGATCTTCGCGATGCCGAAGTCGAGCACCTTGACGGTGAACTCGCCCCCCGCGCGTTTCGAGCGCGCCAGGAAGATGTTCTCGGGCTTGAGGTCGCGGTGAACGACGCCTGCTCGGTGTGCGGCTCCGACGGCGTGGCAGAGTTGCTCGAAGATGAAAAGGACCTCGGAGGGCGCGAAGGCGCCTCGCCGTGCGACGACCTGTGAGAGATCGTCGCCGACGAGCAGCTCCATCGCAATCCAAGGGGTGTGGGTCGCAACATCGACGCCGGCTCCGACGACTTCGACGACATGCTCGCTTTCAATGAGCGAACCGACTCGCGCTTCCTGCTCGAAGCGCTTTCGAAGCGCTGCGTCGGCCACGAGCTGCGGAAGCATCAGCTTGAGCGCCCGATGTTTGCCCGTGCTGACTTGCTCGACGACGTAAATCGCCCCCATTCCTCCCTGAGCGAGCGGCTCAATCACCCGGAAGTCGCCCGCAAAAAGGGTGGACGGCTGGAGGTTGAGCGGATCCAACAAGGCCTCGGAGCAAGGTCTAGTGGTCCGTTCCGGAAGTCGCAATTGGAGTGGGGCGGCCCGCTAGCCTGGCATTATTGCCCCGCGTCGGCGGGGGCGGTGCCGCACTGGACAGTGAGCTCGTCGATGGAGAACCAAGGCATGGTCGGTACCGTCGAATCGTTACCGGTTTGAATGTATCGAACGTACCGAGCGGAGACCGCCGGGAAGGTGACGAGCTGGTCGGTAGACGCCGCAGTCGGCGAGTTGAAGACCGACTTCCAGCATATTCCGTCGAGAGAGACATCGACTTCATACGAGGTCGCGACGTCTGTCGTGTCCACCGTGTCGTTTACCGTAATACCGCTCACATATAGGTCCCGGCAAAGGTCGATCTGAAAATACTCGCCGCCAACTTGGGATTGCCCATCGGTGAAGCGGGTCGCTGTGTTGCCGTCCACCGCGTACTGCACCAAAAGCTTGTTGTTTGGAATCCCGTCGAGTCCTGCAGCAGCGGCCGGTTTCGCGCTCACGACGTAACATGATTGGGCGGGGCAACCCGTTCCCGTCATGCAGCCCGCGGTACACGTGTCGGTGCCCGCGGTGCTCGCGACGCATCCGGGAGGGTTCGAGGAGCCGACCGGGGACCCAGCGCTCGCAGTGGACGAACCCGACGAACCCGACGCCGTCCCCGAGCTCGACCCCGACGCGCTGCCCGACGCTGTCCCGGACGTCGAGCCCGACGCTGTCCCGGACGCCGAGCCCGACGCTGCCCCGGATGCCGAGCCGGTGGACGGTCCCGATGCGCTGCCGCTCGTTGCACCGCTCGTTGCACCGCTGCTGCCACTCGTCGTGCCGCTCGCGCCGGTCGTCGTGCCGCTCGCAATCCCGCTCGCGTTGCCGCTGACGCTTCCGGTACCGCCGCTCGCACTACCGCTGACCGCGCCGCTCACGCTTCCCGCCGCACCGCTGGTGCCGCTACTCGTGGTCCCGCTACTCGGGGAAGTTGCTCCTGATGTGGAGCCGCTCGAGGGCGCCGTCGCATCGGGCTGAACCGAGGCGCCGCTTCCGCTCTGCGCCTGATCACCGGTCGAGTCGCCGGTTGCGCACCCGCCTCCTACAGCCGAAGCGAGACAAACGAAGGCGAGAACTCCCCAGCTACGCATTGTCGCATGACGTCGCATATTAACCTCTAGCGCAGACGGGGCTAGGCCCGAAGCGGGTGAGCATACCCCGCTTTTCCATGGATTGATCTCGTTCTCGGCGCAATCTGACGCTCGCGTTTTCGTCGGCGAACGTGCCCACCGACCGCGGCGTGCTCGCAATCTGCGCCCAAAGTCGTACACTGGCTGCTCGACGCGCCGAGGTCATGCAACCCTCGGTAAACCATCGCCGACGCACAGCTGGGGCCGTAATGACTCGAACCGAGTGGCCGGCGACCAACCCTGTAGCTCTGGCGATGGCCGGCTGCGCGCTCGTCTTCGCACTTGGCACTGCAGCCTGCGGGGGCAAGGTTGTTTCAGACGAGAATCCTGGCGAAGACGACGCCGCGACAGAGGCTGCGCCGGCTGTCGAGTGCGGCCCGCTCGACTCCTCGGTCACGTGTGGAACCGACCCTTGCGGCAACGCGGTTTTGCCTGTCTGCCGGGCCGCCCTGTGGCTCTGTCCTCTAATTCCTTCAGAATGCGCCCCCGACGCGGCGGCCGGTGACGGATCCGCGGGGCCTGGTGGCTTTGCGTGCGGCGCGGGGAGCTGCCCGACCGGCACCTTCTGCCAAGATCCGGTGGGCACCGATCCGGGAGCGTGTATCCCTTTTCCGCTCGAGTGCAAGCGGACGCCGAACACGCCTTCCGCAACCTGCGCGTGCCTTGAACGGCGAGCAGCGCAGGACAAGATTTGTCGCCCGGATCATTTTTTCTGCCCGTATCCAACGGCGAACGTCAACGCTCTGCACATCGGGTGCGTTGCGGACTAGGCCCGCGCGTTAGGTCGCAAGCTTGAATGTTGGATATTCAAAATATCCACGTCGACATATTCCACTCATAAACTACGTTTGCAGTCGGGTCATAACTGCATTTCAAACGGGAAATGCTGCGCGACCTGCGGCCCAACTGGGGCTACAAGTACTCACTTGCGCCTCCGTATCCCAAAGAGGACCGATGCGAACCCCCGATCTCTCCGTTAAGGCCTTTTCGCGAGATCACCGTCCTCTCGCAGCATGCGCGATCATGTTCGTTGCCACCGCTTGTTCAAGCAGCACGCCGGGAACAAGCAGCTCCGGCGAGGCCGCCGAAACGAGCGGTTCGTCCTCGGGCGCTACCGGCTCTGCGCCGAACATCGGGTCCATCTCGGGAGCAACCGGTACTGCAAGCCCAAGCGGGACTACAAGCGCGGCAGGAGCAAGCGGCGCCACGAGCGCAGCAGGAGCGAGCGGCGCGACCGCTAGCGGGGCCGTCTCCACCAGCTCGGGCGCGGGGAGCAGCGGCGCCGGTACGAGTGGCAGCACGGTGAGCCCTGGCGCCGATGCGAGTAGCTCGACGTCCGGCTCGGGCGCGACGGTGCCGACCGGGATGAGCGCCGGTTGTGGCAACCCGCCTCCCGCCGCCGACGTGGCTTCAAAGTACGTGAAGCACGACATCATGATCACCAACGTGGACCCAGCATTCTTGGCGGCTCACCCGGCGACGCCGGGGGGGAGCTTTACGGATCGCACATATTACTTGGACCTTCCCGCCAACTACGACCAGACCAAGGCGTATCCTGTCATTTTCGGTGGAGGCGGATGCGGCGGCGCGGTCGTACAAAACGGCGATGGGGGCGGCTTCAACGTGCTTCCGACCGACTCCCCTCTCGCGATTCAGATCGGGCTTAGTTACGTCTGGCCGGTCGGCGCGGGCGCATGCTTTGCCGACGGCTATAGCGACACGCCCGATCTCCCCTATTTCGACGCCATCCTGGCCGAGATCGAAGCCAACTATTGCGTCGACAAGAGCAAGCTCTTTGTTGCTGGATACAGTAGCGGCGCGTGGGAGTCCTACATGCTGGGCTTTGCACGCGGCGGTACGGTTTTGCGCGGCATCGCGACCGCCGCAGGTGGCCTGCGCATGGCCGCGGATCGTCCGCCGGCAAGCGGGAAACCGTTCGCGGCCCTTCTACTCACGGGCGCAAGCGACACGGAAAATCCGTTCACGGGCCCCACCGGCTCACAGTTGGCTCTCGATCTCGTGCTCCAGACGAATGCGTGCGTCGGAATGGCGACGACCCCTTGGCCCACCTTTGCCGGCGGAATGTGCTTGCAATACACAGGCTGCCCGGCCGCCTATCCTGTCATCTTTTGCACCGGCGGCGGCTCGGGGCATACGGACGGCGGGGCGGCATACAAGCCCGCGATCTGGACGTTCTGGAGCACCTTGATGTCTCCGTAGCGCTCGAAGGGCGCCCGTGCGCCTCTCGCGGCTTGGCGGTAAGTAGCGACCCGTGTCTGCGTCGCCTGCTCGTTGGACCGCGGCCGTTGTCGTCCTGACGATGCTCCTCGTCCCCGTCGCGGGCGGGTTGCTCGTTCGGGCGTTCATGCCGGTTCCGCGCGCGGTCGAAACGCCCGAGCTGCCGGTGGTCCGCCCGCCGCCGCGCCGGCTCGTGGCCGCTGTGGAGAGCGCCGCTGAGATCGACGGGCGGATTCTCGATGCCAACGGGGATCCCGTGGACGGCGCAGTCGTTCGCCTCGTCTCTGTTTTTTCACCCCACGGCGTGCTGCGGGATACGAAAAGCGACGCCGCAGGCAGATTCTCCTTCGCGCGACTCGCGCCGGCTGCCGTGCGCGTCGTTGCCGAGCACGACCGCGACGGCGCCGTGAGCAGCGCTGAGATCGACGTCGCTGATGCCGGGCGCATCGAGATCACTCTGGTCCTATCGGTTGCGGGCTCGGTGCTCGGCACCGTCGTCGACTCGGACGACCACGCGGTGGCGGGGGCCAAGCTTTCGATCGAAGGTGCGCCGTGGACCGCACGGAGCGCGACTAGCGACGCGGGCGGCGCCTTTCGACTGACAGCCGTTCCGAAAGAAGCCACGTCGCTTGTCGCGGTCGCGCCCGGATACCGAACGGCACGCGTCGCCCTATCGCGCCACGATGACATGGCGGACTGGATCGTGCGCGTGCGTCTCACCGCCGCGCCCGCCGTCGAAGGTGACGTGCTCGACTCGGACGGCCAGCCGACGAGCGCCGCCATCGTTGCGTGTGAAGGGCTGCCCTCCGAGGCGCACGCGGCGAGCGCCAAGGACGGAACGTTTCAACTTCCTTCGTCGACCCTTGGCTGCAGCGCCGTGGCTCAGCATGACGACTACGCGCCCAGCTCTTCGGTACCCATCGTCGACGGTACGCGCATCGTGCTCCGTCTGAGAGTCGGGGGGACAATCGACGGTATCGTGGTCGACGAGCACGCCAGAGGCGTCGAGTCGTTCACTGTCGGCATCGAATCGTTCTCGGGTGCGCAAGCTCGCAGCCCCGCAAGCCGGGGCCCTCGAAGCTTCGAAGATGCGCGGGGGGCCTTCCGCTGGGACAAGCTCGCGCCGGGAAGCTATGTCCTCACGGCGGCCACGTCCGGCAAACCCCCAACCCGGTCCGACGTGATCGATGTCGTCGCCGGAGCGGCCACGAAAGCGCGGATCGTCGTGCCGGAAGGCGGCTCGGTGACCGGACACGTCTACGACGAGCACCGAGTCGCCCTCGAGGGCGTCGACGTCCATTTCGATTCGGTAAGCAGCGTCATCGAAAGCCGCGCCAACGCGACGACCGACCGCGCTGGGATGTATCGTATCGATGGCGCTCCCGCAGGACCTTTCACGCTGCGCGTTGGGCACCAAGGCTACCGGGTCCGCCTCCTCTCGGGCTTGCGAGTCGACTCCCATCGCACGCTCACCCAAGACGTCGCCCTCACGAGCATCGACGGCGGCCCAAGCCTCGAGCTCAGCGGCATCGGCGCGAATCTCGTCCAGACCCAAGGAGGCATATCGTTCGGAGCGGTTTTCACGGGCGACCCCGCCGAGCGCGCCGGGCTGCGCGCGGGCGATCACGTCCTCAGTGTGGATGGCGAAGACGCGGACCGCATGTCGGTGGTCGACGCGCTTCAGCGCCTCCGCGGCGAAGCGGGGACACCGGTCAGCGTGTCCGTGCAGCGGCAAACCGGCGAAATCGTCGACGTACTGATCACGCGCGCGGCCATCGTCCGGTGACTCGCGAAGGGCGCCCACATTGGCTCGACGCGCAGATGGCGACACCGCGATTTCCTGATTCAACAGAGAAATATTCTCTCGACGAACTTTTGCGGTTTCCTACGTATCGGTGAAAGCGCGAGACTTTTTGAATTTCCGAATCGACGTGTCACCCTAAACAACGACGGTCGCTAGATGACCTGAAGTGGGAGATTCGAATGGCTGGTGGCCTTCTTCGCAATGCGCTCATCATGAGCGCTTTTCTCGTTGGATGCACCGGTAGCTCGAAGGAGACGATGGGGGGCCTCGACGGCGGCCCGGGCCCGACCGGCGGCGACGACCGCGACGTCGGGTCGATACCAAGCATGGGGCCCAATGATTCGGGCGATACCGCCGATTCTACCGGAAGCGGCGCAAGTACCTCGCTCGTCACCGATACCGGCGCTGAAGCGGCACCGGTCACGACGACGGACGCCTCGCCCGCAGTGGTTGCTCCACAGGGTGAGCCCGATTCGAGCTTGCTGAATCCCGGGCCGACGGGAAACGGAGACCGCACGATCGGGCCGACTTTCACCCCAGCGCCCGAGACAATGGTAGAGGCGGGAGTGCCCAAGGGCCACGTCATCAGCTTCATGCTGCCAACGGGCACGATTTACCCGTTGGCACCGACCCGCAATGTAAGGGTCTACGTTCCTTCCCAATACGTGTCCGGCACGCCCGCTCCGCTCATGGTGGTCCAAGACGGCATGGACTCGTTCTACGACTTCGTGCCTTTGCTCTCGACGGTTCTCGACAACTCGATCAACGCGAAGATGGTGCCGACGCTAGTGGTCGTGTTCCCGGACAACGGGGGTGGCGACTCTGTGGGCAGTGAGCGAGGTCTCGAATATGACACGGTGTCCGGATTGTATGCCGAGTGGGCAGATCAGGAGCTTCTGCCGGCAGCCGAGGCGGCTACGATGGCGCAGTTGCCGAGCCAAGCCGTCACGTTTACTCACGATCCGCAAGGACGCGGCACGATGGGCGGGAGCTCTGGAGGCGCCGCATCCTTTTCGATGGCGTGGTGGCACCCTGATCTGTTCAATCGCGTCTTGACCTTCTCCGGCACCTTCGTAAACCAGGTGCCTGCAAACTCGCCGTTCCCCCACGGCTGCTGGGTCTATCACGACGTCGACCCGTACGATGCCGGAGGCCCCAACGGCTTAATCGTTCAAGACTGCCAGAACGCGGCAGGGTTCGTCGGCGCCAGCGCACCCGGACCTTGCGATACTCCGTTGTCGATGGCTTCTTGCCAGGCCGTCGGCAGCTGCGCGTGGAACACCACGGTGAACCGCCCGCTACGCATGTGGCTCGAATCGGGAACGAATGACGATGGCGCCGGGCAAGCTCCATCGACCTATAGAAATTTCGATCTTGCCAATCAGCGAATGGCTGCGTCGCTTCAGATGCGGGGATACCCCTACCACTACGATCACGCCCTTGGGGCCGGCCACGTCGACCAAGGCGTGGTTCACCAGACGATCGCGGAAGCGTTGATCTGGCTTTGGGGCGGGTATCCGATCGGGCAGTAGGCTAGAACGCATCCGACAACCGGGGTAGCGGGGTAAGTGATCGAGATTGCTCCATGTTTCAGAAAGCGCTTTCCATCTGCAGGGGAAGGTGTTTGTACCTTTGTCGATGGATCTCACCGACGAGCAGT
>Ga0302324_100022452_pt1 | contig 12256 bp, 8 predicted proteins | sample Palsa_T0_1_FD_201949 | JGI IMG/M metagenome (GOLD analysis project Ga0302324, IMG submission 201949) | Peat permafrost microbial communities from Stordalen Mire near Abisko, Sweden - Palsa_T0_1 | ecosystem: Environmental > Terrestrial > Soil > Palsa > Peat permafrost | place: Sweden: Abisko...
GGTTGCCGCGGGGGAAGTAGTTCAGCGGCTGGCGCTTGAACGCGCCCGCGGACAGGCCGGTGTAGTAGCAGTTGAAGCCGTGCGGCGAGGTCGGGTCCTGCTCCCCCAGCATCTGGTTGAACAGCGTCCGCTCGTAGTAGTCGATCAGGTCGGTCCTGGTCAGCTGGTGGAAGTGCAGCAGCCGGGTCAGCTTGAGCAGGTTGTAGCTGACGCAGTTCTCGCAGGTGAAGTTCGACAGCTGCCCGGCGACCACGTCCGGCTGCTGGAAGTGCTCGTAGTTGCCGGCCCCGCCGATGACGTAGACGTGGTGCCCGGTCACGATGTCCCAGAAGTTCTGGGCGATGTCGCGGTACTTGGTGCTGCCGGTCTCCTCCCACATCCGGACGCACGCGATGATCTTCGGCGTGGTCACGTTCGCCTGCAGCCCGGCCAGCTGGTCGACCCCGTCGGCGAGCGGGTCGAGCACCTGGGCGTGGTAGAACCGCTGCGCGGCGGCCAGGTACCGCTCCCGGCCGGTGATCGTGTACAGGTTGGCCAGCGCCTCCGGCAGGCCGCCGAATTCGTTCTGCAGCACCATCTGCATCTGCGCGTAGGGCAGCCGCGCCGTCCGCCAGTCCACCCAGTCGCCGAGCTTGATCGCCACGTCGAGCGCCTGGTCGTCGCCGGCCAGCTGGTACTGGTCGATCAGCCCGGCCAGGTACTTGTGGATCATGTAGTACGGCGACCAGACGTACCGGCCCTCCTCCAGCAGGTCGAAGAAGGACTCGGGAAACGCGGACAGGTACCCGGGGTGGAACCCCATCTGGCGCGCGCGAGCCTGCAGGGCGGCGAGCTCGCTGACCAGGTAACGGCCGCGGGCCAGGGCCTCGTCGCTGCCAGTGTTCGCGTAGGTCAGGGCCAGCGCGGACATCAGGTGGCCGGTGGTGTGCCCGCGTACCTCGGAGGTCGGCAGCTCCCAGCCGCCGCACGGCTGCGCCGACGACAAGACGCCGTAGTTCAGCCGGAACGGGCGGAGCATCCGGTCCGGATCCAGGAACAGGAGATAGGCGGTGTTCCGGCCCTGATTGTCGCGGAACGGGCTGTCGAGCAGCTGCACGTCGGCCAGCGGCAGCGCGGCGGTACGCCCCGCGGTGCCGTCCGGCGCGTAGCCACCGGGGATCGGCTTCGCGTTGGGCGTGCTGGCCAGCTTCGCGTTAAGGGGACTCGGGGTGCTCGCGGACGAGGAGCGGTCCAGCAGGGCCTGCTCGGCGACGAGGGCGCCGACGCCGAGCAGCACCAGCGCCTCGCGCCGGGTCAGGCCGCCCGCCTTGTCCACGTCGCAGATCCTTTGCCCGGTCATCGCCCCGCTCCGATCGTACCCAGCGGCTCTTTGGTGGTAACGACCGCGAACCGGGGCAGGTTCTCAGCCGCCGGAGGCTAAGTTATTACCGCACGCTTACGGGCCCGGCGATCGTTGAGCCGGAACCGGCGCCGGCCCGTAGTCATGGGTAGTGGCCAGTGCTTGCGGCAGCCGAAAGATCAATGAGCCTTATCAAGCTCCCAGGCTCAGTGATCGCTCGTCTCCTCCTATCCGTGTAGGCGCCGCCGGCACTGGCCACCGGCCTGTCCGGGTGCGGCTAGCCGTGCAGGACGAGGGCGGCAAGCGCGGCCAGCGTGACGGTAACGGCGGCGCCGGCGCCGTGCACGACCAGGACCCGGCCGGCGAAGCGCGGCGCCGAGTGGGCGTCGGCGCGGCGGGCGGCGCGCAGGTTGGCCGTGAACCAGGCCAGCCCGAGGCTCGCCGTGACCGCGACCAGCCCGAACCCGATCCAGCCCAGCGCCTGGTTGCGGACCAGGGCGAAGCCGAGCCAGAACGCCAGCCCGATGATGGCGGCGGCCGGATGGGCGAACTCCAGCAGCGACCGCAGGTCGGGCAGCACCGGGGCCTGCCGCGAAGCGATCAGCGACGGCGGATCCCACCGATCCCGGGCCGCGCGCTTGCGATCCCGCGCCGAAGGGGCATCGGGTGCCGAAGGGGCATCGGGTCCGGCGGACGCGCCGGGTGCGAGCGCGGCGGCCCGAGCGCGAGCGGCGGGCGCGGGCGTGGACGCGGCCGGGCGGTTGCGGCGCAGGTTACTGGTCACCAGCAGGTAGAAACCAGCACCGGCGGTGAGCGCCCAGAGCAACAGCACTGCGACGGCCATCCTCACTCCTCTCCGCAGGCAATGTACCCGGCCGACCTGAACGTGGTCCGCGCCGGAACAAACCACGGTGCGTGACGAGTTTTGTGTTTTGTATGCGAGGCGACGAGCGCGGCGATACACTGAATAATCCTGTAATCACAGGGCGTGACTTGAAATTATGTTCCGAAGCACCTGATGAAACACTGCTAACCTGTCTCCCGACAGCCGCTGCCCATTCTGCGTCGCCAACGGGGTCCGTGAATACGGAAGGTGACGTCGAACCATGGTCGTTCGGAATATTAAAGATTTTTCCGGGTAGCGGCTGAGGATCAGCTCAAAGGGGCAACGATGACGCCGGTCATTGGCATAACCGCATATGACGACGAGGCGGCCTGGCGCAACTGGAAGGCCCGGGCCGCGATGCTTCCGTATGCGTACGTGAACGCGGTGCGGCGGGGCGGCGGACGGCCGGTCCTGCTGCCGCCGGGCGGGGACCAGGACGAGGCCAGCGCGACCGTCGCGGGCCTGGACGGCCTGGTCGTGTCAGGCGGGCCGGACATCGATCCGGCCCGGTACGGTCAGCCGCGCCATCCGAAGACGCAGCCCGCCATACCGATCAGGGACGCGTGGGACCTGGCCGTTACCGGCGCCGCGGTGGCCCAGGGCGTGCCGTTGCTGGCCATCTGCCGCGGCATGCAGGTGCTGAACGTGTGCCGGGGCGGCACGCTGCACCAGCACGTGCCGGACCTGGTCGGCCACGAGCGGCACGAGGGCACACCGGGCGTGTACGCGCGGCACCGGGTCCGGATCGGCGCGGACGGCGTGCTGGCCGGCGTCATGCCCGAGCCGGGCTACTTCGACGTGCCCACCTACCACCACCAGGCCGTGGACCTGCTCGGCGACGGGCTGCGCGCGGTCGCGTGGGCGGAGGACGGCACGGTCGAGGCGGTCGAGCGGGGTCCCTCCGAGCTCGGCGGCCTGGCCGGCTTCGTCCTCGGCGTCCAGTGGCACCCGGAGCAGGGCGATGACGTGCGGCTGTTCGGCGCGCTGGCCAGCGCCGCGGCCGAGCGGGCCGCGGCCCGGAGCCGTGTCCTGACGCCTATGATCTAATTCAGCGTGAGCGCTACGATATACAGTGCTCACTGTGCTCAGCATCGGTGATCAGGAGTTAGCTCGTGCCGGGAGGTTCGCCCGCCATCGTCGCCGCGGTGTTCCGCGCGGTACGAACGGGAAACGCTTTCGAGGAGACCGTCGAGCGGCTGCTCGAAGGGGTCAAGCTGGGCGTCTACGCGCCCGGTGACAGGCTGCCCCCGGAGCGGGAGCTGACCCGCAGGCTGGGGGTCAGCCGGATCACCCTGCGGGAGGCGCTGCGTGAGCTGGCCGCGGCCGGCTACGTGGAGACCAAGCGCGGGCGGTTCGGCGGCACGTTCATCATCCGCCAGCCCGAGCCGCTCGTCTCCGACGAGCTCACCCGCACCGCGCGCGACATGGGCGGCGGCGAGCTGGACGACGCGCTGACGTTCCGGCGGGTGGTGGAGACCGGCGCGGCCGAGATGGCGGCCAAGGCCAGCCTGAGCAGGCAGCAGCGGGAGAGCCTGTCCGCGTCCCTGGCCGCCATGCACGACGCCGGGTCGTCCGGCTACCGGCAGGCGGACACGCGGCTGCACCTGGCCATCGCGGACGCGGCGGGATCACCGCTGCTGACCGCCAGCGTGGTCGAGGCCCGGGTCCGGCTGGTCGACCTGCTCAACGCCATCCCCATGCTGGAACGCAACCTGGAACACGCGAACGTCCAGCACACCGCCATCGTGCGGGCCATCTTGGCCGGCGACCCCGAGCGGGCGCGGCGCACGATGGCGGAGCACGTGGCGGGGACCGCGGCGCTGCTGCGGGGTTTCCTCGGCGACGTGCTCGACTCGTAAAGATCGTGTTACGTCGGGCGGCCGACCCGCCCGGATCTTGACATGCTCCTAGGCACGGTGCATGAATACGTTCATTCAATGGATCGGTTCCAGCCATATCGGCTGTTCTCGCCTAGGGAGATCGCATGGCCGACGACATAGCCGCCGTGCAGGCGGCAAGCGATGACGAGCGCCGCCTGCACGAGCTCGGCTACGCGCAGGAGCTTCGCAGGCGGATGTCGGGGTTCTCGAACTTCGCCGTGTCGTTCACGATCATCTCGGTCCTGTCCGGCTGCCTGACCCTGTACTACTTCGGGATGGAAGAGGGCGGCCCCGCCATCATCGTCTGGGGCTGGCCGATCGTCGGGATCATGACCCTGCTCGTGGGGCTGTCCATGGCCGAGGTCTGCTCCAGCTTCCCGACCGCCGGCGGCCTGTACTACTGGTCGGCCAAGCTGGCCCGCAGGAACGGGGCCGCCTGGTCCTGGTTCACCGGCTGGTTCAACTTCCTGGGCCAGGTGGCGATCACCGCGGGCATCGACTTCGGCGCGGCGCTGTTCATCAACTTCCTGCTGAGCCTGTGGTTCAACTTCAGCGTGTCCACGCACTGGCACACGGTCGTGATCTACGCCTGCGTGCTGCTGCTGCACGGCCTGCTGAACCAGTTCGGCATCCGGTTGGTGGCGCTGCTGAACAACGTCAGCGTCTGGTGGCACATCACCGGCGTGCTGATCATCGTCGGCGCGATGATCTTCGGCCTGAAGGCCGGCGCACACCACGCCTCGGCCAAGTTCGTGTTTACCGACCTGCAGAACCTGGGCGGATTCCACATCGGCTGGTGGTACGTACTGCCGGTCGGGCTGCTGCTGGCTCAGTACACCTTCACCGGGTACGACGCGTCGGCGCACATGACGGAAGAGACCCATAACGCCGCGCGCAGCGGCCCGCGCGGCATTGTCATGTCGATCCTGATCTCGCTGATCGCGGGCTGGGTGCTGCTGATCGGCATCACGTTCGCGATCCAGAAGGCGAACTACACCGGCGAGGCGACCGCGGTCGTGGCCCCGGCGCAGATCTGGATCGACGCGATCGGCCGGACCGGCGCCGAACTGCTGCTGCTGGTGGCGATCGGCGCCCAGCTGTTCTGCGGCATGTCGTCGGTCACGGCGAACTCGCGGATGATCTACGCGTTCTCCCGGGACGGCGCGCTGCCCGGCTCGGCCATCTGGCACAAGGTGAACAAGCGGACCAGGACGCCAACCAACGCGATCTGGCTGGCGGCCGGCGGCGCGCTGATCCTCGGCCTGCCGTACCTGTGGAACACCGCCGCCTACGGCGCGGTAACCTCCATCGCGACCATCGGCCTGTACGTCGCCTACGTGGCCCCGACGTACTTGCGGCTGCGGCAGGGCAGCAACTTCAAGCGCGGGCCGTGGCACCTGGGCCGGTGGAGTTACGTGATCGGCTGGACGGCCGTGGTCTGGGTCGTGTTCATCTTCTTCCTGTTCATGCTCCCGCAGTTCGGACCCATCGCCTGGGCCACGTTCAACTACGCGGTAATCGCGGTGGTCGTGGTGATCGGGTACGCGGGCCTGTACTGGCTGTTCTCGGCCAGGAAGTGGTTCACCGGGCCGAAGGTCCAGGGCACGGCCGAGGAACTGGCCGCGATCGAGCAGGAGCTGGCGTCATGACGGCCTCGGATTCAGGCACGGCACGGCGCGGGTACCTGACCCTCGAGCAGCTGCGCGTGGCGGTCGGCGAGGGCGAGATCGACACCGTGGTGCTGGCCTTCACCGACATGCAGGGCCGGCTGCAGGGCAAGCGCCTGTCGTCGGAGTACTTCCTGGACGAGGTGGTTCACCACTTCTCCGAGGGCTGCAACTACCTGCTCGCGGTGGACGTGGACATGAACACGGTCGACGGGTACGCCATGTCGTCCTGGGAGCGCGGCTACGGCGACTTCATGCTCGTGCCGGACATGAGCACGCTGCGCCAGCTCCCGTGGAACGAGGGCTCGGTGCTGGTACTCGCCGACCTGACCTGGCTGGACGGCGCGCCGGTGGTGGCCTCGCCGCGGCAGATCCTGGCCGCGCAGATCGCGCGGCTGGCCGAACGCGGGCTGGTCGCGCTGGCCGGGACCGAGCTGGAGTTCATCGTGTACCGGGACACCTACGAGCAGGCCGCGGCCAAGCAGTACCGCGACCTGGTGCCGGGCAACCAGTACAACGTGGACTACTCGATCCTGGGCACCGGGCGGATCGAGCCGCTGCTGCGGCGGATCCGCAACTCGATGACCGGCGCCGGGCTGTACGTGGAGTCGGCCAAGGGCGAGTGCAACCTCGGCCAGCACGAGATCGCGTTCCGTTACGCCGAAGCGGTCACGACCTGCGACAACCACTCGATCTACAAGACCGGCGCCAAGGAGATCGCGGCCCAGGACGGCATGAGCATCACGTTCATGGCCAAGCCGAACGAGCGCGAGGGAAACTCCTGCCACATCCACCTGTCGGTACGCGGTGCGGACGGTGCCCCGGTCATGGCCGGGGACGGGGCGTACGGCATGTCGCGGCTCGGCGAGCACTTCCTGGCCGGCCAGCTGGCCGCGCTGCGCGAGCTGACGCTGGCCTACGCGCCGAACATCAACTCCTACAAGCGCTACGTGGCGGGCAGCTTCGCGCCCACCGCGGTGCGCTGGGGCCCGGACAACCGCACCTGCGCGCTGCGGCTGGTCGGGCACGGTCACTCGCTGCGGGTGGAGAACCGGACGCCCGGCGGGGACGTGAACCCCTACCTGGCCGTGGCCGCGATGATCGCGGCGGGCCTGCACGGCATCGACCACGAGCTCCCGCTCGAACCGCCGGTGACCGGCAACGCCTACAACGACGACAGCGTGCGCGTCCCGCACACCCTGCGTGACGCCCTGGACCTGTGGCTCAAGAGCCAGCTGGCCAGGGAGTCGTTCGGTTCTGACGTGGTGGAGCACTACGCCAACTACGCGCGGGTCGAGCTGGCCGCCTACGACGCGGCCGTGACCGACTGGGAGCTGCGGCGCGGCTTCGAACGCCTGTTATCCGGGGTTATCCGCGATCCGGTTGTTCGGGAGGAGCCTGCGCATGTCTGTCTTTACCGTGCTCAACCCTGCGACGGAAGAGCCGGTCACGACCGTGGCCCAGGCCTCTTCGGAGCAGGCTGATGAGGCTATTGCCCGCGCCGCGGCCGCGTTTGCGGCCTGGCGCGCGGTCGCGCCCGGGGACCGGGCGCGGTTGCTGCGGGCGTTCGCCGGGTTGGTGGACGCTGCTTCGGAGGAGCTGGCCGGGCTGGAGGTGGCCGGCTCGGGCCACCCCATCGGGGCGGCCCGCTGGGAGGCCGGGCACGTCCGCGACGTGCTGCTGTACTACTCGGCGGCACCCGAACGGCTCCTCGGCCAGCAGATCCCGGTGCCCGGCGGGCTGAACGTCACCTTCCACGAGCCGGTCGGCGTGGTGGGCCTTATCGTGCCGTGGAACTTCCCGATGCCGATCCTGTCCTGGGGCATGGCGCCCGCGCTGGCCGCGGGGTGCACCGTGGTGGCCAAACCGGCCGAGGCCACCCCGCTGACCGCTATGCGGCTGGCTTCGCTGGCTTTGGAAGCCGGCCTTCCCGAGGGCGTTTTCCAGGTCCTGCCGGGCAAGGGCAGCGTGGTCGGGCAGCGGCTGGTCGACCATCCTTTGGTCCGCAAGATTGTCTTCACCGGCTCGACGGAGGTGGGCCGTTCGATTATGGCCGCCTGCGCCAGCCAGGTGAAAAGGGTCACGCTGGAGCTGGGCGGTAAGAGCGCCAACATCATCTTCGCCGACTGCGACCTGGAGCGGGCCGCGGCGACCGCGCCGTACGCGGTGTTCGACAACGCGGGCCAGGACTGCTGCGCCCGGTCCCGGATCCTGGTCCAGAGCTCGGTGCTCGACAAGTTCATGTCGCTGTTCGAGACCGCCGTGCAGGGGGTCACGGTGGGCGACCCTGCGTCGGCGGCCACCGAGATGGGGCCGTTGATCTCGGCCTCGCACCGGTCGCACGTGGCCTCTTTTGTTCCATCTGATGCTCCAGTCGCATTCCGCGGGCACGCGCCTTCGGGCCCCGGGTTCTGGTATCCGCCGACCGTGCTGGCCCCGGTGCGCCCCGACGACCCGGCGTACACCGAGGAGGTGTTCGGCCCGGTGGTGACCGTGACGCCGTTCTCGGACGAGGCGGAGGCGGTCGCCCTGGCCAACGACACGCCCTACGGGCTGTCCGGCTCGATCTGGACCTCCGACGTGGGCCGGGCGATCCGGGTGGCCCGGGCGGTGGAGACCGGCAACCTGTCGGTGAACTCGCACTCCTCGGTGCGGTACTGGACGCCGTTCGGCGGCTTCAAGCAGTCCGGCCTCGGCCGCGAACTCGGGCCGGACGCCCCGAACGCGTTCACCGAAACCAAGAACGTCTTCATCTCCACGGAGGGCTCATGAGGTTCGAGGGCAGGACGGTCGTCATTACCGGGGCGGGCAGTGGGATCGGGCTGGCCGCGGCGCGGCGGTTCGCGGCGGAGGGCGGACACGTGGTGGCCGTCGACGTCGATGACACGGCGGGCGAGAAGGCCGCGGCCGAGGTGAACGGGCTATTCGTACACGCCGACGTGACGTCCGAGGCCGACGTGGCCGCGGCGTTCCGCGCGGCACACGACACCTACGGGTCGGTCGACGTCGCCTTCAACAACGCCGGCATCTCCCCGCCCGACGACGACTCGATCTTGTCCACCGGCCTCGAAGCTTGGCGCCGGGTCCAGGAGGTCAACCTGACCTCGGTGTACCTGTGCTGCAAGGAAGCGATCGGCTACATGCGGGCGCAGGGTCGCGGCGCGATCGTCAACACCGCCTCGTTCGTCGCGGTGCTGGGCTCGGCCACCTCGCAGATCTCCTACACCGCGTCCAAGGGCGGGGTGCTGGCGATGAGCCGCGAGCTCGGCGTGCAGTTCGCCCGCGAGGGCATACGGGTCAACGCGCTGTGCCCGGGCCCGGTGAACACGCCGCTGCTGCGTGAGCTGTTCGCGGCCGACCCGGAGCGGGCCGCGCGCCGCCTGGTGCACGTGCCCATGGGCCGGTTCGCCGAGGCGGAGGAGATCGCCGCCGCGGTGGCGTTCTTGGCCAGTGACGACGCCTCGTTCATCACCGCCTCGACGTTCCTGGTCGACGGCGGCATCAGCGGCGCCTACGTCACGCCCCTGTAGATCGTCTGGGCTTGCTCAGGGGCAGCGGAGGGTGCGCAGGCGGAGGGTGACGGGCATGGCGCGCAGCTCGGCCAGGACGTCGTCGCTGTACTCCGAGCCGATGTCGGTCAGTACGTAGCCGAGTTCGTCCCTGGTGCGCAGCAGTTGCCCCTCGACGTTGACGCCGTGCTGGGCCAGGACCCCGTTGATCGCGGCGAGCACGCCGGGGACGTTCTGGTGCAGGTGCGCCAGCCGGTGCGTGCCGCTGGTGGGGCCCAGGGCGATCTCCGGCAGGTTGACGCTCAGCGAGGTGGCGCCGGAGGCCAGGTAGTCGGCCAGCTTCCCGGCCACGAACTCCCCGATGTCCTGCTGGGCCTCCTCGGTCGAGCCGCCGATATGCGGGGTGAGGATGACGTTGGGCAGCCCGCGCAGCTCGGAGACGAACTCCTCACCGGAGCCCCTCGGCTCCTCGGGGAAGACGTCGATGGCCGCCCCGGCGATGTGCCCGGATTCGACGTGGCGGCGCAGCGCGGCGTGGTCGACCACGAACCCGCGGGACAGGTTGAGGAACAGCGACCGCGGCCGCATCGCGGCGAACTCGGCCTCGCCGAAGAAGCCGCGGTTGCCGTCACGCCCGTCCACGTGCAGGGTGACGGCCTCTACCGACTCGAGCAGCTCGGCCAGGGTCGAGCAGCGCCGCGCGTTGCCGAGGGCCAGCTTGTCGGCGACGTCGTAGAAGTACACGGACATGCCCAGGTTCTCGGCCAGCACGGACAGCTGGGTGCCGATGTTGCCGTAGCCGATGATGCCGAGCCTGCGGCCGCGCACCTCGTGGCTGCCGGTGGCCGACTTGTCCCAGCGACCCGCGTGCATCTGGGCGTTCTTCTCCGGCAGCCGGCGGGCCATGGCGATGATCTCGGCCAGCGCCAGTTCGACCACGCTGCGCGTGTTGGAGAACGGGGCGTTGAAGACCGCGATCCCGCGCCTGCTCGCCGCGGCCAGGTCGATCTGGTTGACGCCGATGCAGAACGCGCCGATCGCGACCAGGTCCGGGGCCTCGTCCAGGACCCGCGCGGTGACCTGGGTGCCCGATCTGATGCCGAGCAAGGGCACCCCGCGCAGGGCGTCGATGAGCTCGTCCTCGCCGAGCGCGCGCGGCAGCACGGAGACGTCGTAGCCCTCCTTGGCCAGCCGCGCCGACGCGTCGGGATGGATGTTCTCGACCAGCAATGCCCTCGTGGTCATTCAGCGCCCTTCGAATATGCCCGGGTCAGCCCCGTAACCCTTTCTTTATACCGAACGGGCCGTGGTGGCCGCGCCCGGCAACGGACCACGGTCCGGGTGGTCCTGGCCGGCCAGGCGGTCGCGATCCGGGTCCTGGTCCAGGTCGTGGAGCTTGCCGCGGACGACGTCGGCGAGCGGGTGCGGCAGGGCGTCGAGGATCGCGGCGGCCTGCAGGTACAGCCCCCGGGCCGCGTCGGGGTCGCCGCCGCGGAGCAGGACGTCGCCCAGCCCGGCCAGCGAGTTGCCCTCGCCGAACGGCGCGGCGATCTCGCGGTAGGCGTCGATGGCCTGCCGGTAGTGGGCTTGGGCCTGGGCCAGGTCGCCCAGGTGCAGGTAGACGTAGCCCAGGCTGTCCAGGGTGTCGGCCGCGCCGCCGCGGTGGCCCGATTCTCGGTGCAGGCTCAGCGCCCGCTGGCAGTGCTTCAGCGCGTCCTCGTACTGCTCGAGGTGAGCGTAGAGCCAGCCGACGCCGTTCTCCAGCGTGGCCTGAGTCCACCAGTGCCCGGCGGCCTTGAGCATCCGCAGCGCGTCCAGCAGGACGGCCAGCGCCTCCGGGTAGCGCTCCTGCTTCTCCAGCATGGCGCCCAGCCCGTTGAGCACCACCGCCTCGTTGGCCCGGTCCTGCAGTTCCCGGAACAGGTCCAGGGCCTGCCGGAAGTTCGGCTCGGCGGCCTCGTAGTCGTTCATCTGCAGCTGGGCGTGGCCCAGCAGGTGATACGCGTGCGCGAGGGCGAGCGTGTCGTCCAGCCGCTGCGCGGCGGCCAGCGCGATCCGCTGGCTGGCCGCGTAGGAGCGCCACCGGCCGCGGCGGTGGAAGAACGGACCGAGCGTCCAGGGAATCTGCCAGGCGTAGGTGTCGAAGCCGTTGGCGCTGGCGTAGTCGATCAGCGTGAGCAGCACCGGGGCCTCGGCGTCGAACCAGGCCATGGCCTGGTCCTTGTCGGCCATCTCGGCGGGCAGCACGCCGGTCTGCGGCGCCGTCAGCCGCAGCGGCGACCGGAACGGGCTGAACCGCTGCGAGGCCGCCATCGCGGTGTGCAGGTAGTGGTCGAGCATCCGCTGCACGGCGGCGGACCGCTCCGGCGCGGGATCGTGCCGCTCGGCCTGGTCGGCCGCGTAGACGCGCAGCAGGTCATGGACGGTGAAGCGGCCAGGCAGGTGCTCGGCGGCCATGTGGGTCCGGGTCAGCTCACGCAGCGCGGTGCCCGCATCGGCCCGGGAGATCCCGGCCAGGCTGGCCGCCGCGGACAGGGAGACGTCCGGGCCCGGGTGCAGGCCGAGCAGCCGGAACATCCGCGCGGCGGCCGGGCTGAGCTGGTCGTAGGACCACGACAGCACGGCCCGCACGTCGGTGGCGGCGTCGCCTTCCTCCAGGGCGTCCAGCCGGTTCCTGGCGTCGCGCAGTTCGGCCGCGAGCTGAGCCAGCGGCCGCTTGGCCCGGCCGGCCGCGGCGCGCCCGACCGCGATGGACAGGGCCAGCGGGAGGCCGGCGCACGCCGTGATGATCTCGTCCGCGGCCTGCGGCTCCGCCGCGACCCGCTCCCGGCCGAGTCTGCGGGCCAGCATCTCGTGGGCTTCGTCGTCGCTGAGCAGGTCGAGGGAGATGAGCGTGGCGCCCTCCGCGGCCACCAGCCCGGTCATCTGGTTGCGGCTGGTCACCACGACCAGGCAGTCCGGCGAGCCGGGCAGCA
>Ga0302324_100022453_pt1 | contig 12256 bp, 10 predicted proteins | sample Palsa_T0_1_FD_201949 | JGI IMG/M metagenome (GOLD analysis project Ga0302324, IMG submission 201949) | Peat permafrost microbial communities from Stordalen Mire near Abisko, Sweden - Palsa_T0_1 | ecosystem: Environmental > Terrestrial > Soil > Palsa > Peat permafrost | place: Sweden: Abisko...
GCGTGCAGGACCTGGCGCGGCTGCTCATGGAGCAGTATGACGGCGACGCCGCGCGGCTGTGGGAAACCGCTGAGTCGGGGGCCGAGCTGCTCAAGCGGGTAGCGGCGCTGCCGGGGTTCGGAGCCCAGAAGGCGCAGATCTTCGTGGCCCTGCTCGGCAAGCAGCTGGGGGTGCGCCCGCCTGGCTGGGAGGAGGCGGCGGGGCCGTTCGGTGCCGAGGGGTCGCGTCATTCGGTCGCGGACATTACCGACGAAACCTCGCTTGGTCAGGTGCGATCCCACAAGCAGGCCCTGAAGGCCGCGGCCAAGGCCAAGACAGCCGGCAAGACGTAGTTTCGGCGGTAGCTTTCATCCGTCGCGGGGCCGGCGCGTCTTCGCGGAAACGCCAGCGACGCCTAAATTCTTGGCAGATCAATCATCGTGCGTCGTAATCACCCTTATAGGGGCAGTAAATGCACACGGTGTGGCGGCAAGAGTGATTCTGGCGGGCGGGGGCGGCGCACCGGGTTTTATTGTGCATCAGCAGTAGCTGGCGCATCGGGGGTTACGCGGAAATGACGGTATCGGTATCGCCGGATAGGAGCTGTTGCGGGATCTGGGTGAAGGTGTACTGAGCCGGGGTGCCGGGCGCGAGCGTGAAGGCCCAGATGACGTCGAAGCGGTCGTCTGGCCACAGGGAGGGGATGACCGTTCCGGCGACGGCAGGCAGCGACGAGGCGAGCGAGGGGATGTGGTCGTGCTCCCAGCAGATCAGCACGACGCCGGAATACTGGCTCACCACGGCGGAGGCAAGGGCGGGTTCATCGCCCTCGGCGTAGGCGGAGACGATCGCCTGCCCGAGACGGTCGCTCAGAGCCTCGATAGTCTGGTAGGTCCGGTGTTCGGCAGTCTGGTCGGCGCTTCCATAGGAGGGCGAGAGCAACGCGGCGGGAGTCTGCAGCCCGGCTTGGAGCGGGCCGGTGGCGGGATCGAACAGGACGTCCAGCGCCCCGGAGCGCTGCCAGCCCCTGGGCAGCAGCGAATGCGGATTCTGATTTCCCTGGAAATCGACGCCGAATGGCGGGACTGGCGCGGGAGGAGTCTGTCCTGGAGCGACGACGGGCGGATCAGCGGGCTTTTCACCGTGACGGATGATGTAAATAATGTCCGGAGGTGCGGTTGCGCCCTGCCCGGGTTGCTGACTCATTATGTTCTCCTTCTGTTAGTCATGGCGACCCGGCAGCCATTATCTAGTGCGCCGGTCTCCGGCGGATTATGAATGTGGGCCGCCATCGCAGTCCTTGCGAAGGCTTATTAACGTGCTCATCGCCGGCTTAATGTGCTCATCACCGGCGCCGGAAGCCGGCGCGCTCGGTGCGCAGCGCGGCGTCACCACCGGCTTCAGCTGGCCGTGACGGGTGCCAGGTATGGTTTGCGCAGGCAAAGACGGGTACGGGCCATCCTTCACAGCAGAGAACGCGAGACCATGACCAGCCGCCAGCCGGGAATTACGCCGCCAGGCCACGCGAGGATGACGGGTGAGACCGGAGCGCCCGGTGACACGGGTACGCCGGGTACCGGGTGGCGGGCGGGCACGGAGCCGCGCTGGCCGGTGCTGGTGCTGCCGTTGACGCTGCTGATCATCCTGGGACTGGCCGGGCTGCACGGGGCGCTGACCGAGCCGCGGTGGGACGGACCGCTGCGGCGTGACGGTGTGGTCGTCGGCCTCGCGCTCGAGGTCGTGCTCGGCGTGCTGCTCGTGATCACGGTCAGGCGCCGGACCGCGAGCACGAGGGCGGGAGCGGGAGCGGCGCTGTCCAACGGGGTGCCCGGCAACGCGGTGGCGGACAAGCTGCGCGGGGTGCTCATCTTCGTGCTCGGCGGGGGAATGGTCGCGGTCGCGGTGGTCATTCTCATCGGCCTGCATCTGCACGTGTACAGCCTCAAGCCCTCGAAGCTGCAAAGCCCGCCGCGACAGAGGCTCAAACTCCCCTCGCCTAGGCCGCAGGGACAGCAGGGCTCGTCCACGTTCCACCTACCCCTGGCCTTCCTGCTGTACGGCTTGCTCGTCGTGGTGCTCGTGGCCGCAATCGTGCTCAGCCTCTGGTGGGCCCGGCGGTTCCAGTCGGCCGGCCACGCCAGGAAAGACGACTTCATCGCGGAAGACTCGGAGGACCTGCGGGAGGCGGTGGAGTCGGGCCGGTCGGCGCTGCGGACCATCGACGACGCGCGGGCCGCCATCATCGCGTGCTACCTGGCGATGGAGGCCAGCCTGGCCGAACGCGGGACGGCCCGGGCCATCGCCGACACGCCCGACGAACTGCTGGCGCGCGCCCGGGCCACGGGCATCGTGCGCGGGACCGCCGCGGCCCGGCTGACCGCGCTCTTTTACGAGGCCAGGTTCTCCAGCCATCCGCTTGATCACAGGCAGCGCGACGCGGCCCAGCAGGCGCTCGACGAACTCGCCGTCGCGCTCGCCCAAACCGAGGCCGAGCCGGGCGGAGGCCAGCCGGGCGGAGGCCAGCCAGGCGGAGGCCAGCCAGGCGAGGCGGGACCGGGGGCGGGACCGGGCGGGGGTCGGCAAACCGGAGCTGGAGCCGGGCGGGGAGGTGCGGGCGCATGACGAGCGGGAGCGCTAGGGGCGACGGGACCGCTACGGGCGGCGGGAACGCTACAGGCGGCAGAAGCGATACGGGCGGCGGGGATGGGGACGGGACGGTAAGCCCGTGGCGGGGGACTAAACCGGAGCTGGTCATCGCGGGGGTGCTGGTCGCCGCGGCGGCGGTGGCGGGCTACGTCATGGCCGGCTGGACGGGCCTGTCGGTGGTGGTGATCGCGGCGGCGGCGATCGCGCTGCTCGTGCTGCGCGCCCTGCTGCCGCAGCTGACGCCGGATCAGGCGAAGAAGGCCAGGGAGAAGCCGACGGCCCGCACGCTGAGTGGCTACTCCCACCGCCGGTTCGTGGTGCGGACCGCGTCGAGCAGCCTGGCCTTCTACAACGGCGAGCTGAGACCGGTCCTTGAGCACCTGCTGGCCGCCCGGCTGGCCGAACGCCATGGCGTTAACCTCTACCAGGACCCGGCCGCCGCCCGCGGGCTGCTGTGCCGGAGCCCCCGCGACGCCCGCCTGTGGGCCTGGATCGATCCGGACCCCAAAACGGCCAGGCCGGAGCGACCCGCGCGAGGCCATTCGGAGCAACCGGGTATCCCGCGGCGCACGCTGGCGCGTCTCATCGACCGATTGGAGCAATTGTGACCACCCCCGCGGGGACGACGGAACAGACGGCGCAGACGTGCACGGCCATCCTGGACGAGCTCGAGCGGGCGGTCGTCGGCCGGCGCCGGACCCTTGAGCTGGTGCTTATCGGCATCCTGGCCGGCGGTCACGTCCTGCTCGAAGACCTGCCCGGGCTGGGCAAGACGCTGATCGCGCGGTCATTCGCGCGGGTGCTCGGGCTGGACTTCGCCCGCATCCAGTTCACCCCGGACCTGCTGCCCTCCGACGTGGTCGGCGCCCCGCTGTACGACCAGCGGTCGGCCGACATGGTGTTCCGGCCGGGACCGGTGTTCACCCAGCTGCTGCTGGCCGACGAGATCAACCGGACACCGCCGAAGACTCAGGCGGCACTGCTCGAGGCGATGGGCGAGGGCCAGGTCAGCGTGGACGGGCAGACCCGCAGGCTGCCTGAGCCGTTCATCGTGCTGGCGACGGACAACCCGATCGAGTACGAGGGCACCTACGAGCTGCCCGAGGCTCAGCTCGACCGGTTCCTGATGCGGCTGCGGCTCGGTTACCTGACGGCCGGGGACGAGACGGCCATGCTCCGGCGCCGGGTGGACCGCGCCGCCGAGCAGGTGGAGCTGCGGCCGGTCACCAGCCCGGCCGGGGTACTCGCCATGCGGCAGACGCTCGAGGGCGTGGAGATCACGGCCGACCTGCTCGATTACATTGTGGCCATCGTCACCGCGACCAGGAACGACCCGCAGGTCCAGGTGGGGGCCAGCCCGCGCGGCGGACTCGCGCTGGTCCAGCTGGCCCGCGGCCAGGCGCTGGTCAACCAGCGCGACTACGTGATCCCCGACGACATCAAGCAGGTGGCGGTGCCGGCCCTGGCGCACCGGGTTACCCTCCGGCCGGAGCTGTGGGTTCGCCAGGTCTCCTCCGATGAGGTGGTGGCCAAGCTGCTCGCGGCCGTGCCGACGCCGCGAACCGACCCGGACCCGAAGACCGCACGGGCGGGCGGCCGTGACCAGGCTCAGGTTGTCACCGGCTGATGTCGTCATCGATTGAGCCGAACGATCGCCTGCTCCGCGTGCCCGGTCATGATCTTGAGGTGCGCTGGAGATCGTCGCGGCACGCGCGCCGCCTGCTCACGCTGGGCTTCGCCGCGGTGTTTATCGCCTTGCTCGCCCGGCGTCCGGAGTTCGCGGGCGTGGCCGCCCCGGCGCTGCTGCTACTCGCGGGAGGCGGGTCCGGCCGGGTCCAGCGACGGCCGGCCCGGATCAGCGTGCGGGTGCGGCCGAGCGCGACCCGGGCCTTCGAGGGCGAGCTGGTCGCGCTGGACGTGCGGGCCGAAGGCCAAGGCGACAGCCACGTGCGGTGGACGCTGCACCCCGGTGCGGAGATCGACCCGGGTGACGTCACCGCCGCCGACGGGGCGCAGGCCCGCTTCACCTTCACCCCGGAGCGCTGGGGACGGCGGCCGATCGGCACCATGGACGTGGTGCTCCGCGACCGCTGGCGGCTGGCCGAGGGGCACCTCACCGTGACCTTGCCCAAGCTCGACTGCTACCCGGCCCCGGCGGACCAGCGGACCAAGGTGTTGCTCAGACGGCTGCCGAACCGGCTCGGCGAGCATCCGGCCCGGACCTCCGGCGAGGGCATCGAGTTCTTCGGCGTGCGCGAGTACGTGCCGGGCGACCGGCAGCGCAGCATCAACTGGCCGGCCAGCACCCGGCGCGGGCGCCTGCAGGTGAACACGTTCGCCGCCGAGCGCTCGCAGGACGTGGTGCTGCTCGCGGACGCCACGTCGGACGTGGGCGAGCCCGGGTCGTCAGCGCTTGACCTGGCGCTGCGCGGCGCGGCCGCGGCGGCCCGCGCATACCTGGAAGGCCGGGACCGGGTGGGCGTGATCACCTACCAGTGGGGCGGGGTCAGCTGGCTCGGGCCCGGGCTCGGGCGGCGGCAGCTGTACCGGATCATCGACTCGATGCTGCGCAGCGATTCTGGCTATGCCCGTGGCGCGAGCTTCCGCCGGCTGCCGCGGGCCGCGCTGCCGCCTGGCGCGCTGGTCGTGGTGTTCAGCCCGCTGCTCGACCAGCGCTTCGTCGAAGCGCTGCGGGACATGCGCGAGCGCGGCTTCCACATGCTGGTCGTGGACGTGCTCAACGCCGAGCCACCGGTCCGGCGGCGCCGCGAGGACCAGATGGCCCGGCGGATCTGGCAGATGGAGCAGGAGGCGATCAGGTTCTCGCTGCGCGAGCTGGGCGTCCCCGTGGTGCACTGGGACGGCGTGCAATCCCTGGACCTGCCGCTGGCGGCCCACACCCGCCGTCCCCTGGCGGCCCGCCGATGACTGGCACCGGTGCGATCCGGGGTGCCGCGATCCGGGGGGCCGCGATCCTGCTCGGGGCGGGCTGCGTCGTGTGGGCCACCGTTCCGCCGGTGCACAGGGGCTACGCGGACTTCGCGCTGTTCCTGGCGATCCTGGGGGTGACCGCGGGCGCGCTGCGGCTCACCCTGGCCGCGGTCCCGGTGCCGGAAGACAACTACCTGCTGCCGGCACCGCTGCGCGTCTGGATCTGGTTCCTTGAGACCCTCCGGCAGGTGCCCTGGGAGGAGGGCGCGCTCATCGCCGTCCTGTGGCTGGAGGTGCTGCACCGGGCCTGGCCTTGGCACACGGCCGTCCTGGGGGCCGCGCTCATCGCCTACCTGCTCGCCACCCATCTGGCCGAGTCGGGCGCCTCCCCCGATGCGCTCCGGCCCCAGGTCCGGGTGCTGGCCGTGGGCGCGGGGCTGCTCTCGCTCGGCGCGGGAGCCGGGATGCTCCCCGCCGTCGGCCCGGGGGCCGGCTCGGCGCTGCTGCGGCTGGTCGCGGCGGGCGCGCTGATCGCCGCCGCCGGCCTGGTCTTGCCGTACGTCACCGCGCCCGGTCCGCCGCCGGGCGGCGGGAGATAGCTGGAGCGCCAGTAGGCCCCAGCCCGGTCGCACCCAGCTGCCCCGCGGCGGGCCGGCGGGCCTTATCGGGCCCGATCGCACCGGCACCCCCGACGACGAGCCGGCGGACCTTGTCGGGATATACAAGGGGGTGAGCTAATCCCGAGTTCTTCCTTGCGGCCTGACGGCTGACAACGGGCTGGTCAGGCGGGAAGATAGGCCAGGTCGGAAGATAGGGCACGCGGAACACAGGAGGGCATAGCCGATGGCGGAGATCGTCCGGGCCGGGCTTATCCAGCAACGCTGGACCGGGGACAAGGATTCGATGATCGCGGCGGCGGTGAGCCACATCCAGACGGCGGCCTCGGCCGGCGCGCAGGTGGTCTGCCTGCAGGAGCTCTTCTACGGGCCGTACTTCTGCCAGGTGCAGGACGCCGACTACTACTCCTATACCGAGGCGATCCCGGATGGCCCGACCACCCGGCTGCTGCAGGACGTGGCCCGCCAGAATCACATCGTGGTCATCGCGCCGATGTACGAGGAAGAGCACCCGGGGGTCTATTACAACACCGCCGCGGTGATCGACGCGGACGGAAGCTACCTCGGCAAGTACCGCAAGACCCACCTGCCCCAGGTCAAGGGGTTCTGGGAGAAGTTCTACTTCCGGCCGGGCAACCTGGGCTACCCGATCTTCGACACCGCGGTGGGCCGGATCGGCGTGTACATCTGCTACGACCGGCACTTCCCCGAGGGCTGGCGGGCGCTCGGCCTGGCCGGCGCCCGGATCGTGTTCAACCCCTCGGCCACCAGCCGGGGGCTTTCCTCCTACCTGTGGAAGCTGGAGCAGCCGGCCGCCGCGGTGGCCAACGAGTACTTCATCGGCGCGATCAACCGCGTCGGCGTCGAGCCGCTCGGCGACAACGACTTCTACGGCCAGACCTACTTCGTCAACCCGCGCGGCCAGCTGGTCGGCGACGATGCCTCCGACTCCGACGACGAGGTCGTGGTGCGCGACCTGGACATGGAGCAGCTGGCCGAGGTCCGGAACCTGTGGCAGTTCTACCGGGACCGCCGCCCCGACGCCTACGAGTCGCTGGTCCAGCCATGACCATCCTGATCTCTGGCGGGACGGTGGTGACCGCGTCCGGGACGCTGGACGCCGACGTGCTGGTGGCCGGGGAGAAGATCGCGGCCGTGCTGGCGCGAGAGGTTACCGGGGCCGGTGGGGCTGGTGCGACTGGTGAGGTTGCTCGGGGGGTCGGGGGGTCGGCTGCGGCGGCGGTGGCGGCGGACCGGGTTATCGACGCCACCGGCAAGTACGTGCTGCCGGGTGGGATCGACGTGCACACGCACATGGAGATGCCGTTCGGCGGCACGTTCTCCTCGGACACGTTCGAGACGGGCACCCGCGCCGCGGCCTGGGGCGGGACCACGACCATTGTCGACTTCGCCGTCCAGGCCAAGGGCACCTCGCTGCTGGCCACGCTGGACAAATGGCACGCCAAGGCGGACGGCAACTGCGCGATCGACTACGGCTTCCACATGATCGTCTCCGATGTCAACGACAGCACGCTGAAGGAGATGGACTCCTGCATCTCGGCCGGGGTGAACAGCTTCAAGATGTTCATGGCCTACCCGGGCGTCTTCTACGCCACCGACGGGGAGATCCTGCTCGCCATGCAGCAGGCCGCCCGCTCGGGCGCGACCGTGATGATGCACGCGGAAAACGGAATCGCCATCGACCAGCTCGTCGCGCAGGCGATCGCGGCCGGCCGTACCGACCCGGTCAACCACGGCCTGACCCGGCCGCCGGAGCTGGAGGGCGAGGCGACCTCGCGGGCGATCACGCTGGCCCAGGTGGCCAGCTGCCCGCTGTACATCGTGCACCTGTCGGCCCGCCAGGCGCTAGCGGCGGTCGCCGAGGCCAGGGACAACGGGCAGAACGTGTTCGCCGAAACCTGCCCGCAGTACCTGTTCCTGTCCCTGGACGACCTGGCCCGGCCGGATTTCGAGGGTGCGAAGTTCGTCGCCTCACCGCCCCTGCGTTCCCAGGAGCATCAGGACTCGCTGTGGCGCGGCCTGCGGAGCAATGATCTGTCGGTGGTATCGACAGACCACTGCCCGTTCTGCTTCAAAGATCAAAAAGAACTGGGCCGCGGCGATTTTTCCAAGATCCCGAACGGGATTCCGGGCGTCGAGCACCGGATGGACCTGCTGCACGCCGGGGTGGCGGCGGGGCAGCTCACCCTGCCCCGCTGGGTGGAAGTGGCCTCGACCACGCCGGCCCGGATGTTCGGCCTGTACCCGCGCAAGGGTGTGATCGCGGCCGGCTCCGACGCCGACATCGTGATCTACGACCCGCAGGCGCGGCAGACGCTGTCGGCGGCGACCCATCACATGAACGTGGACTACTCCGCGTACGAGGGGATGGCGATCACCGGCCAGGTGGTGACCACCTTGTCCCGCGGCCGCCCGGTCATCGACGAGGGCACCTACGCCGGGAGCGCCGGCCACGGCAAGTTCCTGATCCGCGGGCTGAACCAGTACCTGGTCTAGGGCAGGAATCACGGCCCGTTCGGTATCTGTCTTTTGGGAGGGATCATGGACTTCGGGGTGGTCCTGCAGACGAACCCGCCGGCCAGCGGCGTCGTCGCGATGATGCAGCGGGCCGAGCAGGCCGGGTTCTCCTACGGGTGGACGTGGGACTCGCACGTGCTCTGGCAGGAGCCGTTCGTCATCTACTCGCGCATCCTGGCCGCGACCAACGCGATGACCGTGGGCCCGATGGTGACTAACCCTGGCACCAGGGATTGGTCGGTCATCGCGTCGCTGTTCGCCACGCTGAACGATATGTACGGCAACCGGACCGTGTGCGGGATCGGCCGCGGCGACTCGGCCCGGCGGGTCATCGGCCAGCCGCCCATGTCACTGGCCACGCTGTCCGAGGCGATGACCGTGATCAAGGGCCTGGCCGAGGGACGCGAGGTCACCCTGCACGGCCAGCCGCTGCGGATTCCGTGGGTGCGGGACGGCAGGCTGGAGATCTGGATGGCCGCGTACGGCCCGAAGGCGCTCAAGCTCACCGGCGAGCAGGCCGACGGCTTCATCCTGCAGACCGCTGACCCGGACATCGCGCGCTGGACCATCGGCGCGGTGCGGTCCGCGGCCTCGGCGGCCGGGCGTGATCCGGCGTCGATCACCATCTGCGTCGCGGCGCCCGGCTACGCCGGGCCCGACCTGGCCCACCAGCGGGAGCAGCTGCGGTGGTTCGGCGGCATGGTCGGCAATCACGTCGCGGACCTCGTCGCCAGGTACGGCACCGGCGGGCCGGTCCCCCGAGCGCTGACCGACTACATCTCCGGGCGCGAGGGCTACGACTACGCGCACCACGGCAAGGCGGGCAACCCGTCGGTGGGGTTCGTGCCGGACGAGATCGTGGACCGGTTCTGCCTGCTCGGCCCGGCCGCCGCGCACGTGGACCGGCTGCGCGAGCTCACCGAGATCGGGGTGGACCAGTTCGCTCTGTACCTGATGCACGACGAGGAGGAGAAGACTCTCGCCGCCTACCGCGACGAGATCATTCCCGCGCTGCGCTGATTTTCACGGCGTTGATTTTCACGGCGCTGATTTTCACTGAGCCGGCGCTGTCGGTCCCGGCGCCGCCCGCGGTGGCGCTGCCCGCGGTGCCGCCTGCGGTGGGTGTCGGCGACGGCGCGGGGGCCAGGCCCTGGACCGTGGGCAGCGCCTGCTGATCGGCCAGCGCGATGGCCAGCTCGCCGGCCGCCGTCGGGTGCAGCGGCGCCGGATCCCCCGGGCCCTGCACGTAGGGGTCGGGGGTGCACAGCTCGTGGCCGGTGAACGGCGGGTCGGTGACGCCGAACCCGAACGTCTGGGCCCCCTGCGCCAGGACCGCGTTCAGCTGCCCGAGGCGGGAGAGCAGCACCTTTTCCTTCGCGGCCGTGATGCCGTACCGGCTCAGGCAGCCGATGTCGGTCCCGAACGGCGAATAGTACTGGTTGACCAGGACGGCGGGGGTGCCGGGAAGCACGGCCAGATCGGCCAGGAGCTGATAGTAGCTGCGGGTGAAGGCGCCGATCTCCTGGTCGAAGAAGGCGGCGGACACCTTGTCGTTGCAGACGGCACTGGCCACGCACAGCCGGGTCATGATGGACCACTCGACGTCGTCCGCCCCGACGCTGACGATGATCACCTTCGCGTGGGTGGCGCGCTGGGTCTCGGCCAGCTGGGGCGGCGCCACCTGCCCGTCGTTGAGCACCTGGGCGCCGAGCAAGCCGTTGGCGATGGTCGCGCCGCTGCAGGCCAGGTTCAGCACGTTCCAGTCATTCACCACGGCCAGGTCATCGGCGTAGGACTCGCTGCTGCGCCCGCAGGCCCGGTCCAGGGAGCTGGGGCGGGCGGGCAGCGGGTTGCCCACGGCGGCCGCGGTCGAGTCGCCGATGACGACCGCCTGCACCCCGGGCAGCGGCTTGGCGACGCTCTGCGGAAGGGTCTGGAGCGGGTCGGCGCCGACCAGGTCATCGAGCGTCTTGACGCTGCGCAGGACGCCGGGCGTGCTGGACGCCGTCAGCGCGATGCCGCCGACGTTCACCCCGCAGACGACGACCAGGCCCGCGATCACGGTCCGGGCCATCTTCGCGTGCGATTGCCTGCGGATTCCCGCCACCGCGATCAGCGCCACGGCCGCGAAGCCGGCCGCGATGAGGGTCTCCCACTCGAAGTAGCGGGTCCAGCCCTGAGCCAGCTGCTGGCTGAGGTTCAGCTCGAGCTTGCGCGGGCTGTCCGAGCGCAGTAGCTGGGCGACCTGCCGGTCAATGGTGATGTGGGTGAGCCGAAGCAGCGGGCGGATCGGGCCCTCGAACTGAGGCTTGGTCGGCACCACCTGGCCGAACAGGTCAAGCTCGCCCGGACCCGACAGGCTCAGCGACGGCCCGGCCGCCCCGACCTGGGCGGTCTGCCCGGCCGCGGAAACCGTCTGCAGCGGCGCGACCTGCAGCGCGAGCCAGATCGAGCCTGCCGTGACGATCAGGAAAGTGACGAGATAGAAAACACCGGTCCTGGTCAGTCGCAGGAACGAAGAAATAAGGCACTCCCCGGGGCGATATGGCCTGCGGTGTACACGTTACCCGGCGTTCGTCCGATGGCAACCGGTCCGGATATCTACAGGTAGTGCTTGCGCTCCAGGTAGTTCAGCGCGACCCAGCCGACCGGCACCGGCAACCAGAAGGTCAGCAGCCGGAACAGCAGCACCGAGCTGACCGCGACCGCGCCCGGCAGGCCCGCCGCGGTCAACCCGGCGGTCAGCGCCGCCTCTACCCCGCCCACCCCCCCGGGGGTGGGCAAGACCGAGCCGATCGCGACGCCGGTCAGGTACACCACGGCGATGCTCGCGATCGGCACCGACCGGCCGAACGCCGCCACGCACGCGGCCAGGCACAAGATGTAGGACGCGCTCAGCAGCAGCCCGCCGCCGATGCCCTCGGCCATCTTGCGCGGCTGGTGCGCCACCTCGAGCAGCCTGGGCAGCACCTGGCCGAGCGTCGGCGACACCCGGGCGCGCAGCAGCCGGCGCCCGGCGGGCAGCGCGAAAACCGCGAGCGCGACGGCGACGAGCCCGGCCAGCACGAAGTAGGCCCACCTCGGCGGCTGGATCGACGTTTTCGCCGTGGTACCCGCGATCGCGGCGAACACGACGAGCAGCGAGATGTGCAGGACGAACGCCACCACCTGGGCCACGCCGATGCTGGCCGCCGCGACCGCCGCGGGGACCTTCTTGCGCTGCAGGTAGCGAACGTTCAGCGCGGCCCCGCCCACCGCGGCCGGGGTTACTAGCGTGACGAATGATCCGGCCACCTGAACGAGCAGGGTGCGGAAGAAGCTCAGCCGCGCGGCGACGAAACCGGACAGCGACAGCGTGGCGCCGATATAGGTGGTCGCCGACAGCGCCAGCGCCGCGATGCTCCAGCGCCAGTCCGCCGAGCGCAGCACGCTCGCCAGGCTGGCCCGCTCGAGCTCGCCCGCCAGCAGGTAGGCGGCGACCACGCTCGCGACCATGGTGAGCAGGGTGCGCAGCCGGATCCGCTCGAGCCGCACGGGGACCACCG
>Ga0302324_100022455_pt1 | contig 12256 bp, 11 predicted proteins | sample Palsa_T0_1_FD_201949 | JGI IMG/M metagenome (GOLD analysis project Ga0302324, IMG submission 201949) | Peat permafrost microbial communities from Stordalen Mire near Abisko, Sweden - Palsa_T0_1 | ecosystem: Environmental > Terrestrial > Soil > Palsa > Peat permafrost | place: Sweden: Abisko...
TGGTTCCACAAGGCCTCGATCTTGAGGGCGCCGGTCTCGGCTTTGTCAAACTGGGAAAAAGCGTGAATGGACAAGACCAGAGACTTGATGGTGTCCAGCCCAAGATAGGCCACGGCTTCCACCGCGCTGGAGAATTGCCGGCCCAGGCCGAAGAAGGCGGAATTGGTCAGCTTGAGGATTTGGGCGGTCATGCCCATGTCGCGGCCAATGATGGCGCCGATTTCATCGACCGAGGCGTCGGAGCGGCTGGATTTCTGAACTACCTGCATGTAAAGGCTGGGGATGCTGGGCAGATGGTCCATCTGGCAGACCAAGGTCTGGAGGCGCCCGTTGCGGAGGGAATCTTCCAGGTTGGAGGCGCGCGCGATGGTGGCTTTGAGGGACTCGGCGTCGCAGGGCTTGGCCAGATATTGATGGGTGGAACCTACGCATTTGAGAATCAGGTCCTTGTCGGCGTAGCCGGAGAGGATCAAGCGCACGGTGGTGGGGTGCCGCTTCATGACCTCGGCCAGGAGTTCGGCCCCGTTCATGCGCGGCATGCGCATGTCGGAGACGATGACATCGAATGGCTTTTGCGCCAGCAGGCGCAGGGCCGCCTCGGCGCTTTCGACGAATTCCATATCCCATTCCGCGCGCATGGAGCGGAGCATGCGTTGAAGGCCCTGCAGGACCATGGCCTCGTCATCAACAAAAAGGATGCGCTTTTTCATGCCGTGGCAGCCGCCTGGTCGTTTTTATGTTCGCTCTGTGTCAGGCGGATGACGAAGGTGGTGCCGCGGCCCAGCTCCGTCTCAAAAAAGATTTCCCCTTGATGTTTGTCCACGATGACCGAGCGGGCGATGGCCAGACCCTGGCCGGTGCCCTTGCCCACTTCTTTGGTGGTGAAAAAAGGATCAAAAATCCGCCCGCGCGCCGCCTCCGGAATGCCGGTGCCGGTGTCGCTGATGCGGATTTCCACCCCGTCGCCGTAGGCTCGCGTGCTGACGCCGATGGCGCCCAGGCCTTCGCCCTGCACCCTATCCGCGATGGCGTGGGCGGCGTTGACCACGATATTGAGGATGACCTGGTTGAATTCGCCCGGGAGGCAGGAGACCAGAGGCAGGGACGGATCAAAGTCGGTTTGCACCAGGGCGACGTATTTCCATTCGTTGCGGCAGACCGTGAGCGTGCTCTCGATGGCACGATTGATGTCAACTGGAACTTTGGCTTCGGTGCCCGGGTGGGAAAAATCCTTCATGGCCTGCACGATCTTGGCCACCCGTTGCACGCCGCTGAGGGACTGCGTGATGGACTGGGGTATCTCTTTTTCCAAGTCGGCCAGGTTGATGGTTTGCATGGTTTGCTCGATCTCCCGCGCCAGCTCCAGGGCGAAGGATTGGCCGCGCGCGTTTTCCAGGAGCCGATGGAATTGCCGCAACAAGCCGAGCAGGTCGGTGAAGACGTCCTGTAGAAAGCGGAGGTTGTCGCCGATGAATTGTGTGGGGGTGTTGATCTCGTGCGCGATGCCGGCGGCCAATTGACCGATGGACTCCAGCTTCTGGGCGTGGCGCAGTTGAATCTCCATTTGATTACGCTCCAGTTCCACCCGTTTGCGCTCCGACAAATCATGCGCGTTGATGGAAAGGAATTCGACCCGGCCGTCCGGCGATTTATGGGCCACCACCACTTGAAACACTGGCACCTCGACCTTGCCGCGTGTCAGCAGAGCCGATTCGCCAGACCAGGCGCCTTTCTGGATGGCCGTCGGAATGATCTGGCCCAAGAGGCACTCCAAGGCCGCGGGAGGATGGATGTCGCCCAGACCCAGGCCGAAGACATCCTTCTTGGCGTCCAATCGGAGCAGCGCCATACCGGCCTGGTTGAGATAAAGAATCTCCCGGGTGTGGATGTCCGCCATGGCCACCAGATCGGGGTTGGCCTCGACGATGGCTTGCAGACGTTTCTCGGTCTGCTCCGCTTGAGCCCGCATCATGGTGCCGCGGCGCAAACGAGCTTCGACCGCCGCGAGCAGGGATTCCATGCGAAACGGTTTGACCAGGAAGTCATCCGCGCCTTGTTCCATGCTCCGGCGCAACTCCTCCGGGTCATCCTTGCCGGTCATAAAGATGAAGGGGATGGCGGACGTGGCGGAATTTTCCTTGAGCGCGTCGAACACGTCGTGCCCGTTGCCATCAGGCAACTCCACATCGCACACAATCAAGTCCGGCAGTTGGGCGGTGGCGGTGAGAATGGCGTCCCGGCAAGTGCCCGCTTCGACCGCCACAAACTGCTTGGCCGGCAAGGCACGACACAACAACTGTCGGAACGACAGTTCATCGTCGATTACAAGGATCGTTTTCACGGCAATCTACTATCGGCAGATGGGGCAATTAGATAAGGTGGTATCTGGCTAATTTTGACCATGCTGGGCGCCCCGATTTCAGCGCCAGCCGGAGAGCCGCCGCGGATGGGGCTGGTCGGATAACATTCCGAGACGGGTGCGTGACCAACCAGTTGACAGAAGACATGGCGGGGCGGCGGGAACGTCACTTAAAGTCAGCGAAGAGGTTCGAAGAATCAAACTGGCCGGTCAATCCAATTGTCCGCACTGCATCAGTCTTGGCGTGGCGGGGTTTCATTGAGGACCAGGGCTGATGCCCCCGCCCTCTTGCTTTCCTCTACCGCCGCGAACTGGCGCATTTCTTCGGCACTGCGAATGACGCGGCCGGTCTGCGGATGCGCCTTTTCCCATTGCCGCAGGTTTTGAACAAAGCAGTCAACGTCGTAGCCAGCCTCGCCAGCCAGTTTGTCTTTGACCGCCCACAGCTCTTCCAGAATCGAATCAGGTTTCATCAGATGAATCTCCCATCAGTTGCGCCGGCGTGCAAACTCTCGGCAATTTCCAGCCCAGGCGCTGGGCCTCCTGTTGCAAGTTGGTTCCCGGCTATGATCAGGTCCCGGCTCGGATTGCCCACGAGCAAACTGATGAAACTGGTTTCCAGATAAACGACTTCCATGCTTCAGATTCACCGCATGGTAAACGGCGGAACTCTTTAGGCAATTCAAAAGCTCGGGGCCTGGGGCGCGAATATTGACAGATTCACTTTTTGATTGCCCGCGGCGCCGCTCTCGTTCCAAAGTAACGCGTCATGGCGAAGAGCATTTCCAGGCGCTTTCGGTACGAAGTCGAGTTGCTCGATCGGGGCCTGACTCGCATCGCGGGGGTCGATGAAGCGGGGCGCGGGCCGCTGGCGGGGCCGGTCTTCGCGGCGGCGGTGATGTTTCCTATTGACTGGGTGCGCCGGGGCTTGCCGGCGCGGCTGCGGCAAGTCAACGATTCCAAACAGCTTTCACCGGAAACGAGGGAAAAACTTTTTGCCGAATTGACCTCGCGTCCGGAAATTATTCATGCCGTCGCTCGCGTGGATGCCCCAATGATCGACGAAATCAATATCTTGCGCGCGACGCACCGCGCCATGAACCTGGCGCTGTTGCAATTGCAGCCGGCGCCGGAGCACGCGCTGGTCGATGGCCTGCGCGTTTGGTCGATGGCCTTGCCGCACACGGCGATTGTCTCCGGGGACGCGCTGAGCTATTCCATCGCCGCGGCGAGCATCCTGGCCAAGGTGAGCCGCGACCGCTGCATGTTGGAGTTGGACCGGATGTATCCCGGTTATGGATTCGCCGAGCACAAGGGTTACGGAACAGCGCGGCACGTGGCCGCCATCAAGGCCCTGGGCGCCTGCCCGGTTCACCGCCGATCGTTTGCGCCCCTGCGGCCGGCACAGAGGGAGTTGTTCGAGTGAACCTGGCCGTGTTGGAAAAACTCAAATGGTGGAAGGACCGCCCGGACGGCCCTTTGCAACACCGTCATGGCCGGGCCGGTGAGCGCGCGGCCCAAGAGCACCTTCGACACCAAGGAATGAAATTCCTGACGGCCAATTTCCGCTCCGCCCGAGGCGAGATCGACCTGGTCTTTCGTGAGGGCGACTGCCTGGTGTTTGTGGAGGTAAAAACGCGCGTCCGCGGTGGATGGACCCGCCCTGCGGCGGCGGTCAACGCGCGCAAACGCCTGCGGCTGACGCGCTGCGCTTTCGATTATCTGCGGCTGTTAAAGAACCCACCCATAAAAATTCGGTTTGACGTGGTCGAAGTTTTGCTGGAAGACGACGTGGTGACCGAAATCCGGCACCTGCCGAACACGTTCACCCTCACGCCGCCATTCCGGTATGGGTGAAGGTTTCAGATGATCAGATAATCCGCCGGCAGGCCCAGGCGCGGCGGGGCAAACTGGGCGGCTTCGATCCATTTCTCGCGCGTGGTTTGCAGGCGGCTGATCAGGATTTGCGACATGCGCCTGAAGAGTTCGTAACCAAAATCGTGGTTCCGGTCGCATTCCTGCAGCAATCGGCTGCCGTAGAAGAAGACCGTCTCGGTCGGTTCCTCGGCGATGGCGTTGAAATGCCAGTAATAGGGCGGGAAAAGCCACGACCAGCCCAAAACGTCTCCCGGTCCGATGCTTTGGACACGCAGAGGTGACTGATTGCCAAGGGTTTCCAAGGTAATCAGACCGCTGATGATGAGGTGAAAGCAGTTGGCCGGCTCGCCGGTTTCGACGATGAGTTTGCCGGGCTCGAAGGTGGCATGCATGGAGCATTCGGCCAGAATATGCCGGTCGCTTTTCCCCATGCCATGGAAAAGGGGATGGTCCGGCAACGAATCGGCGGTAAAAGCGGATTTCTCCCTTGGCGCCGTCAAAGTATCATTCATGTTCTTATCCTTACAGAATGGCGATGTAGCCAGAACGGTGCCACATTCGCGGGTGCGAAAGTGAGGGCGGGAAGGCTTGGAACCATCCCCAGGCGCCATCAGACGGTGGAGATAGGCGGCGGGCACACCCTTTGGCCGGCCCATTCTTAAAAACGCGACTAAAGGAGCCTGGCTATTGCCGGGGGTGCGAGCCCGTTGCGCAAGAGGCAGAGGATCAGATTGCGTAGCCGAAGGCTCGGGCGTATGGGGCAAGGCGCGGCAGGAACGGTTCCAGGGCGGCGGCATGGTTGCGCCAGCGACCGACGGCCCGGTCGTGCATGGGTTGGGCGACCTCGCTGTAGGTCGGCGAGAAAATGAGTTTGCGGCGCGCGGCTTCGTGGCCGGCGGCTTGATCGGCGTGCCAGGACAAACCCAGGAACTCCGTGACGCGCCGGCCCTCCGTCTCCAAGCCGCCGACCACGTCTTCGTAACGGGTCTCCAGCCACTGAAAACCGCCCAATTCCCGCAAGCGCAACCAGGTGTCCATCAAGTCGGCGTAATGTTTGACAGTGCGTTCGAGGCTGAGAAAATTCGCGTTCAGCGGGGTCAGCGCCAGGTTCTGGAAGAAACAACTGATGACCACGTCGCGCGGGTCGCGCAAGGCGATGAGAATCTTCGATTCCGGAAAGACGCGCAACCACAGGTGCAGCGAGGCAGTCGGGGTCGGATTTTTATCCAGCAAAACCTCGGCGGTGGGTTGGGCCTCCACTTCGCGAAAGAGGCTTTGGAGGTAGCGGCGGCGCAGCGCGGTCCGCCGGGCCGCCGGAAGCGCGTGCAGGTCCTGGACGCTGAGGGGCGAGGCGGGCGGGGGCGGGGCCAGTTTGTCGCCCACTTCGGCAACGAAGGCCTCCGATTCGTCAAAGGCGCGCACGGCGGGATGCGCGCCCAGAATTTGTTCGATGAGGGTTGTGCCGCTGCGAGGATGGCCGCCCAGGAGCGCCAATTTGAAAGGGATCGGCTCCGCCGGGGCGTCGTGAATCCAGCCCTGGATCATGGCGGGCGTCAACCGCGCCAGCAACGAGCGCCGCTGGCGGTCGGCCTTGTCGTAAGACTGCTCCAATGCCGTGACATTGTTGGTCTGGCGCACGAGGGCCTTGGCTTTGTGCAGCCATTCCATCGCTTCGGCGAATTGACCCAATTGATCCAACACGACGCCCAAAAGGTGGTAGCAGGAAATTTTGACATTGGGATCGCTTAAACTGCCTTGGGCCAAATCCCGCAGGAGCTTTTCGGCCTCGGCGTTTCGGGCCGCGCGATGCAGGAGAAAGGCCCGGTAATAAAGAGCGGCCGGCTCTTTGGGATGGCCAGCCAGACAGGCCTCGACCTCCGCCGCGGCTTGCTCCAGGCGCCGTTCGCGTTCCAGCCAGGCTGCCCAACTCAGGCGGGCGTGGACTGAGGAAGGGTCCGCCTCGACGGCGCCTTGAAAACAGGCCCGGGCGCGGTCGATCTGCCGCAACCGGTGGTATTGCTGGCCGATCATGACCAGAGCGGCGGGATTGGCGGAAGCCAGGTTCTGCGCGCGCTCGAAGGCCTGGCTGGCCAGGGTGAAATCCAGATCGCCCGCCGCGGCCGCGCCCAGCTCGAACCAAAGATTGAGGATGCCGGGAAAGCGTTGGGTCAAATCGCGATAGACGGGCAGAGCGCCGGCGGCGCCGCCCGCCAGCAATTGTCGCTGGGCCTTTTGCCAGCGTTGCAGATCGCGCGGGGACTTTTCCAATTTGGCAAGGTCCGGATGCTGAGTTGTTCCCATCCATTTCTAACATCCCGCGCCTGGGCATGGCGCGTCAACAAAGGAATGCGCCGGAACCCCGCCAACGGGCAATCATGGCGCGCCTTGGCCGGCGCAAATTGCAAATCACACACTACTTGACTGAGAGGAGGTAGGCGCCCGTGAGAATCCGGCCGGCGACCTTGGTTTGCAGCCAAAGCCGGTAGACGCCCGCTTTCGGAAACGCGTAGGGAAACGAGAGGTCCGGCCGGGCCGCCGTGCAGAACTGGTCCAGCGGCTTGTTGGCGAGATAGCCGGCCTTCTCCCGCTCGGCGAACTGCCGCTGCGAAACCATCGAGACCGAGCCAAGCGGGTGCAGATGGTTGAACACCGTTCCGTCCGAGTTCTCAATGATCAAATGCCCATACATTCCAAGATACGGTTCCAACGCCGCCTCTGCGCCATTCTCCGTGGTGAGATGAAACACCAGGCTCGTCTCCTGGTTCACCGGCAACGATGCCGAAAAGGCGCGCTCCAGGCGCAACCCGCCGGGAAATGCCAGCGTTGAAACATCCCCCGGCGCGGCAAGCGAAAGGGCATCATCGGCTTCCGCCATCGGCATGGTCAAATCGGCGGCGACATCCGGGGGCGGGAGACGGAGGCTGTTGGTCAGCGTTTGGGTCAAACCGCTTTCGTGGGTGATGTCCGCATAAATTTTGTATTGGCCCGCGGGCAGGGCGGGCAGCCGCGCCGCGAAAACGGTTTCATCGTCCCGTTCCTGCGGTTTTCGTTCAGGATGCAAATGCGCGAAGACGTCGCCATCAGGTTCGCGGATCAGGAACAGATGCATCAGGCGCCCGTGGTCGGGGATCAACGGCGTGGAATCGAGGTGCGAACTGGCGGAGAAACGAAGCACAAGCTGCCGCGCGCCCGCGGCATCGGGCTTCAACTCCGCCTGGATGGACTGCGGCCGGTACAGCCGGTTGTGGCGATAATCGTTGTCAACACTGTTCCACCATTTGTAACCCAGAAAAAGCGCGGCGAACAGGACCGCTGCCATGATCCCTCGGGCATACCATCCCCGGCGGCGGCGGAGTGGAGAAATCGCGTCGCCCAGATCAAGCCGCCCTTCGCGGATGGCCGCGCCCACCACGGAAATCAAGAGCACGAGGAGGAATGCTCCCGCCGCCAGAAAACCGATGGACATCCCAGAGGTCATTACCAGGCGTTGCGTCGCGACCGAATTGAGCGGCACGATGGCCGTGCCTTCTCCGCGCGGACCGGACACTTCGACAAACACGCTGTAAGCGCCGGAGGCCATCAACCAAAGTTGGGAAGTGAACAGATTGGTCTCTCCTGGCACCAGCACCGCCCTCTCCGGCGCCGGCGAACCTTTGACTCCGACGTCCCAGCGCACCGGCCGCACCGTCACGCCGGTCGCCTCTCCGGATGCCACGACGACGTGGATTTGCGCCAGCCCCGGCACCACCCCCGGCGGTTCAATGGTGACGCGAATCGGGTACGACCCGGCCAGCCCTTGGAAAAACACCGTCGGACTGCCCACGTGCGCAAAGGCGGCGCAGGCGGCGCAAAGCCAACAACACAAAACAATGCGCTTGGCGCGCGCGGCGGCAATTCTCATCGTGTCACCGTTTGACTTCAGCAAGCCAGTTGCCGAACCAAAGTGCGAGTCGCGCCCCCAGTGTTCCCAGGAGAATGGCCATGACCGAGGAGGTGATGCCAAGGCGGTTCTCCGGCCGCCAAAATTGCACGCACCATTGGCCAAGGTGGTCCGGGTAGCCCCACATGGCATTGCCGGCGAAGAAGGCGTTGCGGGCGGCGTTGGACAAAAGAAAAGTCGAGAAAGGCCATTGCACCGCCAGCAGCAGAATGAAAAAGACCGCCGCCAGCAGCAGCGCCAGGCCTGTGTCGCGCCAGAAGCCGCGTTTGCGGCCGACCGTCTGCATGATCAGGTCAATTCCAAACGCCGGCACCACCAACAGCAACGGAAACAACGGCGCCGCCATGTGAGTGATCGGGTTGTAGATCGGCGCCAGGCGGGGTTCGGCGGGAAACAGCGGAAGAATCCAAACCAACGCCATTTTAATCGTCATGTAGATCAAGCTGACCCAGGTCGCGCTCCATTTTATTTTGGAGACGCGCGCCGCCACGATGAGGTAGATGGGCAGCAACCGGCAGCCGAATTCATAGAACGTCCCGCCATGCTGTTCGTTCGGATAGGAATATTCGGTTATGAAAACAGTCAACTGCGTCAGCAGGACACCGCACGCGAAGAGAACGAGCAGGTTGGCGGCCAGCCGGCCGTCGGCGGAAGACCGGTTCTGCCACGACAATACTAAAATCAGCGCGCCGATGGCTATCGCGTACGTCCCCAGCGCCAGCACGGTGTGGGGTGGGCTGATGATCTGCACGTCCAGCCCGTAGGCGTTGTGCCACCAGTTGTCAAACGGGGCGGAGAACAACATGGTGCAAGCGCCCCAGATGACCACCCACGCGCCCAGCGGACCGCGAAAACCCCAGATACGGACAGCGGGAGACTGTTCAGCGGGACCGGGCCAAAACGTGTTTCTTAGGACGAGCCAGCCGCAGACCAAGCCGGGAACGGAGCCGCCAAGGTAGATCATCATATGTGCGGGGGTCCAAAACGAGTCGCGGCCGATGCTCAGATGCCACGAAATATCCCACAGCACGCCGATGGGGACGCACGCAATGGCGAACACCACCGCATAACAATACCAGGGAAGAGCGGCGGCGCGGGAGGCCGGGGTCGCGGCCGACGCGGCCAACTCTCCTTGAAGAACATCAATCTGGCTGCTCACAACCATAACCAGTAAACCGCCGGCAGGCCTTTGTAAACGACGAGTTTCCTCGATGAGAAGTGAAAAACTTGGTAAGCAGGGAGCGTCCTTGATACATTTCAGGCCGCAAAAATGGGAGTCGTATGCGAATCCTGAACAACCATGCCCGGGGGTTGACCCAATGGAAAATCCTGGGCCTCGTGGTCATCCTCTTTCTTTTGGCGGCCCTCGCGATTCCCCAATTCGTCCGGGTTCGCACTACTTCCTCGCCCAATGCTTGCGTCAATAACTTGCGTTGGATCGAATTGGCCAAGCAGCAGTGGGCGCGGGAAAAAGGCAAAGGACCGGACGCTGTTCCGGCGGCCAGCGACATCCAGCCTTACTTGGGACGCGAGGCCGCAGGCATGCTGCCCACCTGCCCTGTGGACCCCGACAACAGCTTCGCCACCAGCTATTCCATCAACAACATGGCCACTAGACCGACCTGCAACATTGTGCCGTCGTCCCATGTACTGCCATGAGTGGGCGTGTGGGCGGATCACTATTTTAGAGTTGCATTCTTAACGCGAATGGGCTGGAATGGTAGCCTGACATTTGTGTCAAATGCACTAAAAAATAAATGACTCCAAGTATATGAAAAAACTCTTATTCTCAGCGGTGTTCTCGACCGTTGTTCTCGTGGCCGCTCATCAGGCCATGGCGACTCCGATCCCCATCATTCACGGGGCGGTGACCATCTCCTGGACGATTGATCAGCAGAAAACGCTCGATGTGCTAAAGTATGGCGAGGACGGCAAAACAAGCATTTCTGGCCCGGCAAACAACAGAACGACCAACGTGCTGGAAGTTACAACTTCTTCGATCTCAACGGCTCCTTTTAATGATGTCAACTTCCTGGACCTTCTGGAAAATTCCCTGGATCAAACCTTTCCAACCGGCGCCAAGTTGGTAACAGATGGCACAATTTTGTACGTGGCGGACCATACCGGGACGAACGCGATCGTGGAACCAACCTTGCTTTCTTCGATCCTTACCGTGACCCACACCAACAATATCACCGCCGGCTTGGAGACAGCAATGGAAGCCTTCACCAAGGCAGGCAGCAGCGGTACTGCCAACGGCACTTCTTCGGGCAGCGAGTTCGTCATTGTGAATTATGACGATTCTACCCAGGTCACCAAAGACGGCACCACCTCCGTCTTCCAGTTTGCCGGCGTGAGTACGTTCACGCGTTCGGCATCTGAGAAGCGCTCGACCAATGATATTGCAACAATAAAGGAGTCGGGCAGCTTTAAGGTCACTGGCAGCGGTACCGGGACTATTCGCGGCACAAACTCGATTATAGCAGGAACAATCCTCGGAACACCCGCTGGAACAGAAACCATCGACCTGACGGGACTGGAGTAATCGCACAAGGATTCTCGGCTGCGAAGCAAATGGGAAGAAATGGGGAGCGCAACGTTTGGGTTTCCTCGCCGATTTGGCGTCGGTGAACTCCGGCGAACGGCCCTCCGGCACTTTGTCTCGGAACACGACATTAGCCGCGACCGGGTGTTCCAGGCAGATGCACAACTTTCCGTCGCGAACGCACCTTAGTTTCGAGAGCCCTGATATAAACGAGCGCGTCCGCATGCGTTTTGATCCGGGCATGCCGCGCGCGGATCGCCGGCCGCTCTGGTTCCGTCGCCAAGTCCAAATCACATCGTAAGGCGAGGTCCAGCATGGCCTGCTCGTTGCATGAAAGTTCTCCTTCATCCATTGCTGGCATAGTTCGTCACGTTGATGGTGTCGCAGGATCCGAAAGGTCGCCGATCATCGGATCCACCAGCACGGTCGGCGGATCCGTTCGCGCTGCGCCGAGGTTCAGCGCGACATCCAGCGAATTCGCCCCTTTGTCTCTCTGTGTCAGGCTCGGCAATCCAAACTTGTCCCCCACCGTTTTCAAAACGGATGTGTGATCGAAAATGGTAGTAGGATCGTTCGGGTCCGTGCCAATAACTGTGCCAGCCGCGGTGTAAGCCGAAATCACAATTCCCGGCACGCGCACTCCGAGCAAATTGAAGGCGAACGGATGCGCGGGATTGCTATATTTGGTATCGTCGCCGGTTGGCGTGCCCGGCGGCGGCGCAATGTGATCGAAGAAACCTCCATGTTCGTCGAAGGTGATAATGAGCATGGTGTCCGTCCAATAGGCCGGCGAGGTTCGAATCAGTTCATAAACATTCTTGACCAATTGTTCGCCCAAACGGACATCGTCCAGCGGATGCATCGAAGTGCCGCCGGCGTAGTTGCCGCCGACGTTATATTGCGGCTCAATGAACGTGTATTCCGGCAAGGTCGCGTTTTGCACGTCCTCCGCAAAATAACTCCATTCACGGAAATTGGTCGTCAGCGGATTCAGGTATTCCGCGCGCAGGCTGTCGATGCCGATGGATTGCGGCATGCCATCGTGATAAATGCGCCAATTCTTCCCAGCCTGTTTCAACCTTTGGTATATAGTCCCGCCGGCGAACGAAAAGCCGCCCAGAACCGTGCCTGTGCCTGGAGAATCAGTCAGTCCGCCCGAAGTCGCGGCATGGATGAAAAAGCGGTTTGGCCACGTCGGGCCGGGCAGTGAGGAATGCCAAAAATTGAAGACCGCAAATTGCTGGGCCAACGTCGAAAGCACCTGCAACGAGCCCGCCGGAAAATATTCCATGACGCGTTGGCGATCATTCGGCACCTTCGCGGCAGTCGCGGCGGTGTCGGCTGAAGCGATAAAACCGTTCATGACGGCGGGATTCGCCGGCGGCATCGGGAAGCCCGGATGAGCTGGATCGAATCCGTAAAGCTGCATCTGGACGTCCTCGAATTCGTGCCCCGGATCGAAACTCATCGAGAAACTTGCCGCGGGCTGGACTGTCACCGGTCCTCCTGTTCCGAAAGTGTCCGGATTGGATTC
>Ga0302324_100022456_pt1 | contig 12256 bp, 9 predicted proteins | sample Palsa_T0_1_FD_201949 | JGI IMG/M metagenome (GOLD analysis project Ga0302324, IMG submission 201949) | Peat permafrost microbial communities from Stordalen Mire near Abisko, Sweden - Palsa_T0_1 | ecosystem: Environmental > Terrestrial > Soil > Palsa > Peat permafrost | place: Sweden: Abisko...
CTTGGACAGACGGGGCGCGGCTTGAGTGGCGGGGAGCGCCAGCGTGTGGCCATCGCTCGTGCGCTCTACCGGGATGCCTCAACGCTGTTCTTCGATGAGGCCACGAGCTCGTTGGACAGCGCCAGCGAAGGTGATATCGGCGAGATGCTGCAGTCGTTGCGCGTCAACAGGACCATTCTCATTGTTGCTCACAGGGCTGACGCCTTACGTCACTGCGATATTGTCTACGAGCTCGCTGCGGGAACGATCGCCGACGGGCATTCTGACCGGTCACCCCTTTCGCGGCAGGCTGGACATGGTTGACCTGGCGCTTGTTGGCCGCGCCTGCAAGGTCTTGCTGTTGGCCGGGCTCGTGGGCTATCTGTTGCTCAGAGGCGTAATACCGGCGGTCACGGCGATTACTGACGATTTCCCGGAGTATTTCACCTCCGCAAAAGCCGTGCGCGATGGGCAGGATGCGGTGAAGCTCTACGATGGAGCGTGGTTTCGAGAGCAGACCCGTCACTATGAGGTGGGGTCCCAGGAAAATCCGGGTGAATTTACCCCCTATCCGCCCCCGACAGCCCTGCTCCTCATGCCGCTCACGGGCTTCAATCCCCTGACGGCATTGCGCATCGTGACCGCTTTTAACGTGGTGTGCCTGATCTGTTCGATGTTCCTGCTGAGCAGGATCTTCGCGTGGCGCCTAATTGATTCGGCTCTGTTCATACTCTTATCGGGGCGAGCCCTGCACTCCGGTCTGCGATTCGGCCATCCCTACATCCTCATTTCAACGTTTTGCCTTCTTGGATACTATTTTTACCGCAAACGCATGCCGTGGCTGGTCGGTCTGTGTCTGGGTGTTTTCGCACCGATCAAATATTTTCCGGTGATCGTTCTGGCCGGCTTTGCCTTGCACCGGCAGTGGCGAGTATTGCTGGGCGGTGGCATCGCGATCGCAGCCGTGGCGTCGGTCAGCATCGGCGTGCTGGGTTGGAAAGTACATCAGATCTTCCTGCTTGATGTGCTGTTGAATCACCTCACGGGACATCTCATTCCGGGTCCGCGGTTCACCGCGGTATTCCAGTCGTTTGATACCCTGTATGAGAGATTATTCATACTCGATCCCGCGCGAAATCCGCATCCGTGGCTTTCAGCACCGCTCGCGGCAACGGTCGCTATCGTCAGTACGAAGGGCGTGCTGGTGCTCGCGGCTGCCGCGGCGCTGATTCATCTCGCGCGCGTACGCCACGTGCGCGCAATCGAGCCAACCATCGGAATCCTCGCAGTTCTGGTGTTATTGATCGCACCGGGGTCGGGGACCTACGCGTTTGTGCTGCTCTGGCTTCCCGTTGCACTGCTCATCGACTACTTCCTGTCCGAGCCCGCCCGCGTGCCGGCATACCTCGTTCTTTCCACATACGCGCTCATCGGATTCATTCCTTACGGCCATACCTTCCCGTTTGAAGGCCATGGCGGTCTCACCGTATTGGCATTCCCGAGACTGTTCCTGCTGCTCGCAATGTTTGTTGTGTGCATCTGTGCTGTTGCATTTCCACGCCCTTCATCGCAGCGTCCTGCACCTTTGGCTGGCGCGGCATGAGACGCCGCGCAACGATGCAAGTCTATGGAAGAGCATTGGTGGCAATTGCCGATGCCACGACTCGGCTTTGGCGCCGGCGTTCCGGACGAAAATGAGCGACGCGATTTACACAACGCGGGCAAGCCGGATGGCGGGCGTAATCGGCGTGATCTTGTTGTTGTGTACCTCGGGCTGCAACCGGACGGATCATCCGTTGACGCCGAAAGATCAGAGTCTGGTCATCAAGCTGCGCTGGATCAAGAGCTACCCCAGTCAATCGAGATCGCAGGTCAATACGGGATTATTCTGGGCGCTGTCCTTTCTGGGCGCAAAATTGCCGGCGGACGCCGCCATTGTCTCCTGGGATGGAACGATGGTGACCCTAGACCTGGGTGCCGCGGGAGTCGGGGAAGTCTCGAAGCCGGCCTGGAAGCTGTTGCTGCATGTCCTTAAGTCCAGTGACGAATATCGCATGATGGGTGGTATCGACGTCGGCAGATTCGTCTTTCTCAGTTTGTGCGGTTCCTACCAGTACTATGCGCTTACGGGAGTCAGCTCCACCTACGCGGAGTTTCGCGCCAAGCACGCTTTGGCCCCCAGGCAAGTGGCCATTGTCGAGTCCGGAGTGGCCCACGGCAATCGCTTGATAGAAGTCGGGCAGGGTGAGGGCATCAACTCGGTGGTCTTCGTGGCCTTCGAGGGAACTGGCTCTCTGCAAGCTCACTCGTTTCAGAAGGCCGACATCGAAACGCTCGATTTGATGGAGAACGGGCAATTGCGATTCGGTCTCTACGACCTCGAAGGACATTTGACAGACACGACGACACCGACTCTTACCGCTGCTGGCAAACCGAGCAAGTGCCTTTGGTGTCATGAGATAAACCTGCAGCTTCCCTTTAGAAACGTCACGGATCTGGAAGGTTACTACAGTACAAAAGAGTTCAAGGAAATCGTGGCAAGCGCCACTCGAGTCATCGCGGGCTACCGCAAGAGCCTGGCATCGAAGGTGGATTTCACACGGCTGCAAGATCATTCAAATGCGGAGGATCTGTATCTGTCCTTCGCGGAGCCAACCGCGGGCCGGTTGGCGGCCGAATGGAATATGCCTCTCCAGCGGGTGAAGCAACTGTTGGCCAGTCGGAATCTCAAAACACACCCACATAGCGAACGCATAGACGACGCCATCCTGGGGGACGACTTGTACGATCGAAACGAGGTGGACCCGCTCGCCCCTTACGCCGCGATCCGTGGACCTTCGGATATGCGGGAGTCCTCGAGCTACGAACCGAATCTCCTGCGGTGATGCCGCGATTTCCCGGGGGGCCGCCCGCAGCCATCGAGTCAGCGCTTCTCGAAGACTACGGCCCGATAGCGCTCGCGCTCGCCGCTCATCAGCCTGTTGTCGCGGTCGAACAGGACATCGAGCGCCAGGTGCTTTGGATCAGCTTCGTAAACTACATCGAAATCCCGCGCGACCGCCGTATCGCAAAAGCGGAAATTGGTGGTGTGCAGTACCAACAATCCGCCAGACTTAAGGCAGCGGGCGAAATCGCCAATCATCCGGTCGAATCTCTCGAAGTCAAGCAGGGGATCGCAGCGCTGGGCGCCGGAGGTAGTCAGGTCGCCATTACACAACACCGCCAGGCAGAAGATCGCGTCATAGGAGTTCGTGGGTTCGCCTTCCGTAGTCGCCGCAATCTCAAACGTCACGTTTGCGCGCTTTTCCGCGCGCGCGCGCGCCAGGCAACGAGCGATGTTGCGCGGGTTGATGTCGATGCCCTTGATGGCGGCCAAAGGAAAATACTTGCGCAGGCTGAAAACTTCTTCGCCGCGGGAGCAGCCAAACGACAATATGCGCAGGGCCCGGCGCGAACCGATGCGTGTGGCCGCAAATCCGAACAGCCACGGATAACGATCGGGCAGAGTGTGATAATAAGGCTGGAATTCTCCGGGCACTGGCCGCCGGACTCTGCGATACAGCGAGTTCCCTATGTGCCAGACCGCATTGCGGCCCTTGCGCGCAACATCCTTCAATGTGATCAGCTTTGGAAGCCTCATTGCCCGTTAAACAGCTGACCAGTGGTGAAAGGCGCAGCCGCAACCTACTGGGAATTATAGCCTGCGGATTGAGAACGATGTTGAGCATGGAGAGGTTCGATAATGTGCTGGCTTGGTGCGTATGGGCACGAAGACATCTTCGCTGAAGCCGGTTCGCGTGCTGGTCATCGGTGCGGGTCCCGCGCCCGATGCGATTCATCTACCGGTTCTTGCGGCGCTGCGGGACCGAGGCGAAATCGTGCTGGCGCTGGTTTGCGACCTTCAGCGTGCACGCGCGACGGCTGCTCGGGGTAAATTCGGCTTTCTCGAAGCCAGCGGTGACGGTGTCGCGGCTCTCGAACGCACGGACATAGACGCCGTGTACATTTTCGGCAGCGCGCAGCTGCACTATGAATATGGAATGCTGACACTGCGTCAGGGCAAGCATCTGTTTGTTGAGAAGCCCGTGGCGCCGACCTATGCGCAGGCGCGAGAGCTGGCGGAAGTCGCAGGCGCCCAGGGGCTCATCGCTGCCGGTGGACTCAATCGCCGCTTCTCAAAGTCCCTTACCGCGGTCCGTGCGCGCGCTGGGGCAGCCGGTTGGCGTTTTGCCGAAGCGGTATTCCACAGACCGGAATTTCGCAATCCGCCGTCATTCGGAGCGCGCACCTGGCTGGGGGCGAACGGCATTCATGGTCTCGATGCGCTGCTGTTCATGATGGGCGGGCTGCCCGAGCACTTGACGGCGCAGATCGGAGAAACCAGTGCGGCTGAGCCGAGTGCCTTTTCGGCGGTCATGCGTTGGCGCGACGGCGCACAAGGCGCATTCCTGTGCAATTTCAATACAGGTTCGCGGCGTGAAGAGTATGTATTTCATGCTCCCGGTGAAACGTGCAGCGTGACGGGAGCGGGCCTCACAATAGAACGAGCCGGTCATCCAATGACGCGCCTGGCGTTTCCATTGCAAGGCGACGGGTATGTGGCCGAGCATGACTGGTTCTTCCAGGCGATCCGCAGCGGCGCCGAGCCGCCGCACAGCCTCGCCGCGATCGCTCCCTCACTGTTTCTCGCCGAGCTGATTGAAAACGGCTTCAGCGGGCCCGTGCCACTGCCTCAGACTGCGCTTCCTGCGGCTTCGCAGCCGCGCTTCCCTCGTAGGAAATCCATTCTGGTCGTGCAGTCCTCCGAATTGCAGACGCCGCTCGCGAGCTTGCTGCCGCAGTACCGGTTGGTGTCTCTGGAGGACGTTCGCGAGTCGGCCGGTGAGCGTCCCGACATTGTCGCGGCCATATTGGGCCGCGGCGCATCCGCGCTGCCCGCAGATATTCTGGACAAGCTTCCGCGCCTTGCTGTTGTCGGCATTGTGGCCCTGTCACTCGCCGGCCACGCGCCCGAAGCACTCCTGGCGCGCGGCATCAGGCTGCTCAATGGAAGCGCAGCTTACGCAGAAAGCGTAGCGGAATTCGCGCTCGGGTTGGCGATCCTGGGTCGCCGTCGCGCCTTTCTCTCCCACGATGTCATGCGCGCGGGAGGCTGGGGGACTGTGCCACGCGTGACCGGATTCAAAGCCATGTTGCATCGGACCGCCCGCAGCGTGCGACCCGCTATTGAGGCGGCAGGACTTGAATCATTGTTCATCAGTCTCTGGAAGGCGGCTTCACCCTTTGTTGGCATGTCGGGGCAGGGCACGGCGCGGCCGCGCGACCTGCGAGGAGCCACGGTGGGGCTTATTGGCTGGGGCGCAAATGCGCGGGCCTTCGCCGAGCGTCTTGGCCGGTCACAGGCGCGTATCCTGGTTTACTCCGAGAATGCAGACGAACACGATATCCGCAGCGGCGGGGCTGCGCCCGTTTCGCTCACTGAGGCGTTGGCCGCCGATATCGTGTCGTTGCATCGTGGCCTCACTGCAAGCACCCGTCATTGTCTAGGCGCGCCAGAGCTTGCGAAACTGCGTCCAGGTACGGTGCTCATCAACATCGCACGCGGAGCACTGATTGAGCCCAAGGCGTTGCTCGCCCGCCTGAAACGGGGCGACATATTTGCCTGCCTGGATACCTACGAAGTGGAGCCGCCGATCGCTGCACATCCCCTGCGCAGTCTGTCGAATGTATTCCTGACGTCTCATATCGCTGGTGGTTCGCCCGATAACTATGGTGCCGCGGCTGTCGAAGTGATACGTAAAGTCGCCGCTCATCTGGCCAATGAAATCACCGAGTCCATCTCCGCCGAACGTTTGCGGACCATGTCATGAAGCGTCAACGCTAATATGGTGAAAAACACGCCCGAGCTTTGCTCCGACCCATTTGAGGAGCGGTCCGCTGCCGGGATGCACAGGGACATCCACGTGTTGGGAGCCCGAGTTCGGTTCGAGAGCAACAGTGAGGATTTGCTGCGATTGGTGGATTCGGCCTATGCCGGGCTGCCGCGTCACAAGCTGTCGCGTGTGACGCCGCAGCTGCGGATACGCTTGGTACTGACATCTCCCGAACGGAAGCGCGCGAGCCTCGGGCCGGCGCCGCTGCAGATGATGTCAGGAGGGGGACTCCTTGCCGGAGCCGCGGATTCTTCCAGTTTCGTGGTGGTGTCGCCGCATGAGCGGGGAGCGCTCGTGGTCGTTACGCCAAGGATGTTGCGGTTCCCGTATCAGACGCGTTATGAATTGATCGAGTTCGCCGTCTTCACTCTGGCGGCACGGGTTCAGAGGCTCGTGGCGCTGCACGGGGCCTGCGTGGGTCGTGCCGGCCGGGGGGTCCTGTTGCTGGGTCCGAGCGGCGCCGGCAAGTCGACGCTGACTCTGCAGTGCCTAATTGAAGGCCTGGAGATTCTTTCAGAAGACAGTGTATTCGTAACACCGGACAGGCTTCTCGCCACCGGAGTTAGCAACTTTCTGCACGTAGGTGCCGACTCCCTGCGCTGGATTGCACAGGGTCGCCATTTGGCGCAAATGCGCCAATCGCCCGTCATTCGGCGCCGTACTGGCGTGCGCAAGTATGAAATCGATCTGCGTCGAGATGAACACGCTCTGGCAGAACGCCCTTTGAAGATAGGCGCTATCGTATTCTTGTCCGCACAGGCCGCGGCGGGTCGGCCGTTGCTCAAACGGCTGCTCCAGGCACAGGCGATGCCGATGTTGGTCCGCGAACAGGCTTACGCGGCAAACCAGCCTCCGTGGACGTCGTTCACCCGCAGCGTGACACGGGTGCCGTTCTTCGAGCTGCGTCGGGGTCAACATCCAAGTGAATCCGTTGCCTCGCTGCGCGAACTCATTAACTCGCCATCGCGAGCAATTCGCTGAGTGCATCAGGCCTGAATGGCGAGACATAACGATTGCAGGTGCTCGCGGCGCGACTGGCGGCGGCGGAATCTGTGAATTGGTCGGCAAGGCTCATGCGATTGAGCAGATCCTCGGGCGAAGTAACCGTCTCGCGCCAGTCGGCGAGCTCAAAGAGGCAGTCGAACGGCAGCTCGGCGGGTCGCGCAAGGTAGTATGGTTTGATGCCGGCCCGCACGGCATGCATTGCCGCGGACGAACCACGATAGAGGCAGTAGCGCGCCTGCGCGAATTCCTGTTCCAGTGGCCGATCCACCGAAATGGATACATTCCGCGACAACTTTTGCAATTGCGGGAGACGGCGCAGCAGCGACCGTGTATCGACCATCGGATGGGGACGCAAGGCGAAGCTGATATCGGGACCGCGACGGGCGCATTCCAGAGCGAATTCAAACAGTATCGCGCATTCGTGATAGCTGGCATCTGGGAGGACGAGGCAGTGGCGGGGGCGATGCTGTGGATGAGGTAGCGGCGGGAGGGCGGCGCACCGATGTGACCCATACTCGATGAATCGCACGGCCTGCAGTCCAGGGCTGGCGGCGAGCGCTGCGTGCGGGATTTCTCCGAGAGTCAGGATGACGTCCGGATCGCAATCGATACCAGGGGCAGCAACGGGTCGCCGAATCGCATGAGCGCGTTCGAGCACCATGGCGTGTTGATAGCCGACACACAGTGGCCGCCGCCTCGCCATCCGCGCGGCGTGCCAGATCAGTCTCTCAGCGACGGTACCTTCGTAGGTGGTGATGATGATCCTTGGATTGACCGCTCGGCATAAGTTTGCGAGGCCGGCATGCATTCGGAGGTTGACAACCGTGGATGCCGACAGCACCTGGCGGCTTGCGAGCATGGCAAGCCGGTTGTCGGCTGCCTTGCATGCGCTGGCTGCTTCCCTACGCAGGGCTCTCCATGCAGTCGTGCATTGCCGCCAGATGTTTGCTTCCGTTGCCAGGCATACTGTCGCGGGCACTATGAGGCGGGAAGAGGGGAAAGGCTGCGTGTTCTGGTCGCTTCGAGCAACCGTCAAATGACTGATCAACACCAGCAGCGATGAGACGCCGCGGTCGCTCAGGTGACTCTGCAGGGCACCGAAATAGAAATCGTCGCCCTGATGCAGCTGATCCGGCTTGAGCAGATGGGAAACGATCACCACATCGATTGGGCCCAGGGGACCCGCGGCCAGGCGCGGCGCAGCTAGCGAACGCGTCAGGCCGCGCGCCGCACGAATCACGGCTTTTGCGACGCTGGGAAATCCGCCGTCCGCACGATCGGTGACAAGCGACGCATACTGCGCGAGGGCACTCGGGTGTTCGTTTAGAAAGTGAAGTGCTGGGATGGCCAGTCGCGCGAGACTGGTACAGGGGGCGCGCAATAGCCTGTCGCAGGCCGCGGCAATGTCGGCATATTCCTGTTCAGTCATCCGCACTAGCGCCTGTACGCACTGCAGTCGTGGTACTCAAGCGGGAACGGTGCCCGTTACACGGCTCATCTCGTCCCTGGCCTGTTTCGCGGTCTCGATCAGACCGGCGGCGCGCTGCGGATCGCTGTTGACCAACCTAGAGGCCTCCACCTCGCTGCGTAACCAGACGTCTGCTAGCCGATAATAATCCTTGCCCTTTCGGCCACCAACGAGGTAGTCGCGGTCGGTTGCCTTGGCCCAGGCAAGTGGCAACTGTACCTTGCCCTCGACCGCGTCGAAGTAAGGCGTCCCTTTGATTGGATAGGAGACGGTCGTGAAAAACACTTCGGGATTGCTCCGCTTGACATGCTCGACGGTGGCGGCAATGTCCTCTATCTCCTCGCCCTCGTAGCCCCACATCAGGAACATGCCGACGAGAATGCCGTGCTTTTGCGCGAGTCTGACGGAACGACGGACCTGCTCAACGCTGACGCCGCGCTTCATCGCGTCCAGTATCCTCTGGCTACCGCTCTCGGAGCCGATCCAGATCCGATAGCAACCCAGGTCCCGCAGTACCTTGACGGATTCCTCGGATTGAAGGCGGTCGGCGCGAGTGATTGTCTCAAACGGCAGGTGAAGTCCGCGTCGGTCGAGAGCTGCTTTGTACCCTTGCAGCCACGGGTGGCTGATGGTGAATACATCGTCCGCATACCAGAGTTGGTCCGGGTTATACCGCTCCACTATCCACGCTACTTCCGCCGCGACGCCCTCAGGACTACGGCGTCGATGGGAGTAACCATACACAGCGTGCGAGCACCAGGTGCATCGATAAGGGCAGCCGCGCGCCGTTATGAGATTGATGCTGCTCGCTCCGTGATGCGTTCGCCACGCATCGAGATACTTCTGATGATCGATAGCATCGCGATCCGGCAGCGGCAGCGAGTCAAGATCGCCGATCTTCTTGCGCTCGGGTGTGTGCACCGGTTCGCCGGCCGCGTTTTTGAAGACGATGCCGCAAACGCCGTTCAGGCTATGCGGGCCCATTGACGGCAACGTGGCAATGACCTCCGTCAGCGTGGCTTCACCTTCGCCAACCACAATCACGTCGGCACCCGCACTCAGATACTCGGCGCTGTGATTTGCGCTTTCAGGCCCGCCCAGTATGACGGTCGAGCCGGATTGCTTCGCGGCGCTGATGAGCTGCAGGACGGAGCCGCGCGTCATCAGATTCGTGTAGATACCGACGATGCCCCCGGGAGAGCGGCGGATTTTCTGCAACAGCTCGGGCCGCGTACCGAATGTGCTGTCATACACCTCCACCGAGTGCTGGCGGGTTTTCAGATAGGCGGACAGATACAAGAGTCCGAGCGGCGGATAGGGCTTCATGATCTGCCGCTCTTTTTCATCGTCGGACAGGAAATAGCCATGAGTCAGCAGGATGTCGGTCATATTCGCCTCATGACGCCGGCGGAAACGGGTGTCCATTGCAGCTTCTGAAATGCTGGTAGATTCCGCTGGTGTGAAAAAACTGCGCATCGTTTCCAGCCGAATGCTCGGATGCAATCCGGCTGACGAAGAATGTGTGCGATCCAATGCTGTCAAAGTCCAGAATCTCGATCTCCCGAATTCGCAACGCGATTGCGGGGTAGGGCAGTGAAAACTCCCTGGACCGCTTGATCTCGAATGGCAGATGATCCCATTCGACCTTCACGTTCTTATGATGAATGCCGAGTTTATAGGCGGTCGCATAATCGCGGGCGGGCACGTCTGAAAGCGCCACGCGGCGCGCGCTCTTCATCGCTGGTATTGACGGGCTCGTACTGCGAAGCGCCAGCGTGAAACGATCAGAAGACACGGGGCCGATCAGGTCCATTGGAAACAGATTGCTGTGGCTGCCGTCGTCCACCGAAACGAGCACCACGGGGCGCGGGCAGATATAGAAGATCATCTGCTGTTGCACGGCTCCGGGAGGCATGAAGAAATTATTGGGATCCGTGTTTTGACGCATTCGGCGATTCTGCAGCCAGCGGTTCCAATGCCGATACGGCCAGCGGATACAACAGTGGGTTCCACGTCGGACCCCGAACAGTCCGACTGCAACCCCGGAGGTGTTCCAATTCCGCGCGTGTTGCAGTTGCAGCGTTCCTACGGTGCGCCGGGACTCGAGGTCCACGAAATGCAGTTCCGGCTGCGAATGAGCTTCGATTGCGGAGATCAGCTGGGCGTCGAGACCCACCGCGAGAGTCAACGGTCTCAGGGCTGCGACAACGGCGGCGCGTGTAACGTCGAACTCTCCGCGGACAGTTGACAGGCGGACCTGAACAGCCTCTTGTGGCTCGCGCAATGCAACGGGCGGCCACTGGGGCAGAGGCCGCATCCGCCGCGCCAATGCCATCGGCAACCGTATCGTCATGGTCAGACCGTCTTTTCAAACAGGAGAAACATGTAGCGGCATCTGGCGATGTGAAGCCACGCAAATCGGCCGTTACGCTGCAGATCGATGCCATTTGAGTGTCCCGCTCGCGAGGGCGGTATTCCGCGAAAAACGCGACTCAAGCGGAAATATGGCGCGCTTACTGTGCGGAAGGTGCAGAGCAGGCGCCTGTAATACGGCGCTTGCGGTCCGGGCAGGAACAGCTGACCCTCGCGCCATAGACGCGGCGCACCGCGCCACCACAAACGGGATCGCATGTCGCTGATGAAATATGGGCTTAATACACTCGCGAGTACCTTGCCCTTCGGACCGGTGAGCGCGCGGAATTTTTCAAACAGCTCGCGCAGATCGTCGACCAGGTTGAGCGGCGCGAAATTGGATATGACCAGATCGGCGAGGCGCGTGCTGTCTGCAGTGCGTCGTGTCAGAAACTCCGGATAGGTGCTGCCGTCAAGGGTAATGCGCCCCGAATCGATGAGGTCGCGGCAATGGTTGGCGAAGAACTCTCGCATCCTCGGATCAACGTCGTAGGCGTCAATCGTGAAGCCGCGCTCGGCGAAAAACCGGGCGTCAGTTCCCGGTCCCGCACCGAAGTCGAACAGCATTGCGCCGGGCGGCGCAATGCTGAGGACGAGATCCCGAAAGGCCGAGCGCGTGCGGCGGTCCGGCTCCTGCGCCGTGATCTGATCGACATACTCCGCGCCTGCCGGAGTGCGCTGAAGGTATCGAAGGTCGGGATTGTTGCAACTCATGGCGAGCTAATCGGCTTGAGCGAGGGCCATGCGTACCGCATGCAGCGTTTGGACCCGAAGCGGCCTGGAGGTCAGCCACCGCAATATGCGCTGTCTCTGGGACAACCGGCCCCATTGGGTCTCCGACACTGCGGGTTCAGTCTCCAAGACTTTGGCGCGCGCACGCCGCGACTCGTTGTTAGGCCAAATGCGACGGCCGATGTATTCGACAATCTCAGCGCCTGACTGAGACCAGGCAATACCGGGAAAAGCCTCGATCCAGGGGTAGGACAGCGATACATCCGATAGGCGGCAATGCCGCATAACCTGACGCAAAGTCCACGGGCACTGATTGGAGAGCGCCACGAGCACATCCGTGGGAACGGCATCGGGATAGTACCGGGCGGTTAGTTGAAGCGGCGGCAGCGCCCACCACCGCCTGTTCATATTCCGACCTTGCTTCACGAGCTCATCCCAATCCGAGCCTGCCATTCGCGACGAAACCAACGCGAGGTCGTGCAGGTGCAGCAGCCGCACGCTGCGCGAGACCATGGAACCCGCTGCATGAATCAACAGATGGATCATCAACGCTGCATTCGACGGATAGGCATTCAACCCTGGGTGTGGCGCGCGTGGATAAACCGAGTCAGTGACATCGGTGATGCGCGACGGCAGTATTTCTGCGATCCGCGCGTGGAGTTCGACCTTGAGGTAGTTGTCCGTGTGCTCTCCGATGCCTTTGTGCAAATTGCAAACCTTTGGTACG
>Ga0302324_100022457_pt1 | contig 12255 bp, 10 predicted proteins | sample Palsa_T0_1_FD_201949 | JGI IMG/M metagenome (GOLD analysis project Ga0302324, IMG submission 201949) | Peat permafrost microbial communities from Stordalen Mire near Abisko, Sweden - Palsa_T0_1 | ecosystem: Environmental > Terrestrial > Soil > Palsa > Peat permafrost | place: Sweden: Abisko...
TCGAGGGCACGATTGCCTCGGTCCCTCCGCAGGGCGGCCGCAAGCACCCGCAGCAGGAATTTCTGCAGGTCGATACGACCAACATCCTGTTCATCTGCGGCGGCGCGTTCGCGGGTCTGGAAAAGATCATCATGAACCGCACGCACAAGAGCGGCATCGGGTTCGTCGCCGAGGTGCGCGAGCAGAACGCGCGGCCGCACGGCAACGACGTCTTTCATGACACCGAGCCCGAGGATCTGATCAAGTACGGTCTGATCCCCGAGTTCGTCGGCCGCCTGCCGGTGGTCGCGACGCTCGAGGAGCTCGACGAGGACGCGCTGATTTCGATCCTGCTGCAGCCGAAAAACGCGCTGACCAAGCAGTACCGCAAGTTGTTCGACATGGAAGGGGTGGAGTTGGATTTCCGCGAGGACGCGCTGCGCTCCGTCGCCCGCAAGGCAATGCAGCGTAAGACCGGAGCGCGCGGCCTGCGCACGATTCTCGAGAACGTTCTGCTCGACACCATGTACGACCTGCCTTCTCTGCGCAACGTGCAGAAGGTCGTGGTCGATGAACAGGTGATCGAGGGCCAGAACAAACCTTACATAGTCCATCGAACCGAGGAGACTCGGTTGGTGGCTCCGGTGGAAGAACAGCGGCGCCCCACGGGCTCGGATCATCTTTGAGCGGACCTAAGGAGCACTCCGCACAAGAAATTTTCCGGCTTGAAACCCATGAGCGGCGGCCGCATGTACTGTCTGAATTTGCGTACGTGCCCCAAACGAAAAGGCCTGCCCCGTGAGCGATGAACCCGTAATCGATTCTCCCACTCCCGCCCCGAGCAACGTCGGGATTCCGGTCCTGCCGCTGCGCGACGTGGTGGTCTATCCGCATATGGTCATCCCGCTGTTCGTCGGCCGGGAGAAATCCATCGTCGCGCTCGATCTTGCCATGAAGGCGGACAAGCGCATCCTGCTGGTGGCCCAGAAACAGGCGGACGTCGACGACCCGAAAGGCGAGGACCTCTATCGCGTCGGCACGGTCGCGACCATCCTGCAGCTTTTGAAGCTTCCCGACGGCACCGTCAAGGTGCTGGTCGAGGGCGTCGATCGCGCCAGCATCGAGAAGCTGTCGGAAGGGGAGTTCTTCTCCGCCGAAGTGACGCCGATGCCGGATCTCGAGCGCTACGAGGAGCGCGAGATGGACGTGCTCACGCGCTCGATGATCACCCAGTTCGAGCAGTACGTGAAGCTCAACAAGAAGGTGCCGCCGGAGATCCTCACCTCGCTCGCGGGGATCGAGCAGGCCGGCCGATTGGCGGATACCGTTGCGGCGCACATGTCGCTCAAGCTTTCCGAGAAGCAGAAGGTTCTGGAGATTCCGGACGTGCGCAAGCGTCTCGAGCATATGCTCGCGGTGATCGAAGGCGAAATGGACGTCCTGCAGATCGAGAAGCGCATTCGCGGTCGCGTCAAGCAGCAGATGGAAAAGAGCCAGCGCGAGTACTACCTGAACGAGCAGATGAAGGCCATTCAGAAAGAGCTCGGCGAGCTCGACGAGGCGCCGAACGAAATCGGCGAGCTCGAGAAGCGCATCAAGGCTGCCGGTATGCCGAAGGAGGCGCGCGAGAAGGCCAACTCGGAGCTCGCGAAGTTGAAGCTCATGTCGCCGATGTCCGCGGAAGCGACGGTGGTGCGCAATTTCATCGACTGGCTGGTGAAGTCGCCGTGGAAGAAGCGCAGCAAGGTGCACCTCGACATCGCGGCCGCCGAGAAAGTGCTGGAAGCCGACCACTTCGGTCTCGAGAAGGTCAAAGAGCGCATCGTCGAGTACCTCGCGGTGCAGCAGCGCGTGAAGAACCTCCGCGGGCCTATCCTGTGCCTCGTGGGACCGCCGGGCGTCGGCAAGACCTCCTTGGGGCAGAGCGTCGCCCGCTCGACCAATCGCAAGTTCGTGCGCATGTCCTTGGGCGGTGTGCGCGATGAAGCCGAGATCCGTGGCCACCGCCGCACATACATCGGCTCGATGCCGGGCAAGATCATTCAGAACCTCGCCAAGTGCGGCGTGCGGAACCCCTTGTTCCTGCTCGACGAGGTCGACAAGATGTCGACGGACTTCCGCGGGGATCCGTCCTCGGCGCTCCTCGAGGTGCTCGATCCGGAACAGAACAGCTCCTTCAACGATCACTATCTCGAGGTGGACTTCGACCTGTCCGAGGTGATGTTCGTGTGCACGGCGAACAGCCTGAACATCCCGGCGCCGCTCCTCGATCGAATGGAAGTCATTCGGATCCCGGGATATACCGAGGATGAGAAGAGCAACATTGCGCGCCGCTACCTGTTGCCGAAGCAGGTCAAGCAGAACGGCCTGAAATCCGATGAGCTGGTCGTCGCCGATCAGGCCATCCAGGACATGATCCGCTTCTACACGCGCGAGGCCGGCGTACGCAACCTCGAACGCGAGCTTTCGAAAATCGGCCGCAAGGCCGTCAAGCAGCTACTACTCCATCCGGCTGAGAAGACGGTGACCATCACGTCGAAGAACTTGGATGCGTATCTCGGCGTGCGCCGCTTCCGCTACGGCAAGGCTGAGGAGAGCAACCGCGTCGGTCAGGTGACCGGTCTTGCCTGGACGGAAGTCGGCGGCGAGCTGCTCACCATCGAGGCCGCGGTGGTCGCGGGCAAGGGCAAGCTCACGCACACCGGCCAGTTGGGCGAAGTGATGCAAGAGTCCATCCAGGCCGCCATGACGGTGGTGCGCAGCCGCTCCGCAATGCTCGGACTCGATACCGATTTCTACCAGAAAGCGGACGTGCACATTCACGTGCCTGAGGGCGCGACGCCCAAGGACGGCCCAAGCGCCGGCATCGGCATGTGCACCGCGCTCATCTCGGCGCTGACCAAAATCCCCGTGCGCTCCGATGTTGCCATGACCGGCGAAATCACCTTGCGCGGCGAGGTGCTGCCCATCGGCGGACTGAAGGAGAAGCTGTTGGCGGCGCATCGCGGCGGGATCACCACGGTGCTGATCCCCGATGACAACGTCAAAGACCTCGCGGAGATCGCGGACAACATCAAGGAAAAGCTCGACATCCGCCCCGTCAAGTGGATCGACGAGGTGTTGCAGGTGGCGTTGACCCACATGCCGACGCCCGTGGCCACTCCGGAGGCGAAGGCGGCGGAGCCGCCGATCGGTGCCGAGAAGCGGCGCCGTAAGAGCCCGCGCAGCAAGGACGAGGTGCACGCGCATTGATCGGCAGGTATGGGCCGCTGCCTTGGGGCGGCGGCCCGCCCAATGCGCCCACTAGCCAATCGGCATCGTGTCGCGTAGACTTCCGCGCCTCTTCCAGGGGGTGCTTAGCTCAGCTGGTAGAGCATCGCCTTTACACGGCGAGGGTCGGGGGTTCGATCCCCTCAGCACCCACCAGCATGCGGAGTGGTAGTTCAGCTGGTTAGAATACCGGCCTGTCACGCCGGGGGTCGCGGGTTCGAGTCCCGTCCACTCCGCCATTTCCTTGTAGGTACTGAGGTACGTGCGCCGGCCACACTCGCCGGGGCAGCACTCGATAAGTAGAAGACCATGCTGCAGACGATTCATGACAAGCTGAAAGGTTGGTTGGCCGGAGTGGTTCTCGGCGTCATCGGCCTCGTGTTCGTCTTTTGGGGCATCAACTGGACGATGAGCGCCCCGAACTACGCCGCCAAGGTGAACGGCGTCGAGATCTCCAGCAACGACGTCCGCCAGGCGTACCAGCAACAGCTCGCCCAATACGAGCGTCAGGCCAATGGCCAGATGAGCGACGCCGAGCGCACCGATTTGAAGCGCCGCGTACTCGAGGAATACGTGAACTCCGAGGCTCTGGTCAGCCGCGAGGACGAGCTCGGGTACCGCGTCAGCGACCAACAGCTCCTCACGGAGATGTCGCATATCCCGCAGCTCCAAGTGGATGGTAAGTGGGATCTTGCGCACGCGCTGGCGATGCTCAAGGCCCAGGGCCGGCCGATCGCGCAGATCGAGGAGATGATCCGGCATGACGCGAAGCTGCGGCAGCTGGACACGGCGATCGGCGCGTCGAGTTTCGTCACACCCTCCGAGCTCGCACGGCTCCGTGCCCTCACTCGCCAGCAACGCGAAATTGCCTGGCTCACCATTCCGGCGGCCAAGCTTGGCGCCGACGCGACACCCGACGATGCAGCGGTCAAGGCGTATTACGATGCGCACAAATCGCAATACATGACGCCGGAGACGGTGAATTTGCGTTATGTCGAGGTGAGTCTCGCCGATCTCGCCGCCAAGGTTCACGTCGACGATGCACAGCTGAAGGCCTACTACGACGAGCAGAAGGCGAAGACGCCTGAGCGCTACACGCAGCCCGAGCAGCGCCGCGTGAGTCACATCCTATTCCAGGTCGGGAACCCCAAGGACGATGCCGCCGCCAAAGCCAAGGCGGACGCTGCGCTTAAACGCGCGCAAAGCGGCGAGGACTTCGGCAAGCTCGCGCAGGAACTCTCGCAGGACACGGGCTCTGCAAAAAACGGCGGCGATCTCGGCTGGGCGGAGCGCTCGCGCTATGTCGGTCCGTTTGCCGACGCAGCCTTCAGCATGAAGGAAGGCGAAATCAAGGGACCGATCAAGACCCAGTTCGGTTATCACATCCTGAAGCTCGACGGCATTCAGCCCGCTACCGTCAAGAGCTTCGAGCAAAGCAAAAGCGATCTGGACGCCGAGTATCGTCGCACCGAGGCGGAGAAGCTCTTCAACGATGCGCAGGACAGCCTCGCGGACGCAGCCTTGCAGAGTGCCGACATCGACGTCGTCGCCCGCAAGGCGGGCTTGGAGGTGCACGACCTGCCGAATTTCAGCCGGACCGGGGGCGGCGGTGATCTCGGCAAGTCTCCCGCCGTCGTGGAGGCGGCCTTCAGTCCCGACGTGCTCGATGGGCATCTGAGCCCGATGGTGGAGATCGAGAAGGGGCGCGGCGTGGTTCTGCGCTCGACCGATCATCAGGCGCCGAAGCAAAAGCCGCTCGAGGACGTGCGCGCCGACGTGGTCGCCGCCTGGAAGAAAGAGCGCGGCATGGAGCTCGCGACCGAGGCGTCGGTCGCCGCAGTGAAACGGTTGCAGGGCGGCGAATCGTGGGACAGCGTCGCCAAGTCCTTGGGGCTCGCGCCGCAGCCGCCCAAGTTCGTGGCGCGCACGGACCAGAGCGTGCCGGCCGAAATCCGTCAGGACGTGTTCGACGAGCCGAAGCCTGCCGATAAGCCCATCTACTCGAGCTCGACGCTCCCCGACGGCGATGCGGTCGTGATCGCGTTGAGCGCGGTGCGCGAGGAGCCGGCAAGCGGCGATTCGAAAATGCAGGAGGCGATGCTCAGGCGTCAGCTGTCGCAGCAGGCGGCCTCCGCGGAAGCACGCGAGTATGCCGTGGCCGCCCGCGCGGATGCGAAAGTGTCCGAGAATCTACAGGCGCTCGACTAGTTGTCGGCGCTCCTGGAGCGGTTCTCCGACTGGTATCTCTCCGCCTTAGCTCACGGCGGATACTGGCTCATCGGGGCTCTCATGGCCCTCGAGAGCACGATCGTGCCGATTCCGAGCGAAACCATCGTACCGCCGGCGGCCTATCTCGCGCGCACCCACGGCGGACTGTCGATCGCGGGAGTGGTGTTCGCCGCCACGCTCGGCTCCTGGGTGGGGGCGAGCATGATGTATTGGGGCGCCCGCTGGCTCGGCCGCCCGCTCGTCATGCGCCTTGCACCCTACCTCGGCCTCTCCGTGTCGAAGATCGAGCTCGCGGAGCGCTGGTCCGCGAATTACGGCTGGGCGGGAGTGTTCTTCTCGCGGCTGTTGCCCGTCATCCGGCACCTGATCGGAATTCCAGCTGGGATCCTGCGGCTGGACTTTAGATGGTACGCAGCCGCAACCCTCGCCGGATCGCTCCTATGGTGCTCCGTGCTGGCCTGGCTCGGCGCCACGGTTGGTAACCACCCGGAGCTTCTCAGAGGCTCCCTGCACCGCTTCTTGTTGCTGGTGCTCGCCGTCGTCGCGGTGCTCGGAGCGCTGTACTACGTCTTCGTGCAGCGCCCTGCCGGGCGCAGGACGGGACGCTAGCTTCCGTGCGCCGCCGCCGGGGGCGGGGGCGGCAGCGTGCCGATCGGGAGCTTTGCGAATATCGCCGCCGTTGCGGCGTTGATCTTGGTCGCGGCAGCCGGTCCGTTCAGGTCCGAGATGGATTGGCTGACCGCGCCGTGCCAGATCGCCTTGTGCGCCCGAGCATCGAACACATCGACCACGATCCGAGTCTCGTTCTCCACCCAGGGGGTGTCATATCCCCAGCCGCCGCCCCAGCCGTATCCGCGCCGACCCCAGCCGTACCCGACGCCCCAGCTCGGCCCCCAGCCGGCATAGTAGTCGTTGAAAACTTGGCGGGTGCCTAAGGCGTAGCCGACCACGCAATCCGCGGAGGCTTTGTCCGCCACCTTGGTTACGCCTCGGGAGGCGAGGTTGGCCTCGATCGCCGCACGCAAACGGTCCCCGTTCAGGGGGTTGGAGAATGCCGCGTCCGCGCCGCCGCTACGCTCGTTGGCGAAGCTGTAGGTGTGGCAATTCGACACGGAAAAGTTCGGGTTGACGTCGGTGGTGACGCGCAACGTGGTGCACGCCGCGAGACCGGCCGAGAGACCCGTCAGGATCAGGCAGAACTTGGCATAACTTGACATAATCTCACCCTTCCGACGCACGCAGCGTCCTGAGCAAACGGCCACTTATTCCCCAGCCGCTTCGGGAAAACTCATCGCGACGGAATTAAATCCGCCGTCGACATAGGTTACCTCACCGGTGATTCCTGCGGCGAGGTCCGAGCACAGGAAGGCCGCGGCGTTGCCGACGTCCTCGATGGTGACGTTGCGCTTGATCGGCGAGACGGCGGCTACATGCGCGAGCATTTTGCGCAAGCCGGAAACGCCGGCCGCGCTCAAGGTCTTGATCGGCCCTGCAGATATGGCATTCACGCGGATGCCGCGGGGGCCTAAGTCCGCGGCGAGAAAGCGCACGTTCGCCTCGAGACTCGCCTTCGCGAGTCCCATGACGTTATAGCCGGGGAGCGAGCGCATGGCGCCCAAGTAGCTCAACGTCACGATGGCGCCCGCGCGGCTTTGCATGAACGGGAGCGAGGCGCGAGCGAGGGCCGTCAGACTGTAGCTCGATACGTCGTGCGCGATGCGAAATGCCTCGCGTGTCGTCGCCTCGATGAAGGTGCCAGCGAGCGCTTCACGGGGCGCGAATGCCACGGCGTGCACGAGGATGTCGAAACCTTCCCAGCGGGATTTCAAATGCGCGAAGCCGCGTGCGATGTCCTCATCGCTCGCGACGTCCATGGGAAAGGTGATGTCCGAACTGAGCGAGCGGGCGAGAGGTACGACCCGATCGGCCATGCGCTCGACGTAGGAGAACGCGAGCTCGGCGCCCTCGCGATGCATGGCCTGGGCGATTCCCCAGGCGATGGAGCGATCCGTCGCAAGGCCCACGATCAGGGCTCGCTTGCCGTTGAGAAAACCCATATTGATCCCCTTCTTGCTATCAGACGAGGCGGTGCGCGCAGCCGCGACCGCACGGAGGCGACTACCCTTGCTGCCGGCTCGCGTCGACGTACATGACGAGCCGCTGTCCGGCTCTGATCTGATGATTCTTGTTGATGCCGTTCCAACTCTTCAATTGTGCCACCGAGACCTGGAATTGATGCGAAATGCTGAACACCGTGTCGCCGTGGCGCACCACGTAGAGCGTGCGCCGCCCGCTCACGATGCCTTCGTCGCGATAGCGCCGCGTGCTCGCCTTGATGATGAGTCGCTGGCCCTTGGTCACGGCATTGCCGAGCTGCAAGTTGTTGAGGCGCGCGAGCGTGCTCACCGGTACGCCGTGACGCCGTGCGATGCTGCTCAAAGTCTCGCCGGCGCGGACCCGGTAAACGAGCTGCCGCTGTTTGCGGCCGGTGTCGGTTTCCGGCCGATCGACGCGCTCCGCGGCGAGCATCACTTTCTCCGGGAGCTGGACGCTCACGGCGGGAATCTTCACGGTCTCTCCCGCGCTCACGCGTCCACCGGGCAGATCGTTGATCTTCGCGAGCACCGCAGCCGAGGTGTCGTATTGCTTGGCGATGCCGGCGAGCGTTTCGTGCGCGGTGACGGTATGCGTCTCGTAGCGCATGCGCTCATCGGGAGCCAAGGTCTTGAGCGCCGCCTCGAAGGCATCGGCGTTGTCGATCGGCACCAGCATACGGTGCGGCCCGTCGGGATCGGTGGCCCAGCGGTTGAACCCGGGATTCAGCGCGACCAGCTCCTCATAGCTCGTGCCCGCCAGCTGGGCGGCGATGGTGAGTTGCAACTGCGATTCAGTCTCCACGACCGCGAAGTAAGGCTCGTTGGGTATCGCCGCGAAGTCGATGCCGTAGCGCTCGGGCTCGGCCATCAGGCGCTTGAGTGCGAGGAGCTTGGGTACGTACGCGCGCGTCTCGGCGGGCAAGTTGAGGTGCCAGAAGTCGCTCGGCAAGCCGTGCGCCACGTTGTAATCGATCGCGCGCTGTACCCACGCCTCGCCGACGTTATACGCGGCGATGGCCAGCAGCCAGTCGCCGAATTGATCGTGCAGCGCCTGCAGATAATCGAGGGCAGCGCGCGTCGATTCGACCACGTCGCGGCGGCCGTCGTACCACCAGTCCTCTTTCAAGCCGAAGCGCACGCCCGTCGCGGGAATGAACTGCCACAGGCCCGCCGCGCGGCTCGGGGAATAGGCGAACGGCTCATACGCGCTTTCCACCACCGGCAGCAAGGCGAACTCGAGCGGCATACCGCGCGCCTCGACCTCGGTGACGACGTGATAAAGATAGCGCTGCCCGCGCTGGAAACAGCGCTCGAGATACTCCGGGTTGTGCTCGAACCAGGCGAGCTGCTGGTCGATCGCGGGCTCCTGCACCTCATCGAACGCGAAGCCGGCCCGCATCCGATCGAACAGATCGTCGTAATCTTCGCCCTGCTGTTGCCGCCATTCGCGCGGCAGAGCGAGGGAAGGCGGGGGCTCGGCTTGGGCGCTGTCATTCGGCGGCGTGCTCGGCACGACGGCAGGGGCCACGATGCGCTCATGCGGGGTCTGATGCGCGCACGCGCCGAGCAGCAGCACGCCGGCGGCGCAAACGGCGCGTAGAGATGCCCCGGCCATCAGCGGAACTGATCCTTCCAGGCGCGCAACGTCCCGAAGACCTCGTCATCGCTCCGCAGAGCCCGGCCGGCATGCGCCGCGGCGGCCTGGCGAACCTCGGGGATGTCGCAGCGCAAAAACGGGTTGATGCGCCGCTCTAGGGACAGCGGGGAGGGGAGGGTCGGCAGGTTTTCGGCGCGCACCTGCGCCACCCGATCGCGGTAGTCGGACGCGGCCGAATTGGCGGGTTCCGCCGCCAGGGCGAAGCGTAAATTCGCGGCCGTGTATTCGTGTCCGCAGTACATCAAGGTCTCGGGCGCCAGCTCCCGCAGCCGGTTCAAGGAAGCCCACATTTGTGGGGGTGTGCCTTCGAACATCCGTCCGCAGCCCGCGCTAAACAGGGTGTCTCCGCAAAACAATGCGCCATGTCCAAAGAATGCGATGTGGCTTAAGGTATGTCCGGGCACGTGCAAAATATCGAACCCAAGTCCCAAGTCTGGAAATTCGCACCGGTCGCCCTCGCCCACGGTCTCTACGCCGAAGGGAATCCGGCTGTCGGCCGGCCCGATCACCCGCACGGGCGCCGCGGCCTGAAGCTCTGCGACGCCGCCGATATGATCGAGGTGATGGTGGGTGAGTAAAATGGCGGCTAAGCTCGCACCGCTGCGCTCGAGCTCGGCCCGCACCGGAGCGGCCTCGCCCGGATCGACCGCGATCAGGCGATTCCCCGGTGCTTCGATGAGCCAGATGTAGTTGTCGGTGAACGCGCGGACGGCGCGCACGCCGAGCGCGGAGGTTTGGGTTGGCATTTTGCGGCGTATTTAACCTGTAACATATGAGCGACGCTAGTTTTTTTGCAAAGGGCGAGCTTTGAAAGCGACGTCAGACAACACGCCGGCAAGTTGGTTCGAGACTCCCATCGGCGGGCGGGTTCTGCGCGAGGAGAGCTTGATCGCGCGTCACGCCTTGGACGATGTATTCGGATTCGAGCTCCTGCAGGTGGGCGCCTGGGGACCGGCGAGCCATCTCCTCGGCGGCGCGCGCACGCAACACACGACCCTACTTGCCCCTCGTCCCGGTGCCGGCGTGACCCTGTGTGCGCCGCTGACCTCCCTGCCGTTCGCCTCGGACTCGATCGATGCCATTCTGCTGCCGCACACGCTCGAGCTCGTGCCAGATCCGTACGCGGTGCTGCGCGAGGCGGAACGGGTGCTGTGCGCCGAGGGGTGCCTGCTCATCTGCGGTTTCAATCCGTGGAGCGGTTGGGGCGCGCGGCGGCTCTTCGGCCACTTCTTCAGGCGTCCTTCCTTTCCGCCGCAAACACGCCGCTTGCTGGCCGAGCGGCGGTTGCGCGACTGGATGGCACTGCTCGACTTCGAGGTGGCGGACGTCCAGGGCTACCTCGGATCGCTGCCGATCGCCGGGCGGCTGCGCCTCATGAGCGATCCCCCGGCGGTCGAGCCTCCCTACCGACCGCGGACGGCGCTGACCGCGGGTGGGTACCTGCTCAAGGCGCGTAAGCGTGTGCAGACGCTCACTCTCGTGCGCCCGAGGCGCAGAACGCGGCAACGGGTCCTCGTACCGGCGCCGGAGCCGACCAGTAAAGTCGGTCGATGACGCGAGTCGAGATCTATACCGACGGGGCGTGCCGCGGCAATCCCGGCCCCGGCGCATGGGCGGCGTTGCTGATTGCGGGCACCGAACGCAAGGAAATCTCCGGCGCCGAGGCCGCGACCACCAACAATCGCATGGAGCTCATGGCCGTCATCGGCGGGTTGGGGGCGCTCAAGCGCCGCTGCGCGGTGCAGCTCTACACCGACTCGAAGTACGTGCTGCAGGGTGCGACCGAATGGCTGCCGCAATGGAAGGCGCGCGGCTGGCGTACCGCCTCGCGCCAACCTGTCAAGAATCAGGATTTATGGGAGAAGCTCGATGCCGCCACCGCGGCGCAAGATATCGAATGGCACTGGGTGCGGGGGCATTCCGGCCACGAAGGCAACGAGTACGTGGACAGCCTCGCGAACCGTGCCATCGACCAAATGCTCGCGCAGAAGCGCGCGTGAAGGGCAATTAGGGGTGTAGGTGCGTCAAGTCGTTCTCGATACCGAGACCACGGGTCTCGAAGTGGAGCAGGATCATCGCGTCATCGAGATCGGCTGCGTGGAGCTGTTCAATCGCCGGTTGACCGGCCGCTCCTTCCATCGCTACTTGAATCCGGAGCGCGACATCGACGAGGGCGCGCTCGAGGTACACGGACTCAGCCGCGAGAAGCTCGCCAAGGAGCCCAAGTTCGCGGAGATTCGCGCCGAGTTCCTCGAGTTCGTGCGCGACGCCGAGCTCATCATCCACAACGCCGCCTTCGACGTGGCGTTCCTCGACGCCGAGCTCGCACGGGCCGGTGACTTCGGGCTAGGCTCGATGTGCCGGGTTCTCGACAGCCTGTCGCTCGCGCGCCAGATGCATCCCGGCCAGCGCAACAGCCTCGATGCCTTGTGCCGACGCTATTCGGTCGACAATTCGCACCGCGACTATCACGGCGCGCTGCTCGACGCGCGTCTGCTCGCCGAGGTCTATCTCGCGATGACGGGCGGTCAGGCGACGTTCGTGCTCGGCGCGGACGCGGACCCGGTACGCAGCAAGGCGCGGACGGATGCGGGTCGCTCGCTCGACAGTCTGCGCATCATCGTCGTGCGCGCGAGCGAGGAGGAGATGGGCGCGCACGAGCACGTGCTCGCCGTACTCGACAAGGCGTCCGCGGGCAAGACGGTCTGGCGGACTTTGTGAAGGTGCTCGTGACCGGAGCCGCCGGCTTCATCGGCTTTCACACGGCACGCGCGCTGCTGGCGCGCGGCGATGAGGTGATCGGGGTCGACAATCTCAACGCCTACTATCCTCCAGAGCTCAAATCGGCGCGGCTCGCCATTCTCGAGCGTGAGCGCGGGTTTCGCTTCGACAAGCTCGATATCGCCGACCGAGAGGCGATGCAGACGCTGTTCGACCGCGACCAGTTCGGTGCGGTCGTGCATCTTGCTGCGCAGGCGGGCGTGCGCCATTCGATCAGCAATCCCCACGTCTACGTGCAGAGCA
>Ga0302324_100022461_pt1 | contig 12254 bp, 16 predicted proteins | sample Palsa_T0_1_FD_201949 | JGI IMG/M metagenome (GOLD analysis project Ga0302324, IMG submission 201949) | Peat permafrost microbial communities from Stordalen Mire near Abisko, Sweden - Palsa_T0_1 | ecosystem: Environmental > Terrestrial > Soil > Palsa > Peat permafrost | place: Sweden: Abisko...
TCCGCGACGGTTACCCGCTGATCTCCACCGTCCCGCCTGTTACCACAGATTTTTATGCCGAACGGCCGCTGATCCCCGCGCCCGGTCCCGTGCCGTGCCCCGCTCCCGCCCCTCCTGCCGTGCCCCGAGCTCGCCCCTCCTGCGGTGCCCCGCTCCTGGCGGTGCGGCGACCGTCGCCACGGGGCGTGTGGGCCACAACCCCCGCCTATTAAGGCCTGTGGGCCACGAGCCCCAATCCGTCCGGCGCCGCGGGCGGGGCGTGTGGGCCACAACCCCCGCCTATTGGGGCCTGTGTGCCACGACCCCCATATCCGCCATGCCGACAAGAATATTGTTCTTGACAATAAAAGTTGTCGGATGGAAGACTGGGCTCATGATCGATGTGGCAGTGATCGACGACCCGGCGGCGGCCGAGGCGGCCCTGGAGCCGGGGCGGGCGCGCCTGCTGGCTCAGCTAACCGAACCGCGGTCGGCGGCCATGCTGGCCGCCGCGATCGGCCTTACCCGGCAGAAGGTCAACTATCACCTCCGGACGCTGGAGCAGCACGGGCTGATAGAGCTGGTGGAGGAACGGCGCAAGGGAAACATGACGGAGCGGCTGCTGCAGGCGACCGCGGCCTCCTACGTGATCTCCCCGTCCGCGCTCGCGGCCGTCGCGCCCGACCCGGCCCGCGCGCCGGACCGGCTGTCCGCCCGCTGGCTGCTCGCCCTGGCCGCGCAGCTCGTCCGCGATGTCGGTGACCTGATCACCGGCGCCGCCCGGGCGCAGCGCAAGCTCGCGACGTTCGCCATGGACGGCACGGTGCGCTTCGCGTCCCCCGCCGACCGGGCCGCCTTCACCGCCGAGCTGATGCAGGTCGTGACCTCGCTGGTGGCCAAGTACCACGACGAGCAGGCCGAAGGCGGGCGCGAGCATCATCTCGTCGTCGCCGTCCATCCGAGCCTCACGGCCCGGCCGGACGCCCAAGTCAGCGAAGCGGTGTCCTGATGGGTCACGAGTTCGCGCAGCATAATGAGGCCGAGGTCCCGGCCAGCCCGGACCAGGTCTGGGCCGCGATCGCGACCGGGCCGGGCATCGACTCATGGTTCATGGGCCGCAACGAGGTCCAGGCCGGAGCCGGAGGCGCCGTGCGCACCGTGTTCGGCGAGTACGCGCCCGAGCTGGCCATCACCGAGTGGGATCCGGCTCGCCGGTTCGCCTACGGCAGCGGCCGGGCCCCGGACGGCCGGTTCATCGCGTATGAGTTCCTGATCGAGGGACGCGCGGGCAGCACCACCGTGCTGCGCACGGTGACCAGCGGCTTCCTGCCCGGCGACGACTGGGCGGACGAATTCGAGGCGATGACGCTGGGCGGCGAGCTGTACTTCCGCACCCTGGTCGCCTACCTCACCCACTTCGCCGGCCGGTTCGCGGTGCCGGTAACGGCGTTCGGCCCGCCCGGCACGAGCTGGTCCCGGGACCGGTCGCTGCTGTACCGCGCGCTCGGGCTGCCCGAGGGACCGAAGCCGGAGGAACCGAAGCCCGGCGATCCGGTGCGGTTCGTCGGCGAGACCAGGCCCGCCGAAGGCGTCGTCTACTTCGCCAACGCCCACTCGATCGGCGTGCGCACCCCGGACGCCCTGTACCGGTTCATGCGCGGTTTCGCCAAGCCGGTCATCGCGGCCCATCACCTGTTCGGCGCCGACGCCGAACCCGGCCAGGCTCGCCAGGCCTGGGAAGCCTGGCTCAGCCGGACGCTCGCCTGATCGCCGGTGTACCCACCAGCAACGGGAGGACCCTGATGAACACCGTCCGCTCCGTCGACGGCACCACCATCGCCTACACCCGGGCCGGCCAGGGGCCGCCGCTGATCCTGGTCGACGGCGCCCTGTGCAGCCGGTCGTTCGGTCCGATGCCCAAGCTCGCCGAGCAGCTGACCTCTCGTTTCACCGTGTACACCTACGACCGCCGCGGTCGCGGCGACAGTGCAGACACCGCACCCTACGAGCCCGACCGCGAGGTCGAGGACCTCGAGGCGCTGATCGTCCTGACCGGCCAGGACGTGTATGTGCACGGCACGTCGTCCGGCGCGGCCCTGGCCCTGAGAGCGGCCAAGCGCATCCGCTCGATCGCGAAACTGGCCGTGTACGAGCCGCCGTTCATCGTCGATGACACCCGGCCGCCGATCTCCGATGACTTCCTGCCCCGGCTCAAGGCCCTAGTGGCCGGCGGGCAGCGGGGCGACGCGGTCAAGATGTTCATGCGCTTCGTGGGCACCCCGGCCCTCTTCACCGTCGTGATGCCGTTCACGCCGGTCTGGGGCAAGCTCAAGGCGGTGGCGCCCACCCTCCCGTACGACCTCGCGATCATGCACGACCACCAGCGGGGGATTCCGCTCACGCCGGCGGACTGGGCCGCGATCAAGGCGCCGACGCTGGTCGCGGTCGGCGGCCAGAGCCCGGACTGGATGACCAACGGGACGCGTGCCCTGGCCGCCGCCCTGCCCGACGCGACGTATCGCACGCTCCCCGGCCAGAACCACATGGTCAAGGCTCAGGCCATCGCACCCGTGCTGACCGAGTTCTTCACCGCCAACGACACTGCCAACGACTAGGAAGGAAACGTAACGATGCGACAGATAGCCGCGGGCCTGTTCATCTCGCTTGATGGCGTGATCGAGGCGCCGGAAAAGTGGACCGGACCGTATTTCAACGACCAGGTCGGCCAGGCCGTGGGAGCAATGATGGCGCAGAGCGACGCCATGCTGCTCGGCCGGGTGACCTACGAGGGATTCGCCGCCGCCTTCGGCGGTCAGTCCGGCGGCATGGCCGACCAGATGAACAACACGCCGAAGTACGTGGTGTCCGGCACGCTGGCCTCGACCGACTGGCAGAACTCGACGCTGATCAACGGTGACGTGGCCGCCCAGATCAGCGAGCTGAAGCAGCAACCGGGTGAGAACATCGGCATGACCGGCAGCTCCGCCCTGGTCAGCTGGCTGCTGCGGCACGGCCTGCTCGACCGCTTGGACCTGCTCGTCTTCCCGCTCGTGCTCGGCAGCGGCAAGCGCCTGTTCAGCGAGCTGGACGGCCAGGTGCCGCTCACGCTGAGCGGCTCAGAAGCGTTCGGCACCGGCGTCGTGCACCTGACCTACGAACCGGCCGGCTAAACGACCAGCTAGCCGATCCCCGGGACCGGCCGGCCGTCCTCCAGGTAGACCAGCCCCTTGCGGCGGGCGGCCGCGCGGACCCGCCGCCGGATCGGGCCGCGGAGCAGTTCCAGAGCGTCGGAAACGGCCGCGAGCCGGTACTCGGAGACCTCCTCGGGCTGTACCACGATCGCGGCGACCGCCTCGTCGTCGACCTGGCCGCAGTCGAACAGGAACCGGATACCGCCCGCCCGGCCGGGTTTCGGGCGGCGGAAATCCATGCAGGCCAGCCGGCCGTGGCGGACCTCGATGCCGCACTCCTCGCGCACCTCGCGCCGGCATGTCTCCCAGGGCGTCTCGCCGTCCGCCTCCATGACGCCGCCGGGGATCGTCCAGCCGCTCTTGTAGGTCGGCTTGAGGATCAGCAGCCGCCCCGCCCGGTCGAAGATCAGCGCCCCAGCCGACACCGGGATAGCCGGGAGAGGCTCGTCTCCTGAGCCATTATCTGTCACGCCAACCATTATAAAAGAGCCAAATGCCTAGGAAGGCCAGCCGCTTAATTCATATGTCGACAACTCGCCATTTCAAAATGAGCTCCGCACCGGGAATAGCCTAGGCTTGGGCCGGGCGGTCTTTCTTGGGCAGCTTGCTGAGGACACTCAGGTAAGAGGCGTCGATCGCCTCGGTGAGCTCATCGTCCGGTATGGCGCCGCCGATCCGTAGCGTGTTCCATCCGGAGCGGCCGATGTAGGCCATCACCGAAGCGTCGTCTGGGTACCGTAGCAGCCATTCATCGGCCGCCTCGCGCGAAGCGCCGCACTTGAGGCCCACCGCGGTCCCCGAGCCCAAGAACGCGAAGATCTTGGCGCCGACCTTGACCACGACGTCGCCCTCCCAGGGCTCGTCCGGCCAGGCGCCCGGCTTGGCCAAGCAGTACGCGAGCAAGTCTTCTGATGTCATGGCGGCTTCTCCAAACGGTCGCGAGCCCTGGGAACGCCACCCTAGCGCACGCGTGAAATAACCACGATTAAACAGATAAGGTAAAGTGCAAGAATGGCGCTGCTGACCATCCAGCGCCACATCCAGCCCGGCCGCCGACCGTCGGCCGTCGGCCGTCGCCGGTGGGCGCCGTCGGCAGCCGCGATCACGGGCACGAGCCTAGGAGCGAGATGGGTCCGGTCGGCTTTGACCTGGACATGACGCTGATCGACTCACGGCCGGCCATCCTGGCCTCCTTCGAGGGGCTGGCCCGGGACACCGCGACCGTCATCGACCTGGCGGCCGTGGACGGAAGGCTCGGGATCAAGCTGGAAGACGAGCTGGTGTTCTGGTACCCACCGGAGCAGCGCGCCGCGGCCGCCCAGACCTACCGGCGGCATTACGTTCGGCTCGCCGAGCAGATGACGACCGCGCTGCCCGGCGCGCACGAGGCGCTGGCGGCGGTGCGGGCCGCGGGGCAGCGCGTGGTCATCATCACCGCCAAGCACCCGATTTCGGTGACGCCGAGCCTGCGGGCCGTCGGGCTGGACGCCGACGAGGTCTTCACCTTCGTGCACGGGCCCGAGAAGGCGGCCGTCCTGAGCCGGATCAACGCGGCCGCGTACGTCGGCGACAGCCCGCCCGACATGGCCGCCGCGGTGCAGGCCGGCGCGCGGGCGGTCGGCGTCGCGACCGGCTCGTTCTCCAGCGAGGACCTGGCCCGCGCCGGCGCCGAGGTGATCCTGGACTCACTGGAGGCCTTCCCCGCCTGGTACCGGTCCGCCTGCTAGGAAGCGTCGGCGATCGCCGCCACCACCTGGCCCGGCAGGTACCGCGGATACACCAGCAGCGCCCGGGCCACCTGGCGGATCCGAGGCCGAAGCGGAGTCAGCGTCTGCTCGCAGTACCGCCAGGCCGCGAACTCGTCCGCGCCGAAGCGCGCCCGTATCCCGTGCCGGAACCGCCGCGCGTCGCCGCCGTCGTCGCGCCAGGTCGGCAGCCAAGCGCGCAGCTGGTCGTCGTCGGCCAGCATGGACCAGTCTCGCAGCCGCTCGGCAATCTGGCCCGCCGCGTCGATGACGAACGCCTCCTGCCCCCCGCCGGTCACACCATGCACGCGACCCTGGCTCGAACCGCCGTGGCGGATGCTGGCCGAGCTGAACCGCGCTCCGACCTGCAGTGCGGCGACGACGTGCCCGGCCTCGTGCCAGGCCGTCCGCACCGCCGCCGTCCGCGCGGGCGCGTAGCTCGCCGCGGCGCCGACGTCGTACCGCTGCCTGATCCACTGCTCGTGCACGATCGACTCGTCGTCGTAGCGGACGAGCCGGCTGAGCTCGGCCCGGATCCGCGCCAGGTGCCGGGCCTCGGCAGGCGTCATCGCGGCGGCCGGCCGATCGCCGCACCGACTGCCGCCACCGCCGCGGCACCCGCGTCCGGCCGGCCGGTGTTGACCTCGATCAACGGGCCGCCTAGCCGCAGCGGGGTCACCGTGGCCGCCAGCGACGCGAGGTGGGCCGCGGAGCCGACCCCGGCCGGATTGATCATGTCGCGGTGGATGCGATGCCGTCCGCTCTCGTGCCGGGCCAGCGACCGGGCCGCGGCCAGGTCCGGTTCCAGGTGGCAGAAGACCTCGACCGCTCCGGCGAACTCCGCCACCGCCCGGTCCCGACGCGCCCCGCGCCACCAGCCTTCGGCCACCGCGCCGGGGAAGTCCGCCGCCAGCCGGAACACCACTTCAGCCGCAGCATCCCCGAGCCGGTTCGACCAGTCCTCGTCGCCCAGCCCCAGGACGTCGGCCAGCGCCTCCTTGATCGGATCGAGCGACAGCACGGGGAGTTCCAGCGCGGCCCCCAGCTCGCGGGCGATCGTAGACTTGCCGGCGCCCGGCGCGCCCGAGATCACGATGAGGCTCAAGCCTTAGCCTCAGCGCGCCGCGATTTCGTACCGCCTCGGCTGCCTGGTCAGCCACTGCCAGAACGTCCGGTACGGCGGGCGCGCGACGAAATGGCCGCTGCCGACCTTGCCCGAGACCTCGATCCGCAGCACCTCGGGCACGTCGTGACCCCACGGGGCGCGGACCCGCACGTGGCCGCTGCGGACCGCCACGTCGTCGGTGTCCACCACGATGCCGGGCTTGGTGATGAGGACGACGTGACCACTGCGCACTTCGGCGTCGAGCTGCAGCGACGGGTGGGTGATGACCGCCTGGGAGAAGTCGAGCTTCATATGGCCGCTGCGGACCCGCGCTTCGATCCGCTGCGGCACCACCCAGCGGCCTTCCTTCTTGGCGTGCCCGCTGCCGCAATCGATGCGCACGACCTCCTTGGCCCGGGGGGCCCGGGGGGCCCGGGGGGCCTGGAGGGCCTGGGGGGCCAGCGGGGCCAGCGCGCTGGACACCGACCCGTCGGCGGGTAGGTCGACGACCAGCTTGGCCAGCTCGCCGTAGGTCCGGGCCGTCATGGCCAGCTCTAGGCGTTCGTCGAGTTCCTCGGCGGTCAGCCGCCCGTCTCCCGCGGACACCCGCAGCACCTCGACCACCCGGTCCCGGTCCTCGTGCGAAGCGCGCAGTTCACTGCGGGCCACCTCACGGCCCGGTTCGGAATCCGCCATGAGAAAACCTTAACCCGGACCGGTCCCGCGCCGTGCCCAGCTGATCCCGCCGCCGCCCCGCGGGGTGAGGCCGGGTGTCTGAACTACGTGCAGCTCCATATAATCCGGGTAATGACTGACATGCGCGTCACATATGAGCCGGCTGCGCGCCCGGTACCGGAGAGCCCTGCGGTCCAGGTTCGCGACCTGCGGATGAGCTACGGCTCGACCGAGGTGCTGCGCGGCGTGGACTTCGACGTTCACTACGGCGAGGTGTTCTGCCTGCTCGGCCCGAACGGCGCGGGCAAGACCACCACGCTGGAGATCTTGGAGGGCTTCCGGCCGCCGACCGGCGGCACGGTGCGCGTCCTCGGCCTCAACCCGGCAGTGCAGGCGGCCCGGCTCCGCGAACGGATCGGCATGGTCCTGCAGGAGTGCGGCTTCCCCCGGCAGGCCCGGGTAGCCGAGCTCATCGACATCTGGCGCAGCTACTACCCGCACCCGCGTCCGCTCGGCGAGCTGCTGGACGTCGTGGAACTCGCGGATGTGCGTAACACCCAGGTCCGCAAGCTGTCGGGCGGCCAGCGGCGCCGCCTGGACTTCGCCCTGGCCCTGGCGGGCGACCCCGACCTGATCTTCCTCGACGAGCCGACCACCGGCTTCGACCCGGAGGCGCGCCGGCGCTGCTGGGCCGCGATCGAGAACCTTCGCCGGCTGGGCGCCACGATCATGCTCACCACCCACTACCTGGACGAGGCGGAACGGCTGGCCGACCGGATCGCCATTTTGCGGGCGGGCCGGATCGAGCTGTGCGGGACCACGCACGAGGTCGCCGCGCGGGCCGGCCTGGGCACCCGGATCTCGTTCACCACGCCCTCGGCCCTGCGCGGGGGCCAGGTCGCCCTGCCCGACGGGGTCGGCCTGGCCGTCCGTGGCCCGGTGTCGGTCTGCCACACCGACAACGCCGCGATGACGCTGCGGCGGCTGCTGGACTGGGCGCTGGAGAACCGCCTCGGCGACCTGGACGGCCTGGCCGTCGCCGCCCCCAGCCTCGAAGACACCTACCTGCAGCTCACCGGCCAGGACTCGGAGATCACGTGACGAGGTCGGTTCGCCTCGCCGCTCGCCAGGCGCTACTCGAGCAGCGCAGCTTTTGGCGCAGCGCGGAGTACGCGTTGTTCACCTTTGCCTTCCCGCTGATGATCCTGCTGCTCATCGGGGCGGCCAACGTCGGCTCCCACCTGCCCGGCACGGACGTCAAGAACACCACGGTGTTCGTGCCCAGCATCCTGGCCTTCGGGGTGATCGTGGCCGCCTACGTCAACCTGGGCTCCAAGGTCGCGGTGCTGCGCCACGACGGCGTGCTCAAGCGGATCAAGACCACCCCGCTGCCGTCCGCGGCCTACCTCGGCGGGCTGCTGGCCAGCACCGTGGCGACCGTCATCCTCATCACCGCGTGCACGGGCCTGATCGGCTGGCTGGCCTTCGGCGCCGGCCCGCGCCCCGGCGGCCTGCCGGCGCTGACCGTCGGGCTGATCCTGGGCATCGTGTGCTTCGCCACCCTGGGCCTGGCCATCAGCTCGGTCATCACCAGCGCCGAGTCGGCCGGGCCGATCGCCTACGCGAGCTTCCTGCCCATCGCGATCATCTCCGGCGTCTTCGACCCCACCTTCAGCGGCCTGCCGCAGTGGCTTTCCCGCCTGGTGGACGCCTTCCCGGTCAAGGCCCTGGCCCAGCTCATGCAGGGCGGATACACGGTGCGCCCGTTCCCGGCCTGGGACCTGGCCAACCTCGCCCTGTGGACCGCCATCGGCGCCGGCCTCGTCGCCTGGCGCTTCCGCTGGCACACCTAGGCCTACCAGCGCATGCATCTGCCGCCGCCCGTGCAGGAGACTAGGCTGGTCCAGGGAGCAAGCCGATGACGACGCATCAACCGCATCAGCCGTCCGCCGAATTCGCCTCGATCGACCAGGCCCTAGCCGACATCGCGGCCGGCCGGCCGCTGGTGGTGGTGGACGACGCGGACCGGGAGAACGAGGGCGACCTGATCTTCGCGGCCGAGAAGGCCACGGCCGACCTGGTGACGCTCATGATCAGGGAGTGCGGAGGTCTGATCTGCGTGCCGATGACCGGTCCCGACCTGGACCGGCTGGCCCTGGACCAGATGGTCAACCAGAACACCGAACGGATGGGGACCGCGTTCACCGTGTCCGTCGACGCGCGTGCCGGGGTAAGCACGGGCATCTCCGCCGCCGACCGCGCCACGACGATCAGCCTGCTGGCCGACCCGGCGATCACGGCGCAGGACATCGTCCGGCCGGGACACGTCTTCCCGCTGCGCGCCCGCCCTGGTGGCGTGCTGCGCCGGGCCGGGCACACCGAGGCCGCGGTGGACCTGGCCAGGCTGGCCGGGTTGCGGCCCGCCGGGGCCATCTGCGAGATCATGAACGCCGACGGGACGCTCGCCCGGCTGCCCGAACTGGCCAGCTTCGGTGCCCGCCATTCGATCAGGCTCATCTCGATCGCGGACCTCATCGCCTACCGTCGCCGGACGGAAAAGCAGGTCGAGCGCGTCGCCGAGGTCCGCCTGCCGCTGCAACAGGGGGACTTCACCGCGTTCGGTTACCGCAGCCTGGTCGATGACTCCGAGCACATCGCACTGACCGTGGGTGACCTGTCCGACGGCGAGGACGTACTGGTCCGGGTGCACTCAGAGTGCCTCACCGGCGACGCCTTCGGCTCGCTGCGCTGCGACTGCGGTCCCCAGCTGGCGGCGGCGCTGGACGCCGTGGCCGCCGAGGGCCGCGGCGTCGTGCTGTACGTGCGCGGGCAGGAAGGACGCGGCATCGGCCTGCTGCACAAGCTGCAGGCCTATCAACTACAGGACCACGGGGCCGACACCGTAGACGCCAACCTTCAGCTCGGCCTGCCCGCCGACGCCCGGGACTACGGCACCGGTGCCCAGATCCTGGCCGACCTGGGCGTGCGCACCATGCGGCTGCTGACCAACAACCCCGCCAAGCGCGCCGGGCTGGAAGGGTACGGCCTCTCGATCATCGACCGGGTCGCGCTGCCCGTGCACGCCAACGAGCACAACCTCCACTACCTGCGGGTCAAGCGAGACCGGATGGGACACGACCTGCCGGGCCTGCCCTGGCACGATGACGAGGTCTCCTGGGCCGACTAAGCGCGCCTGGTGCCGATCAGCGGGACGTCGCTTCTGCTGGGCCGGCCAGCGGCTCAGCCCCGCCACTGCCAGCAATCGGCGGCCTGGCCCGTGGCCCGGCCCTTGGCCGCGATTCCCTTGATCAGGGTGATCACCAGGACCAGCAGGCCGAGCAGGAACGCCACGGAAGCGGCGGGCAGCGCGAAACCGACCACTGTGAGCGTGACGCCGACGACCAGGGACACAGGCTCCCAGTGGGTCCGCATGGTCCGGGCCAGGCGCATGACCCCGACCAGCGCCAGCAGCGTGCCGGTCCGGAGCCACCACCGGATCCGCCGCCGGCGGGCCGGACGCCAGGCCCAGGATCTGCCGCCCGGTACGCCGGACGAACTCCAGATGACGAGGTTGCCGCGACGCGGGCGCAGTCTCATGACAGCTTTCCAATGATCCAGACGGCGTCACCCGAGTCGTTCGGGCGCGTCTTTCCACCATAAGCGCTCGCCTGGTTACGTCAACGGCGGGGCGTCACTCAATCCGCGTCGCGATGGGCGTGCCGAGTTCGACCGTCCGGGTCACCGTGCACAGCCGGTCGTGCGACTTGCGCACCGCGTCCGGCAGCAGGTCCCTGGCCTTGTCACCCTGCTCGCCGGACGGGAAGGCGATGCGGAACGTCACCTGCAGGCCGCTGAGGTGATTGCCTGCCGGGTCGCGGACCTTGTCCGCCTCGACGACGATCTCGAAGGAGTCCGGCTCGGCCCGCCGCGACGTCAGGATGTCCACGTCGACCGCCGTGCAGCCGCCGATCGCGACCAGCAGCAGCTCGACCGGGGTGAAGTCGCTTTCCCCGCCGGTCCCGATGGTGATCGCGCCACCGCGCTCGTTGATCACCGTGTACCTGCTGTTCTCGATGCGCTCCAGCCGCACGCTGCGATGCCCGGAATCAGTCGTCATGCCGTCCACACTGCCACACGCCGCCGCGCAGTCCCCGGTCGCCTGCAGTGCCGCGTGCCAGAATGGCCCGGTGACGCAGGGATCTGGGCTGGACAGCGGCGGTCCGTCGATCACGGCCCGGCGGGTGGCCGCCTACCGCCTCGGATTCGCCCGGGTTCCGGCTCCCTACGGCGACCCCGCCGCCGACGAGGCGCTGGCCGCGGACGTCGCGGACGGCCAGCAGCCCCCGGCGGGCCGGATGGGCGAGTACCTCGACGCCCGCACCAGGTTTTTCGACCGGCTGGTGGTCGGGGCCATCGGCCGGGGCGTCCGCCAGATCGTGGTCGGCGCGGCCGGCTACGACGGTCGGTCCCTCCGGTACGGCAGGTCCGGCGTCCGCTGGTTCGAGGTGGACCATCCCGCGACCCAGCGCGACAAGCGAGAACGGCTGGCGCGGCTGGGCATCGCCTCCGGTCAGGTGCGGTTCGTCGAGGCCGACTTCACCCGCGACCCGGTCGCGGAACGGCTGATCGCCGCCGGGCTGGACACCAGCCAGCTGAGCCTGTTCCTGTTGGAAGGGGTGGCGGTCTACCTGGAACCGGCCGTACTGGAACGCGTCTTGCGCCAGTTCCGCCAGGTCGCGCGGGTCGGCAGCCGCCTGGCGATCAGCGTCTCGCGGTCCAGCACTCCCGGTGAGGCCAGCGCCCACAGCGAGGCCAGAGCCCGCTTCCAGGCCGCGGTCGCCGCGCTGGGCGAGCCAGCCAGATCCACCCTCGAAGCCGACGAAGCCACCGAACTCCTCGCCCGCACCGGCTGGCGAGTCCTGGCCGGCGACGACGCTAACGATCCCGACGCCGTCGCCCAGCGCCAACGACTCCACTGGGCCGGCCTGCTCATCGCCACCACCGGCCCTAGCTGACGGTCAGCCGCCTCCGTCCGCGAGGACCTCCAGGATCTGCTGCCCGTACCGGGCCAGCTTGGTCTCGCCCACCCCGTTGACCAGGGCCAGCCCGGTCATCGTCGTCGGCGGCGCGGCCGCGATCTGCCGCAGCGTCGCATCGTGGAAGATCACGTAAGGCGGCATGCCCAGTTCCTTCGCGACGCCCGTCCGCCAGGCCCGCAGCCGCTCGAACACCGCCTCCGCCTCCGGTCCCAGCTCGCCCGCGGCCGGGCCCGGCGCCGCCCGCCGGGACTTCCCCCCGCCCCGCCCCGCCGAAGCCGAGCCACCACCCGCCGAAGCCGAGCTACCACCCGAAGCAGCCGAGCCACCACCCGAAGCACCCGAAGCCGCCCGAACAACCGGCCGCGGCGCATCGCGCCGGAACATGACCTGCCGCTCCCCGCGCAGCACCTCTCCGCTCAGGTCGGTCAGCGCCAGCGTCCCGTGGTCTCCCTGGACCGCGAGCAGCCCGCCCGCCAGCAACTGCCGCACCACGCCCCGCCACTCCGCCTCACGCAGCTCC
>Ga0302324_100022462_pt1 | contig 12253 bp, 13 predicted proteins | sample Palsa_T0_1_FD_201949 | JGI IMG/M metagenome (GOLD analysis project Ga0302324, IMG submission 201949) | Peat permafrost microbial communities from Stordalen Mire near Abisko, Sweden - Palsa_T0_1 | ecosystem: Environmental > Terrestrial > Soil > Palsa > Peat permafrost | place: Sweden: Abisko...
GAGTGACGGCCAGGTAAAGCATCACGAAAGCGACCGCGGTGATGGCCATCGAGATTCCCGCCAGAACCCGCAGCAGCGGCTCCTTCCACAGCATGCGCGCCCGGGGAGTGCTGGCCAACCAGCCCGCCACGAATCCACCGGCGAATCCGCCCGCGTGCGCCGCGAAATCGACCCCTGGAAGAAAGCTCAGCACCACGCAGTAAATCAGCCAGCGGCTGTAAACCGACTTCACCATCGCGCCTTGAGACGTCCGGTCCGTCATTCCGAAAGCGAGCATCGCTCCGATCAGTCCGAAGATCCCCGCCGATGAGCCCACCGATACATGGCCGATATGGGAACTCGCCCAAAAACCCGCAACGGTGGACAGGAAATAGAACACGATCAGACGGCTGGTGCCGTAAATGAGCTCCACCTCAGCGCCCAGATCGAACAGCACCCATGAGTTCATCAGGATGTGAAATATTCCGCCGTGGAGAAAGCCGGCGGTAATCAATCGCCACCACTGGCCGTCCATATAGGCGGCGGGAACGCTCTCGCCCCAGCGCAAGAGGCCGGCCTGCGGGTTCAGATAGTCGCCGATATACAGCGCTGCGTTGATCAGCAGGATCATTACCGTGGTGAAACGCGCTTGCGGGATGAGACCGCCCAGGATTTCGCCCGGCGAGCGCTGGTCCACCGCGCGCTGACCCAGCTTCAAGTCGCAATACGGGCATACCCGATCGCTGGTTGTGATAAACGCCCGGCAATTCGGGCACATCCGCCGTTTGTCCGCCACTATCGTCATTGTACAGTCTCTCGATCGATCGGCTTGGATTGCTACAATTGTCGTTCCGGATGTCGAAAACTGAACACGAGTTCCGCCAGGACATCATCGATGTCGGGAAACTGATTTACCAGAAGGGCTGGGTTGCCTCCAACGACGGCAACATCAGCGTCCGTCTGGATGGAAACCGGATTCTGTGCACCTGTACCGCCGTCAGCAAGGGCATGATGACGCCGGACGATCTGATCGTTTGCGATCTGGATGGCAACAAACTCGAGGGTTCGCGCGAGCGCACGTCGGAAATCGCGATGCATCTCACCATTTACCAGATGCGCCCGGACGTCGTCTCGGTGCTGCATGCCCATCCTCCCGTTGCCACCGGTTTCGCGGTAGCGGGAAGGCCGCTGACGCTAGCGCTGCTGCCCGAAGTGATCATCGGACTCGGATGCGTGCCGCTGGCCGACTACGGTCAGCCCGGCACTCCCGCGCTAACGGAAGGCATGTTGCAGTACATCCCGAAATACGACGCCATCCTGATGCGCAATCACGGATTGGTGTGCTACGGCGAGGACGTGTACAAGGCGTTCTTCAAGATGGAGACCGTGGAACACTTCGCCCGCATTACGCTGGTGGCGGAGCTGCTGGGCGGGCCAAAGGTCCTGCCCAAGGAAGAGGTTGATAAACTGTTCGATTCGCGCACCCGCTACGGGATCAAGTCGCGAACCGCTTTCGAGCCGGGCCGGCCCGTCGTGGCCGAGGATGTCGAATAATCCCGTCCGGCCTCGATCCGCGATTGCGATTTTCCCCGGCGACCCCGAATCAGCAGAACGCCCGTCAAGACAAGAACCAGAGCCAGCTTGGCCACTTCGATCCCGCCGTAGAGTGCGTGCAGCTTCCAGAACGAGTTGCGAGCCGCCGACTGCGCATCCGGGCTCACGAAGTCGATGCTGCGGCCCAGCGTGAGCAACTGCGCGGTCACCATGAAGTGCTGAAAGCCGGTAAGAAGCAGAAGCACGGCCGCCAGTCCCGCGATCAGCGGATTTCCGGCGCCGGAAAAAAGAACGCAGACGAGAGCCAGGCCCAGACCGAGCTGCGCCAACTCCCAGTCACCGAAGAACAGACGATTCTCTTCGCCGGCCAGGTAGCGCAGCAACTGGCGGGCTTGATCGTACCCGAGGGATTGAATCATCGGAGCAGCGGATTGAGGAGGCACGGCCAAAACGCGATCCACGGTGGCGAAGTTTTGCGTCGCCACGAAGCCCATAAACAGGCCGCCGCAAAGCCAAGCGCCCAACAAAAACGCGGCGATTCGTGTGGAGAGCACAGTACCTTAAGTTTATCGTAGAGACTATCCGATGAGGTTAGAGAGCAAGGTACAATTCTCTTCAGCGGGCAGGAGGCGATTGAGAAAAGCTAAGACGAACGGTCATCCGCTTCAAGAGCCTCTCTTTACGAGCGGTGTTGCAAAAAAGCCGCGGCGGCGCGCGCCTGGGCTCCCTCTCGAAGACAACACACCCGAGGGACTCAAGGCTCTTCTCGCGGCAAATCTCCATTACCGCGCGGAGCCCTGGCCCAAACCGTACCGCCGCACCACGCACCGGCTGCGTTTGGCCGATGCCCGCGACTTGTCTTGGATACCGGACGCCTCGGTTCATCTGGTGGTGACATCGCCGCCTTACTGGACCTTGAAAGACTACGCGCCCGGCAACCGAGACCAGATGGGCCACTTCGCCGATTACGAACATTTCCTGTCGGAGTTGGATCGAGTATGGAAGGAGTGCAAGCGCGTCCTGGTCGGCGGCGGGCGGATCTGCTGTGTCGTGGGCGATGTCTGTATCGCTCGAAAGCGCGGCGGCCGCCATCACCTCGTCCCGCTTCATTCCGATATCCAGGTTCGCGCCCGCAGGCTCGGTCTCGACTGCCTTCAGCCGATCCTTTGGAACAAGATCGCTAACGGCGCTACCGAGGTTGAAGGTAACGGCGCGGGTTTCTACGGGAAACCCTATCAGCCCGGCGGAATCGTAAAGAACGACATCGAGTACATCCTGTTCCTCCGGAAGGGCGGGGAATATCGAACCACGCCGGCGCTGCAAAAAGCTCTATCGATGCTGACCAAGGCGGAAATGAAGACTTGGTTCCGTTCGATTTGGGCCGACGTTCGAGGCGCTTCCACTCGTGACGGGCATCCCGCGCCTTACCCGGCCGTAATCGCCGAACGCCTCATCAAAATGTTCTCCTTCGCGGGTGATACCGTGCTGGATCCGTTCGCGGGGACAGGCTCCACGTCACAGGCTGCTATCATGTCAGGCAGAAATTCGATAGCCAACGAAATTGAACCTGCTTATGTCGAGATCGCTCGACAGCGGATTATGAAAACCGCGCGGCAGCATCGCGCCGTCGGTGCGACGGAAGCCGAGGTTATCTTTGACGGAGAAACCGGCGCAACTCGAATATCGGCTGCTAACCGAATTCCGACGTCTCTTTGAAGGCAAGATCTACAAGCATCGCGACTCCAGTCAGGGCGACTTCGTGGCCATGCATCTCTACGAGGACCTCATCGCCATCAATCGCTCGCCCAAGCTGACCAAGGCGGCGATCAATCGAAAGGATCGCGTTCTGAACGTCCAAAACAAACGGCGTGGCGTAGCGGCCCGGCGTGGTGATGGAACCTTTGGCGAGATCATACCGGGCGAGGCGCCCATCACGGATGGCGGCTACCTCGTGGCCCGAGGCCCAATAGCGACGGTCGAAATCGGGATTGAAGTGAAGATCCTGGCGAAGGCGATGATTAAGCAAATCGACCGCGTTATAAATGATCTTCGCAACCAGGTGGTTCAGTTCAAGCGCGGCGGCGGAAATCCAATCTGCGTTGCCGTTATCGGCATCAACCAAGCGGGAAGCACTGTCGGTTACGAAGGAGATCGGTCGTTCCCGACCACCGGCAAGGCGGGTTTTCTCCACCCCATTCAGGAGGCGCCCGAAGCGGAGCGCCGCTTGCGACTGGAGGCGGCGCCTGAGTTCGACGAGTTCCTCGTCCTTCGATTCAAAGCCGCCAACTCGCCGCCCTACGCCTTCGAATGGGCCGACTTCAAAGAGACGCGAATGGACTACGCGGCGGGTCTTTCTCGCATCGGCGCGCGATACCAGCAGCGGTTCTAACCCTTCCCGCCCGCCCAACGTTTCGCATCTGGATCGGGAAGGCCCAGCAGATCCAGCACACGATCGACGCTGTGGTCGACAATGTCCGCGACGCTGGCCGGTTTGTTGTAGAACGCCGGCATGGGCGGCGCCAGAATCGCTCCCATTTCGGCCAGTTGGGTCATGGTTCGCAGGTGCCCCAGGTGCAGCGGCGATTCCCGCACCATCAGGATCAACTTGCGCCGCTCCTTGAGCGCCACGTCGGCGGCGCGAATCAACAGGTTCGAGCTGATGCCCGCCGCGATCGCCGACATGGTATGGATCGAACAAGCCGCGATCACCATCCCGTCCGTAAGAAACGACCCGCTCGCCAGGCGGCATCCGATGTCGTCCACCGAATAGGCGCAGTCCGCCATCTTCTTCAGTTCCGCGGCCGACCTCCCCGTTTCCAGGAACAAAGTTTTCTCGCCGGCGCGCGTGAGGATCAGGTGGATCTCCAGCCCGGAGTGGCGCCGCAGCTTCTCCATCAGGCGAATACCGTAGATGGAGCCGCTGGCTCCGGAAACTCCGACCACGATCTTCAAACGGGACCTCCGCGTGCTAGGAGAGACTTCCATAATTCAACCAGCGGCATGACCAGATACAAACAGTATCGTATATGCTCCCGTATGTGTTATGAAGAAGAGTTCGACTATCTCCATGTCTATGAGTAACCGAAAACCTTCAGCTCCCTTGAGCAGGAATCAGCACCTGTTGCGATGGGTCGAGAAAGTAGCGCGAGTCACCGAACCCGCCGACATTCATTGGGTGGATGGCTCGAAGAAGGAAAATGAAGCGCTATGCGCGCAGATGGTGGCGAGCGGGACGCTCATCAAGCTGAACCAGAAGCTCTGGCCCGGTTGTTACTACGCCCGCTCGGACGCGAACGACGTGGCGCGCGTCGAGGATCGCACGTTCATTTGCTCGTTGTCGAGAGACAGCGCGGGTCCCACTAACAATTGGGAAGACCCGTTCCAGATGCGCAAGAAGCTCAAGGAACTGTTCAGAGGCTCCATGCGCGGCCGCACCATGTATGTGCTGCCCTTCAGCATGGGCACGCTCGATTCGCCCATGTCTCAGATTGGCGTCCAGCTCACCGATTCCCCGTACGTGGTGGTGAACATGCGTATCATGGCGCGCATCGGGCTGCCGGTGTTCCAGGAAATAGACAAGGACGTGAAGCGCGTGGTTCCGTGCGTCCACAGCGTGGGTGCTCCGCTCGACAAAGGACAGAAGGATGTACCGTGGCCCTGCAATAAGGAGAAATACATCGTCCATTTTCCCGAGACCCGCGAGATTTGGTCCTATGGATCGGGTTATGGCGGCAACGCGCTGTTAGGCAAGAAGTGCTTTGCGCTGCGAATCGCCACCAACATGGCGCGCGATCAGGGCTGGATGGCGGAGCATATGCTCATCCTGGGTGTCGAGAATCCGGAAGGCCAAAAAACGTACGTCGCCGCCGCGTTTCCCAGCGCCTGCGGGAAGACCAATTTCGCCATGCTGATTCCGCCGCGCGGCTTCGAGGGCTGGAAGGTATGGACTGTCGGGGATGACATTGCCTGGATCAAACCCGACGCGAACGGGCGTCTCCGCGCCATCAATCCAGAGGCGGGGTTCTTCGGCGTGGCGCCGGGCACGTCCGCTAAAACCAATCCTAATGCGATGGCCACGCTCGCCACCAATACGATCTTCACTAATGTCGCGCTCACTCCTCAGGGAGGCGTGTGGTGGGAGGGCATGACCGAGACGCCGCCGGAGGAGTGCCTCGACTGGCAGGGCAAAAAGTGGACTCCTCAGATCGCCAAGGAAACCGGCGCGAAGGCGGCGCACCCCAACGCTCGCTTCACCGCGCCCGCTTCCCAGTGCCCTACCATCGACCCGGCTTGGGAAGATCCGGAAGGCGTTCCCATCAGCGCGTTTATTTTCGGCGGACGGCGGGCCTCCACCATGCCGCTGGTCTACCAAGCCTTTAACTGGAGCGCCGGCGTGTACACGGGCGCGACCATGGGTTCCGAGATGACGGCCGCGGCGGCGGGGAGCGTCGGCAAAGTCCGCCGCGATCCCATGGCCATGCTGCCCTTTTGCGGGTATCATATGGGCGATTATTTCCGCCACTGGATCCAGATGCAGCACACGCTGAGCGAAACGCCGCGCATCTTCCACGTCAATTGGTTTCGAAAAGACGGCGACGGCAAGTTTTTATGGCCGGGTTATAGCGAGAACATGCGCGTGCTGAAATGGATCGTCGATCGGGCGCACGGCCGCGCGTTGGGCAAGGAGACGCCCATAGGCTGGATGCCCGGCTACGAGGATCTGGAGTGGAAGGGACTTGATTTCTCGCGCGAGACCTTCCAGCAGCTTCAAACCTTGGATCGGGACGCGTGGCGCGCCGAGGTTCTCGAGCACGAAGAGCTCTTTCTCGGCTTGCACGATCACCTGCCTCCCGAGATCATTTACGAGCGCGAGTTACTGATTTGTCGCCTATTTCCGACTTTCAAGAAAGAACCGGCGCCGCCTCGTGTCTGACGCTCCTCTTTGAAGCGTCATTTCTTAGGCCGCGCGCTTTCGAAGCGAATCCGACTCAGAACCTCGGGATCGCTTCCCAGCGCTGTCTTGCCATCCGGGAATTTGTTGAAGTTGAGCAGGAATGCCACCAGATCCGCGTTTTCCTCGCGGCGCAGCGTGCCGGGATGATCCGCCGGCATGGTGGTTTGAATCTTATCGAACAGGTCCTTCAACGTCTGCCCGTTCCAATTGGATGTGAAGTCGTCGCCGGCGAGCGGAGGCGCCGCACCCTGCCCTTCGAGGGACTCGCCATGGCACGACGCACACGCTTTCCGATAAAGCCGTTCCCCACGCTGCGCTTGTTCCGGGCCGTAGACGCCGTCCCACGTGGATCGATCGGCTTGTCCAATCAACGCGCCTTGGAAAAACACCGCCGCGGTCAAACCGATCCATATCGCCCGAGTTTCCCTCACGCACAACTATTCTACAAGGTGCGCCGCGCGCGATAATGGATCTGGTGAACAGCCATCTGATTGCCTTGTTTCTGATCTTCGGCTTGGGCCATCCCGCGCGGGAGCCTGTCGATCCGGCGAAGAGCGTCCATGTGAGCAACCGCGTTCCCTGCGACGGGTACACTGCGCCTGAGGAAGACCTCGGAACGCACGCGATATTCTCGCCCGGCGCGTCGGCGCGAGAATTCGTCGTCAGCCGCTTCCACAAGGAGACGTGCATGCTCGATATCAAGGGGAAGTGCCTGCACAAAGAGAAAGCGGAGTGGCGCGATGTGTGGTCGGTCACGAGCGACCAGCCGTCCGCCGGCGAGACACTGTTTGTGGGTTCCTGCGATGCCTGGGGATCGAGCGATCCGGCGCAGTACGTTCTGAGCGGTTGGTATCGGGAGAGCGCCACCGGTTCTAAGCCGGTATGGAAGCAAGCCACGTTGAAGCAGATCTCGTCGCAACCGGAAGTCTTCGACTTCAGCGATCCGAACGGCGGAACGGCACGTCTAGAACTCCAGCGAAGGTAGCGCGCGGATTTTTCGCGGTCTATTCTATATTGGTTGTTTGAACATGCGCCCAGAGGATTCCAATGAACACCTTGAAGATACGTCTGCTTTTTGGAGTTGCGGTAGTCGTCGCTATATTCCCGGCGATCCATCTCAAGTCCGCCGCACCGCCGGCCTGCGATAGCAACAACGGAGGGGTCACTTTGCCCGCGGGTTTCTGCGCGTTGGTGGCGGCCGATGGTATCGGTCCGGCGCGGCACGCGGTGGTGGCGCCCAATGGCGATGTGTACGTCGCTCGTCTGGGAGGCAAGGGCGGCGGCGGGATCGTCGCTCTCCGCGATGCCGACGGCGACGGCCGGTTGGAGATGAAAGAGACCTTCGGCGAGGGCAGCGGCACTGGCGTCGCGATTCGCAACGGCTACTTGTATGTCGCCAAAGTCAACTCGGTGGAACGGTACAAGATGACGCCCGGGCAACTGAAGCCCGGCGGACCCGCCGAGACGGTTGTCGCAGGACTTCCCGGCGGTTTCCAGCATGGCGACAAGGGCATCGCTTTCGACGGCAAAGGTTCGCTCTACGTCAATGTCGGCGCTCCTTCCAACGCTTGCCAATCCCGCGATCGCCAGAAGGGAGTGCCTGGGCAGGACCCGTGCCCGATTCTCGAAAAGCACGGCGGCATCTGGAAATTCGACGAGAACAAGCTCGGCCAAAAGCAGGAGGACGGCGTCCGCTACGCCACCGGCCTGCGCCAAATGCCGGCCATTGTCTGGCACGATGGCGCGCTTGACATCGTCATGAACAATCGCGATCAACTGGACGTCCTCTGGCCAGACAAGTTCACCGCACAGGAAAATGCCGAGCGTCCGGCGGAGCCCATGTATCGCGCGGTGGAAGGCTCGAATTTCGGATGGCCATTTTGTTTTTATGATTATGGCCAGCAAAAGCTGCTGCTGAATCCCGAGTACGGCGGCGACGGCAAGACGGTGGGCCGCTGCAGCGAATTTACGTCTCCGATCGCGAGCTTTCCCGCGCATTGGGCGCCCGTCGATCTCATGTTTTATGATGGCGCGCAGTTCCCGGCTCATTATCGCGGCGGAGCCTTCATCGCTTTCCACGGGTCCTGGAACCGTGCGCCCATGCCGCAGGACGGCTACAACGTGACCTTCCAGCCGTTCGCCGGAGGCAAGCCGTCCGGCAAGTTCGAGATCTTCGCCGGCGGTTTCGCCGGTAAGTCGCCGCTGATGAATCCCAGCGATGCGGACGCCCGCGCCGACGGAGTGGCCCAAGCCCCCGACGGATCGCTCTACATCACTGACAGCCAGAAGGGAAAACTCTGGCGCGTGTTTTATAGAGGCGGCAAGTAAGAGGTTCTAAGTCTTGACCGCAGCTTCCTTGACGGTGCCGAAAACCGTGGCGCGTCGTTCCTTTCCTAGCGCGGTGACAATCGCGGCCAGCGAAAAGACGGTCACTCCGGTGAGCGCCATCGCAGTCGAGTAGGACATGTGTTCGGCGAAAACCGCCTCGATATAGACCACCGAACTTGCCAGCAGCACGCCGCACTGGTACGCGAACCCCGGCAGGAATGCGCGAACCGAATTCGGCGAAAGCTCCGCCAAGTGAGCCGGTATCACTCCCCAGGCGCCCTGCGTCATGAATTGCATCAGGAACGCGCCGACAGCCAGCAAAATGACGGACGGCGAGTAAACCCACAGCGGGATTACGAGAACGGCCAGCAGCAGCGCCACAATCATGGACCGCCGCCGTCCGAAACGGTCCGAGAGGTAGCCCACCAGCATGCCGCCGCTCATCGCTCCGAGCATCGAGAACGCCGTCATGGCCGACCGTTCCCGCGGGCTGAAATGCCATTGCCTTTCGAGGAACGTCGGATACATATCTTGAGTGCCGTGCGACGTAAAATTCATCATCATCATGAGCACGACCAGATAAACGAACAATTTCCAGTTCGAGCCGATCGCGCCGGCGAGGTCGCGCCAGGTTTCGTTCTTGTGCGCCTGCCATACTTCGGATTCCTTCACGCGGAAGAGCACGAACAGCGACAACAGCGCCGGCAAACCGCCGATGAAGAATAACGGCCGCCAGCCGGTCCGCTCGAAAACGAAGAAGAAGCAGACCGCCGCCAGCAGGTACCCGAGAGAGTAACCTTGCTGGAGCACTCCCGACAGGAATCCGCGCAACCGTGTCGGCACTTTCTCCATGGCGAGCGACGCGCCGACGCCCCAATTCCCGCCCATTCCGATCCCAAACAAGGCTCGGCATAGCATGAAGGTGGCATAGGTGGGAGCGAATCCGGTGAGCACCTCCGCGAACGAATAGAAGAGTAGATTGACGGCCATCGGTATGCGGCGCCCATAGCGGTCGGCCATCAATCCGAATATGAAGGCGCCCACCGGCCTGAACGCCAGCGTCAAAGTCACCGACAACGCAATTTGGGCGTCCGATTTGTGGAACTCCTTGCCGATGGCGGTGAGACAGAAAACGACCAGGAAGAAGTCGAACGCGTCCAGCGTCCACCCGAAAAGGCTGGCTAGAAAGGCGGCAACACGGTCGGCTGAGGTTTCCGTTGCGGGGCGCGAGGCTTGGGGCGCGGTCAATGATCCTCCAGGATTCCGGAACTCATTTATGATAGCTCTTGTTTCAGGAGACGTATGGCTTCCAAGATTAACCGAGTAACCGTGGACCTGGCGTCCTTTCCGAATCTGGTCGTGATCTATCTCGGCATGCGGGTGAATTCGCCGAAAGGCCTCGTCACGCTGCTTCAATTCGGGCCGCGCATCGCGAAGTCCGTGGACGAGAAGCCGGACGGACTGCTGCTGCACGAGAACATCATCTATTCCTTGCTGCCACTGCATTTGGGGATGCGTCAGTATTGGCGCGATTTCGATTCGATGGAAGCTTGGGCGCGGAGCATGCCGCATCAGAGTTGGTGGCAGGATTACGTTCGTGACACCGGAGGCACGGGCTTCTGGCACGAAACGTATTTCATGAACGGCGGTATCGAGGCGATCTACGATGACATCCCCGTGGCGCTCGGCCTAAGTCAGTTCGCGCCCCGCCGAGGCGCGCAAGGAGCGATGTTTTCGGCGCGCAAGCGTGCTGGAATCAAGGGCGAGGCGCGTGTTCCGGAGCCCGTCGCCGAGCAAGAATTGGGAGAGTCCTAACTAGCTCCAGGCTTGAATTCTAGAATTCACTTCCGCCTTCATCGTCTCCGGATCCGCGTCGACGCGCGAACGCGCCTGCTCGGGTAGTTCCGCGAGAACTTCCTCGACGCTGAGTGGAACGGCCGGCGCCAGCACCGGAAAGCCCAACGTGTCCGCCATCCGATCCGCGATTCGCACCAGATGCAGCGTGCGGAACGGACCGCTGGGCGGGTCGTGATGCCGCGCGGCCACCTCCCGGAATTCCGGGGGGAACGGCAGCGTCTCCATCATCCACGCGCCCGCCGCGCAATGATCAATGTCGAACAACTCGCGTTCGGAGGCGATCAAGTCGAACGCGTTCTCTCCGGTAACGGCCAGCAGATTGGCATACGATTCCGGATACTTCACCAGCAATCCCAGCCGGCCGATGTCTCGCAGCAGGCCCGCGGTGTAGGCGAAATCCGGGTTGAGTTTACAGGCGCGCGCCAGCCGTTCCGAGATAATCGCCCCGGCCAGGCTGTTTCGCCAACACAGGCGCAGGGCCGCGGTCTTGAGCGTGGGGCCCACGAAGTCGCCCAACACGCGCGTCAGGGTGATGGACTTCAGGCGCTGCACTCCCAGCACCACGATCGCGTGCGAGATGGTTCGCACCTGGCGTTCCAGCGCGAACAAGGGAGAATTGGCCAGCTGCAGGAGCCGGCTTGCGAAGGACGGATCGGCCGCCACCATTCTTCCAGCTTCCGTGATGTCCACCTCCTCTCGAAAAAGCAGTTGCGCCAGTCGCGTTGCAACAGCCGGAAACGGCGGTAAATCGTCCAACGCCCAGGGAGTTGTTGTGCCTGGCGGATGGCCACCCTGCGTGCCTTCTTCTTCCACTTGAACCATGCTTCTCCTTTTTCGCTGGAACGCATATGCACCTTGCCGGCCCGGCGTGGGCGCGTTGGATGCGAAACGGTTCCAGTGCTTTTAACTTCTCATCGGCCGGGCGAGATGGGATGAGAGAGTTTTCAAAGAAGATTGCGACACGACCTCGCGACGGTCTTCTTCCGGCCGATAAGATCAGCGATGACAAAAGCGTTAGCCGAATCCGACATCCGCTTCCTGGAATACCGGCTGGAAGTGATCGGCCAATGGCCGCCCTCGCCGCGAAAGCAGGCCGCCACCGAAGCCATCTCGCGCCGCTTGGCGTCCATCGCGCGATCGGCGATGACGCGCACCGGCGTCGACGATTTGCTGGCTCTAAGCTGCCGGTTGCTCGACGACGTTTTTGTGCGCGATGAGTAGCCGGGTCTAGGGCGTCAGAACCACGCGGCCGACCAACTCGCCTCGCCGCATTTGATCCAGAACCTCGGCCGCGGCTGCGAGCGGGCGCGCTTCCACGCGGCATCGAATTGAGGGGTTCTGGACCGCGAGATCCAGCAGTTCCCTAAGGTCTTCACGCGTGCCCACGGCGCTGGCAATGATGCGCGCCTCGAGCGACACCAACGCGACGGTGGATACGCTGATCGGCTCGGGAGACATGCCCACCACCGCCAGCGTGCCGCCTTTGCGGAGACATCGCAGTCCGGTCTCATACGCCGCCTTCGAACCGGAAACCACCAGCACCACGTGCATCCCGCCCAGCTTTTTCACTTCTTTGTGTAC
>Ga0302324_100022463_pt1 | contig 12253 bp, 9 predicted proteins | sample Palsa_T0_1_FD_201949 | JGI IMG/M metagenome (GOLD analysis project Ga0302324, IMG submission 201949) | Peat permafrost microbial communities from Stordalen Mire near Abisko, Sweden - Palsa_T0_1 | ecosystem: Environmental > Terrestrial > Soil > Palsa > Peat permafrost | place: Sweden: Abisko...
GCTGAACCCAAAGCCGGTATTCAGATTACTGGTCGAGGCTGTCAAACCCGTTCCTGTAGGAATCGGCGTCCCGTTGACCGTTTGGACCGCGGTTCCCGCCAATCCCGCCAGATTATCCTGTGCTATCCGGCAGTTCTCAATCAATGCAAAGGCAAGCTCCAAGTCCCCGTGAAAGCCAGGGATGTCTTTATCCGCGGGCAGCCTTCGGAACAAGAGCGCTGCAATCAAATGACCAGTGCCTTCCAGCCAAACCGCGTCGGCATCGGAAGTTGGGTCTCCAAGGATCGTCCCAAGTTTGCTAAGGCTGGCATAAGTCATGCCGTTGACGCGGATCTTCTGCGTCCCGTAGCCCCAGCTATTGTTATAGGCAAAGCTGGTGTCGGTGGTCGAAAGGTTAGTCTTGACCCAGTCGATCGAGACGCCATAGGTCGAATTCTTGTACGCCAGGTAGGACCATGTATTCACATCTTCCGGGCTGTTGTTGTAGTTGGTGCTATTGTCGGGGTTCGTGCCCGTCCAGAAATGCCCTGATGGGCTATCGAACATAAACTCGACGAAGGCCTTTGCGTGCAGCGCTCCATTGGTCCAGGAACTGTCTCCAGTCAACTCCGCCAGCATGGTGAAGAACGCATAAATATCGATGTTGTGTTCGGTTGACTTATAGGTCTGGCCATTGCCATAAAAGAAGCCGCCCGGTGTCTGCGAATCGTCCCGATATCCCTTAATGAATGTGCCCGCCAATACCGCGCCATCGAGATACTTCTTTTCGCCGGTTCGGTGGTAGAGTTGCGCCAGCGCCATCCCCGGCCACGCAACGTCGCCCATCGCGCTCCCCTGGAAGTAGGAAAGACCCGCCGCTACATAGACCCCTCCGTTGTCGACTCCCGCATAATAGGCTTGCCAGAATCGGCCATCTCCCTGCGAAACATTTTGTTGGGCAAACAGAATGCCATCGCCAATCACCCGTGCGCGACCCACGTTGCCGCCCGCGAGATACGCCAGGGTCAGTACCGCGTTGTCGTAGATGAAGGCAGTGCTGTAAAACGTCCCCCCAGCGATCTGATCGCTGTAGCTTTGGCAAAGCCGGACCGTCGAGCCCTGCACATATTCGTCCATCATGAAGTCGAGGAACTTATAGGCGCGGTCGATCGACGACCGAACACACATTCCCGAACCATCTCTGGTCGAATCGGCCCCTGCGTTGCTGGTTGTTGCTGCTCTGGCGAGTGGGACTGCACCGGTTGAGGTCAATCCTGCGGTGGCGGCGGCGCCAAGGCCAATTTGCATAAGGCGGCGGCGCGATACTTCTGTTGTCATTGGTGGTCTCCTTTAATTGCTAGACCCAGAGCGAAGTTCACACGCAGGAAATCCCGCCGGGGAACGTTCTCTATTCCCCGAGGTTCTGTCGTGTTTCCTGCCGCTATCTTTTAGCGGAGGAGTTTCCACCCTGGATTTAACTGGCGGCCACTATAAACGCTTTTAATAAATCGCGTAAATAGCCGCTAAAGAACTTTGTAGTGACACTGCAAAGCAGAAGTACCAACAGCGGCTGATGATAAAAAGGCTGCCCGGAATATGGCTCTTTCAGTCACATGGAAGCTTGTTGCGGAAACGTGCCGCTGTTCAGGGAATTAAGCGGGAAATCATATGATCGAGAAGCCTGCTTCAAGGCCGTGCTCAAGCGATTTCCAGGAGAAAGGTTGAAGTGGCTACATGATCGGAGGAACCTGCCGCTCGCGCTCCGCCGCGTAGTTGTCAATTGCGCAATACAGCTTGTTCAATGCATGAGCAGCGACGCCCGTCTTGCCCAGCAGGAGACGACAGTCAGCGGCAAGCATCCGCATCTCAATGAAGGCGTGACGAGCATGGCGAGCGAAGATGTAGTCTGCCATAGGCGTCGAGAAGAAGCGGTGCCAGTAGTAGACGGCAAACGGGCGCGGGAGCCAAGTGAAGAGTACCTTAAGTGCGAACGGGTGAACCGGGCGTCCGAGGACGCGCACCGCATTGAAGCCTTCGCGTACTCCATTGACCATAAGCTTCAGTACCGGCTGGTTGTGCCCTAGCTTTTCGCAGTCCCCTCCAGCGAGATAGATTGCACCACTTACGGCTGTCACGAAGAAGGCATGTGAACGCAACCAGGCATCCATGTCACTGTCTATACGGGTCCGAAATCCGGATGCGCGTAATGCATCCGCTAAAGCGCGCAGACGGGCGGTTGAGCTTCCGTTCGGTTCGCCGAGTGTTGTTGGTTGCTGGGCGATCACGGCATAACGGACGATATGGCCATCAAGCGTTCCGCCGGCTCCTGGAAACCCGAGCAAAACCCGGTCCGCTCCCAAAGCGCCGACCAAATCCGCCGAGCCGAGAGGATTGTTCAACATAAACAGCACAGTTGAGATGTTCCGGCTCTTCATGAGATCCGGCAGGATGCTGGATACCTGATCTCTCCTGACGGCGACTAGCGCGACATCATAGTGGTCCTCGGCGTCGAGCCGTTTGACGGTCGCTACGTGGGTCGTCGATTGCGCGCTACTCACGACATCCTCAAGCACTAGACCATAATGACGGATGTCCTCGAGCCTTGGGGAGCGGGCCAACACAGTCACCTGCTGCCCGGCCTCCTGCAGCCGGGCAGCATACAGCGTGCCAATAACGCCTGCTCCATAAACCAGGATGTTCATAGGCCGCTATCTCAGATGCAGCTAGCGGGCTTTTCGCCTCTTTCAAAAACCATTGGACGAGTTTGCCCTATGCCTTGCTCGACTTTGCTGCTTTCGCGATGAGCTCTTCGGTAAGTTTATGGGCGTTCATAGAGTGCTCGCGCGCTTGTTCGGAGAGTTCGTGAGCGGTTAGATGCTCTTCTTTACCGTGGGCGGTCGCGGCAGCGGTGTGCGCGTGGGCAGCCAGATTGTGAAGTTCTGCGGCTCGGTCGTGCGTGCTCTGTGGCATATGCTCTCCTAGGTTCGTTGAATGCTGTTATAGGAATAGTGCGGTCCGCCAGCCCTGAACAGTTCAAGAATCGCCAGGGGGCGGAGCTGCCCAGGTCTGTGCGGCAACGATTCAAAGCACGAGTTCCCGACGTTTGGCCCCATCAAAAATCAAAGGTCGCGGAAAGATAGACGCTCCGGTTCCCGGCCGACGATGGCCCAAAGAACCCGCCCGCCAGACTCTGCGATTTCAGGAAGAAGTTTTGCGGACATTCTCCATCGTTCTGCGCAGCGTTAGAACAAGTATCTCCGTTTGCCTGCGACAAACCGATGGTGCCGTTGGGGGTGCCTAGATTGGTGTGATTGAAGACATTGGTCGCAAAGACCCCCAGCGTCAAGTTGTACCTCCTGGCCGACGAGGCGTCCAGCCGTCCTGGTCCACCGGAGTTTCCGCTCAGACCGCGTCCGCCAAATCCCCCGCCGCCTCCCCGTGGCCCACCACCGCCGCCGGGGCCGTGGCCCTCGACTTTAGGTCCAAAGCCAATGACTTTGCTGGCCCTTAGGTTGAGGCTCACATTCGCCGGTCCCGTCCCGACGTTGTAAGGAATGATCTTCTCCGCGGTGCCGAACGGGTTGGTGTTCAGGCATCCAAACGGCGTCTGCACCACGCCAGTCTGGGTGCAACTCGCCGCATAAGTAGGCCGCGCATTGAATTGGTTATTCGCCGTTAAATCCGTTCCCGTCGTGATATTGAATGGCGTTCCCGAGTTCGCCGCCAGGAACGGCGAGAACGAAAAGCCCCACGGAGCGATGTAATTCCCCAGAATCACAAAGCGGTTGTGCACGTCGAAGCCGCTCCTGCCGTAATCGAGCCCGGGAAATTGCGAGACCGTCGGCACATAGCTGACCCCCGATGTGTCGGCGTGAGCATTGTTATAAGTATAGAAAGTAAACAAAGTGATCTTGCGCAACCGTGCGCTCGCTGTCGCGATCAACTGCTGTTGCCGATAGACTCCACCCGCCTGATACTGCAGATCGTTGAACGTTGGGGCAGGCAGTGGGGAATCCGGATACGTCCCAGTAAGGAAATTGTCCTCCGGAAAAGCAACGGCCCCGATGTTATTGGTCAAATACTGGTGAACGCCGCGTCCATAGAGGTAGGTGATATTCGATGTGACGTTCTTGGCAATCTGCCGATCGATGCCGATTGCCGCCGACATGTCATTCGCTGCTTTGAAATGCGGGTCGACGGTATAAATCGTCGGCGCTTTGGTCGTGTCCCCAAGACTCGGTGGCGGCACGGGGTTCCCTGGGCTGGTCTCCTGGTAAGGAGGATTCGTCACGATAAATGTCTGTTGATTCACACCGTTCTGGTGGATCGACTGGATGATATACGGAGTACCGGCATTTGATCCGAAGCTGTTCGGCACGGTGAATCGTTCATAGAACCACCCATACCCAGCGCGCAGCACCGTCTTGGGCGCCTTCTTGCCTCCGCCGTCCAATGCATAGGCCAGCGAAAATCTCGGCGCCCAGTCGTCCTTGTCATTGATGCGGTTCTGCGCCTCCCAGCGCAACCCATAGCTGAAAGTAAACCGCTGGTTCACCTTCCAGTCGTCCTGGTAAAACAACGCAGCGTCAAACAGAATCGCCCGCGCGGTGTATTCGTTGACCACCGTTTGGGTGTACGTCTGCGGCGTCTTGTTCAGATAGTCCGTCAGCGACTGAAAGGTATAGGAACCATTGGTTCCCGAATCGCTATAGTTGGCGTCGCGATACGCGCGCAGCCGCGTACCGAAAGACAGCGAATGACGCCCTTCGACGCCCGAGAAATAGTTCTGCAGTTCGTAGTCGTCCTGATGGTCCTGCACCGTCCCGGAATTATTACCCCCATCGCTGAATGCGCCTTGCACGCTCACCGAAGGCACGAACGAAACTGCGGCTTGCTCATTACGAATTCGCCGGTACTGGAAGCGAATATCATCCACCAGGTTTTTGCTCAGAACCAGGCTGTCGCTTATCTGGAGAGTGTTTTCAATGTTGTGTGTCCCATAGGCCTGTTCGGGCAAAGTCGTTTGGCCCACGCCCTGGCCCGACTGAACGGCCCGGTAAAAGTCATATCGCACTGTAAGTGTATTGTTCTGGCCCAACTGGAGGTCCAGACGCGGCGCAATATCGAGTCGGGTGCTGGGATTCGGGAAGGTCGTGTTCAACGTCTGCCCGCCCGGCGTTTCAGGCGTCACGCTGGCTGGGTTGATGGCGTCGATAATGCTCACATTCTGGTTATTGCGGGCAAACACGCTCATGAAATAGGAGGCCGTCTTGGAGATAGGTCCCCCGATATTTCCATCCATGTTCCATTGATAATACGGTGGCTCCGAAATCGTTTCCTGGGTCTGGCCTGGAAGCAGATTGGCGTTCAGAATAGGATTTTGTGCATTGAACGAAGAGTCGTTTCCCCGCGCCGACACATGCCCATGCAGTTTGTCGGTTCCTGGTTTCGTCAGGATTTCAATACGTCCATATCCCAGCCGGTCGAACTGCGCCGAGAAGGGGTTCTGGTTGATTCGGATCTCCCGGATCGAAGACTTCGGGGGCAACTGCCCGCCGGTAAAGCCGTCGATATAAATCTCCCCGCCATTCGGCCCCGCCGCCGGCCCGGCTAGTGCCTGCAGTTCGCTCGACAACTCGTCCGGATCATCGGACAACGCGTCCAGATCCTTGCCCTTGATGACCACCGCGTTCGCATTCGAGTCGGGGCTCGTATCTACCGTCGTCGCTTCGGCCTGCACCTGTACCTGCTGCTGCTCTACCTGAATCGCCAAAGCGATATTCAAGTGCAAAGAGCTGTTCGCGGAAAGCACGACCCCGGAGGACGAATATGTGGCGAATCCGCTCGCGCTCGCATTCACCGTATAAGTGCCGGGTGGCAATCCCCGAAGCGCATAAGCACCTCCGCCGTCGGAAACCGCTGAATAAGTCTTACCCGACGCCGAAATAGCATTCACCGAGGCATTCGGAATCACCGCCCCGCTGGGATCAGTCACCATACCGCGCAATGAGCCAGCGTTCGCAGGCGCGGGTGCGGGCGACACTGTTTGCGCCGATAGCCGAGTTGGCGTCCCGGCAACCGCCGTGGTCATCAGGGCAGGGATCAAGTAAATGGCAAATGAAAGTCGCTTCACGAAACCTCTCTTATAATTTCGATGTAAACAGAGCAGTCTTGCGGTTATTGAGCATCCTGCCCAGGCGCGCTCCCGCCAAGAGACCATGAGGCGGAAAGAACGCTCTGGCTGGCGCTCGGCGACGCCTGCAGCAGAGGCTCGACTCCTGCAAGCAAGGTGATTGCGGTAGCCGCGCCACCTGATGCGGCGCCCTCGGTTGTCAGCACCATGACCGCGTCTCCGGCCTTAAGATCGGCGAGTTGAACTGTAGGCGCGCGGTTCAGCATCTGCTGCAAGTTCCCGCTACGCTGTCCGCCACCCCCCTGGCCCCCAGAGTCTCCTCCGGCCGCCGGAGGCGCCCCCGACGCATGAGCTGCGCCGGCCGAACCTCCGGGACCACCCTGGGTGCCAGCCGCGCCAGCCGGTCCCGCTGCCCCGCTGCTGCCGCCCTTCAGCCGCGCCGCAATCCCCTGGGCCATCGTCGGCGAGAGCTTATGCAGTTGAGAATCCGCATTGATGCTGACCACAACGGATTTCTTTGTAGTCAGATCGTTGACCGTCACAGTATTGGCGCCTGTGTCGACCGAAACCACCGTTCCAGCGATATTTCGGAATGTTCCCGCCACGATCGCGTCGGCGGTAAGTTGAGTCCCGTCCGCATTCTTGTCGCCCTTGGCGCGAATCTGGTCCCCGGCTTTGATCTGGTCGAGGCTCGCCGCCTTGGCGTCGTCAAACTTGGTCGAGTCCGGAGCATAGCGCCGAACCACTGTAGTCTTCGACGTCTGGACCTCGACCGTCTTGGCCGAAGCTCCATTGCCTGTTGATACGGTGATCGTCCCCGTAGCCGGATCGATAGACTTCACCAGCCCGTTAATGCCGCGCTTCTGCCAGTCTTCCCGGTCCCGTTCCTGCATTTGGGCAATATCGGACTGTTTCATCGCCAGCACCGTGCTTGCCGTAAATCCGCCACCGTCCGCCGGAGCAGTCTTGGCCAGAATTCGGTCGCCCACAGCGATATCGGCGGCGGCGATTGGTTTGGCGGTCGCCAGGTTCCGCGACCCGGCGGGCAATTGCAGGATCTTCGCCGAATCCAGCACCGTGATCTTCGCTTCGACGCCCTTATCGTCCTTTACAGTCAACACGTTTCCCGCAACGGCGGTCACCGTCCCTGCGAAACGGCTACCCGGTACTGGCGTGGTCGACGGACTCTGCGCCGCCTGCCCCGCCCAGGCCGAAACGGGGCTGCAAACCGCCAGACCCATGCCGGCGAGCAACACAGCCGTAATCGTCCGACGCGAAGACTTCATTTGGATTTGGCGACGTACCCAAACATTCCATTGCATCGAATCACGATCTCCAGGTCAAGTTGCTCTTCGAGTAGAGAATCCCTCGATAACACACCATTTCCTGAGCTAAATGACGAACCGCCGCCAGTAAAGTTTCAGATGCCCCGCACTCGAGAATGGTCGTTTCGATACCCCTGAGAGCACGACCGCAGGAATAATATATGATCGGCGGGTCGCGTTAGGAACCTCCGCGAAGCAGTCGTAATGCCAAATAAACGGCAATCCGGTGGGATAAAACTGTCCCCCGCAGGACCAGGAGATCAGTAATTTATGGCGATCGCGAGTGTAGGCAAGGCCGCAACCGTTAGCTCTCAGCCGACTTCGACCAATACGTCGGCGATGGCCGTGGTGACCACACTGTTCTTCATGTGGGGCTTCCTCACCTGCCTCAACGACATTCTGATCCCCCACCTCAAGGCGATCTTCGACCTCAGCTACTTCCAGGTCATGCTGGTCCAGCTGGCATTCTTCATGTCCTACGCCGTCTTTGCCTTCCCCGCCGGCAAAGTTGTCGAATGGATCGGCTACAAACGCACGATGGTTGTTGGCCTACTGATCATGGCGGCGGGCGCGCTGTGCTTTATCCCGGCGGCAAATGCGCCTTCGTATCCACTCTTTCTGGGTGCGGAGATCGTGCTCGCCGCTGGCGTGACCGTCCTCCAGGTCTCGGCGAACCCGTTTGTCTCCGTGCTCGGCCCGGAGCGCACCGCCTCCAGCCGTCTGACCCTGTCCCAGGCCTTTAATTCTCTGGGAACGACCGTCGCTCCGTATGTCGGCAGCATCCTGATCTTGAGCTCCGCGCCCCTGGCAATTGAGAAGGTTCGGGAGTTGTCACCCTCCGCATTGCAGCAGTACCGGTTGACCGAAGCCGCGACGGTAAAAGTCCCCTACATTGCTATCGCCCTCGCGCTGGTGCTGCTGGCCATCGCGATCACCCTGTTCAAGTTGCCGCGAATTGAAACCACCCGCGACTTCCGGCCTGCCGAAGGAGGCAAAAAGGACAGCATTTGGAACTATCCCCATCTGCTGCTTGGCGCAGTTGCGATCTTCCTCTATGTCGGCGCTGAAGTCTCGATCGGCAGCTTCTTGGTGAACTACTTCAGCCATGACGAGACCGGTGGAATGACCGAGCAGAATGCTGGCAAGCTGCTCTCGTTTTACTGGGGCGGCGCGATGGTAGGCCGCTTCATCGGTTCTTACGTGTTGTCAAAAGTGCGGCCAAACCGCGCTCTGGGCGTCGTCGCCATCATCGCATGCGCGCTTGTCTCGATCTCCATCCTCAGCTTCGGGCACCTCGCCGTATGGAGCATCCTCCTCGTCGGCTTGTTCAACTCCATCATGTTCCCAACCATCTTCACCTTGGGAATCGCCGAACTCGGCCCCATCACCGGAGAAGGATCAGGATTGCTGGTGGCAGCGATTGTCGGCGGCGCCATCCTTCCCTTACTCGAAGGACGACTCGCCGATTCCATCGGCATCCATCACGCCTTCATCATCCCGGCAATCTGCTACGTCTATATCGCTTATTACGGATTCAGAGGATCGAGGCCGACGCGAACGGCGGTGGCTTGAGGGCTGGCAAGATTCAGAGCAACTCGCCTTTGCGGCTCTAGGAGTTATCCGCCTTATCATTTCGGCGAGAGCGGTATACTTGAAATCAGCTGGGGGTGATTGGGATGCCGAGTCCGTCGCACCAAAAGAGTCTAAAGTTCCGTCAACAAGCTTTTGAAGATGCGGAAGCCAGTTTGCGGCTCGAAGGCCTGGATCCGGCTTCCCACCCACGATATCAGGAAGTAAAGACGCGCCTGCTGGCCGGTGAAATCAGCTTCGATCAGGCTGAAGCTGCCCTCAAAGCCCAGGACCAATCCTCTGCCCCTCCGGTCGCCACGCTTGCCACTTTCGCGTGAAGCAGGCCTCGCCCGATCCCTATTGCTATCCCGGCACCCACATACTTCGCAACCTGAAAGACATCCGGGACTCCACTGCCCTCGAAGCTTTTGAGGCGGCCATGGTTGCGATTCGGCTCGTTCGGCTTAGCGAGGGGCCTCTTCACGGGCCATTCGATTTGCACAGACTCTGTGAAACCCATCGACGCATTTTCGACGGTGTCTACGACTGGGCTGGCCAATTGCGTCGCAATACCGGAACCATGACGAAGCAGCGAGAGGCTGGCAATGTGATTTCTTATGGCGACTCGGTATACGTTGAACCGGCTCTTTCGAAGGTCTTCGCAGAGTTGGCCTGGGAGATGCAATTAAAAGGCTTGCCCGCGAATCGCTTTGCCTTGCGCGCGGCTTTTTATTACGGGGAAATCGACGCAATCCATCCGTTTCGAGAGGGCAATAGCCGCACGTTGCGCAAATTCTTTGGCGACTTGGCTGAAGAAGCAGGTTACAAGATCGACTGGACGTCCGCCTCAAGAACTGAGGAACAGCGGCGTCAAATCTTCCTGGCGCGCGATCTCGCCGTCATGCGCGGAGACCCGTCCTTACTCGCGAGTATCATCGCGCACCATTTACATTCGGTTTGAACTGGGTTGCACTTGATGTTTTCCATTCAGGGTATCGACGCCTTCTTCAGCCTTCCCAAAACCTCATAAGCCCGCCTCACCACCGGCGAAGAAAGCACAATACTCGTCGTCGGGATCCCATAAGGCAGCAGCCGTTCGATCGTTCGCTCCAACTCTGCAATCGAAGCCGTCGTCACCTGCAAAATGAAAGCCTCGCCGCCCGTAACATGGTGACATTCCCGCACCTCGGGAAGCGTATGCACAAACTTCAGAAAGGGTTGATACCGCTGACCTTCGCAAGTCATGCGGACATAAGCCATGATCGGCAATCCCAGCGCATCGCGATCGATCTCAATCGTGTAAGCCCGAATGATCCCGTCCTCCTCCATCCGCCGCATTCGCTCGGCGGTCGCTGAAGGCGAAAGCCCCACGCGACGGCCAAGATCGGCGTAAGAGAGCCGCGCATCCTCCTGAAGAGCCTGAAGAAGATTTCGTCCGTAATCGTCCAGCAATGAAGTGGATTCAATGGTCATATTGGAAAAATTAACTCGGTTCCTTCTAATTTTGGCATAAGTTCCGTGGATTTGCAGTGTCCCATATCCAAAATAATTCCTATCATGAACCTCATGAATTTGGATTTGGAAGCACCCCGGATCGAGCAGGCCCAGCTCGAACTGGACGGCCAGCCGCTGACCCTGGAAGAGATTGGCCAAGTCGCCGAAGACGGCTACCGCGTCACCATCGCGGCCGAAGCCAGCGCCCGCATGAAAGCGGCCCGGCGCGTCGTCGAGTCGGTCGTCCGCCGAGGCGACACCGTCTACGGCATCAACACCGGCTTCGGCAAGCTGGCCGAGATGCGTATTCCTTTGGACGAATTGGTCGCCCTCCAGCGCAACCTCGTCCGCAGCCACGCCAGCGGAGTCGGCAAACCGCTCCCCGAACCCGAAGTCCGCGTGATGTTATTGCTCCGCGCCAATGTGCTGGCAAAAGGGCACAGCGGCGCGCGAACCCAGGTCGCCGAACTGCTCGCCGGCATGCTTAACCACCATATCCATCCAGTGATTCCCTCGCGTGGCTCCGTCGGTGCAAGCGGCGATCTCGCCCCGTTGGCGCACCTCGCGCTCGCCCTGATCGGCGAAGGCGAAGTCTTCTTTCAAGGCGACCGGGTTCCCTCGATCCTGGCGCTGCGGTCCGTCGGCCTGCAGCCATTAGTCCTCGAAGCCAAAGAAGGTCTCGCGCTATTGAATGGCACCCAGGCGATGGCCGCTACCGGAGGCCTCGCTCTCCTGCGCGGCATTCGCACCGCGCATCTCTTCGACCTCGCCGGAGCCATGTCGCTCGAGGCCCTCCGCGGTACGCCAACTCCTTTCGACGCGCGAATCCACCAGGCCCGCCCACATCCCGGGCAACTAGCCGTAGCCCAGCACCTGCTCGACTTACTCGCCAATAGTGAGATTCGCGAATCCCACCGGCACAACGACACCCGGGTGCAGGATGCCTACTGTCTCCGCTGCATGCCCCAAGTCCACGGCGCGGCCCGCGGCGCGCTCGATCATGCGCGCGAAATCATCGAAATCGAGACCGGTTCGGCCACCGACAATCCGCTCATTTTCATCGGCGACAACGAAGCCGACGTCGAAATCCTCTCCGGCGGAAATTTCCACGGCGCGCCCTTGGCCTTAGCGCTCGATTACGCCGCAATCGCGATCACCGACCTCATCAGTATCAGCGAACGCCGCATCGACCGCCTCATCAACCCCGACATCAACGAGGGGCTGCCAGCCTTCCTCTCCGACAACCCTGGAGTATCGTCAGGACTAATGATCGCCCATGTGACCGCGGCGGCGTTGCTCAACGAGTCAAAGGTGCTCGCACATCCCGCCAGCGTCGATTCCGTCCCGACTTCGGGGGGCAAAGAAGACCATGTTTCAATGGGCATGACCTCCGCATTGAAGCTCAGGCGCATCGTCGAAAACGCCGAGTTAGTCCTGGCGATCGAGCTGATGTGCGCCGCACAAGGCCTGGAGTATCGAGCGCCCTTGAAAGCTGCGCGGCGAGTGGACCGGGCGCGGGCAAAGATTAGGGAATACGTCGCGCGATTGGACGAAGACCGCGTCTTATCCGGAGATATCGAAATCCTGGCGCAAGCGGTGCGCGACGGAGCATTCGATCAGTGGGCAAATTAGTGATGGAGAAGACAGCGATGTTACAAGCAGAAGCGCAGGTAGTGCGTGCGCCGCGCGGCACTCAGTTGAACTGCAAAGGCTGGCAGCAGGAAGCCGCCCTCCGCATGTTGATGAACAACCT
>Ga0302324_100022465_pt1 | contig 12252 bp, 15 predicted proteins | sample Palsa_T0_1_FD_201949 | JGI IMG/M metagenome (GOLD analysis project Ga0302324, IMG submission 201949) | Peat permafrost microbial communities from Stordalen Mire near Abisko, Sweden - Palsa_T0_1 | ecosystem: Environmental > Terrestrial > Soil > Palsa > Peat permafrost | place: Sweden: Abisko...
AAGAGCGAAACGGGGCGCGCGAAGCGGTCAGTCGTAGTATTCCAGCCCGAGATGCGTGATCAAATCCTCGCCCCGCATCCAGCGCAGCGTGTTCTTGAGCTTCATCAGCTGAATGAAAATGTCATGCTCCGGATAAATGTTCGGCGCATGCATCGGCGCCTTGAAGTAGAACGACAGCCACTCCTGTATCCCGCGCATTCCCGCCCGATGCGCCAAATCCATGAACAGCACGAGGTCGAGCACAAGCGGCGCCGCCAGGATCGAATCGCGGCACAGAAAATTTATCTTGATCTGCATCGGATAGCCGAGCCATCCGAAGATATCGATATTGTCCCACCCTTCCTTCGAGTCGCCGCGCGGCGGGTAGTAATTGATTTTCACCGAGTGGAACACGTCTTTGTAAAGCTGCGGATGCAGCTCCGGCTGCAGAATCTGGTCGAGCACCGACAGCTTGGTCTCTTCCTTCGACTTGAACGATCCCGGATCCTCGAGCACCTCGCCGTCGCGATTGCCGAGAATATTTGTCGAGAACCATCCCGACATCCCCAGCATCCGCGCCTTCAGCCCCGGCGCGATCAGCGTCTTCATAAACGTCTGCCCGGTCTTGAAATCCTTGCCGCATATCGGCAGCTTGGCCGCGCGCGCCAGCTCGAGCAGCGCCGGCGTGTCGGTCGTCAGGTTCGGCGCACCGTTCGCAAACGGGATTCCCATCTTGAGCGCCGCGTACGCGTAAATCTGGCTCGGCGCAATTTCAGGATCGTTCGCCGCGAGCCCGGCCTCGAACGCCTTGAGCGTCTCATGCACCGCGGCCGGCCGATGGAACACCTCGGTCGATCCGCACCAGACCATCACGCTGCGCGCAACGCCGGTGCGCTTCTGGAAATTCCCGATGTCGTCCATCAGCATCGCGGCCTTGTCCATCTTGGTGCGCGCTTCTTTCAGATTGGGCCCGCGAATGTTGCGCACGTAGTCCTGATCGAAAACTGCATCCATCGGATGAAGTTTTTCCAGCGGCTCGCGCACCTGCTCCAGCAGCCCTCGATCGAGCACCGCCGCATTCAGCGCAGCTTCGTACGCACTGTCTTCGTAAATGTCCCAGCCGCCGAATTCCAGATCTTCCAGCTTCGCCAGCGGCACGAAATCCTTGATGAGCGGCGTGCGCCCCTCGGTCCGCTTGCCCAGCCGAACCGTCGCCAGTTGCGTCAGCGATCCAATCGGCGCGCCCAGCCCGCGCTTGACCGCCTCGACCCCTGCGATAAACGTCGTGCTGACGGCGCCGATACCCGGCAGCAGAACGCCGAGCTTGCCGTCCGCGGGTGCGATCGCCACCGGACCCTTGGTCGTCAAACTTTCAGGCCCCCCACGGCGTCAGCTCTTTCGAAATCGCGACGGAAATTCGGCGCCGAAGGTTTGCTCGGGATGGAGTACGCGGGCGCGCTCTATAAGCGCCGCTTCGGTCTCCGGAATGTTGGGATCCGGGATGCAGCAATCGACCGGGCATACCGCCGCGCACTGTTCCTGGTCGAAGAAGCCGACGCACTCGGTGCATTTGTCGGGCACGATATAATAGATATCTTCCTTGATCGCCGGCTTGTTCGCGCCGTTCATTTCCCACTGCGCGCCGCCTTCGTAAATCGCCGTGTTCGGGCACTCCGGCTCGCACGCACCGCAGTTGATGCACTCTTCTGTTATCAGCGTCGACATTTTCCAGCTCCGAAATCGGCTCCGGTGGAAATCGGTTGCCGCGCACACGCGCCGGCTGAACGTTCGGACCGAACGGCAACAATATCGGCGCGCGCAAGGTCGAGCAAGTATTCCGCGCCGCCCGCCTTCACTCCGCCACCGCGTCTGCAATCCGCCGCGCCAGCTCGAGAAACGCAATGCTCGCCGGATGCGCCGGGCTGGCAACCGTTATCGGCATCCCGTCGTCTCCCGCCTTCCGCACTTCGGGATAAATCGGAATCCGCGCCAGCAGATTCGTCCTCTCTTCCGCCGCCATCCGCTCGCCGCCGCCGTAGCCAAACAGCTCGTCGCGCTCGCCGCAATCGGGACACACGAAATAACTCATGTTCTCGACCACGCCGAGAATCGGGCAATGCACCTGGCGAAACATCTTGACCGCGCGCGTCGCGTCGAGCAGCGCAACATCCTGCGGCGTCGTCACGATCACGGCGCCGTCGAGCGAGACCTGCTGCGCGAGCGTCAGTTGCGCGTCGCCGGTGCCGGGCGGCAGATCGACGATCAGGAAATCCTGCGTGCCCCACAGCGTGTCTTTGAGGAATTGCCGCACCGCACCCATCACCATCGGTCCGCGCCAGATGACCGGCGCCTTTTCCCCGAGAAAAAATCCAATCGAGATCAACTTGACGCCGTACTTCTCGATCGGAAAAAAATTCTGCCCGCCCGCCGACTTCGGCCGCTCGTCGCCGACGTTGAACATCATCGGCACCGACGGCCCATAAATATCCGCGTCGAGCAGCCCCACGCTCAGCCCCAACCGCGCCAGCGCCACGGCGATATTCGCCGCGACCGTGGATTTACCGACGCCGCCCTTGCCGCTGCCGACGGCAATTATGTGCTTGGTGCCTGCGAGCCGCACACGCCCGGTCTTCTCGCCGAGCTCGGCCTCAATCCGATGCACCCGCAGCTCGACGCTCGGCACGCCGAGGTCATGCGTAAGCGCGCGATGGATACTGGCGGCCAGCTCGCGAATGACCTCGTCGCGCTCTGTCACCTGCCGCAGCGTGATCGCAAAGCCGCCGTTTGGCGCAGGCTGCGCATCTTCGACGAGGCCAAGCGCAACGATATCGGCGGCGAAACCGGGATACTTTACGTGTCCAAGCGCCTCGATAACCGCATCACTGGGAACCTGTCGTGCCACTAATACAATTATCGCAGATGCATTAGCCCATCGAAAGCATCACCCTGATTCCCTCCCCCTCTGATTCCCTCCTCCCACGTGGGAGGAGGGTGAGGGTAGAGGACCAATTATTCTGCGATTCTCTCCCTGCAGCGGGCGAGCCAGGATTCTGAGAGAATCGCTACGCGGTGCCGCCGCCAACCCACGCGGGTCGTGATTGTTCAACCACGACAATACCCGCCGATGGCCGCGGTGGGTCGCGTCGTCTCTTTCCGCCTGCCGCTTACTGTTTGACGGTAACTGCCTTACGAGTTATGGTGCTCTATGATCAAGAGCTTTCGCGATCCGCGCGCCAAAGCTCTCTATGAACAACAGAATGTACCGGCGTTGCGGCATATCGAGCGCATTGCCCGACGAAAACTGGAAGCACTGGACTCGGCGGCCCATTTGGGCGACCTTGCAGCCGCACGCGGTAACAATTTGGAGGCTCTAAAGGGCGATCGTCGCGGACAGCACAGCATTCAAATCAACGACCAATATCGAATCTGTTTCGTGTGGCTAAAAGGAGATGCCGCGGAAGTCGAGATAGTCGATTATCACCGGTGAAAAGAAAGCCCCGGCAATTTGATGGAGAACACAGTCATGGCGACAGCGAAAAAACTATCACCGATTTTTCCCGGCGAAATCCTGAACGAGGATTACCTGAAACCCGCCGGTATCAGCGTCAATCGGCTCGCGATGGACATTCGCGTTCCGGTCTCGCGCGTCTATGAGATCGTCAAGGGCGAGCGAGCAATCACTGCAGATACAGCCCTGAGGCTAGCGCGCTATCTCGGCACGACCGCCGAGTTCTGGATGAATCTGCAGGCAAAGTACGAACTACGCAAGGCCACCGACGAGCGCGCCGCAAAGATAGCAGCCGAAGTGCGCCCGCTGTCCGCCGCCGGCCGATAAGCCGGCCAGTGCGACTGCGCCAATCAAGCCTTCGTCGCCTTGATCGAAAAGATCGTCAGGATCGGGTCGCCCTCGATATGCCAATACCCGTCGCCGCCCTTCTTCATGAACGGAAAATGCTGATAGATGCAGCCCGCGAATTCATGCACGTACTCAATCCTCAACCCCGTCGCCGCAATCGCGCTGACCACGTCGCCCAGCCGGTACATCCACTCATGCGTCTCTGAAACAGTCTTGCTCTTGTCCGAATAATCGGGGCCCGGCGGGTCCGCGCGCATCGCCGTATGGAAGTAGGAAATCTCGAACTCGAGCCCGGTCGTGCCCGCGCGATTCGCACTCATCTGCGTCAGCGGATGGAACTCCGCGATATAAAAGAATCCCCCGGCTTCACGAAACCGGCCGCAATCTCCGCCCAGCGCTTGATATCAGGCAGCCAGCACAGCGCCCCATACGACGTGAACACCATGTCGAACTGTTCATCGATCGCGCCGGGCGCGTCGTAAATATTGGACTGGATAAAGCGCGCCGGAATCTTCAGCTCGGCGCTTATCGATCGCGCAAGCCCGATCGCCTCATCGGAAAAATCCACCCCCGTGACCCTCGCCCCCAGCCGCGCCCACGACATCCGTGTCCAGCCCGAAATGACACTGCGTATGCAACAGCGACTTGCCGCCAACGTCCCCGACCTCGCCGAGTTCTATCCCCTGCAGGACGTTCGCGCCCGCCTTGAACTCCGCCAGCCGATACCCCGGCGACGCGGCATGAATCCGCGCCATCTGGTTCCACGCGGCGAGATTTACTTTGATCCGCTCGTCCATCGCATCGCAGCGCAGCGCACGGACTCTCCGCTACGGACTCTCCTGCCCGTAGTCCCACGACACCGTATGCGCCGGTTTGAAGCTCACGATCACCGTCTTCGCGCCCTTCATCGTTTTCGCGTACGCCTTCCCCGCCTTCTTCCCGAGGTACTCGATCGCCATCCGCTCCGTCCGCTTGTCGTCGACTTTCTCCTCGAGCGTCACCTTCCCCTTCAACACCACCGTCTTGTACGGCGCCTTCTTCGTATCGACCACCAGCGTCACCCGCGGGTCGCGTACCAGGCATTTGTACTTGAACGATTCCGCCGCGGTGTGAAACACGACTTGCCCGTCGGCGTACTCGAACCACGTCGGCACCGCATGCGGCGCGCCGTCGGGCGCAGTGACGGCAACCACCGCGATGATCGGTTTCTTCAGCAGCTTCTCGACATCCTTTTTCTTCATCGGCATGCGAACAGGATCTCCTTATATAGAGAGGAAGGGCGGAAACTCACTTGCCCTTGAAATTCGGTTTTTGTTTCTCGCGGAACGCGCGGATACCCTCGCGCACGTCCTCGGACGGATTCGTAATCATCACGTTCAGCGCGGCGTCCTCGAGCGCATTCTCGAGCGTCATCTCGCGCTGCTTGTACATCATGCGTTTGGCCAGCCGGCTTGCCAGGGGCGGCCCGTCCGCCAGCCGCCGCGCGAAATCATGCACGCGCGCCTCGAGCTCCGCATGCGGCACCACTTCCGTCACCAGCCCCAGCTCCAGCGCAGTCTTCGCATCATAGACTTCCGACAGCAGCGTCATCTTGAGCGCCCGGTCCAGTCCCATGAAGCGCGGAAACAGGTACGCTCCGCCCTCATCGCACAGCAGCGCGAACTTGAGCGCCGTGTCCCCCAGCCGCGCCTGGTCCGACGCAATTCGGAAATCGCACGCGAGCGCCAGCGCCAGTCCGCCCGCCACCGCCGCCCCGTTAATCGCCGCAATCACCGGCTTGTCAAACCGATGCAACGAAATCACCAGCTGATGGAATCCCTCGCGCATCTCGAGCATGTGCCCCATCGGATGCCCATGGAACCGCGATCGGCTTTCCGGCGCCCCGCTGATATCGCCGCCCGCACAAAACGCCCGCCCACTGCCCGTGATGATCAATACGCGCACGTCATCATCCTGCCGCGCAAGATCGATAGCCGCGCACATCTCCTTGACCATCGTCTCGTTGTAACCGTTCATCCGCTCAGCGCGATTGATAATGATCTTCGCAACCCGCTCCCGCACATCGTAGATGATAGTTTTGAATTCCATAGTCGAAGTGACCTCCTATAATAAGGAGCGGAGACCGTCTGTCTCCTCTCCCTGCAAGGGAGAAGATGAAGGTGAGGGTCCGATTACAGCGCGCGATTCAAGATTCTGTTCCTGCGCCCCTCCAAATCCGGTCCTCTTCCCTTTCAGGGAAGGCGTCTCCCCCCTCCAAATCCGGTTCCCCTTCCCGCGCGGGAAGGGGTTAGGGTTAGGTTCCGGTATTTCCTACCGCCCCTTGAAAGTCGGCGCCCGCTTCTCCAGAAACGCCTTCACCGCCTCGCGATGGTCCTCGGTCCGCCCGGTCATCGTCTGCCCCCACGCCTCACGATCAAGCAGCTCGTTGAACTCATGGTTCAGCGCCGCATTCAGATTCGCCTTCATATATGAGTAAGCAATCGTCGGCCCGTTGGCGATTCGCGACGCGATCCCATGCACCTCGTCGCGGAACGACGCCGCCGGCACCACCCGATTCGCCAATCCGATCCGCAGCGCCTCGTCCGCGCCGATCACATCGGCCAGAAAATACAACTCGCGCGCCTTCGCCGATCCCACCAGATGCGTCAGCGACCAGGTCCCGCCGTAGTCCCCCGAAAAACCAACCTTCGCAAACGCAGTCCCAAACCGCGCCGCATCCGACGCAATCCTCAGATCGCACGCCATCGCAACACTCAGCCCCGCGCCCGCGGCCGGCCCATTAACCGCCGCAATCGTCACCTTCGGCATCTGATGCAACATCAGCGACGCCTCTTCGCCCCGCCGCAGGCCCGCCACGCGATCCTCTATAGTCTGCGCCGCACCCGCGCCCGCACCTTCATTGCGCTCGCGCATCCCGCCGATATCGCCGCCCGAGCAGAATCCGCGCCCCGCCCCCGTCACCACCACGGCGCCAATCTCGGGATTGGTCGCGGCGCGCGACAGGTTGTCCACCAGCCCGCCCATCATCTCGGCGCTCATAGCGTTTAGCTTGTCGGGCCGATTCAGCGTGAGGTAGAGCACACGGTCTTTAACTTCAGTCAGCAAGTCAGCCATTTTTGGGCCTCCAAATTTCCGGAATTCGTCTCTGGTACTACTTCACGTTCGCCAATCTGTCGAGTGCTGCTGCAACCGCCTGGGTGCCGTCCAGATCATGCCCGAGCACCGCCGCCGAGTTGAACATCGAGGTCATCAGCGCGAGCCCCGGCAGCGCCAGCCCGCCGTCGTGCGCCGCCTCGGCCACCAGCCGCAGGTCCTTTCGAATCAACCTGATAAAAAACCCGGGCCGATAGTCGCCGGCGATTATTTTCGGACCCAGATTCGACAACTGCCACGACCCCGCCGCCCCGCTGCCAATCGCCTCGACCATGCGCGCCGCATCGAGACCGCCCGCCTTCGCAAACTTGATCGCCTCGGCCGCCGCCTCGAGCGCAAGCGCAACCGCAATCTGGTTCGCCAGCTTCGTCATCTGGCCCGCGCCCGCCGCGCCCATGTGCGTGATTCTTTTTCCCATCAGCTCGAACAGCGGCCGCACACGCTCAAACGCCGCCGCATCGCCGCCAACCATGATCGCAAGCGTGCCCTCGCGAGCGCCGACATCACCCCCCGAAACCGGCGCATCAAGATAATCGACCCCCTTCGCCTTCAGCCGCGCCGAAACCGCCCGCTCCCCTGCCGGCGCAACCGTGCTCATGTCGACCACTATCTGCCCGGAGTTAAGCCCGGGCTCGATCCTGGCGACCGTAGCCTCGACATCAGGCGTATCAGGCACCATCATGAACACCACCTCCGCGCCCGCAGCGCAGGCAGCCGCGTCAGCAGCCACAATCGCGCCGTCAGCGGCCATCACCCGCGCTTTTTCCGGCGACCGATTGAAGACACGCACCCGATGCCCCCCGCCAAGCAGCCGCCGCGCCATCGGCGCCCCCATGATGCCGGTACCAATCCATCCAATTTCCATATGCAACCCCCGTATATTCGAAAAGTACCCGAATCAGGTTTATTAGTTCCATCCGTGACAATATTGTTGACAATTTGTGTTCGTAAAGTAGTCTTATAGTCAACGGCGCGGTAAAATATTCACCGGAGAAACCAACCACTGCGACGTATCAGGCACATCGCCGCCGCATTCTTCTACGGCTTCGCATGGATTGCGATGGTCGTGCTGATCGCGATGCTCGCAATCGCCGAGTTCCTCCAGGGCAAGCGCAAGACCGTCGCCGACTCCGGCGACGCAGACACAGACGCAGACGCGCTCGCACCCCTTTACGTAGTCCGGCGGCCGCGCCCCTAGCGCTGACCAATCCAGTCCGCCGGCGCGACCAGGCGCCATCGCGCGCGAATCGCTTCGTACTCAGCCGCCGGCAGCGGCCCCGCGCTCGCATGCGCGATGTTCTGAGCTATCCGCTCAGGCCGCGTCGTCCCGACAATTGCGGTAGTGACACCAGCCGTGCCGAGCGTGAACCTCAGCGCAATCGCCACCGCTTCTTCGACCCCGCGCCCGAGAAAATCGTAGTCGAGCACCTGCAGCCGATCCCAGTACGGCCGCGTGTACCAATCGCCCGGCGGCTGTTTGCCGTTGCGCCACGCCGCGTTGGCAATCGGCCGCTTGACGATCACGCCCATCCCGCGCGCCGCCGCCATCGGCAGCACCCGATCGATCGCCTCCTGGTCCGCGATATTCACCGAGATCTGCAGCGTGTCGAACGCGCCGCTCTCGACTGCGTAAACCGCTTCGTCAGCGTCGGCGCTGCACCCGACGAAGCGCGCCTGCCCGCGCTCGCGCGCCTTGTGCAGAACCTCGATCACGCGCCCGTCCTTGAGCGTCGCCAGCGGCGGGCTATGGAACTGCATCAGGTCGACGTGATCAGTGCGCAGGTTCTTGAGACTCCGCTCGATACTTCGCTCGAGCATCTTCGGATGCCAGTCCGGCTGCGCATAACCCAGCACGCGGTCGGCCACGGACTTAAGCGGCGCATGCCCGCACTTCGTCATCAGCACGACCTCTGCCCGCCGCCCCGCTATCGCCTTGCCGACCAGCACCTCGCTCTCGGCGTAGCATTCGGCAGTATCGATCAGGTTGATACCGGCATCGAGCGCGGTCTTCAGAAGCTTGTCGACCGCCTTCTGTGCCACGGCCTGGTAGCCGATTTCAGAACCGCCCAATCCAAGCGTGCTGACCCGCAGCCCGCTCTTCCCCAGCACGCGATATTCGATTGCCATAACTTCGAGAGAGTACGGCGCCCCGACGACCGACGCAAAAGGAAAGGGCCGGGCGATGTGCCGTCCGGCCCTTACTTGTCAACTTATGTAGACTTGGCTCATGCGGCCTGTTTGGTCTCGATTGCCAGGCTTTCTTCCGCGATCGAACCGCGTTTTGAGAAGATCACTGCGATCGAAAGTGCAATGATCGACACCACTACTACCGTAACGCGAATCGGCGTCACTCCGCCGAGCGCGACGGTCGTAAACGGTGCCGCCAGAATTGCGACCAGGTTCATTACCTTGATCATCGGGTTGAGCGCCGGTCCCGCCGTGTCCTTGAACGGGTCGCCGACCGTGTCGCCGACGACTGACGCCTTGTGCACGTCGGTGCCCTTGCCGCCGAGGAAGCCGTCTTCGACTTTTTTCTTGGCGTTATCCCAGTTGGCGCCCGCATTCGACATGAAGACCGCCATCAGCTGCCCCGTCAGGATCGTGCCGCCGAGGAATCCGCCGAGCGCGCCCGCGCCCAGCCCGAAGCCGACCAGCAGTGGCGAGAAGATCGCGAGGATTCCGGGGCCGAGCAGCTCTTTCTGCGACGCCGCCGTGACGATATCGACGCATGCGCCATAGTCGGGCAGCTCCTTGCCTTCCATGATTCCCGGATGGGTCCGCAGTTGCCGCCGCACCTCGAACACTATCTGGTACGCTGCGCGGCTGACCGCCTTGATCGCGAACGAGCTGAACAGGAACGGCACTGCGCCGCCGATCATCAGGCCGACGAACACGGTCGGCATGTTGATCTGCACGCCGATCGCGCCCAGATGCGCCTCGTCGATAAACGACCGGAACAGCGACACCGCCGCGAGCACGGCGGTTGCGATCGCGAGGCCCTTGGTCAGTGCTTTGGTCGTGTTGCCGATCGCGTCCATCCACGACAGCGTCTTCGACGCTTCTTCCTGATGGATTCCGCCCATCTCGAAAATTCCGTGGGCGTTGTCGGTGATCGGTCCGTAGGTGTCCATCGCGAGGATGAAACCGGTGGTTGTCAGCAAGCCGAGGCCGGTGAGTGCGATTCCGTAGAACTGCAGCGCGAGCGATTCATGGAAAATCGCCATCGCGCCGATAATTGCCGCCGCAATCACCAGCAGCGCCCAGACCGACGACTCCAGGCCTTCCGCCATACCCGACAGGATCAATGTAGCCGGGCCGGTGCGCGCCGCCATCGCGGTTTCGGTGACGGGTCCTTTGTCAGGATGCGTGAAGTAGTTGGTGAGCCACAGCGTCACGACGGCGAGGATGATTCCGAGCGACGCGCAGCATGCGAACCGCCAGTCGGTTGCGCCGGTGCGCGGGTCGTCGAGGTAGAAATAGTTCACGACGAAGAAGCCGATGACTGAGGCGATCGCCGACGTCATGTAGCCGATGTTGATCGGGCGCATCGGATCGAGCATTTTGCCGGCCGGCACGCGCACCGCCATGATTCCGATGATCGACGAGAACACGCCGACGCCGCGCAGGATCAGCGCGAACATTATAAGCTTGACCGCGAACGCGCCCGCATACTGGCCGTAGGCCGCGATAAAGTCCGACTCCTGCAGCGCGTAGGCCGCCAGGATAATCGCCGCGACCAGCGTCACCTCGTAGGACTCGAATACGTCGGCCGCCATGCCGGCGCAGTCGCCGACGTTGTCGCCAACGTTGTCGGCGATGGTCGCGGGATTGCGCGGGTCGTCCTCGGGCAGGTCCTGCTCGATTTTGCCGACCAGGTCGCCGCCGACGTCAGCCGCCTTGGTGTAGATTCCGCCGCCGACGCGCATGAAGAGGGCCGCCAGCGATCCACCGAAGCCGAAACCGACGAGAACCTTCATCGCGTTTTCGCGGAATACCAAAAAGATGATCGTTGCGCCGAGCAGTCCCAGGCCGACCGTGAACATCCCCGAAACGCCTCCGGCCTTGAACGCGAGTTCCATCGCATCCTTGAAGCTGGTAAGCGCGGCGTTGGCGCTGCGGACGTTGCCCTTGACCGCGAGCCACATCCCGACGTAGCCGGCGCCGTAGGAAGCCGCGACGCCCATCAGGAAGGCGATCGAGATGCCGAGCGGCAGATACAGGCCGTCGTAGACGTTGCGGTACATGAAGAACAGCGCGATAAAAATCGCGCCGACGAACCAGATCATGGTTTTGACCTGGCGTCCGAGGTAGGCCATCGCGCCGAGCTCGATTGCGTCGGACACGTCGGTCAACGATTTGGGTCCGGGGTCGGCGGCCAGCACTACGCGGATCAACACAACTCCGTAGGCCAGCGCGACCAGCGCCGAGACCAGCACGAGCCAGAGGATCATGACCTGTCCGCTGGTTAGAGTGGGCAGAACGATATTCGCTTCGCTCATCGCAATTCCGAATCTCCTGAAAAGCCGAGGTTTATTTAGGGGCGGTGCCCGCTGTGCAATTGAATCAGTAAATACGCCGATAGTTGCCGGGCGATTAGCCTCTGGGTATCGGGCGCAGTCTAGGTTTTCCTGAAAGCGAAGTCCAGTTATCGCGAAGGGATCGGAGGCGCGATCGTGGTCATTATTCACCAACACAAAACCCGGTCCCGGCATTTCTGGAGCGAAGCGAAAGAATTGCCTCGCCCTGTCAGGGCGAGGCCGCGCCTCCGGCGCGGGTGAGGGTCCAAATTTGCTGAAATTCCGGATGCCTGGCGCCACAGACAATCGCGCCACGCAAGGTCCTCCACCCTAACCCTCTTCCCATTTGGGAGGAGGGGATCAGAAAGAGGGCCACGGGGCGTATGTGTCATCCTGAGGACCCGAGCATCGCGAAGGGAGGAAGGATCTCGGACAGCTTCGCGTCAGCGAAGCCGCTTCCGGTTTCGACATCGCGCAGCGCTCCTTTTCTGATGAGGTCGCGTAGCCTTGGCGAATTCTCATCGGATGCAGAACCCGAAACCGGATCAGCGGCGCTTGCGCGCCGCTGTCCGAGATCCTTCCATCCGCTCGCGTTGCTCGCTTCGTCAGGATGACACCAGGAGCAGGAACCTAACAGCTTGGCTGGCTAGATCAGCTTCTCGATTGCGAATAATGCCGCCAGCATCACCAGCATCGCACCGGCCGCGCGTTCAGCGCCGTGCTCGTATCGTTCGCCCAGACGCGTCT
>Ga0302324_100022466_pt1 | contig 12252 bp, 8 predicted proteins | sample Palsa_T0_1_FD_201949 | JGI IMG/M metagenome (GOLD analysis project Ga0302324, IMG submission 201949) | Peat permafrost microbial communities from Stordalen Mire near Abisko, Sweden - Palsa_T0_1 | ecosystem: Environmental > Terrestrial > Soil > Palsa > Peat permafrost | place: Sweden: Abisko...
CAATACGAACTCAGCCACCAGCGCGTTTTTCTTCAATACCGTGGACAATTCGAGCTACCTTGATGCCCAGGACTTCACGGTCTTCGGACGCATCCTGAGCGTGACCGGGACCAACGTTTTGGACTATTTCAACACCCTGAGCTACCCCGATAACGGCATCATTTACGGCAACTCTTCCTATCCATCGATCCCGGTCAATTTCAGCGGAACGAATACGCCGACGGACGCCAATTTTTTCTATTTAGATTTTGCGTTCTCCAACGGCGCGCCGCCGATGAATACTAATCCGCCGACTATTTCCATCACCTTTCCGACGCCCAACGACGTTCTAACCAATGCCGGCAATTTGACTGCCTTCGGGACCTCCACAGCCGCGGATAATTTCGCCGTGGCTGAGGTCTATTGTATCTTGACTACGCTGGCCGGCATCAATGCAGGTGATTCGGCGACCAATGCCGCAATCGGCACCACGAATTGGTCGATCCAACTTGATGGCACCAACACACCCGGCGTTTTTGAATTGCAGGCCTATGCTTACGATGGAGCGGGCAACCTGAGCCAGCCGGCGACAGTGTATTTCACGAATTTAGTCACCGTAACCGTCATCACCAACCTGAACGGCGTCCTGACCTCAAACCAACAATATTTTGTGCCGGGGCAACAAGCCTCCGTCACGGCGGTGCCTCCGAATGGAGATACCTTCCTGAATGTGCAAAATCAGGGAATGACTTCGCTCGAACCGGAGGTGGATTTCACGGCTGTGACCAATTTTACGCTCACCTTCGCGTTCGTCTCAACCAGCGGGTTTCCGCAAGGGTTGACCATAACTAGCCCGGTCGCGGGTTCCACCAACGTAGCCACCAACGCCAGTTTAGCTTTCAGTGGCACGTTGCCATCGTCGGTTGACGTGACCCAAGTCACGATCCAGCTTTTCTTAAGCTCCAACGCCGTAACAACCGCTCTGCCGGCAGTCCTGAACGGCTCGACGTGGTCGCTTACGGTAAACGACCTGACCGGCGGCCCGTACACGGTCGAGGTTGTGGCGGCAGATTCCTCCGGCCAGGATGGCTTTGTGAGCGAAACTTTCACTGTCCTCGCGCCGCCCATCATTTACACCCAGCCCGCCAATGTTTCCGCGCTGGTCGGTTCCACGGCTTATTTCACCGTCGTGGCGAGCAACGTCGTGAGCTATCAGTGGCAATTGGTAGGCACGGGGCCGATCACTGGCGCCACGAACGCCACTTTGGCGATTCCCGACGTGACCCCAAACCTTACCGGTACGGCGTATCAAGTGGTTCTTATCTCCGCAGATGGCGAAACAAATACCAGCGCGACGGCCGTGTTGACGGTCGTGACTGGTTCCCTGTTGCAAATCACGTTTTCCGGCTTTCACGACGGCAGTTCGAGCAATGTTATCGTGCAACTTTTCTATCGCGACAAGCCGGCCACAGTGGCGAACTTTCTCCACTACATCACGCCGGCGAACGAAAGTGGGTTTGTCACGAACGTCGCTTTTAGCAACATGATCTGGGACCGATGCATTCCGGGATTCATCCTGCAAGGCGGGGATTACGACGCAACCGACCGGACCAATTCGACTCCGCCCATTTCGCTCAATTACATCTTTAACTACTACACGGAGGACACTCTCTATGCGCCGCCGTTTCCCATCAACATTGACAGCGAATACAACGTCGGGCCGGTGATTTCCAACACCTTTGGCACGCTGGCCATGGCCATAAACCCAGGAGAGCCTGACACCGCTTCCAGCGGGTTCTTCTTTAACCTGGCTGATAACTCTTCCAAGCTTGATAGTTCGGGCACGAGCACCGGCTATACGGTTTTTGGCCAACTGATCTCAGGCAGCAACGTCCTGCAATATTTCAACACCCTCAGCAAACCTGATCAGGGCCTTTTTGATACTTCCACGGCGGATCTGGGCGCTGCTTTGCCTGATTTGCCGGTGAATTACCATGGATGGACTGTTCCGGCGAATTCGAATTTGTTTTTTGCCGATTTTAAGCTGCTTACTCAGTACGACCCGGATACCACCCCGCCGGTCTGGAGCATTAACTATCCGACCAATGGCCAAACCGTGACCAATGCCGATGTCGTCCTGCAAGGCGTGAGCAGCGACAACGTGGCTGTGGCCAAGGTCGCCTACTCATTGGACGGAAATTCTGAGGTCAACGCCGCCGGCACGACGAATTGGACCGCTGATTTAGGAGCGCTAACGCCCGGAACTCACAACTTTACGGTCTTCGCTCAAGATGGCTCCGGCAATAAATCCACTAATACCGTCACGCATAGCTTTTTCGTCCCGAGGTTCGCTTTTGAGGCTTTGACAAATGGCAATGGCACGTTGTCCACCAACCTAAGTGGAACCAACACGACGGTGGGTTCCACTTACTCGATCACCGCCGAACCAGCAAAGGGAGCCATCTTCGTAAATTGGACAAGTGGCACCAACGTTTCATTGGCTCCCAAATCAACTTTCGTCATGAAGAATGGCCTGCAGATGACGGCCAATTTCATTTCCAACGTTGTCTCAGGCGGGATTTCCATTACTTTCCCGCTCGCCCGGGCCCAAGTGGCCAGCACAAACTTCAGCATCCGCGGGAAAGTGGCCACCAGCATTGGCTCGGCCCAGGTCACTTGCATCATCTGCTCCGCCGCCAGCAGCAATTCGATTGTGGCGCCCATGATCTTCAACGCCGATGGCACCTGGGTCGCACCCTCGCTCCCGCTGACGCCAGGGGATTACATCGTTCAGGCTATCGCTCTGGGGGCAAACGGGCGCTCGGCTGTGGTCTCCCAAAGTTTCACCGTTCTGGCTCAATTGACCATTGTCCAATATGGCAACGGAAGGGTTACCATTCCCAATGGTACTTTTTTGAAACTGGGATCGGATAACCTCATTTCGGCGGTTCCTGCGCCCGGATTTTCGTTCTTATCGTGGAACGCCGGCGGTGGGAGCATTCCGGTTTCGCAGCTTGATTTTCCCATGAGCGACGGGTTGACGTTGACAGCCATTTTCGTCTCCAATTCGCTACCCAGCAAGGTCAGCTTTACTTCGCCTCTGCCTAACACCCAAACGACCAACAAGAACGTCACTCTAACCGGCAAAGTATCCTCCACCGTCCAATCGCCACAAATTGTTTGCCAGGTTTTCCAAAACAATTCTCCCCTGACAGGCTTCGTGCCGGCCACGGTTAATGGAGCAACCTGGGCGCTGACCGTATCCAACTTGACCATTGGCGATTATACCGCTGTGGCCATTGCCACGGACGCCACGGGCAAAACGACATTGGCCTCGGATAAATTCATAGTGAATTTTTATCCCCGACTAGCTGGGCTTTACCGCGGCCTCTTTTTTGATCCCACCTCCGTGGCGGGCACCAATGCGGGTTCGGTGGAGTTTGGCCTTGGCAATTACGGAGAAGTCTATGGCAGCCTGACTTTCGGTAACTCTGCCGCTCCGAAAAATCCTCCCTACGTTCTTTACTTTCAGATGGGGGCGACCGGAAGCGCTGTCCTTCAGGCGCAAAACGCTCTGAGCACCACCGGCACTCCTTTGCCTGTGCTGACAATCAATTTCGATTTGACGGATTTTACCGGCGTGGTGACAGGTTCTGTTGCTATAGGAAGTGATGTCTACCCCATGACGGCTTATCGCGCGTTCACCAAGCTTACCACCAACACCGCCCCTTCTCCCGGCACCTACACCCTGAATTTGGAACCATCCACCACCGGCAATGGCCCTTCAGGCGATAGCTTCGCTAACGTTGTGGTGTCCGCAGCTGGAAATTTATCCGTTGCCGGGACCTTAGCTGACAACACGCCTTTTTCGCTCGCTTCCAGCGTTTACACCAATGGCGTTTGGCCGGTGTTCACAAGTTTTTATAAAGGCAACGACATGTTGATCGGTTGGGAGACAAATTTGCCTTCCGGTGCTGTCACCGGCCTTCTTTATTGGGTCAAGAATCCCACCAACGGACTCTATGACACCAACCGCTTTAGCGAGCAGTTGAATTCCTTCGGCGCGCAATATGTGGCCCCGACGCCCGGCAGCAATTATATGATTGTTTTTGGCGGCGGCTCACTGGAATCTCCAGTGACCAATTTTTGTTCGTTCAAGAACGGCGTGCTCATTCCCGCCTCCGCGACTGACAAACTCACGGGCACAGTTTCCTCCAAAGGTGTGCTCAAGGGAACGATTATAAATCCGTTTAATAATGAAAAACTTCCGTTCAACGGCGCCTTCATCAGCCCGACTGAGGGTGGGGGCGGCTTCACCTTGGATGTTAACAAGCAGACCGGCTTTTTCACCATTAGCGCAGACTGACACCGTGAATGATCACGATTGTCCTGGCAACACGCAACGCCCACAAGGCCGCCGAAATCAGGCAAATGTTGCCTGGAAATATTCGCCTCCTTTCGCAGGTTGATTTTCCGAATGCTCCGTCTGTAGTCGAAGATGCCGAGACCTTTGCCGCCAACGCCGCCAAAAAAGCGGAAGGACTTGCATACTGGCTGGCAGCCCATTCGCATACGGCCTCGACCGACGGCCTCTTTTTTATCTTGGCTGACGATTCAGGCTTGGAGGTTGATGCGCTCGGAGGCGCTCCGGGCGTTCACTCGGCCCGCTTCGCGGCTGCGGACGCGACGGGAACCGCGAACGCGTCCGATGCCGCCAACAACGCCAAGTTGCTGCGCTTGCTGGCGAGCGTTCCACCTGAGAAGCGCACAGCGCGATTTCGGTGTGTGCTGGCTCTTGCCGTCCGGGATAAGCCTACCCTTACTTTCGATGGGAACTGCGAGGGGCGCATTGCTTTATCCGCCCGCGGGGCGGGAGGCTTTGGCTACGATCCGCTCTTTATTCCTGACGGCTTCACGCAATCGTTCAGCGAGATCGGGGAATCGGTCAAAAATAAAATAAGCCATCGTGCCCGCGCCTTGGCCCAATTGCGGCGGTTTCTGGATAGTCTTGCCTAATATAGGGGCAGTTTTCTGGGGGCATTTGAACGGAGCGTCATTTCTTCAGAATCTGATCATATTCGTCGTGTTTACCTATCCAAGACCAAACGAAGCCTTCCTTTCGCTCTCTAGCTAATGCAATGCGAGCCGACTAAAAAACGCCGATTTTCTTGAACCGGAGCGATGGATGGCGCGGGTCAGATTTCAGCAACTGGAATTTTGCGTCAGCCAACTCGCGAAGCTCCGGCGTCAGCCGCCGGTAATGGGACCAATACTCAGGGGTGGCAAAGTGGTTCAAATTGGAGTGCAATGGCCCGCGTCAAAATGCGCGTCGGCCTGGTTGGCAAGGTGGTCCAGCTTGCCGGCGCTAATGTCGCGTTCTATTTGCTTATCCCACGAGTCCGCCATGTATTCCTCAAACCATTGGGAAAAGGCAGCCAAATCCGGCTTCGACAACCGCGTCACTTCCGACTCCAATTCCTGAATGCTCATGGCAGGAACTTAATGCACCATACATCAGGAAGCAAGGCGGCGAACCTTCAGTCCCGGCGAAACTGATTGCTGTTTATCAATCGCAGCAGGTAGGAAACCAAACAGTATGCGCCAGAAGACATTGAGGCGATTGCAAAAACACTAGACGAGAAACTAAGAAACTACGTGCGCCCCAGAGATTTGACTAAATCGACCAAGTCATTCTTCTTCTTCCTGCCAACGTGGCGCAAGCGTATTCTCGATGCCGAGGTGGTCCAACACGCGGCTGACGACCGTGTCAATCACTTGCTCGATGGTGCTTGGTCCGTGATAGAAAGAGGGGTTGGCCGGCAAAATGATCGCCCCGGCCAACAGCAACAATTCAAAATTCCTGACATGAATCAGGCTCAGTGGAGTTTCGCGCGGGACGAGGATTAATTTCCGCTTCTCCTTCAAAGCCACGTCCGCGGCGCGCAGCAATACGTCTTCACTGAATCCATGAGCGATCCGCCCCAACGTTCCCATCGTGCACGGAATGACGACCATGGCGTCCATCGGGTTCGATCCGCTGGCAAACGGCGCGTTCATGCTGCGCAAGTTGTGCATTTGCGCGCCCTCGGGCAGGCGCAAGCCACCCGGCAATTCCTGCTTCAGGACGACTTGAGCATAATTGCTCAACACGACGTGGATTTCGTGCCGGTTGGGATCCAAATGATCCAGCAACCTTTGGGCATAGAGCACGCCGCTGGCGCCGGTGATGGCAACGAGGATTTTCACAACGCAACTTTAGCCAGCAAGCCCTTTCAGGTAAGCCAGGATTAATTCCGGCAACTCGTCGCTGTAACCGCCCTCCAACACGCTAAAGGCAGGCACTTGCAAGCCGCGAATCGTTTGCCCGAGCCAAAGAAAATCCTCCGCTTCCAAGGTGCCGTCGGCCAATGGGTCGCCTCGGTAAGCATCGAAACCGGCCGAAACCGCGATCATGTCCGGTCGGAACTCCCGCAACGCGTCGAAGGCCCGGCCGAGAATCGCCCGGTAATCCTGCCGCGGCGTGGCCGGCGCTACCGGAAAGTTCAAACAGTTTGCGCCCCGATTCTCGCGGCCGGTTCCGGGATAAGCTGGATATTGGTGAATGGAAATAAAAGCCAGCCCCGGCTTGTCGAGAAGAATGTCCTCCGTGCCATTGCCGTGATGAACATCAAAATCGAAAACAGCCACCCGCTTGTATCCGTCCGCCTGGGCTTGCAACGCGCCTATGGCGATGGAGTTAAGGAAACAGAAACCCATCGCGCGCTCCGCGGTCGCGTGATGGCCGGGCGGACGCAAAAGACTGAAGGCGGTTTGACCAGCCTTTGCCGCCACCAGGGCCTGCAAAGCTCCGCCGGCCGAACGGCGCGCGTGATCCGCAATGTCCGGGTAGGCGGGCGTATCGGCGTCGAAATCGAATGCGCTCGTCAATTGCGCCAAGTGTTGAGGTGTGTGCGCTCGGAGAATGGCCGCATCACTCGCGGGCGGCGGCTGGCTCCAGGAGAGTTCCACTTGGTTCTGAGCCTTCAGCAAGTCCACGGTGGCGCTGATTCGGGCGGGCCGCTCAGGATGTCCGCGCTTCGAATATTCGATGCAGCGCGGGTCGGTGATGATGGTCAGAGACAAGGGTTAAATGCGCTTTTCGTCCGCGTCGATATAATCCACGAAGGTTTGCAGCTCGTCTCGATGCGCCAGGCCGGACTCTGCTTTGCGCATTTGCAAACGCGCCTTGGCTGCGTCGTCGTCCTGGCCTCGATGCAGGACGAAATCGTTGAATGCTTTTTTTTCCGCCTCCGTCTTCTTGACGTTCTTGGCCACCCAATCGGCGACCTGGCCATCCGTCACCGTGTTTTTGACGACCTCAATGAAGGTCTCGGCTTGGACTCCGGCGGCTTTAAGCCATGCGCCGTCAAATCCTTTGGTAAAATTTTCGTGATAATCTTTATGAAGTTTGCCGCAGGCGTGCAGGCGGATTTTATCGACGAAGCGAGGCAAATAGACCCAGCCGCACATGGTCTCACGCCCGCTACGTGGATATATTATGTGTTCCATATCCCCATTTTTCCGCAAAGCCATTGGCATGTCAATCAGGGGAGGGGATGAGCAGCGATTGGGGAACAGGCTTGAAATTCAGAGTGCGTTCGGCAGTCTGCTGGCCAGCCTTCATTCCCATGAACTCAAACAGCAACGAAACGAAGGGCGAAAACCCCTTGAGCGGCTTTGCCAAGGTCGTGCTGATCCTGGGCAGCGCCGCGGTCATGCTCTTGTTTTACGCTTTTTCGCTGCTGGCTATTCTATTATTGACTGGATTGATCGCGGCCGAGCTCGCGCTATTCGTAGTGTCGATCCGATTTCTCGCGGCGCGGCTGATCATGCCTTATTTAAACAAACATGTGGGTTTGCTGGTGATGTTTCTCAAAACCTTTCGCCTGCGAAAAGGTGTTGATTTCCGCATCTCGCTCCAGCCCGAAGACGCGCCTGCGCTGCATCAAATGCTACGGGGCCTTTGCGACCGTCTTGAATTGTCGTTCCCGCAAGAGGTCTCTTTGCAAATGGGCGATGGGGCTTGGGTGGTGCTCAAAGGCCTGCGCAGAGGAGCAGGCAAAACCACGTTGGGCGTCGGCTACGATTTGCTGGCTGGCATGACAGTGGCAGAAATGGAAGCCGTGTTGGCGCACGAAATGACCCACGCGAAATTGATCCAACGCGGCTTCAGGAATTGGTTGAATGCGGGCCAGGCTAGGCTTCGGCGCCTGGCGGTGGCTTTGTGGAATCAAATAAACGTGGCGCGTTGGGCCAAACAATCGGCCCATGTGGCGGGCTTGCTCTTTTCGGTTGTTGACCGGTTGGTCCGGCTAAGCACGCGCCTGGTGGCCGCCTATTCGCGCCAGGACGAATTTGAGGCGGATCGGGGAGCCGCCGCGCTGTGTGGCGCAGTAACCTTGCGCTCCGCTCTTTCCAAATTGGAATCGCTGCACCGGATCACTTCGCGTCTTCCTTGGAATGAACGGGTGGCGCAACTGCAGCAATCCAGCGGATACAGTCAATGGCTATTGGAAGAAATCACCCAGGGCACTCCCGCGCAGGCCGAGGATTTAAGCCAGGCACTGTTCAATAAGTATTCCACGCATCCTTTGATTCGAGACCGGTTGGCCGCGCTACCGCCGGATGAAAAAATGCCCAATCCCAATTCAGCCTGCGCCATACAACTTCTGGCCAAGCCAGATGAAATTGCGGGCAAGTTGATGACCGCCTTGCAAGCGTTGCTGGCGGAACAGGAAAAAAAAGACAGCAAAGCTTTGGAAAAGTTCTCCAAAAGAACGGACCGAGGCGCCAACCTTACTTCCTGGCAAGGAGGAGGCTCTATGGCCATAATTTTTGGAATCCTGGGAGGATTCATGTGCCTGGCGGCGCATCAGTTCATTTTCGCCGGCATCGCCTTGGCGGCGGTCATCGCTGGGGTCATGGCTGTGCGCTTGGGACGCTACCGTGACCGCCTTGATCTGCCGGTGCCAAAATATGAAAGGCTCGTGAAGCCTGCCACAGACAAAACAGGCCCGGACAAAATCGAGGCACGGCAAAAGGAAATTACCGAAGAACTCTCCGCGCGTTTTCGCCTGGAGAAGCCAATGATAAGAGCCACCGAGTTGGCCAGGGAATGTTATTTGGCCTTGGAAGCTTGCGATTATTTGCGCGCCCATGTTGCCGGCCGGGAATGTTTGAAATTTCACAAGAAGTCCGTCGCGGGAGCGCTGGGGCTGGCCGTGGCCTGCGCCTCATTTAAGCAAATTCCGACGACGGCCCGGCTGCTGTTTTTCGTCCAAAGACAAACCGGTTTTAAAAGTTTCTCGACGACCTGGGGCGCAGCCTGGGCCGGCTTGTTGGCCGGCGATTGGATTCGCGCCGAAGCGATGCTCGAGAAGGCGCTGAAACTGCAGCCGCAACAGACCACCTTGATCGCGCTCCTGGCCATCGCCCAATCCCGTCGCGGAAAGATTCAAAGCTCCATTATCAATGCCCGCCGGGCCTGCGAAGCATGTCCGGGATCGAAGGATTACAAGAAATTTTTTGTCGCCCGTTTGCTTGACGGCGGCTATACGCGCGAAGCCCAGGCCAGTTTGGAAGAGTTGAAAAATGACTGGGCTGGTGACCTCGAATTGATGATCTCCATCGCTCAATTTCATTTGTTACAGCGGCAATTCCAGGAGGCCGATCTCTGGGCCACCCGTGTCAAAGAGGCCGGTGCTTCTGCACAGATGCTGGTGCGCCTGGGAAAGCTTTACGAAGCCGCGCGACAGAAAGAACACGCGACTGCGCTTTATCACGAAGCGCTGGCAAGCGATCATTATCCCGAGGCTCACCTCGGTCTGGGCCGCCTCAAAACCGACCGCAAGGACAAGGCTGAAGCCCGCCAACACATCCTGGCTGCGCTCGATGTGGACAAACCGCTGGGAAAGGAAGGCGTCGGGACCCTGCAAATACTTCATCCGATTTTGCAGCAAATGCTCTGGCTGCATGAACCCGTTCCCAGTTGTCGGGCCTGGATAGCCAGCTTTCCCGCGAACGGCCAACCGGCCGCGTTGGTGGGACAATCCTTCACGGTTTATGCGCCCGATTTTGCCCAAGCCCAGGAACATTTTCATGCCATCCTGAGCGCATTCCAGCCGGGCAAACCTCCGGTGACCCCACCATCTCATCATTGGCGTTCGGCCCCTCGTCCCATGCAGCCAGATGGGCCAGTGCGCCCTGGAGTGCAGGGTGTATGGCATTGATAGGCTGCCCGAACCTGATTTTCAGTGAACCGAAAAAAATCCTCAGACTCACTCTTGACTTTCAGCCGATTTGCGGCGAAAGTGTCGGCGAAATCGCAATTCAATTATGAAACAGATCAAATCAAGAAAGCAGTGGAAGAAGCCGCAAGTTAAAGTCGTTCAACTCTGTTGCGAGTGTACGGCTTACGTGGATGCCGAATAAGGCGTCCGAACTTCGTTTGCTGGCCCGGAGGCCATTATTCGTGTTCTGCTCTTAGGGGTTGCCGCTGGCGGTGGCCTGCCTCAGTGGAACTGTGCCTGCGCCAATTGCCAGCAGGCCAGACTCGGTGGCATTAAGCCACAAACTCAGTCTTCTATCGCCATCGGTGATGCGGCCGGGAATTGGTTTCTAATCAATGCTTCCCCTGATCTTCCTTTTCATCTGCGCTCTTATCCCGAACTGGCGCCGCATCCCGCTTTAACCCGCAATTCTCCGATCACGGCCGTTTTCCTCACCAGCGCCGATGTGGACCATATTCTGGGCTTGCTCTGTTTGCGCGAGGGCGGGCCTCTTCATATCCACGCCACGTCGGCGATAGAACGAGCCACCGCCGTGTTGGGTGTGACCACGGTCTTGCAATCTTTTGGCGGCGTTGTGTGGCATCCTCCGCCCGGCGGTTATGCAACGTTACGGGGCAATGACGGACAGGAAAGTTCCTTGCGCGTCCGTGTTCTTCCTCTTTCCACCCAGCCGCCCCGTTACGTGGGGAAGGGCCCTCAAGCGGGCGTTTACACGACCGCCTTGCAATTTTTCGACGAGCAGACAGAAGGCAGGTTGCTTATTGCTCCTGGAGTGGGTGCCTGGAGCGACATTTTGCAGGAAGCGGCCAAGGAATCCAACGCGGTTTTGATGGATGGGACTTTTTGGTCCGAGGATGAATTGCGCGAAGTTCAGCCCGGCGCCCGCGGCGCATCCGAAATGGGCCATTTGCCGATCGAAGAAGGAACGCTGCCGCTTTTGAGCGCATTGAAAATCCGGCATCGGGTCTATGTTCACATCAACAACACCAACCCGATTTTTATGCCGGACTCTCCCCAACGCGCCGCAGTGGAAGCCGCCGGCATTGTGGTCGGTTACGATGGAATGAGCTTCGAGCTATGAACAAGCCGGTTTGGAGTAGAAACACTTTCGTGGCCAAGCTGCGCAGCGTCGGCGCGGCTTCCTACCACAACAAACATCCTTTCCACAGTTTGATGAACGCCGGCAAACTCGACCGCGCGGCCATCCAAACCTGGGTGGCCAATCGTTTCTATTACCAGGTCAACATCCCGATTAAAGACGCCGCGATCATTTCCAATTGCCCGTTGCGCGAAGTCCGCCGCCTCTGGCTGCATCGCATCAGTGATCACGACGGCACGAAGGGAGATGAAGGAGGCATCGAAGCCTGGCTTCGATTGGGCGCGGCTTGCGGCCTTTCCCGCCGGGAACTTATCGCGCAAAAACATGTTTTGCCGGGTGTAAGATTTGCCGTCGATGCTTACGTCAATTTCACCCGCCGCGAACCTTGGCCCATCGCCGTGGCGTCGTCTCTGACGGAATTATTCGCGCCGGATTTAATGGCCAAACGGCTGGAAGCTTTCCGCCGCCATTATCGCTGGGTGCGTCCCGACGGCCTTGATTACTTTGCCCGCCGCCTGACCCAGGCCCCACGCGATTCCGGTGAGGGCTTGGAACTGACCTTGCAATACTGCGCCACCCGCGACATGCAGGAAGCGGCCGTGCGCGCCCTCCAATTCAAATGCGATCTGCTCTGGGCCATGCTCGACGCCATCGCCGCCCAATGCCGGCGATGAACGCCTTGACCGATGAATGCCGGCCCACTTTGGCGCGCGGCGTGCGGTTGCGCGCAGATCCGATCACGGGCGAACCTCTCTTGCTTTTCCCTGAAGGTATTCTTCCTCTTGACTCAACGACGCACGACATCCTGCTCCAATGCAATGGCCAGCTTTCCCTGCCCGGGATTTT
>Ga0302324_100022468_pt1 | contig 12252 bp, 10 predicted proteins | sample Palsa_T0_1_FD_201949 | JGI IMG/M metagenome (GOLD analysis project Ga0302324, IMG submission 201949) | Peat permafrost microbial communities from Stordalen Mire near Abisko, Sweden - Palsa_T0_1 | ecosystem: Environmental > Terrestrial > Soil > Palsa > Peat permafrost | place: Sweden: Abisko...
CCGAAACCGTCTCAACCGATTACGACACGTCCGACCGGCTCTATTTCGAACCGCTCACCGCCGAGGACGTGCTGGAGATCGTGCGCGTCGAGCAATCCAAGGGAACGCTCGCCGGCGTGATCGTGCAATATGGCGGGCAGACGCCGCTCAAGCTCGCCAACATGCTGGTCGCCGAAGGCGTGCCGCTGCTCGGCACCTCGGCCGATGCCATCGACCTCGCCGAAGACCGCAAGCGCTTCCAGGTGCTGCTCCACGAGCTCGGCCTCAAGCAGCCGCGCAACGCGACCGCGCTGACGCCGGAGGAAACCATCGCCGCCGCGCGCGACATCGGCTATCCGCTGATCTTGCGGCCATCTTACGTATTGGGCGGCCGCGGCATGGTCGTGGTGCCCGACGAAGCGGCGCTCAAGGCAGCGGTGCAATCGGGCGATGTATTCCGCATCTCCGGCGACAACCCGGTCTTGATCGACGGCTTCCTGCAGCACGCCATCGAGATCGACGTCGACGCCATCGCCGATTCCGACGGCCAGGTCTTCATCGCCGGCATCATGGAGCATATCGAGGAAGCCGGCGTGCATTCCGGCGATTCCGCCTGCGCGCTGCCGCCGCATTCGCTGAAAAAGGAAACCATCGCAGAAGTCGAGCGCCAGACCATAGCCCTCGCCCGCGCGCTCAAGGTGCGCGGCTTGATGAATGTGCAATATGCGGTGCAAGGCGACGACATCTATGTGCTCGAAGTGAACCCGCGCGCCAGCCGCACCGTGCCGTTCGTCGCCAAGGCAATCGGCTTGCCGGTCGCGGCCATCGCCGCGCGCGTGATGGCCGGCGAGAAGCTTTCAAGTTTCGATTTGAAGCCCGCGAGCAAAGGCCATATCGCGGTCAAGGAAGCGGTGTTGCCGTTCAACCGCTTCCCAGGCGTCGACGTGATCCTCGGGCCCGAGATGCGCTCGACCGGCGAGGTCATGGGGCTCGACGAGAATTTCGGCCGTGCCTTCGCCAAATCGCAAGTTGCCGCCGGTCTCAAGCTGCCGCTCGCCGGCACGGTGTTCATCTCGGTCAAGGACGCCGACAAGGATTTCGCGCTGGTCCCCATGCGCGCGCTGCTCGAAATGGGCTTCGAGATCATCGCCACGCGCGGCACCGCGAAATTCCTGCGCGAGAACGGTCTGGAGGCAAAGACCGTGAACAAGGTGCTCGAAGGCCGGCCGCATGTCGTCGACGCGATCAAGAACGGCGAAGTCCAGCTCGTTTTCAACACCACCGAAGGCGCCCAGGCGTTGGCCGACTCGTTTTCCATCCGCCGCACCTCGCTGCACCAGAAGATTCCCTACTACACGACCATCGCCGGCGCCGCTGCGGTAACCCTGGCCATTGCCGCGCTTCGGGCGGGCTCTCTTGAAGTCGCGCCGCTCCAGTCCTACAATTTGTAGGACATTCGCTGCTCGGGAAATGGAATTTCCGAGGCGGATCAAGGATTTAAGGCAAAGCGTCTGACTTCCGAACTGGCCGAGTCCCTCGGGGCAGGCCGGCGGGAGCCTCTTTGCCATTGGCAGGACAGACTACGATGGAACGCATTCCGATGACCGCCGCGGGCTTCAAGGGCCTGGAGGAAGAGCTCAACCAGCTCAAGAACGTGGACCGCCACGAGATCATCAAGCACATCGCCGAAGCGCGCGCGCATGGCGATCTGTCGGAGAACGCGGAATATCACGCGGCGAAGGAAAAGCAGTCCTTCATCGAAGGCCGCGTCATCGAGCTGGAAGACCAGATCGGCCGCGCCGACGTGATCGACGTCTCCAAGATGTCGGGCACCACGGTGAAGTTCGGCGCCATGGTCACGCTGGTCGACGAGGACAGCAAGGAAAAGCGCAAGTTCCAATTGGTCGGCGATGTCGAGTCCGACGCCAAGAAGGGCCGCATCTCGATCTCCTCACCCATCGCGCGCGCGCTGATCGGCAAGTCGAAAGGCGACTCGGTGGAAGTCGCCGCCCCCGGCGGGGCGCGGAGCTATGAGATTCTGAAGGTGGAATTCCAGTAATACGCATCCCTGCCCGGGGAAATATTACCTATAGGACATCCGCGCCATCCAGCATCGCCATCTCGTCCGGACCGGCCAGTCCGGCGACGGCAGGCATGCGCCGGCCCTGTATCGCCGCCCGTTGCGGAGTGCCCGGCTCGTTGCTTAAGCTGCGTGCGGAACGGGCGTGACAATCGTTCAATGCAGGGGGAAACGGATGCGCGGCGGCCTTATCGGATTGATCCTGACGCTCACGGCATTGTCGGCGTCATCGGCCTGGGCGGATGGCAAAGACTGCCCGCTGATTGGCACGCTGGACAATTTTTCGCCGCGCGACGTGCCCCTATGGACCAACTATGTCGCGTACGATGTCTCGGTTACGCAGGGCAATCGGGACGTCACTGCCACCAAGATCGGCAAACTGTGCCGGCAAATCTACGATCTCAAGTCCGGTCTTCCACGCCTGAGCGCACTTGAGATCATGACGAATTACGAGCAGGCGGTGGCGGGCATCGGCGCGAACATCACCAACACGAAGCGTGGCGACACCGACGATATCTACGCCACGGTCACGAAGGACGGGTCCGAATACTGGCTATATGTGACCGAAAGCAACGGCAGTACCATCACCACCAGGGTGTTGCAGGTCGTCCCCTTTCAACGAACGATTTTGCCGCCGGGCGCCGGCGACTACCCCCTGCTCGGTCACCTGCCGCGTACAACGCCCCATACTCCGACCACGGTGAATTTCGACGAGTTCGCGTTCACCACGCAGAACGGGACCCAGAAACAGCAGGTGATGGTGAAAGGCTATCGCTGGCACAACTTCTATGAGTACATGGACAGGAATCCGCAGATCAGCGGGCTGGAGAGCCAGGACAATTATCGCGCCGTTCTCAAGGATCTCGGCGCTCAAATTCTCTACGCCGATCCTTCATCCGATCCGGGCGAGGTCGATGCGCGGCTGGACGCCCATGGCAAGACGGTGTGGATCCAGGTTACGAGCGTGAGCAGCGGCGTGAATGTGGACGTCATCGAGGAGAAACCCTTTCAGCTTTCGATCAAGCCGCCGGAAGTCAACGAATTGAAAGCGGCGCTCGACAAGGACGGCCACGTCGCGCTCTACATCAATTTCGACTTCAACAAGGCCACGCTGAAGCCGGACGCGCAACCGGTCATCGCGCAGGTGCTGGCGTTGCTGAAGGCCAATCCGACCTTGAAGCTGTCGATCCAGGGCCATACCGACAGCATCGGCGCGCACGACTATAACGTGACGCTGTCGCAAGCCCGAGCCGCCGCCGTGGTCGCGGCGCTGAAGACGCAGGGCATCGCCGCCGCGCGCCTGACATCGGCGGGATTCGGACCCGACAAGCCGATTGCCCCCAACGACACGGACATCGGCCGCGCCAAGAATCGGCGCGTTGAACTCGTGAAGAGCTGACGTCTGGCCGAGTTTCAGTCGTTGTTATCCTGCCCGCTCTCAGGGGAGGATAACTGGCGCCGCGCGACCAACGCCAGCATCTCCGCGATTTCCACAAACCGTCCCGACGGCGAAACTTCCGCCAGCGCGGCGCGCAAATCTTTCTCGAACGCCGGCGCACGCTCGCCCAATTTCTGCGGCGCGGTGGTCGAGAGCGAGAAGGCCAATCCCACCACGTCGTCCGCCGTCATCTCGCGCTTGATGAAGATGCCGGCGTGTTCGAGCCGGTTGAACGGCGAATCGAGCAGCACGGATTCGTGTTTGCGATAATCCGCCTGCCCGCGCGCCTGCACATGATGCGAGTCCTGCCGCCCATAGCGGTTGGCGACATCGTGCATGACGCGACGCCACGCGTTCTCCGCGGTCTGCGGATGCTCGTCGTGGAACAGCGCGACCGCGCCGTCCGCCGTCACCAGCGAATCGAGCGCTTGAAGCGTCGCCTCTCGGTCCATCCAGTGGAACGAGCGGCCCATGGCCGCCAGCCGGAACGGCCCGATTCCGGCCGGCCAATCGAACGAACTGCCGAGCCGCAGGTCGAGCGAAACGCCCGCCTCGCTGGCCGCCTCCCGCGCCGCCTCGAGCATCGCGGGTTCGGGGTCGATGGCGGTGACCTTCATCCCGGCCAGGGCGAACAGAATCGCCAGCAATCCTGGCCCGCAACCGAGATCCATGACGGCATCGCCGGGCTTCAGCCCCACGATTCCATTCACCCGTTCGATCAGCGCCGGCGGGTAGCCGAGGCGGTAGCGGGTGTAATAGGGCACCGTCGTGCGGAATCTATGCGGATCGTAGGTTTTGGGTGCTTCGGCCATGGCTCTGCTTTGATTTGGGCGTCTTCTCCTTATACTAACGCACAGCCTGAGGGGCTTGAACCATGGCGACCATCGCGCTCGTCGACGACGACAAGAATATCCTCGCCTCCGTGACCATGCTGCTGGAGCAGGAGGGTTACACGGTGCGCACGTTCCCCGACGGGGTCGCCGCGCTGGCCGGCCTGTCCTCCGCGCCGCCGGACCTCGCCATCCTCGACATCAAGATGCCGCGCATGGACGGGCTCGAACTGCTGCGCCGTCTGCGCCAGAACGGCGATCTGCCGGTGATCTTCCTGACCTCCAAGGACGAGGAGATCGACGAATTGATGGGCCTGAATGCCGGCGCCGACGACTATATCCGCAAGCCGTTCTCCCAGCGTCTGCTGCTCGAACGCGTGAAAGCGGTGCTGCGCCGCAATGAGGGCCACAAAGGCACGGGCGCGCCCGGCGAAGCGAAGAAAGAGGCATTGGTGCGCGGCCGGCTCGCGCTCGATCCGCAGCGCCACGAATGCACCTGGGAAGGCAAGCCGGTGCGCCTCACCGTCACCGAATTCCTCATCCTGCAGAGTCTCGCGCAGCGCCCCGGCTTCGTGAAGAGCCGCGACAATCTGATGGACTCGGCCTATGACGACCAGGTCTATGTCGACGACCGCACCATCGACAGCCACATCAAGCGCCTGCGCAAGAAATTCAAGGCGGTCGACGACAATTTCGACGCCATCGAAACGCTCTATGGCGTGGGCTACCGCTACAAGGAAGCCTGACGCGTTTCGCGCATGAGCATGTTCTCGAGATCGGCCGAAGCCGGGCACAGGCGGGTATCCGCGCTGTCGCTGCGCATCATCGCGTTCAACGCGGTGGCGCTGGTCATCCTGATCGGCGGCGTGCTGCTGGTGCAGTCGGGCAGCGCCGATCTGGTCGACGAGCGGCTTACCGGCATCAAGCAGCAGGCCCTGATCGTCGCCGGCACGCTGGCCGAATACGCCGCCGACGAAGACACCCGCCGCATCGACGTCGATCATGCCGAGCCGCTGCTGCGCCAGCTCATCGCGCCGACCGATCTGCGCGCGCGGCTCTACGGCACCGATGGCAGGCTCGTCGTCGATACGCGCAACCTGCTCGCGCGCAACGTGGTGCAAACGGTCGAGTTGCCGCCGCTCGATTTCTGGAGCCGCACCCGAGCGGCGCTGCGCCGGCTCTATGACGGCGTGATGGGGGTCAGGCCGTTCGCCAGGCTGCAGCCTTATTTCGAGGCGGGCGACAACGGACGGGTTTATTCCGAGGTGAACTCCGCGCTGGGCGGCGATGCCGCCAGCGCCGAGCGCGTGGACGAGCAGAACCGGCTGGTGCTCTCCGTCGCCGTGCCGGTGCAGCGCTTCGAGGCGATCTACGGCGTGCTGATGGTCTCCACCGAAGGCGGCGACATCGACGACATATTGCGCCAGGAGCGCGAGACGCTGATCGAGGTGTTCCTGGTGGCGCTCGCGGTGATGATCGCCTCGTCGCTTTATCTCTCGGGCGTCATCGCCGAGCCGATCCGCCGGCTCGCCGCCGCGGCCGATACCGTGCGGCGCGGCCGCGCGGGGCGCGAGACGATTCCGTCGCTGTCGGAGCGCAACGACGAGATCGGCGATTTGTCGGGCAGCCTCTCGGCGATGACCCAGGCGCTCTACGACCGCATCGACGCCATCGAAAGCTTCGCTGCCGACGTCGCCCACGAGCTCAAGAATCCGCTCACCTCGCTCAAGAGCGCGGTCGAGATGCTGTCGCGCGCCAGAACCGACGAGGGCCGCGAGCAGATGATGGAGATCGTGCGCAACGACGTGAAGCGCATCGACCGGCTGATCACCGATATCTCCGACGCATCCCGGCTCGACGCCGAACTCAGCCGCGAAACAAGCGAGCCCGTCGATCTGGCGCATTTGCTGGAGACCATCGTCGAGGTCTACCGGATCGCGGAATTGCCCAATCGCGCGACGCTGGCGCTGTCGTCCGACCTTCCGCCCGGCGCGGTGGTCATGGCGCGCGACGAAAGGCTGGCGCAGGTCTTCCGCAACCTGATCGACAACGCCGTCTCGTTCAGTCCCGAGGGCGCGACGGTGACGATCTCGGCCCAGGCGCAGAGCGACGTCGCGCGCGTCACGGTCGAGGACGAAGGGCCCGGCATTCCGCCGGAAAACGTCGAAACCATCTTCAACCGCTTCTACACCGAGCGCCCCGATACCCATGGCTTCGGCAAGAATTCCGGCCTCGGGCTTTCCATCGCGCGTCAGATCGTCGCCGGCCTGGGCGGGCGCATCCGGGCCGAAAATCGCGGGCCTCGGGGCGCGCGCTTCGTGGTGGAGCTACCGCTCGGCGGCAATGTCAAGTGATGCAATCGTCTCCTTCGCAAATTTGAGGCCTTCCATGCCGCGCGCGTCTTGCTATCGTTCGCCGCCTTTCGCAAACCCAATCAGGACATGATCGGTATCGTCATCGTCACGCATGGCCGGCTCGCGCAGGAGATGATCTCCGCGATGGAGCACATGGTCGGGCCGCAGACCCATCTGCGCGCCGTCTGCATCGGGCCGGAGGACGACATCGAGCGCCGCCAGCGCGAGATCGCGGCAGCCGCCAAATCCGTCGACATGGGCAACGGCGTGATCCTGGTCACCGACATGTATGGCGGCACGCCGTGCAATCTCGCGCTGACGCTGCTCAAGCGCGGCCATGTCGAAGTGCTGGCCGGCGCCAACCTGCCCAGTCTGATCAAGCTGGTCGACGTGCGCGCCAAGCTGCCGCTCGACCAGGCGGTGCAGCAGGCGATCGACGCCGGGCGCAAATACATGCGGGCGGGCTCCGCCGATCTGCCCGCCGGGGTCTAGTATGGACCAGCCCGAGCGGCAGCGCGCCAAGGCGAAGATCGTCAACAAGAAAGGCCTTCACGCCCGCGCCTCGGCCAAGATCGTCGAGGCCTCGGCCCGCTTCAAATCGCAGATCACCGTGCGTTACGGCGATCAGACGGTCGACGCCGAATCGATCCTCGATTTGATGATGCTGGGCGCCGGCATGGGCAAGGAAATCGAGATCGAGGCCGTGGGCCCGGACGCCGAGGAAGCCATCACCGCCATGGTGGCGCTGGTCGAGGCGAAATTCGGCGAGGATTGATGATGGCCGTGTCGTAACGAAAGAGTGTGGGGGAAAACCGCGCCATCTGTTGCGAAAGCCGCTTGCTTTGCGCAATTCTAGCGTTCTTCCGAGGGGATCGACATGGAACCGAAGAACTTGCCGCTCTGGGGCGCGGCCGCGATCGTGGTCGTGACCTTGATCGCCGCCTGGGCGTTCCTGCCCTCCTTGCACAAATCGGCGCCCAAGGATGTCCAGGTCGCCGACCAGTTCCCCAACGACCAATTCCCCTCGACCTACAAGCCGTACCCGTCCAAACCGACCCTGATCCGCGGCGCCACCGTGCTGACCGCGACCGACAAGGAGATCGACGGCGGCGACGTGCTGATGCGCAACGGCAAGATCGTCGCCGTCGGCACGAATATCGCCGCTCCCGCCGGCGCTGTCGTGATCGACGGCAAGGGCAAGTTCGTCACGCCCGGCATCATCGACATCCATTCGCATCTGGGCGTCTATCCCAGCCCTTCCAACGAAGCGACCTCGGACGGCAACGAGGCGACGCGGCCGACGACGCCCGATGTGCGCTCGGAGAATTCTGTGTGGCCGGAGGATCCCGGCTTCACCCGCGCGCTGGCCGGCGGCGTCACCGCGATGGAAATCTTGCCGGGCTCCGCCAATCTGATCGGCGGGCGCTCCGTCGTGCTCAAGAACGTGCCGGCGATCACGACGCAGGCGATGAAATTCCCCGGCGCGCCCTACGACCTCAAAATGGCCTGCGGCGAAAATCCCAAGCGCGTCTATGAGAACAAGGGTGGTCCTTCGACCCTGATGGGCGACGTCGCGGGCTATCGCGAAGCCTTCGAGAAGGCGCGCGAATATCGCGAGAAATGGCGCAAATATTGGAAGGCCAAGAAAGCCGGCAAGACCGACGCCGACGAGCCGGATCGCGACATCGGGCTGGAGACGCTGGCACTCGTGCTCGACAAGAAAATCCCGGTGCAGATGCATTGCTACCGCTCCGACCAGATGGCGACGATGATCGACGTGTCGAAGGAATTCGGCTTCCGCATCGCGGCCTTCCACCACGCAGTCGAGGCCTACAAGATCGCCGACCTGCTGAAGAAGAACGATATCTGCGCGGTGATGTGGGCCGATTGGTGGGGCTTCAAGATGGAAGCCTATGACGCGATTCCGGAAAACATCGCGATGGTGGATCACGCGGGCGCCTGCGCCATGATCCATTCCGACGATCCGATCGGCATCCAGCGCCTCAACCAGGAGGTCGCCAAGGCGATGCTGTCGGGCCGGCGCATGGGCTACGACATCCCGCGCGCACACGCGGTCGAATGGATGACGCGCAACCCGGCCAAGGCGCTGGGTATCCTCAACCAGACCGGCACTTTGGAGAACGGCAAGGACGCCGACGTGGTGGTCTGGGACGGCGATCCGTTCAGCGTCTACACCCACGCCGAAAAGGTCTTCATCGACGGCGCGCTATTGTTTGACCGCGACAATCCCGCGCTCAGCCCGCGCAGCGATTTCGAAATCGGCCAGGAAGATAATGCGAATACCGGGGGAGCGGGACAATGAAGACCACTCTGTTCCTTGCCGCTGTTTCGGCATTCGCCCTTTCCGCCACGGCATTCGCGCAACCGGCCGCCGCGCCGACCACGCCGGTGGCTACAGCACCATTGCCGGCCGCCGTGCCGTCGATCCTGATCAAACACGGCCACGTCTACACCGTCGGCGCGGCGGGTACGCTCGCCGATGGCGACGTGCTGATCCAGAACGGCAAGATCGTTCAGGTCGGCGCGAATATCACCCCGCCCGCCGGCGCCACCATCATCGACGCGCATGGCAAGCCCGTCACGCCCGGCCTGATGGTATCGTGGACGCAGCTCGGCATCGAGGAAGTGCAGCTCGTTTCCGAAACCAACGACAGCGCGCCGAACCAGGCGCTCGACAGCGCGGCGTTCGATGTCGCCGATGCGCTGAACCCGAGTTCCACGCTCATCCCCGTGGCCCGCATCGCCGGTGTGACGCGATCGCTGACCGCGCCGGTGGATTGCGGCGACGTGTTCTGCGGCACCGCGGCGGTGATCCATCTGGGTGATGGTCCCGATCTGATCGTGAAGAAACAGGCCGGCGTGCTGGTCGAGCTCGAACCCAATGGCGGCGAGCACCAGGCCAATTCGCGGCCCGACATCTGGGTGAAATTCCGCGAGACGCTGGACGACGCGCGCGAATATTGGGCGCAGCGCGCCGGCTACCACCGCCCCGGCGGCGCGCGCGACCAGCGCAGCATCCGCGTCGATCTCGACGCGCTGGGCCCCGTGATCCAGGGCCAGGAGCCGCTCATCGTCCATGTCGAGCGCGCCTCGACCATCCGCCAGATCCTCGCCTACACCCAGGCCAACAAGCTCAAGCTCATCGTCGCGGGCGGCGGCGAGGCGTGGATGGTGGCGAAAGAACTCGCCGCCGCGCATGTGCCGGTCGTCATCGACAACGATCTCAATTTGCCCGCCAGCTTCTCCGATCTCGGCGCCACGCTGAAGGGTGCGGCGCGGCTCGACGCCGCCGGCGTGGTCGTCGCGTTCCAGCCGCAGAACGACGGGCCGGCGCATTACGCCCGCACGATAACGCAGATCGCCGGCAACGCGGTGGCCTACGGCATGCCGTGGGATCACGCGCTCGCCGCGATCACGCGCAATCCGGCCGCCATCTGGGGCATCGATTCCAGCTACGGCACGCTCGAAGCCGGCAAGGACGCCGACGTCGTGATCTGGGACGGCGATCCGCTCGACCTGAGCGCGCCGACTGCGGTGTTCATCAAGGGCGTGAACATCCCGCTGGTCTCGCGCCAGACCAAACTGCGCGACCGCTATCGGGATTTGAACGACAAGAAGATGCCGTTCGCGTATCGGTGAGTACGCCCACCCTCCCCTTGAGGGAGGGTATAAGGTTCTGCGTCATCGCCGAGAGTGATCCATGAAAGCCGCTCTTCACAGCCTTGCCCTATCTTTACTCTTGCTGATCGCGGGCCCCGCCCTCGCCCAGCAATCCGTCACCCTCGCCGATATCGACGCCCATCCCGCGCTATGGACCGTGCATGGCAAGGCGGGCACTGCCTATCTGCTGGGCTCGATCCATCTGCTGCCGCCCAACATCTCCTGGCATACGCCTGAGATCGACGCGGCGATGAAGGCGGCCGACGTCTTCGTCTTCGAGATCCCGCTCGACGATTCCACCCAGGCCGCGACGAACGCGTTCATCGCGGCGCACGGCACGTTGCCGCCGGGCACGACATTGCCCGCGTTGCTGCCGCAAGTGGCGCTGAAGAACTATCGCGCGGCACTCGTCGAGGCTCACCTGCCGCCGCACGCGCTCGACGACAAGCGGCCCTGGCTCGCCTCGCTGGTGCTGCAGGTCGCGTTGATGATGCAGCAGCATTACTCGCCCGATGGCGGGCTCGACCGCCAGATCGCCGCCCTCGCCGCCGGCAAACAGCTTCGCTATTTCGAGACCGTCGATCAGCAATTGGCGCTGTTCGCGCCGCCCGACCAAAATCTCGAGGTCAAGGAATTCGCCCTCGATCTGAAGAGCCTGCACGACGAGCCGATGACGGCGGGCGCGCTGGTCGACGCGTGGGCCGAGGGCGACGTGCGCGCGCTCGACCGGCTGATGAACAGCGACCTCGCTAAGGTCCCCGGCGCGAAAAAGCTCCTGCTCGACGACCGAAACAAGGCCTGGGTCGCGAAACTCGATTCCTGGCTCACCGAGCCCCACACTTATTTCATCACCGTCGGCGCCGGGCATTTGGCCGGTGCACAGGGCGTACCGGCGCTGCTGCGGGCGAAGGGCTATCGCGTAGATGGGCCGTAGAAAGGCTTGACTGTCTTGAACTGATTCCTATAATTCGTCTCTGTTTCCCGGCGCGAGACTGCAATTTCGTGCTGCTGGGGGGGTAACCCCACCCCGAAAAATCGAAAACAATTCGAGGTATCCGGCGCGGCGGACAGCGCGAGATATTGATCGATTCGGTAGAAAACAATTCCGCATAAAGACATGCATATTTCTTTATGTGTTTCTTGCGGAAGATCGAGCCGCCTGCTATATCCCGCCCGCCTCGTACCGGAGTTTCCCATGGCCGCCGCGCACGATTACGTCGTCAAGGACCTCTCGCTAGCCGAATGGGGCCGCAAGGAGATTTCCCTCGCCGAGACCGAGATGCCCGGCCTGATGGCGACGCGCGAGGAGTTCGGCGCGAAACAGCCGCTCAAGGGCGCACGCATCGCGGGCTCGCTGCACATGACCATCCAGACCGCAGTGCTAATCGAGACCTTGAAGGCGCTGGGCGCGGACGTGCGCTGGGCCTCGTGCAACATCTATTCGACGCAGGATCACGCGGCGGCGGCGATCGCGGCCGGCGGCACGCCGGTGTTCGCGATCAAGGGCGAGAGCCTGAAGGATTATTGGGAATACACCCGCAAGATCCTGGAATGGCATGACGGTGGAACGCCGAACCTGATCCTCGACGACGGCGGCGACGCGACCATGCTGGTGCATCACGGACTGCGCGCCGAAAAGGGCGACACCGCGTTCCTCGACAAGCCGGGCAATGAGGAAGAGGAAGTGTTCTTCGCGCTGATCAAGCGCACGCTGACGGAAAAGCCGGGCTGGTTCGCCAAGCTCGCCGCCGCCATCAAGGGCGTTTCGGAAGAGACCACCACCGGCGTGCATCGCCTGTATCAGATGGAGAAGGACGGCAAGCTGCTGTTCCCGGCCATCAACGTGAACGACAGCGTCACCAAGTCGAAATTCGACAATCTCTATGGCTG
>Ga0302324_100022470_pt1 | contig 12251 bp, 11 predicted proteins | sample Palsa_T0_1_FD_201949 | JGI IMG/M metagenome (GOLD analysis project Ga0302324, IMG submission 201949) | Peat permafrost microbial communities from Stordalen Mire near Abisko, Sweden - Palsa_T0_1 | ecosystem: Environmental > Terrestrial > Soil > Palsa > Peat permafrost | place: Sweden: Abisko...
CTTCGGGCCTCGGCGATAAGCCTTTCCTGCCGGAGGATGCCGCCCTCAAGACCGGCGATGATCTTATTGGCCTGTTTCGTTTCCTTTTGGGCGCTGTGGGCGAAGAGGAAATAGAATCCCGCCATGACGGCTGCCACCGCAAACACGGCGGCAAAGCCGATCTTCAGGCGGCGGTCCAGAGAAAAAGCGTCGTTCGTCATTTTCTCGGTTACCGCGAGCGCCTCGAAAGCCGTATGCGCCATGTGCTGGCCTTCTTCGGCCACGCGCAGCTTATCGGCGAGGTCCTTTTCCCTGTGGAGTGCCCGCAGCTGCGACCGTATCCGGGCGAGGAGTTCGGCTTGATCCCACGGCTGGGAGATGGCATCGTCCGCGCCAAGGTCGAGGGCCTCCGCGCGTTCTTCGGACTGGCTGGCGGCCCGGGCTGCGGCGAGCAAAATCACGCGGACGCCGGCGGTAGCAGCGGAGCCGCGAATCGTCGCGAGAATCGAGTGAGCATCGTGATCGAGCGTGGCTGCGTCGATCAGGATTACGTCCGCGCCGGATTGGTGAACGGCCGCGAGGAGTTCTTCGGCGCCGGCAAAAACGGAAGCCTCGTATCCGGCGGAGCGAAGCGCGGAAAGAAGCTTCTCGCGGGTTGCGGGATCTGCTCCAAGAACGGCAATCTTTTCGGGAGTGTTATTCATGGCGTGGAGGGCCAGACTGTCCTAGCGACCGCGGCCCGCTTCCAATTATATAGAGGAAGCGCAACCGCCGGAGGTTTCATAATAATAGCAAGCGGAGGATCTGTTGGACGAGATCGAACGACTGAATCAGCGGATCGTGCGCTGCCGGAAGTGCCCGAGGCTGGTGGCATATCGCGAGAAGGTGGCCCGCGAAAAGCGACTGGCCTTCCGCCAGTGGGAGTACTGGGGCAAGCCCATTCCGGGTTTTGGCGATCCTCAGGCGAAGCTCCTCATTTTAGGGCTGGCGCCCGCGGCGCATGGCGCCAACCGCACAGGGCGAATGTTCACGGGAGACCGGTCGGGAGACTTTCTCTACCAGGCGCTTTATCGCACGGGCTTTGCGAGCCAGCCAACCTCCACGGATCGCAGCGACGGGCTCAAGCTCAGGAATGCTTACATTTCCGCGGCGGCGCGCTGCGCGCCTCCCGCAAATAAGCCGCTGCCGTCCGAGTTGGACAACTGCCGCCCTTACCTTGAAGCAGAACTAAACCTGCTGCGCCCGGGGGCGATTCTCGCGCTGGGCGGCATTGCGATGCGCGTCTATCTCGGCATTTTGAAGCGAACCGGCAGGATCAAGGGCTTTGCGGCGTTTCCGTTGCGGCACGGGGCGAGCTACAACCTGGGAGTCGATCTTCCGCGACTGTTTGTCTCCTACCACCCGAGCCAGCAGAACACCTTCACCGGCAAATTGACCGAAAAAATGATGGAGAACGTCCTGCACGACATTCGCCAGTTCCTTGGCGACGCGTGAATCAGCGGGGGCGGAAGGCCCGTTTATTTGACACTCTTGCGGAGCGCCTGCTAGCCTGCATGGGACGCTACGGTTCCCTCCGCGCCCACGCCGCATGAGCAGCGAGCCAAATCATCCGCCCGGCAACCAGCCCATCATCGAATTTCAAAAAGCGCATTACCAGCTTTCCAACGGGAAGGTTCTGCTGAAGGAAGTGAATTTCGCGGTGCCCCGCGGCGAGACTCTGGTTCTGCTGGGACGCAGCGGCGCCGGAAAAACCACCGCGCTGAAATTGATCAATCGCTTGCTCGAGCCGAGCAGCGGGCAGGTCTGCGTCGAAGGGCGTTCGACGGTTGACTGGGACCCGATCGCATTGCGGCGCAGAATCGGCTACGTGATTCAGGAAGCCGGATTATTTCCGCATTACACTGTGGAGCAGAACGTTTCGCTCGTGCCGCGCCTCGAAAAGTGGCCGGCCGACCGCACCGAAGTACGGCTGAAGGAATTATTTGCGCTCGTCGGGCTGGACGCCCCCGAATTTCGCTCGCGCTATCCGCATGAACTCTCCGGCGGTCAGAGGCAGCGTGTGGGCGTGGCCCGGGCGCTCGCGGCCGATCCCCCCATTTTGTTGATGGACGAGCCCCTGGGCGCGCTCGATCCGCTGACCCGCGGCGAAGTCCGAAGCGAGCTCCACGATTTGCAGAAACGCTTGAAAAAGACCGTCGTTATCGTCACGCACGATATTGCGGAAGGGCTGCTGCTGGGCACGCGAATCGGCCTGATGGAAGCGGGAGAGCTGCGAGGAATCTATTCGCCGGATGAATTCCTCCATGCCACCGAACCCATCGCGGCTGCCTACGTGGCGCAACTTAAAATGATCCAGGAAGCCGGAGAGCAGAAATGAAATTAGCGGCGTTTCTTTCTCAACATGGCGGGGAAATTTTCCAGGCGACGCTCGAACATGTGTGGCTGGTGGCTCTCGCCATGCTGCTGGCGATCGCGATAGGAGTGCCCTTGGGGATTCTGGTTGCGCGCCGGCCGTGGCTCTCGAAGCCGATCCTGGGCAGCGCGAACGTTGCGGAGACGATCCCGAGCCTGGCGCTGTTCGGTTTTCTGCTGCCGGTGCCGTGGCTCGGCGATCGTGCCGATCGCGTGGCTATCGCCGCGCTGACTTTGTACGCGCTGCTGCCGATCATCCGCAACACGGCCACGGGAATCTCTGGCGTTGACCGCTCTGTGCGCGAAGCCGCGCGGGCCATGGGCATGACCGAGCGGCAGATCCTGCTGCGGGTGGAATTGCCTCTTTCGCTTTCGACCGTGATTGCCGGAATTCGCGTGGCGACGGTTCTTACGATTGGCGTGGCCACGATCGCGGCGGCCGTTGGCAGCGGAGGATTAGGCGAGTTCATTTTTCGAGGCCTGGCGATGGTCAACAATCCGCTGATCATGGCCGGAGCGATACCCGCGGCGCTGCTTGCCCTGACGGCGGATTTCGGCCTCAGCCTGCTCGAACGGAAGCTTCGTCCCGCGAGATGAGAATCCGATGAACGCGCGACGGAGCGGCCATTTTGTTTCGCTCGTCCTGTTACTGGCTGCGTGGCTCGCGGCATGCGGGGGAGTCAGCAGAAATACCATCGTTGTCGGCTCGAAAAATTTTCCGGAGCAGGCGCTGCTCGGCGAAATCCTCGCCCAGCAAATTGAGGCGCGGACGCACCTGCGTGTCGAACGTCGGTTCTACCTTGCCGGAAGCTTCATCTGCCAGCAGGCCATGCTGGCGGGACGCATCGACGCCTACGTGGAATACACCGGAACGGCGTTGACAGCGATTCTGCACGACCCGGTCTCGCGCGATCCAAGCCGCGTTTTCGGACAGGTGCGGACCGAGTACCAGCAGCGTTTCAACTTTAAGGTACTGCCCTCCCTCGGTTTCGACGACACGTTTGCAATCGTGATCCGCGGAGAAGACGCGCGCAGGCTGCATTTGAAGACATTGTCTGAGGCGGCGCGCTTCACGCCCCGGTGGCGCCCCGGATTTGGCTACGAATTCATGGAACGCGAGGATGGCTATGCCGGGCTCGCGCGTGTGTATGGACTCCAGTTCGCCGCAAAGCCTCGCGTTCTGGACCTGGGGCTACTTTACCGCGCCTTGTTGGATAAGCAGGTAGACCTGATCGCCGCAAACTCAACCGACGGATTGCTCTCCGCGCGAGACCTCACAGTATTAGAGGACGACAAGCGTTACTTCCCGCCGTATGAAGCGGTGCCGATCGTGCGCGGCGATACCCTGGCGCGCTTCCCGGGCTTGCAGGTCGCCCTTGCGGAGTTGGCCGGGAAAATATCGGACGCGGAAATGCGAAAGATGAATTATTCTGTGGTGGCCGAACAACGCGACATCGGCGAAGTCGCGCGAGAATTTCTTCGCTCGAAGAGCATGCCTTGATTGCTCCCAGGCGGAGGAGATGCCCGTGGCGCTGGAATCTTAGTCGGATTCCTGCAGGCGCTTGAAGTGAGCTTCGAGGGCGGCACAATATTCGCGGCCCGCTACGAGCTCGGCCTGCAGCCGCTTTACGAGAAGTTCGAGGCGGACAATCTCATTACGAAGCTTGTGAAGCTCGGCAGGCTGCGACGCCGCCGGAGCGGCAGCGGGGGTTTTGGCGGCCGGGGCAACCGGCCGCAGCGGCTCAATGCTTGCTGGAACGGGACTGGTGGCAGGCTCGACCCTCTGCGGAGGCGCGGCTTGCGCAGGTGGCGCCACGGCGGGGGTTGTCGAAAACAGATCGCTGAGTGCCTCCGCCTGCGGTCGGGAGGATGTCGTCGCAGTAGCGCTGCCGTTGGCCAGGAGTCCTGGATGCTTCGCGCCAATCAATCCCTTCACCCGCGCAATCAAATCCTGAGGTTGGAAGGGCTTCCGAATTAATTCGTCCGCCTTGACAGTCATCGCTTTTTCGGCCACCGACTGGTTCACGATTCCCGACATCAGAATCACGGGGATCCTGCCGAGATGTTCATGCTGCCGGACGAACTGGCAGACCTCGTAGCCGTCCTTATCCGGCATGATCACGTCGGTGATCACGGCGTCGGGCGCGGTCTCGGCGAACTGTGCCAGGGCCGAGGCGGCGTCGGCGCAGGTAACGACGTGGATGTTCTCCTTGCGGAAGGCTATCTTGATGACTTCCCGCATGGTCGCACTGTCGTCAATGAAATAGACTGTCGGCACGCGGGCCGCGGTGAGGGTTTGCGTTTCGCTCATGACGGCTCCTCCACTTTGTCGCGCTCGATTTCGTCGAATTCGCGCATGGCATCGAGCAGAAGATCGGTGGCCGACCGCAGCACGGTGCGCTGCACGGCCGTGGACCCATACACGAATTTGTAAACGCCGCTGATCGTGCCCTGGCACGTGCGAATAATCTCCGTGACGGCCTCATCGCCGAACAATACGCCGCATTCGGCGTGGAAAATTTCTCCGCCCTCGAAAAATATGATTCCGTCGGTGTCGTCCGCGTTGATGTGCAAGGCCCCCGACTGGCGGGATTGCCCGAGCATTTGAATCACGCCGGGAAGGTCGAGGTGCAACAGGCTGCCGCTAAGATCGGTTTCCGCTTTGGAGAGCATTTGCGTGGGCTGAAAGCCCTGGTGGCGGCTGATCAGGAAGCTCTTCACGTGCGCGGCAATTTCGGAAGGTTCGCGCCGCCGGTCGACGTAATCGTCGCAACCCGCGCGGTAAGCCTCGAGCAGCGCCTGGTCGCCATCGTTGCCCACGGCGATCAACGGGATCGTGGCCGTTTTCGGGTCGCGGCGAAGAATGGGTGCCATTTCGAGGGCTCCCATTTCGCGAAGGTTGGTGGCGCAAAGGATTGCGGCAGGGGCGTTCCATTCGAGCATTGTCAGCGCATAGGAGCCCTGCGAGCACGGAACAACATCGAAGCCCTGTTGCTTGAGCGCGTCGCCGACGCGTTTCGAAAAATAGACGTTGCTGTCGATCAGCAGTACGCGCGGTCGGCTTGCCGAAGGATTCACGACTGGCCCTCCGCTCGCGATAATTCTGCGTTAGTTTCCAACGCTTTCGCAAGCTCGCGGAGGTCGAGTACGTCGATGGCCTCTTCCCCTAAAAGCAGACTGCCGCAAATGTAGCCCGGCGCTGCTTGCTCAGCCGGCCGGATCTCGCCGGCCACTAATTCGGATTCGCCGTTCACCGGAATCGCTACCAATTCCCCCGATTCCGCGGCACTCCCATCCGCAATCAGATAAAAGAGATTCGCGGACGACTTGCGCCCGCCCACGATGTCGCTCGCGTTGCAGACCGGCACGATTTTTCCCCGGCGGATGATGACTCCCGAAACCAGGCTCGTCGTGTGCGGAAAACGGTGCAGCCGCACGGGCGGCGACAATTCAGCCACGAGGTTGGCTGGCGCGGCGAACCGCCGCTCGCCGATGCGTACGAGCACGAAGGATTGCCGGGCTTCCTGAGCCGCTGTCGGCCTCGCGTTCATTGACGTGTCGATCGGCGCGTTCACAGGCGGGCACCTTCGAGTTCGCGTTGCGACGCCTGATGTGCCGCCTCTTCAAGGCGCCAGAATTCCTGCGACGTGAGGAAGCCGGCCGGCTGGACGACGGGTATCACATGGTCGTCGATGTAAGTGAGCCCTCGATACCACCGGCGCTCTTCCCCCGTGAAAGCTCTTGGAAGAGGATACGCCGCGGAAATCTCGGTCATCCGGTCGATCCGGTCCACCAGAATCGCGGCGCGAAGCTGCCGCAGAATCAGGACGAGTGTGGGCCGCGAGACGGGGAGGCCAAAATGCTGCGCGGCATTTACCACGTAATATTTTTGCCGGGCGCGATCGATCGTGTGACGAACCTTGGGCAGGTCAGGGCAGTCGATTTCATTCGCCGTGCCGGAAAGGCTGTCGGTGCTGCGAATTTCCTGGACGTCGCTTGCGGCTATGGCAAAGGTCTGGTTCGAAACCGAGAAGAGAATGATCGCTTCCGACGGTCCGCTGCGGCGCTCCTTCGCCGGTTCGAACGTGGCGAATTTCATCGGACTGCCGCCGGCGCCAGTGGGCACAATCTGGTAACGTGCTGCACGATGGCCGTGCTGATGGAGTCCAGCGGCAAAACCTCGTCCACCGCTCCCGCTTTGATTGCTTCGCCCGGCATGCCAAAAATTGTGGAGCTGGCTTCGTCTTGCGCGATCACGTAGCCGCCGTGGGCCTTCACCGCTTTCGCGCCCCTGGTGCCGTCATTTCCCATGCCGGTCAGAATGACTGCCACGGCGAAAGTGCGGGCGTATTCGGCGGCGGATTCCAGCGCCATGTCCGCGCTGGGGCGGTAGCGGTGGCCTTCGACGGACGGATCCGCATCGAGACGCACGTTTCCCACGGGAGATATCCGCAGGTGGTGCGATCCGGGACACAGATACACGATTCCGGGTTTGGCGGATTCGGTTGCGTGAAGCTCTTTGACAGGCAACGCGGAGATTTCAGCCAGTTGTTGCAGAAATTGTTTCGTGAACGTGGCCGGCATGTGGAGCACCAGCAAAACAACGCCGGGAAAATCCCCCGGCAACCCGGCGACCACCCGCGCCACCGCCGCTGGACCGCCCGTGGAAGCTGCGATCACGACGAAGGGGAACTTCGCGTTGTTTCGCGGAGCAGTGTCTCTCTTTTCATCTGCTTTCTTCGCGGCGAGGCAGGGCGCCTGCGTTCCCGCTCGGCTCGCCGTACGGATCACGCGAACCTTTGCCGCTCGCTTGAGCTTTCGCGTGAGCTCCTCGCGAATTGTCTGCATGTCCAGGTCGATCGCGCCCGTGGGTTTGGGCACGCAGTCGATCGCTCCCAGTTCCAGCGCGCGCAGGGCGGATGCAGCGTTCTTTCGGGCCGCGGAGCTGACCACGACGATGGGCCGGGGATTCTGCGACATGATGATCTCGATTGCCTCCAACCCATTCACGTGCGGCATCTCGATATCCATCGTGATCACATCGGGCCGCAGCGATTCGGCCAGCGCCACCGCCTCGCGGCCGTCGCCCGCCTGGCCGATTACTTCCAGCTGCGGATCCGAGTGAATGATTTCCCGGAGCACTTTGCACATGAACGGGGAATCGTCGACGATCAGCACCCGCGTCTTTTTGAGGTCGGTGTTGGCCATGTCAATCCTGCTGCGCCGCCACGCTGTCGATGGTTCGCCCCAGCATCGCATTCGCCCCGATCAGGTTCTCGACCACCGATAGCAACTGGTCTTCCTGCACCGGTTTCGTCAGGAAGCCAGCCGCGCCTTCCTTTACGGCGCGATCGCGGTGTTTTGCTCCCGCACGCGACGTGACGACGAGAACAGGAATCTGCCACGTCGAAGTGTCTTGCCGCAGGTGCGCCATCAGCTCGTAGCCGTTCATGCGGGGCATTTCGAGGTCGGTGATAAGCAGGTTGCAGCCGTCTCCGGCGATGATTTCCGCCGCTTCCAGTCCGTCCGAGGCAAGCCGCACGCGATAACCGGCCTTTTCGAGCATTCTGCCCACAAATTTCCGAACGCTGATGGAATCGTCCGCCACTACGATCACGCGTTCGTCCGCAACGGGATCGATGGCTTCCGCTGGAATCTGCCCGCTGGCCACGGCTTCCGCGCCGGGTGCAAAAACTCGGGCTGCCGGTGACGCCAGGGACTGGCCGCGCTGCTCCGCTGCTTCCGGGGAGACAAGCCTGTTCAAATCGATCAGCAGAATAAGGCTGCCGTCCGGCGCGATCGTCGTGCCGGGGAAAAGTTTGACGCGCCGCAGGTATGCACCGAGGCTCTTAATGACGATTTCGTCCTTGCCCAGCACTTCGTCGACAACGACGCCCACCTGTTTGCCAGCGACTTTTACGATGACCATGTGGAAATAGCCGTTCGTCGGCTCGAGCGGCGGCAGGCCGAGTTGCAGGTCGAGGCGCACGACCTCGGTAACCACGTCGCGCACGCGGGTGAGGAGCTTGCCCCCCACATCCTCGATATCGTAAGCGCGCAGCCGGCGGATCTCCTCGATCATCCCCAGGGGCAGGGCGAAAACGAGCTTGCCGCAGCGCACGAACAGTGCCTGCGAAATGACCAGCGTCAGCGGCACCTTCACTGTAAAGCAGGCACCGCGTCCCGTTTCCGAGCGGACTTCGATCTCGCCGTTCAAGGCTTGCACGTTCGAGCGGACGACATCCAGCCCCACGCCTCGGCCCGCAAGCTCGGAGGTGGTGGCAGCCGTGGAAAAGCCGGGACGGAACAAGTATTCGCGGAGCTCGCGTTCGGAAAGCTGCGAAGCCACGACCGGCGAGGCGGCGTTTGACTCCACCACGCGCTGGCGAATGCGCTCGTAGTCGATGCCGCGGCCGTCATCTTCCACTTCGATGAAAATATGGTTTCCGCGATGGTATGCGCGAACCGAGACACGTGCTTGAAGCAGCTTTCCCGAGGCGAGCCGTTCGTCGGCGCTCTCAATTCCATGAGCGACCGCGTTGCGCACGAGGTGAATCAGCGGATCGGAAATATGCTGGATGATGTTGTTGTCGAGCTCGGTCTCGGCGCCTTCGAGAGCCAGTTCCACCTGCTTTTCCGCTGCTTTGGAAGCGTCGCGGGCCGTGCGCGTAAGCCGGGTATAGAGGTTGCCGATGGGCACCATGCGCGCGGCCGTAATTTCGTCCTGGAGGTGATGCGCGAGTTTGGTGAACTCGTCGATGTCCGCGTCCACGCGGCCCATGAAACCGCCGAGTTGCGTGAGGACCTCGTTCACGTCCGCGGAAATCTCCGTGAGCGAACGCGACAGTATGTTGAAGTCGTCGTAGCGATCCATCTCCAGCTCGCTGAATTCGAGCAGATCGCTCGACATCACTGGTGACACGAGCGGAAAGCCTCCGCGGAAAGTATCCCTCTGCGGCGGCTGGCTGCCGGGAACGAGCCTGGGCTGGATGCGGTTGAACTCGTGCTTTTCCTGGAACTCGGAAACCTTGCCGGCCAGGCGGCCTTTGGAGAACGTCAGCACGTCGATGAGCTTCGAGAGTTCCGAGAGGCGCCCGAGCATGCGCGTGCGGTTGATCACAAGCTCGCCGACTGCGTTCATCATGCGGTCGAGGCGTTCGAGCGAGATGCGGACAGAATGCGATTGTGGCAGGGGTTGCGCGGTCGCCGGGTGAACTGGTTCTGTCGGTGCGGACGTAGGAGGTTCCGCCGGGGCAACGCTGGGCGGCGTGGCGGGTGGCTCGTCGGCAGTGACGCCAGAGCCTTCCGTGGGCATGAGTGCCGCGATTCGCCCCAGCAGCGGATTGACGGCGGCTTCCATTTCCTGCGTGCTTTGCCACTGACGATGGAGGAACTTCTTCAGGACATCGACTGTCTGAAGACAAAGATCGATGAGCGACGCGCAGGGATGCAGCGTTCCATCCCGCAGGCAGCCGATCAGGTCCTCGACGCGGTGCGCGATGGCTGCGAGGCGGTGCAGGCCCACCTGCGCCGCCGAACCTTTGATTGTGTGTATGGAGCGGAAGAGCCGGTTGATGTCCTCGGGATTGGGATGACTTTCGAGCACCAACAGGCATTCCGTGATTGTCTGGAAATGTTCTTCGGCTTCCGGAAGGAAGAACTCCAGAACCTCGGCGGGCACTTCCGAGTCCTCAGGTAGTTCCGAAACGAGGGGCGGAGCGAAAAATGCTTGAGGGGAATGATCGCTCGCGGCTTCATTCCCATGCGCCTGAGGCGGCCGTGCCGCTTGCGGCTCCGATGTGCCGCCGCTTTCTTGCGATGGAGGCGCGGGAAAGGCAAAGGCGTGCCGCTGCTTGAACTCGCTGATGTCTTCGATCGTTTCCTGGCCGCTCGAGCTGATCTGCAGCAGATCGAACTCCAGAACCGAAATCGCACCGGAAATAAACTCGGTAAGCGGGCCCAGCATTTCGGCCCCGAGCGTCGTGTTCATGGCGTAATGGAAAATATGCGCCATTTTCGCGGCAACTTCGGAAAAGTGCGGGTAGCCGTAACTCGCTGACGTGCCGGCCAGCGAATGTGCCGAGATGTATAGTTTTTCGATATCCTCCGGGCGGGCCTGCGCCTCCTGCAGGAGCCCGGAATATTCGCGCAGATATTGAAGGTGTTCGGACGATTCCTGGAGGAACAGCTCCACCCCCTCCTGGCTCGGCCCGTTCACTGGCGCCCCCCTGCCAAAACGAGCGCGGGACGCGGCTCGGCCATCGCCGGTTTGCGATAGATGCGGCAATCGCCGTGAACGATCGGTTCGAAATTCACGGGAACGTTCGAAAGCGTCTCGGAATGCCCCAGCAGAAAATAGCCGCCCGGCTCAAGCGCTTCGTAGAAGCGGCGGAGGATATCGAGGCGGCGTTCCGGGGAAAAATACATGAGCACATTCATGCAGAAAATGCAGTCCACCTTGCCGACGTACGGCGCCTCGGCAAGATTCGTTTGCGCGAAGGAGATCATGCGCTGGAGGCGGGGTTTCACCTGGAAACCCTGTTTTACGGTTGTGAAATAGGCGTCGATCTGGCCGAGCGGCATGTTGAGCAGGCTCCGCCGGGAATAGATTCCGCGTTCGGCATGGCGCAACGCCCGCCGGCTGATATCGGTAGCAAGAATTTCGACGCTCCATGATTCCGCGTACTTCAGCGTCTCGCAGAGGGTGATGGCGATCGAGTACGGCTCTTCACCGGTCGAGCAACCGGCGCTCCAGATGCGCAGCGTCCGCGGGTTCCGCCAGAGCTTTCTTTCGTGCGCTTCCACGAACACTCTCTGTTCGAGCGCGCTGTAGATGGCGGGATAGCGGAAGAACGAAGTTTCCTGCGTGAGCAATCGTTCCAGCAGCGCTTCGTAATCGGCGCCCGATGTGCGGATGCGCGAGAGCAGCTCCGCGGCTCCAGCCAGGCCTTTTTCCTCGATGTAGTCGTGGATGTGCGTGGAGAAAAAGCGTTCGCGAGACGCGTCGAATTGAATCGCCGAGCGCTGCTCGATCAGCGAACGAATCTCGGCCGATTGCGATTCGGAGAGCGGCGCATTGGAGAGGGGCTGCGATTTCATTTCCGGCACTCGTGTTGAAAATCTTTACGTGCCCACGTCCGTTCGATCAGCGAGGCGCACCGACTGGTGTGGCTGGCTGCAGCGCCTCTTCGACATTCGCCGGGCGCCCCGATTGCGAACGGAACTGGGCGAGCGCGTCGTTGAGCTGCTCGGACAGGCGGACCATGTGTCCCACCGTCGAAGCCGTCTGGCGCGCGCCCTGCGTGGTCTCGCGAGTGATGCCGGAGATGATCTGCATGGCATTCGCGACGCCTTCCGTGCCGCGCACCTGCTGCTTGGACGCGAGGGAAATTTCCTGCACGAGCTCGGCGGACTGCCGGACGACGCTCGAAATCGCTTCGAGAGCTTTGCCGGCCTGATCGGCCAGCCCGGTGCCAACTTCCACTTCGCGCGTGCCTTCTTCCATTACGACAACCGCCTCGTTTGTCTCCGCCTGAATGGCTTTGATCAAGGCCGCGATGTCTTTGGTGGCGCTACGGGAGTGTTCGGCGAGCTTGCGGACCTCGTCGGCGACGACCGCGAATCCGCGGCCCGCCTCGCCTGCGCGGGCCGCTTCAATGGCCGCGTTCAGCGCGAGAAGGTTGGTCTGCTCGGTGATGTCGTTGATCACGTTGATGATTTCGGAGATTTCAAGCGAGCGGTCGCCCAGCGATTTGATTTTCTTTGCAGTGGCCTGCACGGAAGCGCGAATACGCTGCATGCCTTCGAGCGTGTCGCGGACCGCCCGGTTGCCTTGCTCGGCGGCGTCGAGCGCGCGGCGC